>CAJHYH010000134.1_pt1 | contig 19091 bp, 21 predicted proteins | sample 9198661 | NCBI WGS metagenome assembly CAJHYH01 (sample SAMEA7708356, study PRJEB35096) | sediment metagenome | biome: marine neritic benthic zone biome [ENVO:01000025]; feature: sediment [ENVO:00002007]; material: shallow marine sediment [ENVO:03000034] sea grass bed [ENVO_01000059] ... | reverse complement strand
GGTGGCGGTCGGCACGCTGGCGGCAAACGAAATCCAGGCAACCGCGGCCGATTGCGATTGACTTTTAGACGCTATCCAATATAATTATATTTTCTTATGAATTTAAATTACTTAAAGGATGTTGCCGTGGCCGCGGCGTTTCAGGCGGGCACGCTCATCCGGGCCAAATTGGGGCGCATCGAGAACGTCGAACACAAGGGCGCCATCGACCTTGTTACCGAAGCCGATCGTGAGGCCGAAGCGCTCATTGTGGCCCTCATAAGGCAGCAGTTCGAAGATCATGCGATCCTGGCGGAGGAGCGCGGCCGGGAGCAGGGACGCGCGGACCGTCTCTGGATCGTCGACCCGTTGGACGGCACCACCAATTTTGCCCATGGCATCGAGACCTGCTGTGTCTCGATTGCCTTTGCCGCTGAAGGGGAAACGCTGTTGGGTGTTGTCTTGAACCCATTTGCGCATGAATTGTTTGTGGCCCTGAAGGGTCGCGGCGCCTGGATGAACAGCCGGCCGGCCACGGTTTCGAGCCATAACGCCATGGCCGAAAGTCTTCTGGTAACCGGTTTCCCTTACAATATCCGGGAGGTCATGGGATCCACCCTGCCGCGGTTGAGGCGCTGCCTGGAAGCTTCCCAGGGCATTCGGCGCTTGGGATCGGCCGCCCTGGATCTCTGCTATGTCGCCGCCGGACGTTTTGATGCTTTCTGGGAACAAAACCTCAAGCCATGGGACACCGCCGCTGGTGCGCTCATGGTGACCGAAGCCGGGGGCCGGGTTTCTGATTTTGACGGCCAGGCGTATGACCGCAATGGAAACGCCATCGTCGCGTCCAATGGCAAAATTCACGCCCAAATGCTAAAATTACTGCACTTGAAGGGAACCGAATGAATCACCACGCAACCACGCCCCAGGACCTCGACCGTTTTCTGGGATGCTTCGGCAGTTTCAATGCCGAAAACAGCGTATGTCTTAAGCACTGCTCACTGAACCTGAGGTGCGCGATTGAAAAAGACGAACACATGCGAATGGAATTGCTGGAGGATCTGATCAGTTCGGATGGCGTGAATCAAAAGATGCAGTAATCGATTTATACCGGCCTCGGCCGTTGGGGATCCGGCAAAAACCCGACGGCTGGCCCGCAATCAGGTCTGCGAGTGCCCCCATCGCCGGGGCTGACAACCGCCTTGGCTTCCCCCCTATTGCCAACAGCCGCCTGCAACCACATGCCCGCATGGCCGCCTGCACCAATAATAAATTCCGGTCGATCAACGGCCTGAAGGGTTCACGGCGCAGCCGCGTGTCAGAAATCGCCGGTTTCCAGTTTTTTGGAGATATAGGCAACCTGCTTGCGTAAGGCAGCATTGTCCTGCAGGCCTTTTTCAATCGTGTTGATCGAATGCAGTGCCGTGGCATGATAACGATTGAAGCTTTTGCCGATGGTCTGCAAAGGGGCGTCTGTATAGCGGCGGGAAAGAAAGATCGCCACCTGGCGGGGACGGACGATGGATTGTTTGCGTGATCGCGACACCAGGTCCTTGGGGGCGATAGCATAGTAGCGGCAAACGATTTTCTTGATAACGTTTATGGTGATCGTTTTGCGCTTGCGCACGATATTCCGGATGACGCTTTCGGCCAGTTTCAAATCCACGGCGCACCCCAGAAGGGAGGACTTGGCGGCCACCTGTAAAAGGCCGCTCTCGAGTTGACGGATATCGTCTGCCAGTTCGCTGGCCAGATAGTGAACCACGTCCTTCGGAACCTGCAGCGCCTGGCGGTCGGCCTTCTTTTCAAGAATCCGGACCCGCGTACCAAAATTGGGGGGCTCAATGTTGGAAATCAGACCATAGGCAAATCGAGAACGCAGTTTGTCGGTCAACCGGGGGATATCGGATGGGCAGTAACAACTCGAAAAGATGATTTTCTTCCCGGATTCAAACAAGGTGTCGAGGGTGGCCGATAATTCCTGCTGGGTCCGTTCTTTGCCGCCCAGAAGGTGGACATCCTCCAGCAGGAGGACGTCGCATTGGTTGCGGTATTTACCCTTGAATTGCGCCAGGCTGTCATTGCGGAAGGCGGCCACCATTTCATTGCTGAAATCCTCGGCCGTTGTGTAGTACACCCGATCTTGCGGATAGGCGTCCAGAATATGGTGCCCGATGGCCTGGGTCAAATGGCTTTTTCCCAGCCCGGTATTCGAAAGCAGGTAAAGGCAATTCTGAGGGGCCTGCCGGGTGGACGCCAGCGAGAGCGAAGCCGAATAGGCGAAATCGTTGTTGCGGCCGACCACAAACTGATCGAAGGTGAAATCCCGGCGCAGAAATCGACCGGTGGGAACATGCCGGTTGATTTCCGGAAGGACCATTTGCGGGTCGACGGCCAACGCGTCGCGAACCCCGGAAGATGCACTCCGTCCGTTGGCGACGCGAAATTGGCAGGTTCGACCGATCAAACGCTCGAATTCGGTGCGAATTAGATGGCTGTATTGGTCCTGGACACGCCGAAGCGAAAAGGCGTTGGGGCATTCAACGAAAAGTTCACCGCCGTCATCCCTGCCAACCACCAGGGGTTCGATCCACATTCGAAAACTGTGCAGGGGAATGGTGTTTTTCAGGGTTGATTTGATCTTTTTCCAGTATTTCTCCATAAGAAAATATGCTGTCGATATCCAGGTTGAACGATCTAATCAAGTGGGCGCAAATGGCCTAAACTAACGAAAATTTAGCAAAAATAATGATGAAAACCGTCTATAATTGAGATTAGCTTTAATTAGGGTTAAGCTTGAATGTTAAAACAGGGCCCCTTTTATGGGAACGCCGCGGTGAAGTCAAACCGAATCATATCGATTTGCCATCTATTTCTCAGGAAGTTATGAACAATTTTTATATATCTGTTTTTGTTATATTAATTTATATATCTCAACTCAACTAGCTTTAAACACATACATTTTTACAACCCAAGTTTTCGTAGGAATTTTAAGGATATCCGAACCGGCTTGTCATTTATTGACAAAACTGTTTTCTTTGAATTTTGTCGAATTTCGACGTTTTTCTCTAAATTTAATCCTAATCAAATCAAATTCTAATCTATTACCGGGATTCATTTTCTGCAGCCCCGATCCATGGGGATTTTGTTTGATCTGGCGAATGGGGGTCTCCTATAATGCAGCCCGGCAGATTTCAAATCCCTGACAGCCTTGACCTCAAGATCGGCCATTGGCACCCATGAGCACGGACTGGATAAAAATTCGCGGCGCACGGCAACACAATCTCAAGGGCATTGATTTGGATCTGCCGCGCAATCAGCTTGTCGTCATAACCGGTCTGTCCGGTTCGGGTAAATCGACACTGGCTTTCGATACCCTCTACGCCGAGGGGCAGCGCCGCTATGTCGAGTCCCTTTCGGCCTATGCCCGCCAGTTCTTGGAACGGCTCGCCAAGCCCCAGGTGGAGTGGATTGAAGGCCTGTCACCCGCCATCGCCATCGAGCAGAAAACCGCCACCCGCAACCCGCGATCCACTGTCGGAACCCTTACGGAAATTGCCGATTACCTGCGGCTGCTTTATGCCCGTGCGGGCATCGCCTACTGTCCGGACTGTGATCAGCCCATACAGGCGCAAAATATGGATCAGTTCATTGCAGACCTGCTCGGGCTTGAAGAAGGTACCCGCCTGATGATTTTCGCCTTGGTGGCGCGCGAGGCGGTCGATGGCCGGGCGCGGTTGCTCAAACGCTTGCGCCGGGAGGGTTTTGCCCGGGTGAGGGTCGATGGGGATACAATAATTGAACTGGAGGATCAAGCCCGCCTTGAAAAGCAGACCTTCCAGCAGCTCGAAGTGCTGGTCGACCGACTGATCGTGCGCCCCAAAATCCGCAACCGCCTGGCCGATTCCCTCGAACTGGCCGTATCCCTGACAGGCGGTGAGGCCCTGGTCGAAACCATTGACGGCGTGCAGACACCCTTCAGCGAAAGCCCGGTTTGCCCGATCTGCGGATGCCGTCAGCCGGAACTGACCCCGGCAGGTTTTTCGTTCAATTCACCCCAGGGCGCCTGTACGGACTGTGACGGTCTTGGCCAACGCGAGACGTTTGCCCCGGAGTTGATCGTCCCCAACACGGATCTGAGCCTGCGCGAGGGCGCCATAAAGCCCTGGGCCCATCGCCACTCGGTTCATTTCATGGAATTTCTGGAGGCCCTGACAGCCCACTACAAAACAGATGTCCATACGCCCTATCATGACCTTCCCCCCGTTTTCCAGACCGTCCTGATGCATGGCAGCGGCGATGAGACCATATCTTTTCATTTCTACGAAGAGGAGCGCCGCCAAAACCATGCCCGGGTCTTCGAGGGATTGATCCCCATCTTGCAGCGCCGCTGGATTGAGGCTCAGGACAGCCGGTCCCGTGACGAACTCCGCGCCTACATGCGTTCCCGGTCCTGCAGGGCATGTGGGGGCAGCCGGCTCAACCCGGCCGCCCGCGCCGTGCGCGTCGGAGCACACACGCTGCCGGCGTTCTGCGCCCTGAGTGCCGCCGATGCCCTCGCCTATGCCCGGAGCCTGAAACTCGAAGGCCAGCAGGGTGAAATCGCCCGTAAAATACTGGCCGAAGTCATCAACCGCTTGGCCTATATCGTGGATGTGGGCCTGCCCTATATCAGTCTGGATCGATCCGCCGCCAGCCTTTCCGGCGGGGAAAGCCAGCGCATCCGCCTGGCCACCCAGATCGGCTCCAAACTGACCGGCGTCCTGTATGTTCTGGATGAACCCAGCATCGGCCTGCACCCCCGCGACAACCAGCGCCTGCTCGCTTCGCTGCTTAAAATGCGTGACCTGGGCAACAGTGTCCTCGTCGTGGAGCATGACGAGGAGACCATCCGCACCGCTGATTACGTGGTCGATATGGGGCCGGGCGCCGGCATCAAGGGGGGCGAGGTCGTATTTGCGGGGCCGCCGGGGGAACTTTTAGAGGCGCCGGGCAGTTTGACCGGCGATTACCTGAGCGGTCGCCGGCATATCCCCCGGCCGCCAATCCGGGGAGCAGCGCCCGCACGGGCCATCACCCTCGAGGGGGCAAGGCAAAACAACCTGAAAGACCTGAGCGTTCAATTCCCACTGGGGCAATTTACCTGCGTTACCGGCGTATCGGGTTCCGGGAAATCATCTCTGGTCCTGGAAACCCTCTATCCGGCCATGGCCCAGAAGCTCTATCGGGCCGGCATTCCGGCCGGACGCCACGATTCGATTCAGGGCATGGCGCATCTCGACCGCGTGCTCTATATCGACCAGGCCCCCATCGGCCGGACCCCGCGCTCCAATCCCGCGACCTACACCGGTCTTTTTGCCCTGATCCGGGAGATTTTTGCCCGCACGCCGGAAGCTCGGGCACGGGGCTACAAACCCGGGCGCTTCAGTTTCAACGTCAAAGGCGGACGCTGCGAGACCTGCCGCGGCGACGGCATCATCAAAATCGAGATGCACTTTCTGCCGGACATGTACGTCACCTGCGATGCCTGCCAAGGCCGGCGCTATAATCGCGAAACACTTGAAATCAAATATCGCGGCCAAAATATCAAAGCCGTCCTCGATATGACCGCCAACCAGGCCAATGTGTTCTTCAAGCGACTACCCAAAATCAGAACCAAACTGGAAACCCTGATCGATGTGGGCGTGGGCTACGTGGGATTGGGCCAGGCGGCCACGACCCTCTCGGGGGGCGAATCCCAGAGAATCAAGCTGGCGCGGGAATTGGGACGCAAAGCCACCGGACGGACCGTCTATATCATGGATGAGCCCACCACGGGACTGCATTTTGAAGATATCAACCGCCTGCTCGAAGTCCTCCACCGGCTGGTGGACGGCGGTAACACGGTGATCGTCATCGAGCACAACCTGGACGTCATTAAAACCGCCGACCACGTCATCGATCTCGGACCGGAGGGGGGCGCAGAGGGCGGCCGAATTGTCGCTCAGGGGTCGCCCGAGGAGATTGCCGCCACACCTGGCTCGCACACGGGGCGCTTCCTGCAGAACACCCTGAACCGGTCTCCCGGCGAAAATTCAAGCCCGTGAACACGTGCGCATCGACAAAAAAATAGGCCCGATCGTAAAACGACCGGGCCTATTTCATTTAACTGGCGGAAAAATCTACTTGAGAAGTCCTTCGACAATTCCAGCCATCGGGGTCGCGTAGATCAGAATCAGCGAAACAACCAGCGCATAGATACACAGCGACTCGATCATGGCCAGGCCGATCAACATGGTAACGGTCACTTTACCGGAGGATTCCGGATTGCGGGCAACACCCTCGACGGCCGACTTGAGGCCAATACCCTGCCCGATGCCGCAACCAAAAGCGGCGATTGCAATACCAAAACCAGCGGCCGTGACACAAGCGACAAAAAACTTCAGAGCTTCAGCTTCCATACCTACCGTTCCTCCTTGAATGAAATGATGGTTTAGGCTTCTTCCATTGCCCCATGACAGGCACTTTAAATATGGTTACTCCCCCCTTTTCTCTCTCTATCGGGAGGATGTGGTTCTAGTGGGCGTGTTCCATCGAGCCCTGGAAATACATGACCGACAGCAGAAAAAACACGAAGGCCTGCACCAAGGCCACGAAGACCCCCAGCGCCATGATCGGCAGGGGCGCAAAAAACGCGCCGGCCAGCAGAAACAGGATCGTCAGGACCAGTTCATGCCCCATCATGTTGCCGAACAGACGGAAGGTCAGCGAGAGCACCCGCGCCAGGTGTCCGATGATCTCGATTGGCATAATGATCGGAACCATCCACCAGACCGGTCCCATAAAATGCTTGTAATATTTCACGCCGTGGTATTTGAGCCCGATGAAATGGGTGAAAAAGAAAACCACCAGGGCGCATCCCAGCGTCGTGTTGATGTTGGCCGTGGGCGGGAAGCAGGTGGGCACCATCCCGGCCAGGTTGCTGACGAAGATGAAAATAAAAATCGTGGCCACCAGGGGGAAGAACCAGCGGGCTTCATCACCGGCGATATCGACCATGAACTCCTCGATGCCGGAGATGACCACCTCGAAGAAATTCTGGGCTTTTCCGGGAATCATGCTGATGCCCTTGGCACCCAGCGCGCCGCAGACCACAAGGAAAAGCATGACCAGCCAGGCATAGAGGACATGCGGATTGGCGTGGGCAAAATGAGCCGGCCCGGGTCCGAGCAGTTCGCAAAATTTAACCAGAAACATCCACGGGTGTTCCATACCTTAAACCGCCTCCTTGAAAATGAGTTTTGAAAGTTCCAGGGCCGTGGCAGTGAAAATGCTGGCGACCACGACCGAAAGCCCGATGAACAGACCTAACGGATCAACGCAATGTCCGGCGATCAGCATGAAGATGATGACGCCGCTCACGATGAAGCGCAGGTAATATTTGGCGATGATGCTCTGATGGGAGGCAAGGTGAGGCGGGCGCAGGGATTTTTTGAGCGTGCGGGCGAGCAGGTGAAAGTTGACGGTAACGATCAGACCACCGGCAATGATGCCCTGGGCGAAGTCAACGGGCGCCAGCACCAGGCCGGCGGCGGCGGTGGCAATCAGCAGTATCCAGTTGGATCGGGTGACGAAACGGAGTATTCGCGCCTGTACGTTCAATTCTGCCTTTTCAATCTCTCGCCGTTAAGGTGTGGAGGCCTCAGAGTCGCCGGCTTTTCTTGATCGCAAGTCCGATATTGCGAAAGCCGGCGGCAATTCCCAACCCCAGTCCGACCAGGGTTATCCAGGGTGCGGTTTCAAAGCGCCCGTCGAGATAGATGCCTGCGAACAGCCCGATGAAAATCGACAACGCGACCTGGAACCCAAGGCTGCTGTAGTAGGCAAAGTCTCTCCAGGCCCGTCGGGTTTCTCTTTTCATGCGCAGAAATATCTCAAAAAACACCCCGTCCCGTGGAACGGTCGGATCAGGTCAAGAGCATCTAACATAGGCCCCTGGTCAAGTCAACGAAAATTGCCGCTGTGGTTACCATTGCAGTCGATCGGCATCAAAAACCGGACCGTCCTTGCAGACGTGCAGATAGCCGTCGTGGGAGCGCCCTTCCACGGCGCACCCCAGGCAGGCGCCCACCCCGCAGGCCATCACCGATTCGATCGATACCTGGCAGGGAATTTCCAGGCGTGCGGCGATGCCGGCCACGCAGCTCAGCATGTCCATGGGACCGCAGGCGTAAATGATATCCGGCAGCCGTTTCCGGGCCGCCATCTCCAGCGGGTGGGTCAGAAAGCACTGGTCCCCGTCACTGCCGTCGTCCGTGGTGCGATGCACCCGCAGACCCAGGTTTCTGAAATCCTCGAGGCAGAGAAGGTCCTCCCGGCTGCGGCCCCCCAGAAACAGCTCACAGCCGTCCGAACCGCGTGTGTCCGCCAGATGTTCCAGAAGATACACCATGGGGGCCACGCCAATGCCCCCGGCGGCGACGAATATGCGCCGGTAATCTTCCCGGATGCTGAACCCCTGCCCCAACGGCCCCAGGATATCGATCTGGCCTCCAACTGCCATCCGTTCCAGGGCCGCAGTTCCCGCCCCCACGACCTTATAGAGAATGCCGACTTCGCTCTGACCGTTGCCGTCGGCGTTCAGTCGATGTATGGAAAAGGGCCGCCGCAGCAGTTGGTTGCCAGGGGTGCCCAGCATGACGAATTGGCCCGGACGGGCGGCGTTGAAATCAGCAGGACAGGCCAGCGTCATCCGCCGGTATCGCGGTCCCATTGATTCATGCGCGATTACCGTCGCCATGGTCTGTAAAATCATGGTGGCGATCTCCTTTTGGGCCCCGGCCCGCCGCAGCGGCTAGACGCCCTGCCCCAGGTGTTAGCGGTCCATCGACGCGCTACCCGGCTGCATGCCGATGACCGCAGCGAAACGGCCGGTATTGTCACCGGCCCTGTAGGAAAAAAAACTTTCGGGATGGCAACGTGTGCAGATGCGCCCCAGACCGATTCGGTCCGCCGAAAGCCCGGCCCCGATCAACTGGTCGCGACTCAGCTTCCAGAAATCAAAATGATGGTCCGAGACCCGATACGCCCACAATGGCGGTGGTATTTCACGGCGGTAGTGGATGAATTCAGCGCAGCAGGGTCCCAGCGAAGGGCCAACGCCAGCCAGGATATCAGCCGGGCGGCACCCGAAGTCCCGCCCCATGACCGCCACGGTGGCACCGATGACGTTGGCGATGCTGCCGCGCCAGCCGGAATGGACATTGGCCACCACCCGCCGCTGCGGGTCGAACAGCATCACGGCCTGGCAGTCGGCCACAAGAATCGTCAGCATAAGCCCAGGGCGATCGGTGACGATGGCATCCGCCGTACCCACCAGCGGGATTCGGTCCGCAGCAACAGGCTGCTTCAGCGCCGCCACGGCAGTCCCGTGGACCTGACGGGCGAAGACAAGGCGACCCGGCCCCAAGGCGCGTTCAAGTCGGCGGCGGTTTTCGGCAATCGCCTCCGGGTCGTCGCTGCCCGTAAAAGAGAGGTTGAAATCCGGGTGCGACGGTCGGCTCATGCCCCCGTCACGGGTGGTGACGGCATGCTGCAAATCGCCTTGCGCGGCCAGGTGTGAAAAGCCCAGCAGGGGCAGATCACCCCGTCGCAGGGGAACCAGCCCCAGTGTCTGGTCAGCGTTCCCTGGCACAGGCGCCGGCGCATCAAATGTATCTTTCACGTGGCCGCCCCCTGTTGGTGGGCGTAGCGCTCGAGAATACGCCGGATGAGAATCGATGTCGAGCGCTCCGGCTTGAGCGCCATCCGGACGACACGCCCCCCGCGCGCCTTGACCTCGTCGGCGCCGACGATCTCCGCCTCCGGCCAGTCAGCGCCTTTTACCAGCACATCCGGTGCCAGGGCCACGATCAGGTCCAATGGATCGGGCGCATCGAACAGAATGATGCCGTCAACGCAGTATAGGGCTGCCAGGACCGCGGCCCGATCTTCCTGGCCGTTCAACGGCCTTCCGTGATCTTTGATGGCCCGCACGGACGCATCGCTGTTGAGCCCCACAAAAAGGACATCGCCGGCCTCCCGCGCCGCCTGAAGATAATGGACGTGGCCGGCGTGGAGGACGTCGAAGCAGCCGTTGGTGAAAACCACGCTTTCACCCCGCCGGCGAAAGGCGGCCGCTCGGCGCACAGCCTCTTCACGCGTCAAGTACTTGGATGCGGCAGAAGGTGCTGCCATATTTTATTCTCCGCTTGGGGTGACCTAATCATGCCGGGCCGCAACAGCACGTCTAACGCAAAGTGCGCGCAAACGTCAGAACGTCCACCGAACGGGCGCCGGCCGCAACCAGTACACGGGCGGCCTCCTCCACCGTGGCCCCCGTGGTAAAGACATCATCCACCAGAAGCAGGCGTTTTTTCCGGATCTTTTTCCGTGCGACCACCCTGAATGCGCCGCGGATATTGCGTCGGCGTTCACGGCGGTTCAGCCCGGTCTGGGGCGGCGTGGCCCGGGTGCGCACCAGAACCTGGCCACAGCGTTCAGGTTTCGGGAGCCCCGCCTCCCCGACAGTGGATTCCTGCCAGGCCCGCAGCAGCAGATCCGCCTGGTTGAACCCGCGCCGGCGCAAGCGGCGCGGATGCAGCGGAACCGGAAGCACCAAATCCACTGAACCTGATTGCCAGTAGTGCCGGTAGCTATCGCCAAGCATGCGTGCCATGGGCGGGACCAGGGCCAGTCGCCCCCGGTATTTTAACTGGTGTATCAGGGCCATCAGCCCCCCCTCGTAAATGCCGACAGCCCGGGCCATGCCGTAATGACCCGGGTCGACCAGACAATCGCTGCAGCGGTGGTCCTCCCCGCGGCGGCTCGTAAACATCAGCCCGCAGCGCGAGCACATGGGGCTGTTGACGACCTGACAGTCCGCCAGGCAATCCGGGCACAATACATCCATGGCATGGCGGAGCACACCGGGCGACGCCGCCGCCCCACCTGCCTCCGGATTCGGCGGAAGCCAGAGCGCCCTGCAAGCCGCACAGCGGGAGGGAAACAGAAATACGACCAGCGCCCGCCAAAATAACCGCAGAAGGTCCTTGTGGGCGGCACGGTGTATAGCGTCCACGCTCCTGGGAGCCTGCATCCCCGGAGATTGATCCCGAACGCAATCAGCCGGAATACCCACACCGTGCGCAGCCTTTAGAGGCCGGTCAGGCCTGTCTGTCACCGCTCCATCCCATCGACGACGGCCTGCGTGCCGTTCGGCCTTCTGGTCATGCATTCGGTTCTTGCCAGGGTCGTTCTCCTTTCACAGTCACCATTACCATGGAATCGATCAGGCCGACCTTCGCTGCCGAAAAACCTCGTAGATGACGAGCGCAGCTGCCACTGAAGCGTTCAACGAATCAAAAGCCCGGGCCTGGGGGATCGATACGAGCAGATCACAATGGGATTTCACCAGCCGGCGCAGGCCCCGGTTTTCGCCGCCGACAACCAGCGCCAGCGGCCCGTCTAGCGGTGTCGTGAACACCTGGTTTTCGGCCCCGGCATCAAGCCCCGCCACCCAGAGGCCCTCTTTTTTAAGCGCGCGGATCAGGTTGACCATGTTGGTCACCCTGACCACCGGGAGATGCTCAAGGGCGCCGGCCGAGCTTTTGGAGACCGAAGGCAGCGGCGGTGCGGCCCGGTCGCGGGGGATGACCACACCGTCGGCGCCGGCGCAGTAAGCCGTGCGCACGATGGCTCCCAGATTATGCGGATCCTGGAGATTGTCAAGCAGAACCCAGAACGGCGGGCGCGATGCCGTCGCGAGCGTTTCCAGAAGGCGGTCCGCGTGCCAGACCGGCAGCGGACTCACCCGGGCGCAAAGGCCCTGATGACCGCCGTGGCCTGCGAGCCGCTGCAGTTCTGTCTCGTCAACCAAACGGACGGGAATTTTACGCCCGGCCGCCAGATCGGCGATTGCCGCCAGACGCCGCTGTGCCCTGCCCTTGCGGATATAGAGGATCTCGAATGTCCGGCGGCCGGCGCGCAGGGCTTCTTCCAGCGGGTGCACCCCGAATAGGATTTCTGTTGCCGCCGTCACCATTCACTTTCCGAGGTCGGGTGCCGACACCGCCCCGTCGGCAGGGTCGTTTTCGCCGGGGGCCAGAATATCCAGCAGTTCATCGACGGCCCGTTCCAGTTTCTCATTGACGACGATGTGACGATAGCGGGAGCGGGCCGCTATTTCTTTCATGGCATTGCGCAGCCGCTGGTCAATGACGCCGGCGCTGTCGGTTCCGCGTTTTTCCAGGCGCTGTCTGAGGATATCCATCGAAGGCGGCATGATAAAGATGGTCACAGCCTCCGGATACAACTTCTCCAGTTGCGCTGCGCCCTGGACGTCGATGTCCAGCAACAGGTCGTGACCCTGATTCAGCATAGCGTCAATGAAGGCCGCAGCGGTGCCGTAATAATGGCCGTGGACCTGGGCCCATTCCACCCAGCGCCCTTCCGCAATCCCCTGCGTGAAACCGGCTTCGTCGATGAAAAAATAATCCACCCCGTCGGCCTCACCCGGACGGGGAGGGCGCGTCGTATAACTGATGGAGTAGCGCAGATCGGGCCGCCGCGCGCGCAATAAACCGCATAGGGTCGATTTACCGGCGCCGGACGGGGCCGACAGGACAAATAGGCGCCCCCGCAGGCGGCGGGCATCTTTATCGCGGGATGCAGATGCCGCCATCGATACGCTGGGTCGATCGGTACTCATGGGTTTTCTTTAACCGAGAGAAAGCGTTGCGAAATCGTCTCCGCCTGAATGGCGGAAAGAATGATGTGGTTGCTGTCCACGATGATGATCGAACGGGTTCGCCGGCCATGGGTGGCATCGATCAGACGCTGGTCTTTTTTGGCTTCGTCCTTCAGGCGTTTCATGGGGGCCGAATTGGGAGACACAATCGCCACCACCCGTTCGGCGACCACGGTGCTGCCGAATCCGATATTCAGTAATCTGGGCTCCATCACGGCGTTGACCTCCTCGGCGGTGGCCGGCTTGAGCCGGCTGCGAATGGGATTGGACTGCAGATGATCGCCGCTACTCGACATTCTGGATCTGTTCCCTAATCTTTTCAAGTTCGGTCTTCAACTCGACCACCAGGTGCGACACTTCGGCCTTGCCGGTTTTGGAGCCCATGGTGTTGAACTCGCGGTTGAATTCCTGAACCAGAAAGTTCAGCTTGCGGCCGGCCGGCGATTCGTTGGCCATGATATGACGAAACTGTTCGAGATGACTCCGGGCGCGCACGATTTCTTCGGCGATATCGCTGCGGTCGGCCAGAAGGGCAGCTTCCTGGGCGATCCGGGCTGGGTCGATATCGACTACGCCCCTGGTCAAGACGGCGATCCGTTCCTTGAGACGCTGCTGATATTCGGCCAGCAGGCCCCGGCTGGCGGCATGGACTGCATCGATGCGGCCCTCGATGGCCTGCAGACGTTCGAGGAAGTCGGCTTGCAGGCTGCGCCCCTCGCGGCTGCGCATGGCGATGAGCGCTTCCAGCGCTTCGCCCAAACCTGCGGTGATCGATTCCCAGAGTTGCTCCAGGTCGCGTTCATTTTCAGCCGGTTTGATGATACCACCGGCGGCGGCCATCAATTCCAGACCGACACGGCCCTGGAGATTGAATTCGGCATGCAGTTTCTCCAAGACTTGATAATAAGCCCTGGCCCTCGGCAGATCGACCTCGAAGCGGCGCACCTCCTCGCCCACCTCACGGATATCCAGCCGCACTTCGACGCGGCCGCGATGCAGGCAGCCGGTCACCATTGTCTTGACACGATCTTCCAACGGTTGGGCAAAATGCGGCAGCCGCACGACCAGGTCGAGATTTTTACTGTTGTAGGAGCGCACCTCGGTGACAATCTCGTAGTTCAGGCCGTGTTTTTCGCTGCGCGCAAAAGCGGTCATGCTTTGCAGCATCGTTGTTTTCCTTTCGGATTTCAATCCGCCAGCACCTTTGCATGGTCGCCGTCAACCGCCTTTAAATCCCGTTGCAGCTTGCTCCGGGCGCGCAGCAAAAAAGCCTGCAGGCGGGTGTCGGTGTAATCGGGATAGGTCCAGGGCAGAGCCTGAAACGCATCCCGGCGATAGATGAGGGTCAAATCGGCATAAATCCCCTGGCCAAGATAAACCCGGTGGGTGAAATTTTTGCCGGTGGCCAGAACGAAGCGTTCACGCAGCAATAGTCCCGGATCGATGTTGACCCGCCGACGGCCCTGCGTGCTGTGGCTAGCCTCCAATCGATTGGTGATGTGCTTGATCGTCGGCAGTTCGTCCTGTGCCACCAGGTTTTTGTAGGCCAGCAGACGTCGGTGGAGGGGGGCGCCCATTTCCAGGGTGTAGTAGTCCGTGAAATCAAACGGCAGCCATGGGCTGAGCAGATCGACAGGGCCGAACGAGTTGCCCAGCGCGTCAATGATGCCGCGGGCCAGCGACTTGTCGCGCACCAGGAAACCAACGATGAGTTTAGCCGGGGATGCCGAGCGGGGCTGGCTCATTTATCCAGCGGCAGGGCTTCATCCACCAGCATGATCGGAATGTCGTCCTTGATTTCATAAATCAGGCGACAGGCCTCGCAAATCAAACCATTCTCGTTTTCGTTGAGGTAGATATCCCCCTTGCACTGCGGGCATACCAGAATTTCCAGCAGTTCTTTATTCAAACCCATGGTGCGTCATTGCCTCCCTGCCCTCCGGCGTCGCAAATAAAGGTCTTACACGCATTCGCACATACAGCGCCCACTGCTTGTGGCGGTGATCTTCCTATCAAGCTTGGCCGTCTTTAGCAAGATCGGAAGCCGGCGCGGCCGTGGTTCCCACGGCGCCGGCCCGCGCCTCCTCAACCGGCCGCTGACGTCTGCGGCGCTTCAGGCCGGCTCTTGCATTGAGGCCATTCGAACGGGCCGCCACGCAGGCCAAATTGCTTTCCGGAGGATATGCTAGTATCCTTGGCTGGCATGAAGGCACCGGAAACATATCCGCCGGAAATCGAGGCCGGACGCGAACTGAAGGTAATCGGTATCGATGACTTGCGCCGCCAGGGGCGGGGCCTGAGCACACCTTTCGGCCTGCGCCTGTCGGCCCCGGAAGCCGGGGAGCTCTTGAACTGCACCGCCGTTTTACGCCATCTTCCCGGCAAACGCCTTGTCTGTATGGCCTCGCGTCCAAACGGTGAAACCGTGGTGCTAAAATTGTATCTTGCCCCCCGACAGGCGGGCCGCCACCACAAACGCGAACGCGAGGGAATCGGTGCCATTGAGAAAGCCGGGATTCCCACCCCGGCACTATTGCCCCCCATGACCCTCGACGATGGCCGAACCCCGCTGGTGGCAACGGCCGCCATCGAGGGCGCACGCAGCCTGGCGGCGTGCTGGCCGGACTGGGATGCACGCCAGCGCCGGTTCCACCTGTTGGCCTGCGTCCGCCTGATCGCCCGACTGCATGCCGCCGGTTGCATCCAGGAGGATATCCACCCCGGCAATTTCCTCATATCCGGCACCGATGTCTTCATGATCGACGGTGACGCCGTCAGGACGCTTGGAAGCCGGCCCTTTAAAGACAAACCACATCACCTCGTCAACCTGGCCGCCTTCCTGGTGCAGTTCGACCCAGAAAGGGAGCACTGGACGCATGCCGCCCTGCAGGCCTATGAAAGCCAGCGCGGCTGGCCGGCCCAGGCCGAACGTTTCCGGACTTTGAAACGTCTGATGCGCCGGTGCCGATACAAGCGGATGCGCAAACGGGCCGCCAAGGTAAGCCGCACCTGTACCGATATCAGGACGCAACAAAGCTGGCGGCGGTATACGGCCTGCGAACGCGCCTGGTACACCCCCGCCATGCACCCCCTGCTGGAGGACCCGGACCGATTTATGGAAAAAGGGCACATACTCAAAGACGGCAACAGTGCCACCGTCGCCCAAATCCGCTACCGCGACCAGACCCTGGTGATCAAACGCTACAATATCAAAAACCTGTGGCATCGACTGCGCCGCTGCCTGCGCCCCAGCCGAGGGCGGATCGCATGGCGCAACGCCCATATGCTCAGGCTGATCGGCATTGAAACACCTGCACCGCGGGCCCTGATCGAAGAGCGCTGGGGGCCGTTTCGCGCCCGGGCTTTTTTGATCTGTGCCCATCAACCCGGCATGAACCTGGCCCAATACTGGCAGCACGACTGGGATGCCGGAGATGTCCGCATGGACGCACTGCCTCTCCTGACGGCCCTGGTCGAGCAACTTCATTCCGCCCGGATCACCCATGGGGACCTGAAGGCCACGAATCTCATCGTGGAGGATGGCAAAATTGTCTTGATGGATCTGGATGGCTTGCGAATCTGCCGCCGGGAACCCAGCTTCAGGCGCCACCACCGCAAAGACTGCGCGCGGCTGCTGCGCAACTGGCCCCCGCATTCCAATATCGCCCGCACCCTCAAGAAGGCCGTAGACAATCTCCATATGAACGTCTAGATATTAATCGCCGCGCACAGACCAGGTAAAAAACGGTAGAGGTATTGAATCGCCGCCCGTGCATGTATCACAGATGCCTTGACACGGGGTTAGACGGCTGGCGTCGGGGGCGGATCAAAGCCGGGCGTGCCACCGCCCGCTGATGGCCCTGCCTGAACGCGAAAGAGAAAAACACGACCGCGATGCACTGTCCGGAGCGGCTGGTCTTATCCGCGAATATCCCGCCAGCAAGGGCGGGTTTGGATGACCTGCGCTGTGTCGTCCTCACCCATGCACCCAAGGCACACCCTAACCCGCCATCAACCGTGGTCAGGCGATCCTGGCCGGGAGTTCTCTACAGGGGCCCCTTTACGCGCCATGCGGCGCTGAATCCGGCGCCAGGTCTGTTCAACCCTCGGCGTGTGGTGGGAATCGCCGTGATAATGAACCAGGAAGCGGGCCTGATCCGATGACGACCACCAGGGGGAATTCCGGAAAAAGGCGTCCAGGTCCCGGATCGTCCGGCGATTTGATCCCAACGCCCGCCTGGCTTTTTCAAGATCGATCAATCGGACGTCCGGACAGGGTCTTTGGCGGTTCACGAAAACATGTTTGGGATAAAGACAGTTGTGTCGAAAGCCGGCCTGGTGCATGCGTGCGATCAGATCGGCAATCGACCGCAGGATCGTGTCCCGGTATGCGGCCGAAGGGGCCGCACCGCCGGACCATCGCTCCAGGAGGGTGTCGAAGGAAAAATAACCTTCGAGGTATTCGGTGACGAGAATCGCGCGCCGGCCGTGACTGTCCCGCCGCTGCGCAAAGAGGACGGGTGAGGCCGTGGCCAGGCCGCAGGCGTCGAAACGGCGGAAGTTGATGAACTCTTTGCAAAAGGTCGGAATGCCTTGCAGCGGGTGGCGCCAGGTTCGGCTCTGGTGGTTTTGCTGCCGTTTGACGATCAGCCGGAAGTTCTGGGGGCCGGCCGAATCCGAAACCAGAAGGGCCACCGTGCTTCGTCCCCCGCGCGACGTATTGGCTTTTCCGACCAGGGGCAGACGGCGTTGCCATAGGCCTTCAAAATCCGTCAGGCCTTGGTTTTCAAGGCTTTCACGCCAATGGGCCGCGATAAAATCATTATGACCGCTTAGCGCTGGTCGCATCGTCTTCGCCCCGGATGGCCGGCTGACATTCGGCCGGCCCCTTGTGGTCAGCCACCAAGGGCGGCCGCCCTTTTTTTATCCCGGCGTCGCCGGCGCAGGACCTGATACTCCGGGTAGAGATCGGGGTAGGTCCGCTTCCAGCGTTTGTGAAACCAGAACCACTGCTCCGGATGCCGGCGCACGGCGGTCTCCACCGTGTCCATCAGCGCCTGGGTATAGGACTGGATATCGGTCCGCAGGGAACCCGTGCGCCGGGGTTCGACCGGCGGGAGAATTTCCAGGCGGTAGGCACCATCCGGCGTGCGCAGGCAGAAAATCGGCACCACCGGTACCCGGCAGCGGAAAGCCAGGTAGGCCGCTGCGGGCGAGGCCAGCGTACGCTTGCCGAAGAACTGGATTTCGACCGCCTCGGGCCGCCGCACACCCTGGTCGATCAGCATGATAAGGGTCTGCCCTTCCCGCAGGGCGCGGGTCATCAACTGCAGCGCGCCCTTTTTAAAGGCCACCCGATTGCCGAAACGGGAGCGCAGGGCGGTCAGCAAACGGTGGATCAGTTTGAGCTTGACGGGCTTGGCCACGGTAAGCGCCGTTCGGTTGAAATTGGCCGCCCCGGCCAGCAACCCCAGCTCCCAGTTGCCCAGATGACCCGAAAACAGGATACAGCCGCGCGGCTGCGCCAGCGCATCTGCCAGAATCGCCTTTCCTTCGATGCGTATGCGCCGGTTAAACTGCTCCCGGGTGAGCACCAGCGCCTGGAGGCTTTCGAGCACGACCGTGCCGAAATGCTGGAAGACGCGAAGGGCCAGCCGGTCGCGTTCGCCGCGGGAGCGCTCAGGGAAGACAAAGGCCAGATTCCGGCGAATGATACGACGGTGGCGGATGTCGACCTGATAGGCCAGCCAGCCGATGATACGCCCCGCGCCCTGGAGGCGGGCGGGTTTGATCGTCCCGGCTCGTCGGGCAAGAGCTTTCCCCAGGCGCTTGAGGGTCTGAGATTGCGTCACGTCAGTCAAGGGCTGCCACCCGCTGGCTAACCGAGCAGCCCCAGCTGAACCAGATCCTGGATGTCCAGAATACCGGCCGGGACATTGTCTTCAAGCACCACGATGTTGTCGATCTGATGGCTGTTGAAGAGGTTGACGGCTTCGTACACCAGCGCGTCGGCGTTCACGGTGACGGGCTGATCGCTGAAATCGATGTCGGCCATGCAGCGGTCTAGAATGGCCGGACCCGATTCCTGAAGTTTGCGACGGATATCGCCGTCGGTAAAAACACCGGCCAAGCGCCCCTGGGCATCCACCAGCGACACCGCCCCGATGCGCGAGCGGGTCATGTTGACCAGGGCCTGGTTGACGGTGTCTTCCAGACGGCAAACGGGGTTGTGCTCGCGAATCACGTCCTTGACCTTGATGGTCATCAGGCGGGTGTGCTCCCAGAACTGATGCGTGCCTTCGGTGGTGAGGGTGTTGTCGCAGAGCCGTTGCATGACGCTCCAGGG
>CAJHYH010000406.1_pt1 | contig 19327 bp, 15 predicted proteins | sample 9198661 | NCBI WGS metagenome assembly CAJHYH01 (sample SAMEA7708356, study PRJEB35096) | sediment metagenome | biome: marine neritic benthic zone biome [ENVO:01000025]; feature: sediment [ENVO:00002007]; material: shallow marine sediment [ENVO:03000034] sea grass bed [ENVO_01000059] ... | reverse complement strand
GTGCATAGAACGCCTGCTTGCCCAGATCGACTTGGATCAGGCGAAGGCCTACTCCTACGCCAAAGAGGTCATGAGCATGAATGCCATGGCGGCCGATGCACAGGAAGGAATGACGGCCTTCCTCGAGAAGCGCGAGCCCGTCTGGCAGGGGCGTTAGGCTGCATCGCTGAACCGGAGGGAGCCCGCTCCTCACGGGCCGTGTACGTGCACACGGGCTACCCCAATTACGTGCCCCAACCGTAACGTTGGGGTCCCCGGTTGTCGGGGGAGGGTGTCAAGCGAGGGAGACACCGGGCGGGTCATAGTTAATTTCGGCCGCTTTAACGAAAACCTTAGCCTATCGATGCTTTAAATATTTTTCAGTAACCATTAAAAATAGCTGTAATATCTGCATCTTGGGCTATACCAGCGAAACACCGGGGATAACGATCGGCAGGACACCGGGCCAGGGGGGAAAGTGTAAATCCCGGATTGGGAAGTGCCGGAATGTCGAATCCCGGATCAGGAGAACGGGTGTCTTCGCCGCCCCAAGCTCAGGCCGTTACGATTTCCATCTCCAGGGTATCCGCCAGACACAGTGCCTCGGCGTTACCGGGTACACCGGCGCGCCCGCCGTAGGCCCGGCAGGAGAGTGAGGCCACCGCCACGGCGAACTTGACGGCCCGCACCTGGTCGTATCCACGCAAAAGGCCCAGGGCGAAAGCAGCGTGGAAATTATCGCCGGCCCCGATGGAATCCCGTACCTTCAGGCGGGGGGCCGGAATGCGGCCCAGGCGTCCTTCGTGCTGGAAATAGGCCCCCCTGCCGCCGCGGGTGACGACCAGGGCCCCTCCGATACGGGCGGCCAGGCGGTCGAACTGTTCAGGAAAGGATCGTCCGGCGAGGCCGAGGTGCGGGTCGGCGAACAGCTCGCTGCTGGGAATAAAAAAATCGGCCCGGGCCATCATGGCGTCGAGACCCTCGCGCCAGCGCTCGGCATCATAGACGATGATCGGCGCCTCAGGATCCCGCGGGGGTAGATAGGCGGCCAGGTAGGTGGTTTCAGGGTCCAGCAGGACGACGCCGGCCGACCGAAAAAGGTCCGGCGGGAGGTCGTCCGGTGTGAGGCGCGGAAGGTCGTTGGGCTGATAGAAAATGGTGCGGCGACCCGAGGAGCGGGTGACAAAGATATAGGCCTCCGGGGTCCGGCCGCCTGTCACGGTCTGCACCGCGCCAAGGTCGACGCCGAAGTCCGCCAGACGCTCCCGGCAGAATGCACCGGCGGGGTCGTCCCCCAAACGGCCCACCAGACGCACCGGTCCTCCCAGGCGCCGGATGCAGCAGGCAGCTGTGGCGCCCTGACCACCACCTTCGGTTTGGTTGGCAAGAATCGCCGTCTTGGTATTTTCTGCGGGGTATTGATCGACAACGGCGATGTGGTCGACACAGCCACGACCGATTACCAGTACGTCCGGGCTTGTCATGCCTTCTTCCCCGGGATCGTCCGGTCGCGTGGCTTGGACGGCACCGGGGCGGCGTCAGGATCGACCGGGCAAACAACAGTAGCGCGAAACACCGGCATCAGGTTTCCGCAGCCCCAGCGCCGTTGCTTGAAGGTTCGATTTTGATGACCAGGAGGGTTACGTCGTCCTCGAGTTCCACCCCGCGGCGAAAACGTTCGAGGCCTTCGATGATGGCGTCGAGAATCTGACGCGCCGTTGCGTCCCGGTTCTGGCGAATCAGGTTCAGCACCGGCGTCTTGCCGAACATGGTGCCGTCGGCGTTGCGCGACTCCCAGATACCGTCGGTGCCGATCACGATGATCTGGCCCGGGCGCAGGTCGTCTCTCTGATTCTCCTCGAAAGGCCAGTCCCCATCCACGCCCAAAGGCACCCCCTGGCCCACCAGATAGTCGAAATTATCCTCCGTGGGATCATAATAAATGGCCGGATCATGGCCGGCCCGGACCCAGTTGAGCCTGCGCGTCTGCATGTCCACCGTCAGATAAAAGAGGGTCATGAAGCTGCTGGAGTCTTCGACGTCCTGGGTGAGCAGATGATTGACATCACTGACCACCTCGGCAATGCTCCCGGCCATGTAAGAGCGCTGCCGAATGAAGGCCCGGGCCGTGGCCATCAGCAGCGCAGAAGGGATGCCGTGGCCCGATACATCCCCCAGCACGAGCCCTATCTTACCCAGACCCTGCTTGCCGGTATCGATGAAGTCATAGTAGTCGCCGCCGGTTTCGTCGCAGTAGATGCTCTTACCGGCGATATCCAGGCCGTCGATCTGCGGCACATGGCTGGGCAGGAGGCTGCGCTGCACCTCCATCGCCAGGGCCAAAGAACGGCGCATGATTTGGCGTTCCTTGAGCCCCTGGGACATCTGGTTGAAGGCGTTGCCGACATCGCCCAGTTCGTCGTTGCGATCGACCTGAACCTGGTAGTCGTAATCCCCGTCCAGAATGGCCCGGATGCCGTCCATCAGCCGGTCGATGGGTTTGGAGAAGTAGAGGCTGGCCAGAAGACTCATGAAAACACCCAGCAGGATGATCAATACCGTGACCACGACGATATAGCGGGTGGCACCGGCAATGTTCGCCTGTACTTCGTGCTGCGAAATCGCCACGGCCGCCTTGCCGATGACGATATTCTGAAAGGTGATCGGTTTTTCAAAGTACAGATAGGTTTCCCCGGCGCTGGCGAACATGCCGATGCGCGTGCCTTCGGCCTCCTCCAGGTCCTGGTAATAAGGCGGCAGCTGGTAGGGGGTGTTGATCTGCTCGCTGCGACTGTCCGCCCGAATGATGCCTTTGACATCGATAATCTGGGCGAAATCCACCTGATCTTCCGCAGCCACGGTCTTGACAAGCTGAAACAGCACCAGCTCTTCTTCGTTCAAAAGCTTGTCAGGGGCCTGGTCGGCGATGATGCGGATCAGGCTGTCGCCCATTGTAATCAACTGGTCGCGAAAGTCGCTGGCCTGTCGGCGCAGGATGACACCACTGATGATCGAGCTGACGATGATCGTCAGCAGGGTGGAGAGCAGAACGAATTTGACAAAGATGGGAATCTTGAGCTTGCGGCGTCGGTCTTTGCCCGAACGCCGCTCATGGGCCGGTGGCCCCAGGTTGACTTTGCGCCGGTCGCGGCCGCCGCGACTTTCCTGCGCATGATTGGATTTGGATGACATTGCGTCCCGGTTCCATTTGAGGGCGAAGACAGATGAACGCGAAAAAAGCATTCCCCGGACAGTTGCAAACCCGGCCCGAGACCCGGGCCCGCGAATCGCAAAGGGGCGAAGAGCGCCTGCGCTCGCTTGCCGCGAAATGTAGCGCAAGCCTGATATGGGCTTACCATACGCGGCCACCGGGGCAGGTGCGCCAAATGGACTCTCGGACCAGTTCGGGGAGCCTATTGCATCATCCCAGGCATGTCAAGAATAGGAGAATGCGGGTTTGACGGTCGGAAGACAACACCGGAATTGACCTCACCAGTATTCGTCGTTAAGATAATGCCGCATCAGGCCTCAGCGTTCCGCATTCAAATCAGCCCATGTAAAAAAAGGGAAAGCCGCCCCGCATGCCTTTGAGCTACGAAATCAGCGTCGTGCTGGCCGTTCTCACTGCCGCGGCCTTCCTTTTCGTGACCGGCCGTGTGCGCAGCGACATCGTGGGCATCCTGGTCGTGCTGGCGCTGATGCTGAGCGGCGTGCTCACTGTGGAAGAGGCCCTGGCCGGTTTCTCCAACCCGGTGGTTATGATCATCGTGGCCATGTTCGTGGTCAGCGAAGCCCTCGCCAGTACGGGTATCGCGCAGCAGATCGGGGCCACAGTCCTCCAACTCGGCCGCGGCGATGAAACCCGCCTGACCGTTTTGCTGATGGTGGTGATTGCTGTGGTGGGTGCCTTCATGAGTTCCACCTCGGCCATGGCGATTTTCATTCCCGTGGCCCTCTCCGTGGCCCAGAAGGCGGAACTCAACCGCAAACGCCTCCTCATGCCGATGGCCGCGGGCGCCCTGATCAGCGGGATGATGACCCTGATTGCCACCGCCCCCAACCTGGTGGTGGCCGATGCGCTCCAGGAAAAAGGCCTGCCCACGCTGGGTTTCTTCAGTGTTACGCCCTTCGGCATTGCGGTCCTGATGATCGGCACCGGTTTTATGACGACGGTCGGCCGGAGGCTGCTGGCCCGCGAGAAGCACATCCAGACGAAGCACCAGGGACTTACGGTCGCAGGGCTGGTAGGCAGTTATGGGCTGTCCGACCGTGTAAACCGTTTCCGTGTCCGACCGGATTCGCCGCTCATTGACCGAACCGTCGCGCGCATCCAGATGCGCCAGCTTTGCGGACTGCACCTGCTGGCGTTTGAGAAAGTGAAGGAGAGCGTGCCGATTTACCTGCAGGCCTCCGCCGAGACGATTTTCGAAGCTGACGATGCCATTCTGGTCATCGGTAAAGAAGAAGTGGCGGACCGCTTTGCCGCCGAGTATGGGTTGAAAAGAATTACACGGATGAACGACCGCCAGCGGCAGGCTTTTCTGCAAGAAATCGGCGTGGCGGAAATCATGTTGGCGCCGGCGTCAAAACTAATTGGTAAGACCCTCAAAGAAATCCAGTTCCATTCGCGCTTCAAAGCCACGGTGCTGTCCATCCGGCGGCGCGGTGAACTCTTGATGGACGGTCTCCTTGATCAGCCCCTGGACTTTGGCGACGCCCTGCTCGTGAACGCCAGTTGGCCCGATATCCTCCACCTGCGCGACGAGCGCCGGGACTTCGTTGTCCTGACCCTGCCCCAGGAGTTCCATGAAATCATCCCGGCCCGCCAGCAGGCCTCCTGGTCGCTTCTCATCATCGGCGCCATGGTGGCGGCCATGGTGGCGGGGCTGGTACCCACAGTGGCCGCCGCCATGCTGGCCGCCGTGGGCCTGGTGCTTACGCGCTGCGTCAAACTGACCGCCGTCTACCGCACCGTCAACTGGCCGGCTGTGGTGCTGATCGCCGGCATTCTGCCCCTGGCCACCGCCCTGGACAAATCCGGCCTGACCCAGCTGATATCCGACAGCTTGGTCAAGGCCCTGGGCCCCTTGGGCCCTTTCGCCATGCTGGCGGTCGTCTTCATGGTGACGGCGGCCATCGGCCTCTTTATCTCCAACACGGCCACTGCCGTCATCATTGCCCCTATCGCCATTGACGCGGCGCTGACCATCGGTGTGCCGCCCCAGGCCTTCGCCATGACGGTGGCCATCGCGTGTTCCGCGGCCTTTGTGACCCCGGTCTCATCCCCGGTCAACATGTTGATCATGGAACCCGGCGGCTATCAATTCATGGATTTCGTGCGGCTGGGCCTGCCCCTGCTTTTCCTGACCATGCTCGTCACCGTGGCCCTGGCAGGCCTGATCTATTTTTAGAGGCCCGGACCTGGGGACACTAATCCGGCATGGCAACGATCAGGCGACCTCTTCCGCTATCAGATCGGCCAGGCGGCAGTTCAGTCCGACAGCGATATCCCCCGGCGCCATGCGAACCATGACCCCGCGCTGTCCTCCGTTGATCAGCACCTGTTCGTGCTTCATCAGGCTTTGATCCATGACCGCCGCCATCCGCTGACGGATGCCAAAGGGGCTGATGCCGCCGACATGATAACCCGTCACCCGCTCGGCATCGGATAAATCCGCCATGCCCGCTTTCTTGATCCCAAGGGACCGCGCCAGTTTTTTTAGTGACAGTTGGCGGTCGCCGGGCATGAGCGCCAGGCCGCAAGATCGTCCGCCCAGCTCGACCACCAGGGTCTTGACGGTCCGGCTCAGCGGGTAGCCGGTGGCCTGGGCTGCAAAATCCGCCCCCTTGATCTGGTGATCGTAGGTCACTACGCTGAAATCAATCTTGCGCTTGCGCAGCCATTGAATGGCGCGGGTAGACATACCGCCTCCTATGACGGGCGCCCGTTCTCCAGCATTGCCCCGGTGGGTTAAAAATCGGTGCGCCGCCCCCTCTCTTCAGGGCCAAGGTCTTCCGCGCAACGCCAGGAATGAAGAGCATGCCAATCCATCCTTGATCCCGCGCCCACACCGGCACGGCCGGCGGCGCAGAAGGCCCAAGGTCACGGCGCCCAAGGGTTGAGAAGTGAGGCGTACACCAGGTACGCCGCAGCAACGCGGCCCGCCGCGCAACGCCGAGATTGGGCCTTCTGCGCAACCGTCAGGTGATGAGCCGGCGGCGCATGGCCCGCAGCGCCAACCCCCCGAAAACAAGAAAGAACAGAAGCAGATAAAGTCCGCTTAGCAGCGGGTGGGTGTCGCTGGCCCCCAGGGCGAAACAGCGCGTCATCTCCACGAGATGGTAGAGCGGAAAGGCCAGCGCCATCGGCTGCGCCCAGGCCGGTAGATTGCTGACCGGGAAAAACGTGCCGCTGAATAAAAACATGGGTGTGATAAACAGAAATATCGGCAGGTTGAACATGTCGATCGTGGGGGTAATGCCGGTGAAGAACATACCGATAGCGCCCAGGGCCAGCCCTCCCAGAAGCGCGACCGGCAGGAGCATGAGACCTGACGGGAAGGCCACGAAGCCCAGAAATCCCAAGACCGTCATCATGATGGCCGCCGCCCCCACCGCTTTGGTGGCGCTCCAGACGATCTCCGCCAGGATGATCTCCTCGAGCGAGAGCGGGGTTGCCAGCATGCCGTCGAAGGTCTTCTGGTAGTACATGCGCACGAAGGAGGCGTAAGTGGTTTCAAAAAAAGCATTCCACATGACGGCCGTGGCGACCAGGGCCGGCGCCATGAATTGGGTGTAGTCGAGGGCCAGACCGGCATATTGCACGTCGCCGATCATGCCGCTGAACCCCAGCCCGAAGGCCAGGATATAGAGCAGCGGCTCCAACAGAGGGGTAATGAAATTGACTTTCCAGATCCGGCGGTAGGTTATCAAATTACGCTTCCAGACCTTGAGAAAGCGCAGTGAAAAGACCTTATAGTCGATCATTCCCGCAGCTCCCTTCCCGTCAGGCGCAGGAAAACGTCTTCGAGGGTGCCGTTGCGGAAGGTGCAGCGTTCGGTGCAGAATTTTTCCTGGATGACGCGGTGCAGGTCCGAAGCCTCCGGGGTGTAGACAATCACTTTTTCACCGAGATCGTCCATCTGGATGCCGTTTTCGGCAACAAAGGCCCGCAGGGCCGCATCGGCGCCATCGATCTCGATCACCTGCCGGCCGGCATGCCGGGTGATCAGATCATCCGGCGCACCTTCCACCAGAATCCTGCCATGATCGATGATCATCAAGCGATCACAGAGGCTGGCGGCTTCCTCCATGTAATGGGTGGTGAGCAGAACCGTCAGCCCCCTTTTTTTTAGCGTCGCGAGTTTTTCCCAGACCTGGTGGCGGGACTGGGGGTCGAGACCGGTGGTGGGTTCGTCCAGGATCAGGAGTTCGGGGCGGTTCACCAACGCCCGGGCCAGGATGAGGCGGCGCGCCATGCCCCCCGAGAGCTCCATCACCTTGGCGTCCTTGCGGTGGGTCAACGCGAAAAAATCCAGGAGTTCAGCCGCGCGGTCCCGTGCCTCGGCCGCCGGGATCAAGAAATAGCCGGCATAGATCAGGAGATTCTGCTCAACGGTCAGATCGGGATCCAGGGTATTGTCCTGCTGGCAGACACCTATACGGCTTTTTATGGCTCGCCAATGGGTGGTGATATCCTGGCCGAAGAGCGTCAGCCGCCCCTGGCTGAGGGGGGAGAACCCGTAAAGCATGCGGATGGTAGTGGTCTTGCCGGCCCCGTTGGGGCCCAGGAGACCGAAGAATTCGCCCGGGGATACGGTAAAGGAGATACCGTTGACCGCGGCCACACCGTTGTAGTTTTTTACCAGGTTGCGGGCTTCGATCAGGGCGTTCATCGCGATCAAACGGCAGCGTCAGCTGTGCTTGAGGAAAAACTGAATTTTGTCGTAGAGCAGGCGGCTCAGGTTCTCGTCGCCGAACGTGCCGATGCGAATGCCGATTTGGCTCACGTTTTCGGTTTTACGCGTGACTTTAACCACCACCTCCCTGCCCGTCGCCGTCCGGGCCGTGGCCATGCCGTCGGTGGCGCTGGATCTGGCGGACTCCTTGCTCCAGATAAGATCGCGGAAAGCTCTTTCGGTGGCTTTGATCACGGCCGGAGGGGGGGCGTCGAGATCGGCCCGCAGCTCGCCTTCATGATAGATGACACCGGCGGCACCGGCAGCGGCGGCGGCACCGCCCAGCAAGAGAGCCGCGCATCCCGTCAACTGCATCATCATCGCAGCGATGAGCACTGCCATCACCACATTGCGCAACCTACGCATTTCGCGCCTCCTTTTGTATCGTAAAAGCTGTATGACCGTTGCCGGCCGGACTGCATGGTCTAAGCTGAGTTATGATTCGGCCGAAAATGAGCCCCTGTTAGGGATATCGAAATGCCCCCCGGCTGATTTGGCCATTTCCATGATCGGGCCGTTTCGGGTCCTTAAAAGTTTTAAAATCGAAGGGTTCCGCCATCTGAACAAGTCGCAGGATAGGCAACTGCCGCCTGGAGGTCAAGAAAAAAGCCGGCCGTTTTAAGCAGGGTCGCTATCCCCAACCGGAACACACGCAAAAAGATTGACAAATTTTCAAACGATACATAAGATTGTTTGAATATTTGAGAATATACAGTTTTTCAGCCCCCTACCGCCGACCGGACCCAGGGCCGTTTGGTGACGGGCTGCTTCCAGATCGATCATTGCTGAAACCCGGACATCATCCCCGCTCTATTCAACGCAACCCGGAGCCGGCCGACATGAAGGACGACAAGCGCGAGCACATTAAGACAGCAGCGGCCGAGTGCCTGGCCCGATTCGGCTATGAAAAGACAACCATGGCCGACATTGCCGTCCGGGTCGGTCTCAACAAGGCTTCGCTTTACTACTACTACAAAAACAAGGAAGCCATCTTCACCGAGGTCGTCATCCAGGAAGCCCGCCAGTTCATCGACGCGCTGCAGGCCAAGATCAATTCCGTGTCCGGCTGCCGCCAGCGGATTCGGACTTACCTGGCCGAACGGCTGCAATACTACCAGCAGGTGGTCAATCTGCACAACCTGTCCTTCGACACCCTCAACCGCGTCCAGCCGACATTCAAAGTTCTTTATCAGTCCGTTCTGGAGCGCGAAATCGCCTTCGTCGGCCAGATTCTGGAGCAGGGCATCCAGTCGGGGGAAATCCGTGCCTGCCATTCCGGGCGACTGGCGCGCGCGATCATGACGGTGGCGGATGCACTCAAGCATGCCGCCTGCTGCCAGACCGACAAGCCCTGGCCGTCGGAGATCGATTACAGCCTGATTGAATCAGATCTCGATTATATCGTCGGCCTTATCATGGACGGCATCGAACGCCGCCCGACCAAGCCTTAAATTTGCCATTCAGGAGCACTGAGGCATGAAAGCCATCGACCACGTCAAATGTTGTTTTACTTTCTGGCGCCCATCGGTATCCCGCCGCATGACGCTCTACTTCGTTATTTTCGGCCTCCTGGTTTTCCTGGCGACCACCGCGACCCACATGCTGGCGGCCAAGAAGCATTTTATCCATTCGGCCGTCCGGATCGTCGAACACCAAATCGCCCTGGAGCAGAAGAACAGCCCTCCGGACATCATCTGGAAGTCCGTCGGCCGCGAACGCCCCGAACTCACCGCCCTGGCGCAGATGCTCTCCTCGGTGTCGTCGGCTTTCTACACCGTGGCCGACATGGTGGTCTACTGCCGGCAGGCAGGCGGCAACCAGTGGCAGCGTCTGATCCTGGACGAGAATCAGCACCTTGCCGAACGCTCGACCGATCCCGCCACGGTGGCATCACTGGAACGCCAGTTCATCCGCCATCCGGGTGAAGAGTCCTTTCGCTTCTCTCTATCTGAAGACGTTCTAGCGGCTTATATCGACATCACCCGGCCACAGGATCGCCACCAGTATTTCCTGGTCTTCGATATCGATCGCGCCGGATTTGCCCATATGATGAGCCGCAAGATGGTCCGCCTGGCGATTGTCACGGCCACGGTGCTGCTCCTGCTGCGCATCCTGGGCTACCTTTTCGCCCGGCGGCTGGCACGGCCGATCGAGGCCCTGTCCCGCGGCGCCGCCGAAGTGGCCCGCGGCGATCTGTCTGTTCAGGTGCCGGTGACCACCCATGACGAGCTGGGAGAACTCTCCCGGACCTTCAACCACATGATCGTTGGCCTGCGTGAGCGTGAGCAGACCCGTCTGCTGGAATTTGAACTGGAAAAGGGGCGCAAGATCCAGGAGGATTTTCTACCGCGCCAGATCCCGCGTCTTCCCGACTGGGATATCGCCGCCTTCCTGGATCCGGCCGGCCAGGTTTCCGGCGACTTCTACGATGTCTTTCCCCTGGAACAAAACCGGATTGGCCTGGTGATTGCCGATGTCTGCGACAAAGGGGTCGGGTCGGCGTTCTATATGGCCCTTTTTCGCAGCCTGATACGCATCTATGCCGAGCAGCTTTCCCCTTACCGGCCCGAAAACATTCCCGCGCCCGCACCCGCCACGGCGGCATCCGTGCACCGCGTGGTCCAGTTGACCAACGACTACATTGCCCGCAACCACGGCCATGACGGCATGTTCGCCACGATCTTCTTCGGTGTGCTCGATTCCCGCAGCGGACAACTGGAATATGTCAATGCCGGCCACGAACCCCTTTACGTGGTCGGAAGCGACGGGATTCGAACCCCGTTAAATCCCACCGGTCCGGCCGTGGGCTTGATGCCGGGCACCCCCTACAGCCCGTCATATGTCGAACTGGCACGGGGAGAAGTCCTGATGGGCTACACCGACGGGCTGACCGAGGCCCGTTCGCCCGAGGGTGAATTCTATTCCCGCAGCCGGCTTCAAACCCTGCTCACCAAACCGTCTTATTCGGCCGCCGAACTCCTGGACAAGGTCAAGGACAGCCTGTTCAATTTTGTCGGCAGCGCCCCCCGCGACGACGATGTGACCCTGATCGCCGTCCAGCGGGCCGCGCCCCAGGTTTGACGCGCGATCCGTCGAGGACGCGCCAGGGGAAAAGATAGAAACCATCAAGGGCGGTTCGGGGCCGACGTTTTGCGGATGGGGTAAAAACGTTGCTGCGGGTAGCGCTGAATGCTGCCGGCCGGCGCGGCCTCGCACGCTACCATCCCAGACGCGAAATACCCCAACTGCCCAGCCATAACAGCAGGCCCGCCAGGATCCAGTTCAGCCATGATTTTCCCTGGAATTTAAGATCATCGATCCGCGCCCCCGTTTTCTGGTCCGGGGTGGCATCGCTGACCGTACGGCTGAGTTGATAGGCGGCATCACCGCGACCGGAAAAACGCCCCACGGATCCCATTGTGAAAAAGACGATCGGCAGCGCGCCCACCCAGAAGAGAATATCCTGAAAGGAAACACCGTCGCTGCGCTTGAACCACCAGACCACGACGGCCAGTAGCAATAGAAGCCCCGCCGACAGAAGCGCCGCGAAAAAGGTTTTGAGGGTCCTGTTGAGCATCCGCATCGGGGTTGATCCGGGCCACAACAAAGGCCGGCGACGCGAGGACAGGCTAAATGCGCGCCAGTATTCCCATTTCGGGTTTGAGGGTCAGGCCCAACTTCCTGGCAATCGCCCAGTAGAGAACCGTATCCGCGGCGATGACGGGCCGGTCGGCCTGTGCCTCGATCGCATTGATGAGTGCGAGGGTTCGTGTGCCGGCCCCCGTCACCACAATAGCCTCGGCCTGCGGTGCGGCCTCGGCCGCACGCCGCACGGAACGCTGGGTCAGTTCGGGCGTCATCGACCAGCCGTAATCGGCCATGCGGGCATCGGGGGGCACCAGCCCCTGATCGGCCAGTGTTGACACGTGGATGGTGTCGAACCCGCACATTCGCAGAAAATGGCTGAAACCGTCACGCCAGTCGGCTTCGTAATAGGTGGCATTGACCGTGACGCGGACGGCGCCCAAGGCACGCAGGCCGTCAACAATGGCCAGCCCGGTCATGATAGCAGGCACGCCTGCAGCCCGCGTCATGGCATCGCAGCGCGCGCGAGCCTCCGCCTCCCCGTCGACAGCCGCCCAGGCAAACGGGCTTCCGACCTGGGCAACGAGATCGCATCCGCTGGCCCGAAGGCTTTGCGCGCACAAATTCAGATCGGGTTGCACCGCAGCGATGCTTTCGAGGCGGTAGTCGAAAGTCGGACGCAGCAATGGGGCCTGCTGGGTGCGCACCTGCTCTGCGACCACCGTGGGAAACTCCGCGGGGGCGGGATCGAACCAGGCCGGGGCACTGATGAAACCGATAGTGGGATTAGGAGACAAATCGAAGACCCTGCCCGGTGCCCGCTAAGCCACGTCGGCCTCGGGTTCCTCTGCCGCAACCTTTTCCTTGTCCGGCATCGCCGGTTCCAGTTCTATAGCCCGCTCGCCGCCGTAGATGGTATGTCGTCCGCATTGCTTGAACCACTCCTCGATGGTGGCCCGCCGGTGCCGGCTCTCGATAATCTGGCGCCAGCCGATGCCGGTATTGAAAGCGCAAAAGGAGATTTCTCCCTCCTGGGTACCGTAGGGTACCGAACACATTTCAGTGCGGCGAAAGTCGTACACCCATAAGTCCTGAAAATGCATCCCGCCGACCCACAGGGTGCGCCAGTCGCTCTTGAAGAGGTTTTTCCCCCGGGTCATCGAACGTCCGGTCTTCTTGTTGAAGATCTTCAGGAAATCTTTCAGGGTAAGCCCCGGCGGGGCCTGGCGTTCGTCAAAATTGCGCAGGAAAGCCAGGGCCAGTTGGGCCAGGGTGGCGTTCCAGCCCCGCGCCGTATCGACGATCACGGCCATGTCGGCGATGAAGCGCTCGATATTGAAAAACTGCGTGATCGGCGCCCAGGTCTTGGTTTTTTTGTTGCACATCAGCATGACGGAAGCGCCGCAGTCGGGATGGCAGGCGCAGGCCAGACCGCCGAAAAGGCTTTTACGCCCCTTGGGCGGGTTGAGCGCCCGCAAGTGGTCCGCCAGCGAGGTGAAGGCCGTCATCAGTCCCAGGGGATACCAGTCGCGCTCTATGTCGATCCGCCCTCCGGAATGGCGTTTGAGATCGTGGGCCAGGTGGGAAATGGTATAGCGCTGGCGCTGGCGCGCTTCGTCGCTGATCTCTTCGTCCCGGCCGGTGAACGAGATGGGCTGAAAGGAAACGCCCCCCATTTTGCGGTCGCAGTTCTCGATCGCGAAATCGAGAATCGGACCGATCTGCCCGTCGTTCAAGCCGTTGACCACCGTGGTCACGAGCGTGGTCTGGATCTTGGCATTGGCCATGTTCTCGATGGCCCGGCGCTTGACGTCGAACAGGTTCGTGATGTGGCGGTGCGCATTGGCCTCGTTGGTCGTGCCGTCGAACTGCAGGTAAACCATGTTCAATCCCGCTTCGCGGGCCCGGGCGGCAAAGTCCGGTTCCAGGGCAAAGCGGATGCCGTTGCTGGCGGCCTGGACACTGTAATAACCAAGTTTCTTGGCATAGCGGCAGGCATCCAGGAAATGGGGGGATATGGTCGGCTCGCCGCCCGTGAACTGGACGGACATCTGTCGCCGGGGTTTGAACGAGATGGCCCGGTCAAGGAAGCATTTGATCTCATCCAGGGTAAGCTCGTAGACCACGCCGGACTGGTTGGCATTGGCGAAACAGGGCGTGCACATCATATTGCAGCGGTTGGTGAGATCGATGTTCAGCACCGAGCCGCGGCCATACTTGATCGAAGAACTGCCGTGCCGATGAATCAGCGCGTCACCCATGGCGGCCAGATCGCGCCCCGGAGATCTTTCCTCGGTGAGACGTGTGAAGGCCGGATCGATGGAAAGGACATCCTCGAAAGTGCCATGTATTTCACAGGTCTTGCGCATGATCAGTCGGCCGTTTTCCTCCAGTATCCGGGCCTTGATTTCACCCGGCCGGTCCTGAATGAGTTCATCCAGGCGCATCTTCCCGTCGATGACCGCATTGCGGGCTTCGATGGCGCAGTGCGGGCACAGGGAATCGGTTTCGCGCGGCCATCCCAGCGGGGGCATGCTGCGGTCGCAGGTCTTGAGCAGCGGGCGGGGTGCCCAGTCCGGATGAGGGGCCCGGGCCTCGGGAATTGACTTGTTGACGGCCTGAAACAAATGCCAACCGCCATTGGCCAATGCCTGGACTGCAAATGCCAGCGACTTCGCCATGATTAACCTCCACGTCTACGCATCCGAGTTGTTTCAAGATGCACCCGGACGCTAGGCGATATTCAATTGGGTTTTAGGGGCTGCGGTGATGCGGGCCAGAAGGAATGAAATCGAAGGAAAATGAACTGCACAGGCACAAAGTGCGCGAACACCACCGCCGTTGCAGAAATAGCAATGTGAATTTGGTAGTATACAAAATAAGAAAAATCAAGTTTTCCTAATTATAAAAAGTGGATCCGATAAGACAGCGCATCCCGGACGCGGGCCGCGGGGATTGCCGCGCAAATTTAAATGAGGCGGAAGAGCGTGGATGATCGTGCGGGAGCGTCTGGGGTGGACAAGATCTGCGTGGCGGGCCGGGAACAATCGCGCGACGGCTTCAGGTCAAAGTGGAAGCGGCCGGCCGGAAGGCCGGCCGCCAGCCTGTCGGGGTTTTCGGGCCGGGTGGGTTTACCCGAAGACCCCCATTCCCAGAAGAGAAACCCATAGGGCGATCACGCCGATCACCACGATCAGATAGATATCTTCTTTGGCCATTTTCGGCCTCCTTTCAAAAACGGTTGCCTGCGATCAAGTCTCTCTTACGACGATCATCTTCTGTTCGTTGGCCTGCTGGATCTGGGTTTCAGAGGTGGTGGACATCTCGGCCTTGAAACACAGGGCCCACATCATCACAATGCCCAGCACCCACCAGACGATCTGCCAGGACCAAAGGGGCGGAAAACCTGCAAAGGAAAAGGCGTTGTTCCCGATCAGGCAGGCCGGGCCAATGGCGAACAGGAACCAGACCGGCACCAGCACCTTCATGACTTTACGCCATTTCCTACCCTTCTCCGTAGGCGCGTCCACCGCTTCAAGCCACGCACGCACCTCCTGCTGGCGACTGATGGTCTCCTCGTCGTCCCGCGCCCCCAGAAAGCGGCAGGCATAAGCCACCAGCAGCCCCGCGCCCGTGCCCCAGGCGGCGCAGTGAATCGTCAAGGGCTCCGGATAAATCCGGTAGGTCACGAAGACGGCCACCATGCCGGCCAGCACACCCAGCACCGACCCGATGCGCGGCCACTTGAAACCCCAGAGGGTACCCATCAGCAGGATATACATCACGAATCCGAAGGCCGTGGCCAGACCGCCCAGCATCACCAGCACGGCCGTGGAGGTCAGCCCCACGGCCAGGGCCGCGATGGTGATCACCGTCGCAAACAGGCGATTGACCCAGATCTGCTCGGCATCGCCGCATTCCTGCTTGCGCACGTACCGCCACCAGATGTCCCGTAGTAGGATCGATCCCCCGGTGCCGATGTAGGGCGCCGCCGTGGAGTGCATGGCCGCGATGGCCCCGATGAAAACAATACCCAGCATGAAAGGCGGAAGATAGTTCTTCATGAGAAGGGGGACCACATCACGGTCGCTGGTAAGCTCGAGGATGCCGGCCTTTTGCAGCATGACGGCGCCCATGCCCTGGAAGGCGGTGAAGAAAAAGAGCGCGAAACCGACAATGAAGGTCGACATGAAGACATGCTGCCAGGCCAGGGGTTTGGGGTCCTTGATACCGAAGGTCCACATGGTGAAGGCCGGCGAGGACTGGATGCCCATGAGGGCAAACATGTAGGAAAGGATCATCACACCGGTCCAGGCACGCTCGCCCACCGTGAAGTTGATGATCGCGGGCACCTGCAGGTAACGGGCTTCGAGTTGAGACATCTGGGCGGCGAATTTGGACCAGCCGCCGAAATGATGCAGGACGTAGGCCCCGAGGATGACGATCCCGCTCACCAGAAGGATGAACTGGATCACACCAACCCAGGTACTGGCTTTGAGCCCGCCCGTGCAGATGTAAAACCAGACGATGAAGCCCATGAAGATCGCCCCGTAGGCCGCGGGCAGACCGGTAACGTAGTGAAAAAGGGCCCCGGCGGCCGTCAACTGGAGGGCCGAATAGAAGGTGGCATACAGAAAGGCGGTGGCCACCACCAGAAAGCGCAAGGCTTCGCTGTTGTAATAATAGGCGTACATATCCCCCGGGGTAACGAAACCATAGCGTTTGCCCATGAGCCAGGTGCGCTTACCGAAAAAGGCCCCGGTGATCGGGATGGTCAGCACGTAAAATGAGGCGAAGGCGTAAGCCAGCCCGGAGAGGTAGATGGCCCCGGGATGGGAGACAAAGGTCCATCCGCTGAAGGAGGCTGCCGTGGAAGCCAACAGGAAGGCAAAAAAGGGAATCGAACGCCCGGCGATCGCATAGCCCGCCGACGTCTTCTCCGTGAAGTAACCTTTGAGCCCCCAGTAGAAACAGTAAACGATATAAAGCCCCAACATGATGTAAACCCAGGTGGTTCCGCCCATGTCTGCCTCCTTTTCTGGCCCGGGTCGTCAATGATGCGCAGGTTGCCGGCCGGCGACAGGCATGGAGGACGACCGGAATGCCGGGACCACCCCTGGGCCCCGATGGCCATACGGCATTCCGGTCACCGCCCCGGCCAAAAATACCATTTGTCCCACATAATTACTCAATATATATTTTGTCAACCCTTTTATTTGTAAAAATGATAAGTTCATTGCCACAAATTAATATATAAATATGCGAAAAATCTATTATTTTTTATAAATTCGATGGTTCCACGCCAATAGTTTATTTTGTATATTTATCCAATCTTTTGAGTATATATATGAGTAAATCCGTGAAGGCGCGCTTAAAGATCCTTTTTACTTTTAGAAATTTATTGTGTTAGGGTATGGCCCGGTAGCGATTCCCTGAAACCCGGTAATTAATCACGATGAAAATACGGAGTTAGCGATGAAGCGCGTTTATGGCAGCCTTGTATTGCTGCTGGCGATGGCCGGTCTGGTCGGACCTGTCCAGGCCGAAGTGGATTGGCAGGTTCTGGCAAACATCGATGTGGATGCGGAAGTTCGCGATATGGCCATATCCGCGGAGGGCCGCTGGGTCTATGTGCTGACGACCCAAAATGAAATCAGGATCTATACGTCGGGGGGCAAACTCAAGGGGGCCATGCCGATCGATCCGGGCTACACCCGGATCCAGGCAGGGCCGCGTGAAGACATTCTTCTCGTGAGCAACAAGGACGCGCAAAGCGTTCAACTGGTAAGTGTCAATCCGATCCACACGTTCAATCTAACCGGCGCCCCATTCAAGGGGCCGGAAGATGCCCCGGTGACCATCACCCTTTTCAGCGATTTCGAATGCGCTTTCTGCGCCCGCCTGCCCAAGATCCTCGACCAGGTGGCCGAAGAATATCCGCGCGAGGTCAGGATTGCCTTCAAGCACTATCCCCTGCGCAGCCATCCCTTCGCCCTTCCGGCCGCCCAGGCAGCCGTGGCCGCGCAGCAGCAGGGCAAATTCTGGGAGTTTCACGACCGGCTGTTTATGCACTTTGATTCACTCGACGAAGCGCGTATCGACAAGATCGCCAAGGACCTTGGCCTGGACGCCGCCCGCTTCGAAAAGGACCGCAACGCGGCCCGAACGAAGCGCTTTATCGAAGACGACCGCCGGGAAGGCTACCAGGCGGGTGTAACCGGCACGCCGGCCATGTTCATCAACGGTAAAAAGCAGTACCGCCGGGACATGAATTCCGTAGTGGATGCCATCGAGCGTGAACTCGAAGCCCACAGCCGGACCAATCCGTCGCCCCAACCCTGATACGGTGAATTCCCTCGACCGCAGACACACGGCTCTCCGGGCGTTGTTATACCGTCCGCCCTTGGCATCCCCCACCACTGATCCGATCGCCACGAGGGGTGACAACTCCGGCATCATTTGAATGCGAGGTGATCGGACGTTAATTGATCCAGGATTTCGTAGGCTCTGCAAAGGGGAAGCGAGTAGTGGCCCTCAGCGGAATAGTAATGCGCCCGTGCCTGTGCAAGGCCGTGGATGAAGGGTTGCATCAAGGGCAGCGGAATGTTGCGGTCCCGGCAGCCGTGCCAGAAATGCACGGGGATGGCGATCTTTCCGGGATCAAACCCCCAGGGTTGCTGTAGACGGCGAGCGTCGGCGATCACGGCCTGGGCGCTGCCCGCGAAGGCTTCACGGGTGCTGGCTGCCACTTGGCCCATGCGGCCGCGATGCTGCAGGGCCCGGCGGTCGGCGCGCGGCAGAAGCAGACTGAGCGGCCGCAGCGACCAAAGCGGCGGTACCCGCATCAGGTATAACCGCGTCAGGACCATCAGAATAACCAGCAGACGCGGTACCCCACGGTCGATCCGCCGCAGCAGTCGATAAAGCCAGAACAAATGGCGGCTCTTGTCGAGCAGCCGGGGCGGCGGCACACCACAGCAGACCCCAGCGGCTGCAATGCGCCGCGGCATGCGCGCCGCGCAGGCCAGAGCGTAGGGCCCCCCGCCGGATACGCCCAGAACATGAAACGACGCCAGATTCATTTGATCGATCCAGTCTGAAAGGGCCCGGATCCAGGCGGCCACACTGGCGCCGGGCGCGGGCGTAGAAAGCCCGATACCGGGTCGGTCGGGCGCCAGCACCCGCAGGCCGTGTCGCCGGGCCGGCCCTGCGATGATCCGGGCCTGCAGCCGCGAGCCCGGCCAGCCGTGAAAGAAAAGCAGCGGCCGGCCGGCCGGATCACCGAATTCCGCATAGCCCATCACCGAGCCGTCCGCTAAAGTGGACGTCAGCCGGGTAGGGTCCGTAGCGCCACACGCGCTGGCGGCCGGAGCCCTAGTCATCCGCGAAAACCGGTTCATTGCCGCTCAGAAAGGCACCGATACCCTGTAGGCATTCACCCGCAAGAACCAATTCCACCGCGCGCTTCTCTTCCTCGTCAAGCGCCGCTGCCAACGGTTGTTCACGGCTGCGGCGGATGACGGCCAGGGCCGAGCGCACCGCCCGCGGTCCATTGGCGGTTATGGCCTGGGCGAGTTCGAGGGCGGCCGCCAGAGACTGGCCCGGTGCGCTGATACGGTTGACCACGCCCAGGTCGAGCGCTTCCGCAGCCGAACATTCGCGGGCCGTAAGGATCAGGTCTGCCGCCCGGGCCGGACCGACAAGCGCGGCCAGCGTGGCCCCGCCGCCCCATTTTTTTTTTAATGATAGGGCCACCACCGAGAAACACAAGACAGCCGCCGGATCGATCACACGCAGATCACAGC
>CAJHYH010000796.1_pt1 | contig 19406 bp, 19 predicted proteins | sample 9198661 | NCBI WGS metagenome assembly CAJHYH01 (sample SAMEA7708356, study PRJEB35096) | sediment metagenome | biome: marine neritic benthic zone biome [ENVO:01000025]; feature: sediment [ENVO:00002007]; material: shallow marine sediment [ENVO:03000034] sea grass bed [ENVO_01000059] ... | reverse complement strand
TGATCTGGAAGAAACCTTTTCGCTGGATCCACTGGCCGATCGCATTGAAAAACAACTCTTACCCGCGATCGAAACCCTGATACAGAGCCACCGCCAGGGACGAATCATAAAAGAGGGCTTGCGCATCGTGATCGCGGGACGACCCAACGTGGGCAAATCCAGCCTCGTCAACCGCCTGCTAAACCAGGAACGGGTGATCGTCAACCCGACACCCGGAACGACACGGGATATAATCGAGGAAGTGATTGCCATCGATGGCGCCCCCATAGTAATTACGGACACGGCCGGCATCCACGACAGCCATGATCCGGTCGAAACCATCGGGATCCAGAAGAGCTGGGCGGTTATTGAAAAGGCGGACTTGGTACTTTTTATGATCGATGGCAGCAGGCCCGTTCAGGTTGAAGATCAAGCCTTATACGAAAGCCTGCTGAAGCGGGAGCACCTGGTTGTTCGCAACAAGATCGACCTTTGTGAACCGCCGGCGGACACCGCGTGCTTAGAGGGGGTTGACGCCGAGGCCTATGTCAATTTGTCGGCCCTGACCGGCACGGGACTGGATACGCTCCGAAAGCGCATACAGAGCACCATCGGCCTTGGCGGGGACCCCTCCGGCAGCACGCTTGTCATCAATCTACGCCAGCGCCACCTGCTCGAAGCGCTGCAAGCACACTTGCAGAAAACATGCAAATTGTTGTCACGTGCCGATGATTATGAACTCGTGGCCATCGAGATCAAGGACGGCCTCGAAAATCTTCAGGAAATTTTGGGTGAAGGTGCCGCGCCGGATGTTTTGGACAATATTTTTCAGCGGTTTTGCATCGGCAAATAATTGTTTCACGTGAAACATCGAAGGCTTCGCCTTGGTGGCGGTTATGTTTGGTTTTAATGTCGAGCTTTTCAACGGAAGTAAGCTGTAAGGAGATTGACCATGGAGTTTGATCCAACCCCGTACTACCGTCAATATGAAGCGCTGTCCCAGGCAGCTGATCAGGTGTTTGAAAAGGTCCGGGCGGAATATCCAGACTGCGTCAAGTGCGACCGTGAATGCGCCGATTGCTGTCACGCCCTCTTTGACCTGACCTTGATCGAAGCCATGTATCTCAACGACCGATTTAAGGCACGGTTTGAGGGAGAAGACCTCAAGGCCGCACTTGAAAAGGCCAACCGCGCGGATCGGACGATTCACAAAATTAAACGTGATGCCTACAAAGAACTCAAGGCCGGTAAGGATGAGAATGATATCCTGGCGGGCTTGGCAGAGGAAAAGGTGCGCTGCCCGCTTTTGAATGACCGAGATCTTTGCGATCTGTATGATCATCGCCCGATCACTTGTCGGTTGTATGGCATTCCGACCTCGATCGGCGGACTTGGCCGGACCTGCTCACTTTCGGGATTCGAAGCCGGGAAACCCTATCCGACCGTGGATATCGACAAGATTCACGGCCGGCTGCAAGCGATATCCGGAGAGCTCTTGAGGGATATCAAATCCCGCAACATCAAACTCGTGGATCTACTGATGCCGCTTTCCATGGCCTTGATGACCGATTTTGACGAAACCTTTCTGGGTCTGAAGACCGACGACGACGCGTCTTAAGGAGGGGGAGCTGTCATGTCAAAACTCTCACGCGAGGAAGTGGAGCGCCGCAAAAAAGCCATATTTGAAACCCTTTCAAAGCGCGGAAAAAAATATATCGAGCGAATCGGTTATGACAAATGGGATCCATTTGAAGAGCCCAAAGATCCTATCGACATCCGTCGCGATACCACCAAAAGGACCACCCAGCAGCTCGTCCGTGAATTTCTGCAGTCGCGCCCCCTGGACGCCCCTTATAGCAATAGCTATGGACAGGCCGTCATGGAAATGGCCATCGGCATCGTGAACGATGACGAGCGCTACCAGGCCATGCTGGATTTTGCCGAATGGTATCTGGCCCTGCTGAAACGATCCAGACCGCAAACCTCCTGAAGGGGCATTGAGGACGCCGGCCCATGGGGGATCGATCGCAGGACAAAATCCGGAAATCATGGGAAGATGCGGCCTACCGATGGGTTCGGGATACGACCCGCAAGTTAACACCCGCCGACCTCGAAACCCGGATAGCCAGGCACTTCGGTACCCCTCGCGCCGATGCCCGAGGTGTGATTCGGGGCCTGGTTTCCCAGGGACGTCTCACTTACATCTACCAGTATGGTCAGTCCTACCTTGATCTCGGTTTTAGGCGCCCGACGCCGATCACCTCCAAGGTCAGGCTTTATCCCCTGGGTTCCACCGAAAAACCGGGAGACGAGGAGGTGGCCATCGTCATCGAGCCCGGGGCGGCTTTCGGCGACGGCCGCCACCCCACCACGCGGCTGGCGGTGGAAGGTCTGGAGAAAATCTGCCACCCTGCGCATGGAGACCGTCGGCCTGTCATCCGTCACGGCATTGATATCGGCACGGGGTCGGGTATTCTGGCCATTGCCGCCGCGCGACTGGGCGTCGATCGGCTGGATGCCATTGATATCGATCCCTGCGCCCTAAATGAAGCGCACCGAAACATCCGCCACAATCAACTGGGAAATCGGGTACGCCTGCGACGGCAGGATCTTGAAAGCCTCGACGCGGTTTACGATCTTCTCCTGGCCAACCTCCGGATTCCAACTTTGTGCACGCTGGCAGGATGGGCGAGAGGCCATATTCGACTCTTCGGCTATTTGGTTTTCAGCGGTTTCCGTGAAAATGAATATCTTGCCTTGCGCAAGGCCTACCCCGAATCGACCCACCGCCTGCTCTGGTCGCGCACCCAGGCCGGGTGGGGGGGCGTCGTTTTGCAGAGAATATAGACGCCGGCCGCCATCAATAAGCTAATCCAACCTTGCTCCGGGAAAATTCACCATTTCTGCGATCAAATGGTGTCTTAATTGCTCGGGGCGGCTGAGGACGCCGTCAGGCATCATATTTGCGTAGGTGGCTTAAACACTACATGTTGTATTCGGTAGCACCTAAAGGCTGAATATATGCTAAATAAGGAAGTCGCTCTGTGAGCGCTTGTCTGGCAAGGGTTTGCGGCGGATGAAAATGGTCCGAAAGTGAAAAAGGGTGCTGAAACCGGAGAGCCGCGATTCAGCACCCTTTAAAAAACTTTTCAGGAGGCGCGATGGAACACCAGGCGGCCGCCAAGATAACCAGCATAGGCGGCAACCCCCAGCGTCACCAGGTGAACGAGGATGTATGGCAAAGTGGGCGTTTCGGCAACCTGGGGATCCATCAATCCCCAGACGACGAGAAAAAGCGCCAGCACACTCACCACGGCGGCACTGATGAGTTTGGCCCGAAAGAGAGGGGTCATGTGACCGCCGAATTTATACTGCCAGTGCAGGTAGCCGGTAAACAAAACCGCCGGCATGGAAATGAGGATGAAAACCATGTTGTAAAACCCGGCCAGTCCCATCGCAGGCATATCGAACAGGGCGGCAAGGATCACCATGACGACGGCGATCGGTAGAACGCCGTTGGGGACGTGAACGGCAATCGGGTGGGCATGGTTTTCGATGGCCAGATCAATCAGACCGCGATGGGGATCCAGGAGCGCGTTGATCTTGGATAAGAGACCTGTGGCCGGGATTTTTGCATCCGCACCGGCAGCCGCGGTGTCATCAGCCGGAACTTGGGTGGCTGTACCCGGTTCCTGGGATCTGGCGGCGGTTTCATCTTCCATGACCTCTTCAAACAGGGAGCGGTCCGCGCCGCAGACCGGGCAGACCTCCGGCGGTTCCGGACCGGTATGAATATAGCCGCAGAGTGTGCAGCGCCATTTTCGATCCGGACCGGCTGGTGCGGCGCCTGCTTTCGGTGGCTTGGCCTCGTCGGCCTCGCGGTCAAGGCAAATGAACTGCGAGCGGTCGGCGCCGCAGACCGGACATTTTTCGGGGGGCTCGGGACCCGTGTGGATATAGCCGCACACCACGCACTGCCAGCGAAGGGTTTCATCCGCCGCAGTTGGAGGAGGGGCGGGTGGTTGTTTTTCTTCACCGGCGGTCACGAAAAGGCCGCTTTCGGAACCGCACACCGGACAGCTTTCAGGAGGCGCGTCAGCCTTGTGGGTGTAGTCGCAAACGGTGCAGCGCCATTGTTTCATCCAAGGATTCCTTTCGACGATTGAATGCTTGTTACATCATGAAGGACCACAGTACACCGGCGGCTATGGCCGACCCGATGACCCCCGAAGAGTTACAGGCCATGGCATGCATCAGCAGATAGTTGCCCGGATCCTCATGCTGGCCCATCAGATGGACTTCGCGCGCTGATCCGGGAACGGCGGAAACGCCAGCCGCGCCCAGAAGCGGATTAATTTTCTTGCGCAGGAAGAGGTTCATGATTTTGGCGAAGATTAAGCCGGAGGCGGTCGCCAGGCTGAAGGCCACAGCACCGAGACAGAAGATCATCAGGGACTTTTCAGTCAGGAAGACATCGGCCTGGGTGCTCATGCCGACGCAGAAGCCAAGAAATATGGTGGCCGTATCGATGATGGCGCTCCGGGCCGTTCCGGCCAACCGTTCGACCACTCCGCTTTCTTTTAAAATGTTGCCCAGAAAGAGCATTCCCAGCAGGGGCAGGGCTGTCGGGGCCAGCAGGCAGCACAGCAGGACGCCCAGGATGGGAAAGATCATGCGTTCGCTTTTGGATACCTCGCGCGGTTCGTCCATGTGGATACGCCGCTCCTGGCGCGTGGTCAGAAGCCGCATGATCGGCGGCTGGATAACCGGTATCAAGGCCATGTAGGAGTAGGCGGCGATGGCGATCGGCCCGATAAGATGGGGGGCCAGTTTGGCGGTCAGAAAAATGGAGGTGGGCCCGTCGGCGCCGCCGATGATAGCGATGGACGCGGCTTCCTTGGGTAGAAAGTCGAGGGCGAGGGCCCCCAACAGCGTGAAAAAGACCCCCATCTGGGCGGCGGCCCCCAGCAGCATCAGTTTGGGCTGGGCCAGAAGAGACGAAAAATCAGTCATGGCGCCCAGCCCCAGAAATACGATGGATGGGTAAAGACCGGTGGTCACCCCGAAATAGAGGTAGTGGAAAACGCTGTTGTCCTCGTAAATGCCAAGGCCAAAGCCCTTGAAAAAGGGGATGTTGCCGACCACGATGCCAAAGGCGATGGGCACCAGTAGAAGGGGCTCATATTTTTTGGCAATTCCTAAATAAAGGAAAAGCAGGCCGACCAGGATCATGATGACGTAGCGATAATCCTGGGCGATAAAATAGTAACCGGTATTGGTGAGAAAAGATATCAGCAAGTCATACATGGGGTAACCTCGTCATCGAATATTCGGGTTGCGGGGTCAGTCCTTCCAAATGAAAAGACCTTCTTCGGCCATCATCAGAAGACCGGCTTCGCGAAAACACCGAATCGTAATGTGGGGATGGGGCAGGTTGAATTCGCCGGCCAGGCGATAGAGATCTTTGAGCTCGAACGGGGCGTCGAGCGCTTCCGTCAGGGGCCGATATAGCGTCGCCAGTTCGTCCAGATTGATGGGACAGGCCGCCATCTCAGTCGGTGCGGGTTTCTCCGCCGCCGGAGGCGCAGGCGCGGCTGCAGGGGCTTCCGCCGCCTTCATTTTTTTGTTTTCCCAAAAATCGACCAGTTTATGGATCTGGGAAATGGCCAGGGACAGAATGATCAATCCTGTCATGACAATGCTGGCACCTAAAAAGGCCATGGCCCAGCCGTTGTTAGCGGCAATATTGGCAATACCCATATGCCTTACCTCCAGGGGATGTAATGGTCATTTCCGTAATACAACGAAATACTGGGAGACGGGCGACGTGCTGATGGGCGGTGATATCTGGTGCCTTCGGAACACCGTTACCCCGGCCACTCCTACAAGTGCTACAAAAGATGGACTAATTCACACCTGTTATGAAAAGTCAATAGAATTGTAGCGCATTGATGGATATCGGCTTATGGGAGGGATCAAGAACTGCTGCCCGCCATCATCAGGCCGATACGCCCGATTTTTTCCCTGTCTTCGGCAGCAAAGGTATCGACGATCCGGCCGTCGAACATGACCGCCAGACGGTCGGACAAAGCCAGGGCCTCGGCCAGATCGCCGGTAACAAGAAGAACACCGGCGCGGTCGCGGGCCTTGAGCAGCAGTCGCCATACTTCTTCGGTGGCCGCAATGTCGAGGCCCTGGGTCGGTTGTTCAGCCACGATAAGACGCGGCCGGCGGAAGAATTCCCGGGCGATGACCATTTTCTGCAGGTTGCCGCCGGAGAGCTGGCGTGCGGACAGGCGTGGATTGGGTGGATTGATATTGAATTGAGCGGCCAGCTCTTCCATTTTGGCTTCGGCCTGGCGGTGGAGCAGCCAGGGACCGGTCGTGAATCCCCGTCGGGTGGTGAGCAGCAGATTGTCGGTGAGACTCAGGTTGCGGCAGGTGGCCAGGCCTTGCCGGTCCTCCGGGATGTAGGCCAGGTTACCGTCCCAGCGGCGGCGCTGAAAAAACGCGGCCCAGTCCTGACCCATGAGGCGAACGGACCCGCGGCCGGGTCGCTTGAGCCCGCAAATCGTTTCGACCAGCGGTTTCTGACCGTTTCCGGCCACACCCACGAGCCCCAGGATTTCGCCCTGGCGCAGCTCTATATCGATATCCTTCAGTTCATCGTCGCCCAGCCCGTTTATTCTTAAAACCAGCTGCCGGGCTTCAAGAAGATCGCGTTCGACCTGCAGGATGACCTCGCGTCCGACCATCAATTGGGCCAGTTCGGCCTTGGAATGGATCTGATCGGCATCCATGTCGGCCACAACGGCCCCCTTGTGCAGGACGGCGATTTCATCCGATAGGGCCATGACTTCGTCGAGTTTATGGCTGATGAAAACAATGGCTTTGCCCTGGGCCGCGAGCTGCCGCAGGGCCTCGAAGAGCTGTTCGGATTCCTGGGGGGTCAGCACGGCCGTGGGCTCGTCGAAAATCAGGATACGGTTCTGACGAAAAAGCAGTTTGAGGATTTCCACGCGCTGCTTTTCACCCATGGAGAGATCCGCCACCCGGGCGCGGGGATCAATGCTCAGACTGACCTGATCCGCCAGTTCGGCCACCCGGTTTTCCATTCGGGATGGATCGATCAGGAGCGGCCCGGGATAGCCCAGAAAAATGTTCTCGGTCACTGTCATGGCTTCCACCAGCATGAAGTGCTGATAGACCATCCCGATGCCGGCACTGATGGCATCCTGGGTGGAATGGAAGGCCTGCGGTTGGGCGTCGACCAGAATCCGGCCCTGATCCGGCTGAAGACGGCCCGCCAGAATGCTCATGAGGGTGCTCTTGCCGGCGCCGTTTTCGCCGAGCAGCGATTTAATCCGGCCGGCCCTGAAGGCCAGGGAAATATCCTGGTTGGCCTGGACCGGTCCGAAAGACTTGCTGATCCCCTCCAGTGATATGAGCGGGGTTTCCGCGTTCATGCCGGTCCCTGTTTCATACCGATAATGGGCTGCACGAACTGGGATTCGGAGTCCCAGGGGAAAAGAATCCAGGTATCCTGGCTGACTTCGGTGACAAAGGTGTCCACCAGGGGGCGTCCGGCCGGCTTGGCATAGACGGTGGCAAAATGGGCCTGGGGCAGCATTTTGCGAACGGATTCGGCGGTCCGGCCGGTGTCGACCAGGTCGTCGATGATCAGCCAGCCCTCGCCGGTGTGATCGATCGATTTGAGGATCTCGATTTCACCCTGATGGTCCTGCCAGTTGTAGCTGAACACGCAGACCGTATCGACCAGCCGGATGTCCAGTTCCCGCGCGATGATGGCGGCGGGCACGAGCCCGCCCCTCGTGACCGCCACGATGCCCTTGAAATAATCATGATCGAGCAGCCGCCAGGACAGGGCTTTGCTGTCCCTGTGCAGCTGGTCCCAGGAGATGGGATAGGTTTTACGGTAACGCTGAGATTCGGCCATGGCGCACCTCGTCTAATTCAGTCTTGGGGTTCAATGTTGATGCCGAGCGCTGCCGGGGCATTGGCCTGGCGGCTCTTCCAGGAAGCGAAGACCAGTACGATGACGGTGAGGGCATAGGGCAGCATCAGCAGGAGGGAAGACGGCAGGTGGGTCCCGATCGCCTGAAGGCGCAGCTGGAAAGCCATCACCCCGCCGAAAAGATAAGCCCCCATAAGCGCACGTCCGGGCCGCCAGAAGGCAAAGATCACGAGGGCCACCGCAATCCAGCCCCTCCCGGAGGTCAGCCCGCTGGTCCACAGATGCGTGTATGCCAGTGATAAATAGGCGCCGCCCAGTCCCACCAGAAATCCCCCCCCCAGAACCCCCACCCAGCGGTAGCGCAGCACGCCGATGCCGGCGGCCGCGGCGGCCTCGGGGTTTTCGCCCACGGCCCGCAGGTTAAGGCCCCAGCGGGTTTTGTTCATAAAGGCCCACAGAAGGGGGACCACACACACCGATATATAGACCAGCAGGTCATGTTGAAAAAAAATGGGGCCCAGGACGGGCAGCTGGCTCAATCCGGGAACGAAGAGTTTGCTGAAACCCGGTGCCGTCTGTCCGATCAGCGGGGAACCCAGATAGTCCGCCAGACCCAGGCCGAAGATGGTCAATGCCAGACCGGAAACGACCTGGTTGCCGAGAAACCACAGACAGACGACGCCGTGACCGGCCGCGAGAACCATCCCGGCCACGCCGGCCAAGGCGAATGCCAGCAGCGGGTTCCCGGTAAATTTGGCGCACACGAAGGCGGCCAGGGCCCCGACGATCATGATCCCCTCAACCCCCAGGTTGAGAATGCCGCTTTTTTCGGTCAGGATCTCCCCCAGGGTGGCGAACAGGATGGGGGTGCCCGACTGGATGGCGGCGGCGAGAAGCGGGACGAGCAATTCGGTGTTCATGGGCTTCTCCGCAGACGCAGACCGTATTCCACAAAAAAGCTGCCGGCCAGGACGGTGAGCAGGATCATGCCTTCCATTATGCCGCCGAAAGCGGCCGGAACCTGGAGATCGAGTTGGAGATTTTCAACCCCGACGCGCAGGGCGGCCAGCAGAAAGGAGGCCAGGCCGATGGTCAGGGGGTTCAGGCGCGCCAGCCAGGCCACCACGATGGCCGTATAGCCATAGCCCACCATGATGCTGGGCTGCAGACGGTTGATGGTGGCCGAGGCCTCGAGAAAACCGGCCCAGCCGGCAAAAGCCCCGCTGAGGAGCATGGCCAGGCAGACGAGTCGCCGATAGGGCAGCCCGGCGTAGCGGGAGGCCCGCACGTTTTCGCCGGCCGCCTGGAATTCGAAGCCCAGGCGGGTAAACCGGAAAAAGACCCAGATCATCAGCGCCGTCACCAGACAGATCACGAGGCCCCAGTTCAGATTGGTGGTGCCGATCTTGCCGACGATGGCGGCCGGGCTGAATTCGGGCGTCATGGGGAAGCCGAAGCTGCGCGGATCTTTCCAGCGGCCGTAGACCAGATAGTCGAGAATAAGGATGGCAATGTAGTTCATCATCAGGGTAACGATGATTTCGTTGGCGCGCATGTAAAGTTTGAGAAGGGCGGGAATCAGCCCCCAGAGACCGCCCAGTAAGAAAGCTGCAGCCGCCATCAGGGGCAGCACTCCGTACCAGGCCATGTCGGGAAACGACAGCGCCGCCCAGGTGGCCCCGATGGCCCCCAGTGCGAACTGCCCCTCGGCACCGATATTCCAGATCTGCAGGCGGAAAGCGATGGCCACCCCCAGCGAGCACAGAAAAATGGGAATGGCCTTGATAAGGCAGTCTTCGATGGCCCATAGAGATCCGAACGCGCCGGAAAAGAGGATACCGATACCGCCTAGAGCCGGCTTGCCGTGCAGTTTCAGCAGAAGGGCGCTGGCCGCCAGGGACAGGGCGACCGCCCCCAGCAGAATAAGAGAGGCGCTCCACTGCAGCGGCTCCTGTCTTTTATAGGCGCGGATCGAGAGCATGGCGCCTCGCATTCACCGGCCGGCAGAACCGGAAAAGCGTTGACGGTGATACCGTTCAACGTGAAGGGGTTTCAAAACCGCAGATCGCGTTTGAGGGCCAACTTAAGACTTTACAATAACCGCCGCAGATTTGCGTATTGGCGCCTTTAGAAGCGGCTGCGAAGCACGGGCAGCATCAAAACCCGGCACGCAAACAAGCAATGCGGGGATTCCGCGGCGATTATTTGAAATCGTCGCGGAATCCCGCATTAGGGGGTGACCGAAGGCGTCGGGCGTCAGGTGGGGTCGGCGACCGCACCTACTGGGTGGTACCGATAACGCCTTCAACAAACCAGTTCATGCCCAACAGTTCGCCATCGCTGCCGGTCTTGCCGGCGGCAATTTTAACTTGTCCCGCCTGATCCTTGACCGGTCCGGTGAAAACCTTTTGGGTGCCTTTCTTGATGGCTTCCTTTTGGGCCATGACCTTGGCCTGAACGTCGGCCGGTACCATGGCGCTCATGGGGCTCAGGTCCACGATCCCGTTTTCGAGACCGTACCAGTAGGCCTTGGATTCCCAGCTGCCGTTGCGGACGGCCTCCACGATCTCGGCGTAAAAGGGGCCCCAGTTCCAGACCGGGGCGCACAGATGAGCCTTGGGGGCGAAGGCCGACATATCGGAGTTGTAGCCAATGGAGTAAACCCCCTTTTCCTGGGCGGCCTCCTGGGGGCCGGGCGAATCCTGGTGCTGGGCGATGACGTCGGCACCCACGTCCAGAAGACTCTTGGCGGCCTCTTTTTCGGTGGCCGGGTCATACCAGGTCTTGGTCCATACCACCCGCACCTGGACATCCGGATTGACCGACTGGGCACCCAGGGTAAAGGCGTTGATGCCGCGAATCACTTCGGGAATCGGAAAGGCGGCCACGTAGCCCAGGGTGTTGTTTTTGGTCATGGCGCCGGCCACGATGCCGGAGAGGTAGCGCGCCTGGTACATGCGGCCGAAATAATTGCCCATGTTTTCCGATTTTTTAAACCCGGAACAATGCATGAAGGTAGCTTGGGGAAATTTTTTGGCGACCTTCAACATGGGGTCCATATACCCGAAACTGGTGGCGAAAACGAGATCGTAGTTCTTGCGGGCCATGTTGAGCATGACACGCTCGGAATCCGGCCCCTCGGGAACGGATTCGACATAGGAGGTGGTAACCCCGTCCATTTTGTCGATAAACAGACGGCCCTGGTCATGGGCATACGACCAGCCGGCATCGCCGATGGGGGAGACGTAGACGAAGCCGACCTGTAAATCCTTGGCACCCGCCGGGGCGGTGCCGAGAGCAAGCATGAGGACCACAAGTATCACCCAAATTTTAGAATTCATTTTTCTCCTCCTCCGTATTGTTGGCATAAATGACCGCTTATAACCGGGTTTCCCTTCTTTGGCAACCGATGTTGACGCATTTTTACATCGCCCAATTAAACCCATGGGTTTGCACTATCCAGACTTGTTTTCCCGCAGGCGTTCCAGATAATCTTCCCATTCCATGGGCAGCATTTGCTTTTTCTTGTTGTTGCAGGTCTTGCAGGCCGGCGCCACGTTGCCCTTGGTGGTTTTCCCCCCGCGGGCGATGGGGACGATATGATCCATGGTAAGCTCGCGGGCCGGCACGCGGCCTCCGCAATAAAAGCAGGTGCTGCGGGCGCACTTGCGCTTCCACCACTGGGACTGGCGCAGTTCGCGCGCCTTGCGGCGCTCGCGGTTGAGGTCGGCTTCGTCGAGATGGAAACGATAGGGATCGCTCATGGCGCCTCATTGGGTTTGCAGGCGGCCAGCCAGTCGCGAATGCCTTCCTGCAGCAGTTTGTAGAGCCCTTCGGAGCCCCCGACGCCTTGTCGCCCGAAAAAATAGTTGATTTCGAGGAAAATGGGAATCTCCGGGGGGGCGATGGCGGCATCGCTTGTAAAGAGGATATCGAAGGCGGCCAGGTTGATCCCGGTTTCGTGGCAGACCCGGCGGACGGCGGTCTCGGCCGCCCTCATCAGGTCGGGATCGGTGGTGAAATCAAGCCGCCCCCCGAGCGCCAGGCAGGCCTTGGCATAGGGGTCGCCCGAGGGGGTCATGACCCGCCAGTAGGTTTTCAGCCGGCGGCCGACCACCACGACGCGCAGTACGCGTGGGCGCGTGGGGATAAAGCGCTGGACCACAAATCCGTTCGGGTGCCCGCTTTCGGTTTGCTCCAAAACTTTTAGTATGTGCTTAAAGGCAGCCATGTCCGGGGCCGGGAACACCCCCTGGCCTTCGCCGCCCCAGTCCCGTTTGATCACCAGGGGCAGCGTCATGGGCATGCGGCCGAGGTCAGGAAAACGGGTCCGGAAATCGGCACAGTCCGCAAAGGTCATCGAGTCCGGGAAGGCCAGCGCCAGGTGGCGGAAGAGTTCGATCTGGCCGGTTTTACCCGGGTAGGCGAAGCGGGCGTCATAATTGGGAAAGGCCAGGGGGCAGGCTTTGCGGGCGGCCTGGTAGAGGGATTCCCGGCAGCCCTGGGGCAGCAGGATGGCGTCGGCCGCTTCCATGGCGGCCAGATCCTCCGGGCCGGGGTCGCGCCCGGCGCAGAGCCGATTCACATCACCTTCGATGATGGGATGATAGGAAAGGATCATGGGGTCAATACCCGAATTTGCGCAGGGCGCGTGTATCCCGGCTCCAGTTTTTCTGAATCCGCACGAAGAGTTCCAGATAGACCCGCGCCGCCAGCAGCCGCTCGATATCCCCCCGGGCGGCCTGACCGATCTCCTTGAGTTTGCGCCCCCCCCTGCCGATGATGATGCCCTTCTGTGAACTGCGCTCGACATGAATCGAGGCATGGATGCGGATCAAGCCGGTTTTAGGGTTTTCCTTGAAGGCTTCCACGGTCACGGCCGATGCATAGGGGATTTCCTCGCCGGTCAGGCGAAACACTTTCTCGCGGATGAGCTCGGCGACAATAAACCGTTCGGGGACGTCGGTTAATGTGTCTTCCGGGAAAAAGGGGGGCCCTTCGGGCAGGCGCTGCTGCATGGCGTCCAGAAGCGTTTCGATTTCAAGACCCCGCAGGGCGGAGACGGTCAGGATGGCCTCGAAGGGACGCCTTGAGGCCCAGGTCGCCATCTGGGCCAGAAGATCGTTTTTGGCCACAAGGTCGATTTTGTTCAGGGCCAGCATCAAGGGTTTGCCGACCCCTTCCAGGTGCTTGAGGAGATAGGCTTCCGAGGCCGGATCCGGCTGGGCCGCGTCGGCCAGGATCATGACCAGATCCACATCGGCCAGCGCCGCGAGGGCCGTATCGACAATCCGCACGTTCAGCGGCGTTTTCGATTTATGCACGCCGGGGGTGTCGATAAAGACCAGTTGCGCCTTTTCGCGGTGGACCACCCCCAGGATGCGGTTGCGCGTGGTTTGGGGCTTGCGGGAGGTGATGGCGATCTTTTCACCCAGCATGCGGTTAAGCAGGGTGGATTTGCCTGCATTGGGGGCCCCCAGAATGGCAATGAATCCGGAGTGAAATCCCTTGAAATCATGCCCTGGGGAAGCGTTCATGGTGCGAGCTCCAGCATGTCCTCGATCTGCCGCCAGACACGTTCCTGGCCCAAACCGCTCTTGGCTGAAAACAGCGCGAGGGTGTCCTTGGCGAGCCCCAGTTTGGCCGCGATCTGGCGCACGGGGCGCACCTGCTTGTTGCGCGAGAGCTTGTCGGCCTTGGTGGCCACGATCCGGTAGTCGATGCCGTGATGCCCGAGCCAGTGCAGGAGATTATCCTCCTCCGCCCCGGGGGTGCGCCGGATATCCACGATCAGGATAAGGCCCCTGAGGCACGATCGCTGCGTGAGATAGGTTTCGATCATGGTGCCCCATTGCCGCCGGACCCCCGCCGGGACCTTGGCATAACCGTAGCCCGGCAGATCCACGAAACGGAAGGCCTGGTTGATCAGGAAGAAATTGATGAGCTGGGTACGGCCGGGGGTGCTGCTGGTTTTAACGAGATGCCGCCGGTTGACGAGCTTGTTGATCAGGGAGGACTTGCCCACGTTGGAGCGGCCGGCAAAGGCGATTTCGGGCAAGTCCGCGGGCGGGTACTGCGGCGGTTTGACGGCGCTGGTGATGAATTCGGCGGATTTAACGATCATGCTCAGACCCTGGCCATTCGGGATGCCGGAAAAGCTGCCGGCGAGGAGGCCCGCCGTGGTCGGGGCTAGCTTCGCCGGTCGAGATAGCGCTCCAGGCGGTTCATTCCCTCGGCGATGTTTTCAAGCGAGTTGGCATAGGAAAACCGCAGGTAGCCCTCGGCGTTGGGACCGAAGTCGATGCCCGGCGTGACACCCACGCGGGCCTTCTCCAGGATGTCGAAAGCCAGGCGGTAGGTGTCCATCGAGAGATGCTTGGCGTTGGCAAACACGTAGAAGGCCCCGGTGGGTTCGACCGTTATGCCGAACCCCAGCTCCCGCAGCCGGCGGATCATGAATCGGCGGCGTTCGTCGTAAATGGTTTTCATGCGGACCGTATCGGCTTCGGCGTCCGGGTCCGTCAGGGCCGCGATGCCGGCCATCTGAACCATGGCGTTGGCCGAAATGAAAAAGTTTTGCACCATTTTCTGAATGGGCCGGATGAATTCGGACGGGGCGATCAGGTAGCCCAGCCGGAAACCGGTCATGGCGAAGAGCTTGGAGAAACCGTTCAGGACGAAAGCGTGATCGGTGAATTCGAGGATACTTCGCTCGCGCCCCTCGTACACCAGCCCGTGGTAGATCTCATCCGAGACGATGGCCGGCCCGAGTTCACTGATGGCCTGCATCCGGTCGGCTGAAAGCAGGTTCCCGGTGGGGTTGGACGGTGAATTCACGAAGATGGCCCGGGTGCGCTCCGTAATCTTTGCTTCGATGGCTTCCGGCCGGTATTGAAAACCGTCTTCTTCATATACCGGAACGGTCACCACGCGCCCCTGGACGAACTTGATGAAATTGGGGTAGCAGGCGTAATGCGGATCCGAGATGATGACTTCGTCGCCGGGTTCGAGCAGGGCCGCAAACAGCAGGAACATGGCCGGCGATGTGCCGGGCGTAATCACCACGTTGTCGGGGTCGACGGAAACGTCATAGGTGCGGCGGTAGTAGTCGCTGATGGCCTGGCGCAGTTCGGGCAGACCCAGGCTGTGGCAGTAATGGGTGTAGCCTTCTTCCATGGCCCGGCAGGCGGCCGACCTTATGCAGGCCGGCGTGTCGAAATCCGGCTCGCCGACTTCGAGATGAATGACGTCCTGCCCGCGCGCTTCCATTTCGCAGGCCTTCTCGAGAACGTCCATCACGATAAAGGAGCTGATGTCTTCGGTGCGTTTGGCCACCATGGTTGAATCCTTTAAGTTCGCCCCGCCAGGGCGTCGCTCGATGGCGGGGCATTCCAGGGGCGTTTTCGCGAAGGATAAGCAGAGGCTTTATACCACTTTATTGAGCGGGTATTCAATGATCCCTTCGGCGCCGGCATTGAGCAGTTTCGGGATCAGGTCGCGCACCACGTCGGTATCCACGACGATTTCCACCGAAAACCAGTCGGAATGATAGAGCGGGGCCACCGTCGGGGCATTGAGGCTGGGCAGGGTTTCAACGATGGCATCCAGCCGCCCCTGGGGTACGTTCATCTTAAGCCCCACCATTTTATCGCCCTTGAGCGCGCCCTTGAGCAACAGTGCGATCTGTTCGATTTTTTCCCGTTTGAGCGGATCCTGCCAGGCGTCATGGTTGACGATCAGCTGCGTATTGGTTTGCATCAGCTCGTGAATGATGCGCAGCCCATGGGCCTTGATGGTGCTCTCGGTCTCGGTGACCTCGACGACGGCGTCGGCCAGCCCGGACACCACCTTGGCCTCGGTGGCCCCCCAGGAGAATTCGATGTCGACATCGATGTCCCGGTCCTGGAAATAACGGCGGGTGAAAGCCACCAGTTCGGTGGCGATTTTGCGTCCCTTGAGATCTTCCAGCGATTTGATATCCGAATCATAGGGAACGGCCAATACCCATCGGGCCGGCCGCGCACTGACCTTGGAATAGACCAGGTCGCAGACCACATGGATATCGGACGCATTTTCGGCAATCCAATCCTTGCCGGTCAGACCGGCATCCAGTGTGCCGCTCTGCACATAGCGTGACATTTCCTGGGCCCGGCAGATGGCGCAGTCGATGGAAGGGTCATTGATTTCAGGAAAATAGCTTCGGCCGTTGACGTTGATTTTCCATCCCGAGCGCTTGAACAGGGCGATGGTGGCATCCTGCAGGCTGCCCTTGGGAATTCCCAGTTTTAAATTCGCGGTCATTACTTCTTGTATACCTCCTTGGGGTCGAATACGGGCTCGTCATCGATAATGAAGTTCTGATTTTCGACGCGCCGGTAAAAACAGCTGCGATAGCCGGTGTGGCAGGCGGCCCCGCCGACCTGCTCCACGCGCAACAGAATGGCATCCTGATCGCAGTCGATATGAACGGATCTGACGCGCTGGACATGACCGGAAGTCTTTCCCTTGATCCACAATTCCTGACGGCTGCGGCTGAAAAAGGTGGCTTCGCCGGTTTCCAGCGTGGCCTTAAAAGCCTCGGCATTCATATAGGCCAGCATGAGAACGTCGCCGCTGGCATGGTCCTGCACGATGGCTGGAATCAGCCCGCCCATTTTGTTAAAAGCCAGATCGATCATGTGGTCCTCTCGCGCCCTTGTTTGAACAGATCGGCAGCATCCAAATTGCCATTTCGTCAGAGACGACATAAAATCAGATAGGTTATCGGTATCGTTATATGATGTCAAACGTTTTATGGCGTTGGTTTCTTGCCAATTCAGGCTTCTTCTGGTAGGTTTACCCTTTGGCACAATCGACCGATAATAAATCAAACTAAATCGCAACCGCGTGATCGGTTCGCTTGAATAAACGGATTTATGGCCGAATCAAACCCGACTAAAAAAATCGTCAAGAAAAGGGCACGCAAATCACCGGGATTATGGCGCCGCAGACTGCTGCGGTGGTCCCTGGCAGTCGTATTGTTTGCGGTTGTTGCCGGTGGCCTGGCGGCTGCGGGCCTGTTTCTGCACATCGCCCGGCAGCTTCCCCAAATATCGAGCCTGACGGATTACAGACCCGCCACCGTTTCCGTCGTCTACGCGGATGACGGCGAAAAAATTGCCGAGTTTTACGAGGAACGTCGCATCGTGCTGCCGCTGGAGGCCATGCCGACCATGCTCGTGGAAGCGTTTCTGGCGGCCGAGGATTCGCGTTTTTATGAACACGGTGGCATCGATTTAATCAGCATCCTGCGCGCTTTTTTCAAGAATCTGGAAGCCGGTGAGATTGTCCAGGGCGGCAGCACCATTACCCAGCAGGTCACCAAATCTTTTTTTCTCACCCCCGAGCGCAGCTATAAGCGCAAGCTAAAGGAGGCCATCCTGGCCTATCGGATCACCAAGGCCTTCAGCAAGCAGGAGGTGCTCTATCTGTATCTCAATCAGATCTATTTAGGGCACGGCGCCTATGGCGTGGAGGCGGCCGCCGAGAATTATTTTGACAAGTCGGTGGAAGTGCTGACCCTGGCGGAATGCGCCATTCTGGCCGGTCTGCCCCAGGCGCCCAGCCGCTATTCCCCTTACCGCTATCCCGATCGCGCCCGTCAGCGCCAGCACTATGTACTGACCCGCATGCAGCAAGAGGGCTTCATCACGGCCGAGCAGGCCGAGGAGGCGCGCAATGCCCCCTGGGACATCAAGCCCCGCCGCAACTGGTTTGCCGAAAAGGCCCCCTTTTACACCGAGCATGTGCGGCGCTATGTCGAGCAAAAGTACGGTGCCGACACCATCAACCGCGAAGGGCTCAAGATCTTTACCGCCGTCAACCTGGACATGCAGCGGGCTGCGCGCGAGCAAATCGAAAAGGGCTTGCTTGAGCTGGACAAACGGCAGGGTTTTCGAGGCCCGCTGACGAACATCCCGGTCGTGGATCAGGAAGACTACCTCCAAACCCTGGCGGCCGATCAGGCGGATCAACTGGTGCCCGGCACCGTGCTCAAGGGGCTGGTCACCCATGTCGACAACCGGGAGCTGGTGATCAAGGTCGATCTCGGTGCGGCCGAGGGTGTGTTAGCGCTGGCGGATATGGACTGGGCCCGCCCGCCGGATCCGGACGTGATTTACTGGGCGGCCAAAGTAAAGCGGCCGGGCAATGTCCTGCGCGCCGGGGACGTGATTCAAGTGCATATCAAGGCCGCGCCGGAAGAGGGTGCGCCCTGGCCCCTGGCGCTGGAACAGACGCCCGTGGCCCAGTCCGCGCTGCTGTGCTTCGAGGCTGAGACCGGCTTCGTAAAAGCCATGATCGGGGGGCGCAGTTTTGAAGAAAGCCAGTTCAACCGGGCCTTTCAATCCCGCCGGCAGCCGGGTTCGGCCTTTAAGCCCCTGATTTATGCCGCGGCCATCGACAGAGGCTATACACCGGCAACGATGATTCTCGATTCGCCCATCGTTTTCGAAGACACTGAGCGGGATTTCACCTGGAAACCGAGGAACTATAAGGAGAAATTCTACGGTCCCACCCTGCTACGGGTGGCCCTGGCAAAGTCACGCAACGTGGTCACGGTCAAACTGCTCAAGGACATCGGCATCGACTACGCCATCGATTACAGCCGCAAACTGGGCATCCACTCCCATCTGAACCGGGATCTTTCCATCGCCCTGGGTTCCTCCGGGGTTTCCCTGCTGGAAATCGTCAATGCCTATTCGGTGTTCGCCAACCAGGGCTACCGGGTCAAACCGATTTTCGTGACCCGCATCGAGGATCGCGACGGCAATGTGCTCGAGGAAGTCCAGACGGAGAAGGAAAAGGTCATCGAGAAGACCACGGCCTTCATCATGAACAGCATGCTCGAAAGCGTGGTTAAAAACGGCACCGGTCAGCGGGTCAAGGCCCTGAACCGCCCGGTGGCGGGAAAAACGGGCACCACCAACAATCTCTACGACGCCTGGTTCGTGGGCTACACGCCGGATTACATCACCGGCGTCTGGGTGGGCCTCGATGAGGAGGCTTCGATGGGGCGCGGCGAGACCGGCTCCCGGGCCGCCAGCCCCATCTGGCTGGGTTTCATGCAGACAATCCTGGCAGACAAGCCGGTCAAGGCCTTCGAGGTCCCCGATGGCATCGTCTTTTCCCGTATCGATGCCGAAACGGGGCTGTTACCCATCCCGGAGTCCACCGAAACCATTTTCGAGTGCTTCAAGGAAGGCACCGAACCCACCGAATACACCAAGCCGCCGGACCAGATCGACGATCCCGAGGATTTTTTCAAGGCCGGTATGTAAGCTTCGCCCACCATACAAAGTGTCTTTCGGCTCCGCCCTGAACACAATCCATCCGTCTGGAGGGGTGGCTTTTATCGCCGACGGTCGAATCGGGTGGCCGTCGGCGGACGGAAGGCGCGCATCAGCAGGCCGTT
>CAJHYH010000624.1_pt1 | contig 19899 bp, 15 predicted proteins | sample 9198661 | NCBI WGS metagenome assembly CAJHYH01 (sample SAMEA7708356, study PRJEB35096) | sediment metagenome | biome: marine neritic benthic zone biome [ENVO:01000025]; feature: sediment [ENVO:00002007]; material: shallow marine sediment [ENVO:03000034] sea grass bed [ENVO_01000059] ... | reverse complement strand
GGCCAGCATGAGCCCCATGCCCCCGGCCAAACAGTAGCCGTTGACCCGCACCACGGTAGGCTTGGGGTATCCTGCCAGCCGCTTGAGCGAATCAGCATAGCGTTTGAAGACGGCCCGGCTGTCCGCATCCATACCGCCGCCCAGGTCGGCCCCGGCACAGAAAGCCCGCTCGCCGGCCCCGGTCAGACCGATGACGCGCACCAGGGGATCGGCCTCGGCCGCGTCCAGGGCGTCGTGAAACATTGCCAGCGCCTCGGGATTGATGGCATTGCGCTCGGCTTCACGGTTGATCGTGATCCAGCCGACCCTGTCTTCGACCTGGAAAAGTATGGGCATAGTATCCGTCATTTTTTACCTGCCTTTATGTCACCGTTACGGTGGCGATTGATCGATTCCGCCCTAAACACGGGTGCGCGTTGGAAAACGCTTAGAGATAACATACAGTCCGCATTCAAGCTGCTGGCTTTAATACCCTTTGTCCCGCGCCGAGCATCGTCGATGCGGGCGGGTTTAGCGCGTCGGCCTGTTTGAGCGCTAGCGAGTTCCGACGCGCGCCGTCCAATAAACCGGATGATTAAGCAAGCATCATGTTGTCAGGCAAGGCGCAACGCGAAGTGAGGCGCGCAGCAATCGCCAGATTGTGAGCACCCGATTGAGCGTTGCAACGCCGTATGGCAGCATGAGGCGCCGCTTCAGCATCCGGTTTGCCGACGCACAGGAGACGCGGGACACGGGCGTTTTCTTTTGGTTACTTTTCTTTTCACGCGAAAGAAAAGTAACAGCGAAAAGGACCAAGGTTGATTCCTATCCAGAACTACCGCCGCAATGACGAGGACCGCAGCGTAACGCCGCTATCGGAAACTTTACGATACTTCTTCTAGGTCTATAAGGATATCTCCTGGTTTTACCTTATTCCCCGCCGCCACGTTGACCCGGCCGACCCGGGCGTCAAAGGGCGCCGTCAGGGTGGTCTCCATCTTCATGGCCGAGACCACCACCAGGCTGTCACCCCGGGTGACGGGCTGCCCCTCTTCGACAAGCACCTTCACCACGACGGAAGGCATGGGAGGGGTTACGTCGCGGGGCAGCGCTTCGGCCCTGCGGCCCGATGCCGCCGCCGCGGTCAGCCGGTCCGCATCGCGCACCTGATAGGCAACGCCGTTGATCACAATCTCTTTGGTTTCGCCGCCGCTGACAAAAGCACGGGATTGCACCCCGTTCACCACAAGCAACAAATGGTGCATATCAATGCGCCGACATTCGAGCAGGCTTTCACCACGGTCCGACATTACGGTCAAGCGATCTTCCGCTTGCGCCTCAACGGACAAGGACCTGGTTTCCCCGTTGATCGCCAGATTGTACTTCATGCGTTTTGCTCCTGTTTGGGAATACCGAATTTAAGTCCGCCAGGCGCCCAGGGTCTGCCAGGGTGTGGGCACGCCCGCCCGTTCTGGTCTCCGGCGCTCACCAGCGCCGGCAGCGGCGGTGAGATCATCGGCGACATAGGCCAGCGCCGCCACATCAATATCGTTTTGCGCCGGGGACCATCCCGCCATGTACCGGGGGATGAAGTCGGTGAAGGTCGCACCGGCACGAAAGGCCTCATGGTCCAGGACATCGCGAAGATAATCGATGGGGGTCTTGACCCCCAGGATCACATATTCGGCCAGGGCCCGACGCATGCGGGCGATGGCCGCCTCGCGGTCCTCGGCCTGGACGATCAGCTTGGCCATAATCGGATCGTACGCCACCGGTACCTGTCCGCCGGCATAGATCCCCGAGTCGACACGGATACCGGGGCCCTCAGGGACCCGCAGGTATTCGACCCTGCCAGGAGTCGGAAAGAAATCGTTTTGCGGGTCTTCGGCGTAAATCCGGCACTCGATGGCGTGGCCCCGTCCGGCGATGGTCGCCTGGGTGTAGGCCAGCGGTAGTCCGGCGGCAATCCTGATCTGCTCGCGCACCATGTCGATGCCGGTCAGCATTTCGGTAATCGGATGTTCGACCTGCAGACGGGTGTTGACCTCCAGGAAGTAAAAGCGTCCATCCGGGTCCAGCAGGAATTCGACCGTGCCGGCGTTGACATAGCCGGCTGCGCGGGCGGCCCGCACCGCGGCCGCGCCCATTTCCGCCCGCAAGGTCGGCGTCAGCGCCGTCGAAGGCGTCTCCTCGATGATCTTCTGGTGGCGCCGCTGGATGGAGCACTCCCGTTCGAGCAGGTGAATGCAGTCCCCATGCGTATCGGCCATTATCTGGAACTCGACGTGTCGGGCCTGGGAAAGATATTTTTCGATATAGATAGCGCCGCTGCCGAACGCCGCGGCCGCCTCCCGGCCGGCGGCCGCAGCCGCTTCACCAAGCTCATCGGCGGAAGCCACCACACGCATACCCTTACCGCCGCCGCCGGCGGCGGCCTTGATCAGCACCGGGTAGCCGATGCGTGCCGCTTCGTCCGCTAACTTGCCTGGATCGGCTTCGGCGTGCTGCAGACCGGGAATGACCGGCACACCGCTGTCCATCATCATTTGCCGGGCCACGGTCTTGTCGCCCAAATCACGGATGGCGGCGGCCGGCGGCCCGATGAAAGCCACGCCTTCGTCTTCACAGCGCGCGGCAAAGAGATGGTTTTCGGCCAGGAAACCATAGCCGGGGTGGATGGCCTCGGCGGCCGTTTCGCGGGCGGCGGCCATGATCCGATCCTGGTTGAGATAGCTGGCGGCGGGCTCGTCCGGCCCCAGCAGGATCGCCCGATCAGCCGCAAGGACATGGGCGGCGGTCGCGTCGATCTCGGAGTGCACGGCCACGGTTTCGATCCCCATTTCCCGGCAGGTCGTCATGATCCGGCAGGCAATTTCGCCACGATTGGCAATCAGAATACGTTTGAACATGGGCTCATCTTTCCTTTGCAGGGATCGTTCGCGCACGGGGCGCCTGACCTTCGTCCGTGTGGCGCTTACATCCGGAATATCCCGAATCCGGCCACGTCGTCCCGGACAGGGGCGTTCAGGGCGGCTGAAATCGAAAGCCCCAGTACGTCGCGGGTCTGGGCCGGATCGATGATCCCGTCGTCCCAGAGATTGGCGCTGCTGTAGTAGGCGTTGCTCTCCTTGCGCGCTGCCTCCACGATCGGCACCTTGATGGCCTCGACCTCTTCGGCGCCCATGGGCGGACTGCCGGCACGCGCCAACTGGTCGTTTTTGACCGTCACCAGGACATCGGCGGCCTGCTCGCCGCCCATGACGCCGATCTCGGCATTGGGCCAGGTCCACAGGAAACGCGGGCCGTAAGCCCGTCCGCACATGCCGTAATTGCCGGCCCCGAAAGAGGCCCCGGTCATGACCGTGAACTTGGGCACCGTGGCTGTGGAGACCGCATTGACCATCTTGTGGCCGTCCTTGGTGATGCCCAGCCGCTCGTACTCGCGCCCGATGATATAGCCGTTGATATTCTGCAGGAATATCAGCGGGATGCGCCGCCGGTCGCAGAGCTGAATGAACTGGGTGGCCTTGAGGGCGCTGTCGGAAAACAGGATCCCGTTGTTGCCCAGAATGCCCACCGGGTAGCCGTGGATGTGAGCGAAACCGCACACGAGGGTCACCCCGTAGAGGGCCTTGAATTCGGTGAACACGCTGTCGTCCACGATGCGGGCGATGATCTCGCGGACATCGTAGGGGGTTTTGAGGTCGCGGCTGACGATGCCGTAGATCTCGGTCGGGTCGTAGCAGGGGGGGCGCGGTTCGCGCATGCTCAGACGGGTTTTGTCGGCTGCCGGCAGGTTGCGCACCAGCTCGCGCACGATGGCGATGGCGTGTGGATCGTCGTCGGCGAAATAATCCGACACCCCGGACTCCCGGCAGTGCACGTCGGCCCCGCCCAGTTCGTCGGCCGTGACCTCCTCACCGGTGGCCGCCAGGACCAGCGGCGGGCCGCCCAGGAAAATGGCGCCTGTGCCCCGCACGTGAACCACCTCGTCCGACATGGCCGGGATATAAGCGCCCCCGGCCGTGCACAGCCCCATGACGGCCGCGATCTGGGGAATGCCCATCTTGGACATGACCGCCTGGTTGTAAAAAATCCGCCCGCCGTCGTCCTCGTCGGGGAAGATCTCGCTCTGCATGGGCAGAAACGCACCCCCCGAATCGATCAAATAGATGGTCGGCAGGCGGTTCTCCATGGCGATCTTCTGGGCCCGCAGGGATTTCTTGACACCCAGGGGGTAGATGGTGCCGCCCTTGATCATGGGATCGTTGGCATTCACGATCACCTCGCGGCCTTCCACCACGCCGATGCCGATCACACTGCCGGCGCCATGGACTTTGCCGTCGTACATATCCTTGGCCGCCAGGGCCCCGATCTCCAGAAAGGGGGTATTGCGGTCGAGCAGGAGGTCCAACCGCTCGCGCACCGGCAGTTTGCCCACCTCGGCCACACGCTGGCGGGCTTTGTCGGAACGCTCATCCCGGGCCTGTTTCTGGGCATCCTTCAGATCCGCCACCAGGGATGACATCTTCTCGAAGTTCTGGCGGTATTCTTCGGAGTCCACATCGATGCGGGATTCTATGACGCTCATGGATCAGCTCTCCTTGTCTTGGGGTGGCGTGCGCAGCAGGCTGCGGATACCGCCGGCGATGAAATCGACCGCATCTTCTCCGACCGCCTTGAGATCGGCCCGGCGGTCCTGCCAGATCAGGTACTGGTAAGCCAGGCGCTCGAACATTCCCAGAATGCTGGCCGCCATGACGTCAATGGCCATATCGCTGCGGAAAGCCCCCTGGTTCGCGGCCACGCTTTCCAGGGCGCCCTTGAGGTCGTCGATCAGCTTGGCAAAGATTTGCTTACGATGCTGTTCGACCACCTCGCTCTGGCCGGCCGACTCCCGGAAAATCAGGGCGATTTTCTCCGGGTGCCGTGGGCAGAAGTCCTCGAAGAAGACCTTGCCCGCATTCTTGAAACCGGCCAGGGTGCCGTCCGCATTCTGGAACGCGTCTCCCAGAAGATTGCGTAGCTCGTAGCCGGTACGGTCCAGGAGCTGGACCAGAAGATCTTCCTTGTTCTTGAAGTAGAAGTAAACCGTCCCGACCGAAACTTCGGCCTCGTCGGCGATGCGCTCCATGCCGGTGCGGTGGTAGCCTTCGTCCGCGAACAGGGTGCCGGCCGCCGTGAGGATCGTCTCGCGGCGGTGCTCCCTTTCCCGCTGACGCCGCCGGGCACTGCGGGTCAGCGCTTCCGGTTTCTCGCGGCTTTCCGCTGGAGGGGTGTTCTTCACGGGTTTTGACTTCATATGTCAATCGGTCTCCTTGGCGTTCGGTTAGAGCCTATCTCAAAAATAATCTAACTGCCCCTGGCGGCGTTCCCCGCGTTGCGGGATTCAGCATCGGATTGAGATGTCATTCGGTGCATCGTGAGCCGGCTCTGAGCAGAACCGTAGGGACCCTGCCCTACGAACCTGCATACATACTGCGTGTATGCTCCGCTTTCTCACCAGTTGCCGCCGTCCATGAACCCTAATCTTAATTTTGAGATAGGCTCTAGTAACCCAGTTCCGCATCACCGATCTTGACCCGGGCGATCTCGGTGGAGGTGCCGCCAATCTGGGTCAGTTTGGCGGCTCGGTAGGCCGCCTCGGCCCGGCTGCCGGCCCGGTAACCCTCCCGCCCCAGGATGCGCAGGGCTTCGCCCGCCACCTTTTCGGCCGCCTCGGCGCAAAAGACCTTGGCGCACCAATTCAGGGAGCGGCCGGACCGGGGATCGGCCGCTGCTGTCCAGACCGCCCGGTAGGCCAAAAGCTGCGCCGTCTGGCAGAGGGTCAGCATTTCGGAAAGCTTGAAACCGACCTCCTGGTAGGCGATGATCGGTTTGTTGCCGGTGCGATGCGACTTGGCGTAGTCGCGCGCGGCGTCATAGGCCGCCTTCATCAGCCCCAGGGCCTGGGCTATCAGGACCTCGTTCTCCCAGCAGCGCAGCTGATCAAGGAGGTCGATATCCGCCGGCGGTTCAATCACAGCCCCAGGCGCGATCGTTACATTGTCCAGGTCCAGGTCGGCGATCCAGAGGCCGTCGTGCCCCATGGTGCGAACCCGCGGCCCGACACTCAGACCCTCGGCGCCACAGGGCACCAGGAAAAGGACCGGATGGTCCTCGATCAATCCCACCACCCCGAAGACATCGGCCAGGGGGGCATTGATCACAAACGACTTCTTCCCGCTCAAGCGGAAGCCATCGCCGTCGCGCCGGGCCGCCGATTCCAGAGGATCGTTTTCCACGTTCAGGCAGGCCTCGGAAAGCCCCAGGGCCCCCAGCGCACGGCCTTCGATCAGGGACGCCAGCCATTGCTCCCGCTGCGGCGGGCCCGCCCAGGCAGCGATCGCCCGTCCCAGCACGCGGGTGCTCATGGCGGCCATGAGCATGGCGCTGGAGGCCCCGGCCGCCAGGGTTTCCATGGCGGCCATTGCGACCACGGCGCGTTCGCCCGTGGGTTCGTCAAGGCCCATCGGCAGGTAGCCGGCCGCCGCCAGCCGGGTCAGCATGGCGGCCGCCTGCGCCCGGGCTGCAGGGAGGTCGCCCGCTGCCGGCTGGCCGTTGGCCGCCACCGCCGCGGCGACGGCGGCCATCTTTTCGAGAAAGGTCTGGTCTTCGGTCGTTAGATCGAAATTCATCTCAACTTTTACCCCTGGATTCTTGCGGGTTTTACTTCAACCGGCCGCATCGGTTAGATGAGGCGCGCAATGATCATCTTCTGGATTTCCGAAGTTCCGCCGCCGATCGGGGCCAGGCGGGTATCCCTGAAAATTCGCTCCACATCGAATTCATGCGTGTACCCGTAACCCCCGTGCAGGGTCACGGCATCGTTGGTCACCGGCAGACTCCAGTCACCGATAAAGAGTTTGGCCACGGCGGCTTCCAAATGATTCAGGGGACGCCCCTGGTCTTTGCACCAGGCAATCCGATAGACCAGGGCACGTGCGGCTTCACCAAAGATGCGAATATCGGCCAGTTTGTGCTTGATGGCCTGGAAATGACCGATCGGGCGTCCGAACTGGTGGCGCCCGCGGGCATAGGCCGCACATTTCTTAAGCAGATAGGTGGTCGATCCCACGAACGGGGCCAGCAGGGCGCTGCGGTCCCATTCCACCGTCTGCATCGCCATCAGAAACCCTTCGCCTTCGCTGCCCAGCAGATTGGCGGCCGGGATGGCGCAATCCTTGAAGACCAGCTCGGAGGTCTTGGAGGTGCGCACCCCCATTTTGATCAGGGGGCGGCCGGCCGTGAATCCCGGTGTGCCTTTTTCGACGATAAAGGCCGAAATACCGGCATGCTGGGCGTCGGGATCGGTTTTGGCGTAAACCACGGCAACATCGGCTATCGGGCCGTTGGTGATCCACATTTTGGTGCCGTTGAGAATATACTGGTCGCCGCTGCGCACGGCTGTGGTCGTCATGGATGCCACGTCCGACCCGGCTTCCGGCTCCGACAGCCCCATGCAGCCGATCCGCTCGCCGCTGGCCAGTGGGGGAATGAACTGTCGCTGCTGGTCCTCGCTGCCATGCCGGAAGATCGTGTCCGCACACAGAAAGGAATGGGCACCGTAGGCCAGCGTCAGCCCGCCGTCGACCCCTGCCTCCCCAAGGGCCTCGCCGGCCAGCACGGTGGTGACCACGTCGGCCCCGCCGCCGCCCAGCGACTCGGGAAAATGCATTCCCAGAATCCCGAAGTCCCCCATTTTGCGGAAAGACTCGAAATCGAATGCGCTTTCAAGATCGTGTGCCTGCACGCGGGGAACGATCTCCTTGCGTGCAAACCGGATCACTTCCTTCTTGAACATCAGCTGTTCACGGGTAAAGGCAAAATCCATGCGGTTTCCTCGACGGCATGCGAAACATAATTATTCAAATTTTGAATTAAATTCGAATTCAGAACATGATTTTTATATCGATTTTGATACCCGACGTCAACCGCTTTTTAAATATGTTTTGAATTTTGAACCGAATTCAATTCGGTGGGTGGCGTCTGAACGGCACACGCGACAACCTACACCCGCAGCTTGCCCTCTTAAATCCCCCTTGCCGGGGCCCAAAAGAAGGAACGCTTCACAACCAAGGTCCAGAGCGGTCAAAACGTGGCGCATCCAGCATCCACGATCACAGATCCGGTCCCTCGCAGGTTCGATCGGATCGATAGGCCCGCGCCGACCGGGGTCATCTTTTCTTTTGACAACGCCGGCATCTTCTCCTAAGGTGGGTGCGCTGCCGATCCACTTCTTCTCGATACGCACCCGCTGACGCGCCTGTTGCCCCCTGATCACCCCTGCCGCAACATTCGAACGAATACGGCCACGGACGGGATCGGTTACCGCCGACTGTGCCTTGCAGTTTCGGCAGGCGCATCTCGGGAGTGCGTGCATCTTTTCCGATGGGAATCCTACCCCCAAAGGTTTTCACCATGGCGAAAACAACGGCTCCTCCAGAGCGCCTGCCGAATCCCGCCTCTCTGTTGCCGACCGGGCCCACCGCAAGGCCTGCGGGAAGGGTCAACCCGATTCGCGGCCAGGTGAGAGCGCTTGACAAGGCGCCACCGATTTTTTAAACAATCATCGTGAGTTAGTTAAATAATTCTCGCCCTTCCTTCCTGCGGAAGGCCGGCCCGCAACGTCACCGGCACTCCCCGACGACAACCGCATCAATCCACCGCCCGAAACGCGGGTGTCGGCCGCCGCACGAGCAACCAGGCAACTGCAAAGGGACCCGTTCATGGCACAACTGATCGCCGATCGCCGCGATATCGATTTCGTTTTATACGATCAGCTTGATATCGAGCGTCTTTTCCGGACCGCGCGCTATCGCCACATGAACCGCCAATTGGCCGATATGGTGATCAATGAGGCGCGCCATTTTAGCCTGAAGGAGATTCTGCCCACCTATACCGTCGGCGATCGCGAGGGGGTCCGGTTTGAAAATGGTCAGGTAAAGGTCCCGGCCTGCTTCCATCGGGCCTATGACCATTACCGCCAGGGCGAGTGGATCGCCATGACGGAGCCCACTGAACTCGGCGGCCAGGATTTACCGCACGTGATTGCCCAGGCGGCGCGCGACTATCTCGTTGGCGCCAACTTCAGTTTCGCCGCCTTCGGCATTCTGGGCCACGGCACCGGCAAGATGATCGAGCACTTTGGCGATGCGCAGCAGAAGTCACTCTTTCTCGCCAAGCTCTACGCGGGTGAATGGGCCGGCAGCATGCTGCTGACCGAGCCCGATGCCGGCTCCGACGTGGGCGCCATCGCCACCACGGCCGTCAGAAACGATGACGGCACCTACAGCCTGAACGGCAACAAGATTTTCATCACCTGCGGCGACCAGGACGTCACCCCCAATATCATCCATCCGGTTCTGGCCCGGATTGAAGGTGCTCCGGCGGGAGCCGGGGGCATCTCGATCTTTCTGGTGCCCAAGATCTGGGTGAATGCCGACGGCAGTCTGGGGGAAGCCAACGATATCGCGTGCACCGGCATCGAAGAGAAAATGGGGCTGCACGGCAGCCCGACCTGCAGCATGACCCTGGGTGCCGGCGGCGCCTGTCGCGGCCTGCTTTTGGGAAAAGAAAACCAGGGCATGCCCATCATGTTTCACATGATGAACGAAGCCCGACTGGGTGTCGGCCAGCAGGGATTTCTGCAAGGTTCGGCCGCCTATCTCTACGCCGCCGCGTATGCCAAGCGCCGCGTCCAGGGGCGGGATCTCACATCCGGCGACGCCACCGATGATCCCGTGCCCATCGTGCGTCACCCGGATGTGCGCCGCATGCTCATGCGCATGAAGGCGCTCGTGGACGGCATGCGCAGCCTTACCTTTTACGTGGCTTACCTTTTCGATCGAGAAGCGACCACCGCCGATCCCGAAAGCTGCGCCCGTCTAAGCGGCCTGATCGCATTTTTAACCCCGGTGGTGAAGGCCTACTGTTCCGAGCGGGGCATGGAAGTCTGCGATCTGGCCATGAATGTCTACGGTGGATACGGTTACACTAAGGAATACCCCATCGAACAGCTCTTGCGCGACTGCAAGATCACCACCATCTACGAAGGCACCAATGGGATCCAGGCCATGGATCTGCTGGGGCGCAAGCTGGGATTGCGCAAAGGTGAAATTTTCATGCACTTTATGCAGACCGTGCGCGCCAGCATCCAGAAAGCCGAGCAGATTGAAGACCTGCGCGCCCTGTGCGAACAACTCGAAGCCGCCCTGCACCGCTATGGTGAAGTTGCCGTTTTTCTGAGCAAAAAAGCCATGGGCGCGGATATCAAGCTGGCCTTTGCCCAGGCCCACCCATTTCTCGAGGTGACGGGCGATATCGTCATGGCCTGGATGCTGCTCGAAAGGGCGGCCTGCGCCCATCCCCGTCTGCAGGCGCTGATAGGCGACGCCCCCGATCGGGCGGATTTCATCACGGCCAATCGCGAAGCGGCGTTCCTGGACGGTCAGCTCAAGACAGCCGTCTACTTTGTCTCCACCACGCTGCCCATCACCATCGGCAAAATAAAAAGCATTATGCAGGGAGATGCCACGGCCATTCTGGAAACGGCCGAAATATCCTTTGGGGCCTGATGGCCGGCCGGCTTCCTTCCACTGCCATGCGTCCATTGCCAAATCCATATGACTCGGGTATGAGACAAATCGTTTGCGTAAGCCCCCGTTAATGCGCGCCTGCTGTGGAGAACGAATCAATGGACTTTCCGAATATCTGGGCTGAAATCGATCTCGGCGCCATCGCCCACAACGTAAGGGAACTGAGGCGGATCACCCGCCCGTCGGCGCGCCTGATTGCCGTGGTCAAAGCCGACGGCTATGGCCACGGCGCGGAAGCCGTTGCCCGCACCGCCCTGGCCAACGGTGCCGACATGCTGGCCGTGGCCCGTATCGACGAGGGCGTCCAGCTGCGCCGGGCCGGCTTTGATGCGCCCATCCTGGTCATGGGTCCGACCTTCCCCGGTTTCACCGATCGCATCATCGACTACGATCTCATCCAGGGGGTAACTTCCCTGGCAGCCGCCCGCGAGCTGGCCGCACGGGCGTTACAGCGCAAGACGGTAATACCCGTGCACATCAAAGTTGATTCGGGCATGGGGCGCCTGGGGCTCGTTCCGGACTGCGGTGCGCCGGGGCGCGATGCGCGCCTGCCTGCGGTCGAAGAGGTTCGCGCCCTTTCGAACCTCGACGGCCTGCGCCTCGAGGGCATCTTCACCCATTTCGCGGCGGCCGATGAAACCGACAAATCCTTCGCCGAACTGCAGCTCGATATTTTCCGCACCTTCCTCGACCGGCTGACCCAGGCCGGCATCGACTGCGGCCTGCGCCACGCCGCCAACAGCGCCGCGGTCATCGATCTTCCCCGGGCGCATCTGGACGCCGTGCGCCCCGGCATTGCCCTCTATGGACTCTATCCATCGCGCGCGGTGGATCTCCGCAAGGTCGAACTGCGCCCGGCCCTGGCCCTGAAATCCCGTATCCTGCAGGTCAAGGAGGTGCCCGCCGGGTTTCCGGTAAGCTATGGCATGACCTGGCAGGCGCCGTGCGCCACCCGCATTGCCACCGTGGCCACCGGCTATGCCGACGGCATCCAGCGCCGGCTCTCCAATCGCGGCCGCATGCTGGTACACGGGGTTGAAGCGCCCATCGTGGGACGGGTGTGCATGGATCTGATCATGCTGGACGTGGGGGCTGTCGAGGATTTAGCGGTCGGAGACGAGGTGGTGATCATCGGCCGCCAGGGGGATGCGGAAATCAGCGCCGATACCGTGGCCGATCTTCTGGATACCATCAACTACGAAGTCGTCTTCACCAACTTCGCGCGCGTGCCGCGCCGCTATATCGAACCGGGAACCTGACGGCTGTAGAAAAATAATATCACCCGGGGGAAAACGTTTGCCCGCGGGGAAAATCCTACACACCTTCCGCCGGAAATACCATTTTCCCGCTCATGCTGACGTCGTAGCCTTCCAGCGAATGGGCCAGCGTACGAAAGCGCTCTTCCGGCAGCAGGCCCAGGAAGAGCTGCACGCCCGGGTCGAAGAAACGCGCCTTGGTGACCAGCAGGTCGTAGCGCTCCCAGCGCAGGGGAATAAAATCGAGCCCCAGCATACCGGCCACGGCCCGGATGCCGGGACCGGCGTCGGCCCGCCCGGCGGCGATTTCCAGACCCACATCCAGATGCCGCGCGACCTCGTTGTTGTAGCCTTCCAGGGCCTGCCCGTCGATACCCGCCTTTTCCAGCTCACGATCGAGCAGCAGACGCGTGCCCGTGGTGTTGGGCCGGTTGACGATCGTAAGTCCACTGGCCCCCAGATCCGCCACTGAACGCAGACCATGGGGATTGCCGCCGGCCACAAGAAGGCCCTGCTCCCGGCGGCAGAAATTGACCACCGCCGGGGCATGTCCGAGCTCCCGGGCGGCAAAATCGAAATTATATTCATCCTCGTCTTCCTGCAGCAGATGACTGCTGGCCATGTGGCACATGCGCCGCCGCAGGGCCCGAGGCCTCCCAGACTTCCCAGGTTGCCGAAAACAGCCATATGCTCGGGATGCATCCGATTGAAAAGGTTAATGGCCTTCTCCAGCAGGGGATCGTTGCTGCCGGCCACAATCAGGATGCCGTCATAAGGCGGAAGATCTTTGCGGGGTTCGGGATAGTTGATCGTGTTGGCTTCGATCCATTGCTCGACCAGGTGGCGCGGAAAAAGCCATTTGCCGGTAATCTTGGTGGCCGGCAACCCCTTTTCGGCCACCAGGGTGTAAACCATCTTCTCATTGACGCCGATAAAGCGAGCGACCTCCTTGGTCGACAACATGTAATCCATGCCTGTTCCCCATTCCCCTTAAGCCTCTAAGGCCGGTGTGTAAGTTGCGGCGGCGTGCCGCGCGACAGGCGGCAGTTGTCCGGCACTATATTTTTGCCCCGCGGCGCTTGTCAACATGGTGCCGCTCAAGTTCGCCGGGCAATGGCCGATTATTTAGATTGAGGATAAATTCGCAGCCGACACATTAAGCCATGACATCAACCGACACGAGCATTAAAAACCGTGACCGGTCTTCGCGATCGCAAGGGATCATTACCGCCCTGCATTTTCTGATTATTTTCCTTGCGATCGGAGCGGTGATGACCGGGCTGATCACGATCTACTACAATCTCGAGACAAGTAGTCATCTGGCCGATATCAAGTCCCGGGAACAATTCGCCGTCGATTTTCAAAAACAGGTCATTGAAAGAAATTTCGAATACATCTTCGGCGATCTGGAATTCCTGGCCCACCAGAATGAGTTGCAGGAATTACTGCAGGGCGCGGCCGCCGATACCAAGCAGCGTGTGGCCGCCGAGTACCTGACCTTCAGCCGCAAGCGCCGTTCATACGACCAGATCCGGTTGCTTGACGCTGCAGGCGACGAGATCGTGCGTGTCAACTACAACCGCGGCAAGCCTGAAAGCGTCGCTGCCACCCGGCTGCAACCCAAGGGCAGCCGCTATTACTTCCGGGAATCCTTTGTCCTGGATGCCGGGCAGATTTTTGTATCCCCCTTCGACCTCAATGTAGAAAAAGGGCGGATCGAAACGCCGTTCAAGCCCATGATCCGTTTCGCCACCCCGATTGTCGATCGCCAGGGGCGCAAACACGGCGTGGTCGTGTTGAACTTTCTCGGCAGCAACCTGATCGATGCCCTCCGCGAGGCCGGCCATATGGCCCTGGGGGATATCATGCTGTTGAACAAGAACGGCTACTGGCTTTGCGGACCGGATCCTGAAAAAGAATGGGGTTTCATGCTGCCCGAGCGGCGGGACCAGCGCTTTGGCCGCGCCTTCCCACAGGCCTGGCCGTTGATCAGCACGCACACCACCGGGCAAATCCTCAGCGGCGAAGGCATGTTTACCTGGAAAACCGTCTATCCGCTGCTACGCGCCAATCAGGGGGAATTGCAGGCCGACCGCCTCAAGGGGTACGCCTGGAAACTCGTTTCCCATATTCCAGCGGTCGTGATTCAGACCAACGCACGCAAACTGCTCGGCAACCTTTTTTTGCTGGTCGCGGCGCTCTTCGTTCTGTCCGCCCTGCCATCCTGGCTGATTGCCCAGGGGATCGTGCGGCGTAAATTCTATCAGCGTAACCTGTGGCGCAATGCCAATTTCGACAGTCTCACCGGCTTGGCCAACCGTCGTTTCTTTCACCATAAGCTCGATGCCACCCTGGCGGAGGCCAAGCGCTACAATCGCCGCGTAGCGCTCCTGTTTGTCGATCTGGACGGGTTTAAACAGGTGAACGACAATCAGGGCCACGAGGTCGGCGATCTGCTGCTGCAGAAAGTCGCCGCACGCCTGGTTAAAGGCCTACGCCAGTCGGATACGATCGCCCGCATGGGCGGCGATGAATTCACCGTCATTTTACCGCAAATCAAAACGGCCAATGACGCCGCCACGGCAGCCGGTAAAATTATAACGGCACTTTCAAAACCTTTTCGAATTCAGGCAACGGATCTTGTGATCGGGGCCAGTATCGGCATCGCCGTTCACCCCGATTGCGGCGAGAACGCCGATACGCTCATCAAAAACGCGGACGTGGCCATGTATACCGCCAAGACTGGTGGAAAAAATACATTTCGATTCCACTATCCGGCTACGGCCTCACCCGCAGCAGAGAATGCACCCCCTACCGCGCTATCCACCTGAAGCCGGCATTGGCGATCAGAGGTCTTTCAAGCGCTTATTGGCCGGCGAGCGCTGAAGTGTCAGCCGCAGGTCCTCCAGGGCTTCGGACAGCACTACGAATTCGGGGGATTCCGGCAGAGGAATGCCGTTGACGCCTCGCATTTCGAGTGCCTCGAGGATAAAGCTGATGCTCAGATGATCGGCGTCCCGGGCGGGCATAAAACCCATAACATCGTCGCCGGCAAGCTGAACTTCCTTGAGGATACCGCTATCGGTAAGTTCGCGCAGCACACGATTGGTAAGCGGCAGCGGCAGGAACAGCTCGTCGGCGATACGCTCACCCGCCACCGGTACGGTTCCTTGTTCGAATTGGCGCACAATGTAGAGGGCGATACGCAACGCCACCAGTTTGCGCAGTCCCGGGCTGGCATGGGTGGTGTCCTGCTCAAATTCATAATGGCCCACATTCTGGGTGGCAAAGGCGATTTCAGCGCCGAATAACACGATCAGCCAGCTCAACTGCAGCCAGGCCAGCAGGAGCGGCAGGGCGGCGAAACTGCCGTAAATGGCGTTGTAGCGGGCGAAGCCGATCTGAAAGGCAAAATAAAGCCCCTGGAGAATCGTGTACCCGCTGCCGGCGATGATGCCGGCCAACAGGGCCGAGCGGAATTTCACGCGGGTATTGGGCATGACGAGATAAATCAAGGTGAAAAGGATCCAAACCAGAACGTAAGGAATCAATTTATAGGAAAAGTAGATCAGCGGGCTCAAATAGCCGAGCAGGGCGATCTTCTGGGTTACCAAGGTAATCTGGGTCGTAACGAAAACCGTGGCACTGCTCTGCAGGATCACCAGGACCGGGCTCAGGAGCATGATCGCCAGATAGTCGCTGAGTTTGCGGGCCAGCGTCCGCTCGCGCTCGACCTGCCAGATCTGGTTGAAAGAGTGCTCGATGTTGCCCATGACCTTGAACACGGCCCAGAATAGAATGACTAAACCGAACCCGGCGATGACGCCCCCCTTGGTGGTTTCCAGCAGGCTGTCGGCAAATATGACCACCTTGTTGACAACTTCTTCCTGACCGGGGAAGTTCTTGAAAAGCTGTACTTCGAGCATGTCCTGGAAGCCGAAGCCTTTGGCGATGCCAAAGGCCATGGCCACCACGGGAACAATGGAAAGCAGGGTGTAGAATGTAAGCGAAGAGGCCCTGAGCATGCAGGCGTCTTCGCGGAATCCCCGCATTGCCAGCAGCAGGATACGCAGACTCCGCATCCAGGCCCGCTTGAGAAGCGGCATCTCCTGGATGCGCGCACGCCAGATGTCGCCCGCGACGAACTGCACCAGTCCGTTGACTTTCTCTTTGACTTCGCCGATGGATTTGGTTGGGTTGGCCATCCCGCCCGCTTTGCGATGACTGGTTGTGCGTTTCGGATTGCCGGGCAGCGGCACCGGGGAAGGCGCCGGTGAACGCCGACAAGGGGTACCAATAAAGGCAGTATAGTGATTTAATTACAAATTTGCAAACTTAACTTGCCGTCCCGCCGTCGGTTGGACGCCGAAAGCGCTTAGGCGGCAGGCCATAACGGCGTCGTCGGGGGCCGGATCGATTTGCTTAGCGGGTCTATCCGTTATACTCGGATAACATCGCCATGGTTATTCGCAGACGAAAAGGCGGGAGAAATAAAGTGGTCCCCACGATGACAGCCAGCGACCGGGCCGATCTCAAGATGGCCAGAGACATGCTCGAAAAGCCGGGCCTATCCGCACGGTTGACCGGCGCAATCAGCATCCCCATCGAGAAAGGGTTGGCCCTCGTGCCGGCCCGCTGCTCGCGTCTCATCGGCCGGATCACGCAGGCGGCCATCCGGAAAGCCCTGGACGCCGCCGCGGGCACCCTGCGGGCAAATCGCGGGGTACCCGCCAACAATGGTCTCCATAACTTTCTGGTGACGCTCAGCGGCGCCGGAGCGGGGGCCTTCGGCCTGCCCGCCCTGGCACTGGAACTGCCGCTTGCGACCACGGTCATGTTGCGTTCGATCGCCGCAATCGCCCGCAGCGAAGGCCATGATCTCAACGATCCCCGAGTCCGGCTGGAATGCGTGCAGGTTTTCGCCCTTGGAAGCCCGGCAGCCAAAGCGCCAATACCTGAAAGCGGCTATTTTGCCGTGCGGGCCGCTCTGGCCCGGTCGGTCGCCGAGGCCGCCCAACACATGGCCCAGCGGGGGGCGACTTCCCAAAGTGCCCCGGCGATGATCCGTTTCGTCACCCAGGTGACCGCCCGGTTCGGTCTGGTGGTTTCCGACAAGGTGGTCGCTCAGGCCATCCCCCTGATCGGTGCCCTCGGCGGGGGGGGCATCAATTTACTGTTCATCCGCCAGTTCCAGCGGGCCGCCCGGGGGCATTTTATTGTCCGCCGGCTCGAAGGGCGCTATGGCGAAGCGGAAATTCGCCGACAATACCACCTTGTATAGAGACCGCCCAACACTGGTCATTCTTTGGCCAGCAGTTCTTCGGTCTGCCGCCGCGCACGTTCGAAGGGATCCTCGGCCACGCTGGCAGCGGCCCTGTCCGCCTCGGGTTCGAAAACCACAAAGAACAGCGTCTGCACCAGAAAAAACAACCAGATCCCCAGCGCCCACGACATTGCGGTGACGGGCGCCAGCACGGCCACCAAAACCCCGCCGCCACCGCAGATGAGGACCTCGCGCATCAACGCCCGGCCGGTGGGGCAGGGAAAACACACGCCGCTGCGCACCCAGCTCAAGGTGACCAGCGCCATCACCAGGGTGCCCGGGGCCTGGGGCAGGTGCCACCCCCATAATCCCAACACGAGCAGCGGAAAAACAACCCCCGCCAGACCGCGTCGGCTACAGCGCACCAGAAACAGGGTATAACTCGCGATCATGAGCCAGACGACGCTCCAGCGCAGCATGGGATGGGACCAATGCCATCCCAGGATCCTGTCGCCCCCGAGCCAGACCAGAGCACCCACTCCGCCCAGCAGCAACGTTGTTCTTATCGGACGTGGCGCGGATATCATGACGACCTCCCGGCCTGCAGGGCTTCCTTTTGCATGAGCAGTTCCAACTCGATCTCCTCTTCGCTCGGTTCAGAGCGCCGATCGTCCAACCGCCGGCGACCGGGGCGGAGATCATCAAGGCCGGTTCCCCCGCCGCCGGCCACAGCTGCCCGCTGGCGTATCTGCTCATAGACCGCCGTCTGGCGCGCATAGACTTCCTGCCGATCCTCGACATCGGCATCCAGACGTCCCATGCGCCTTTCCAGATCTGCGGCGGTCTGGCGCAAGGGGTGAATCCTTTTGATCAGCATTCGGGCGATATCGTCTTTTTGCCTGGCAACGGCCTGGGCGATATCTTCTTCCATGGCCGTGATCTTATCCCGGAGAAGGGACAATTCGTGTTCGACCTGCGTCTTTTGTGCACAGCGTCCGTCGAGTTGCGTCCGCTTTACAGACAGGGCGTCCTCCATTTCACGCAAATATTGCTTCAACAGCAGCTCGCGGTCTTCCATCTGGTCCAGCATGCCGTGCAAATCCGCTTTGCACAGCCGAATCATGCGGGTGGCGATTCCCATGTCGGCCTCCTATTCATTGCCATTTGTGGATTTATTTCCAAAAGACAAGATACAACCCATCCTTAAAGCCCCTATTTCTTATCCCGCCGTTCGCGGTAGCCTTCATACTGGAGAACCTTCGCGTTTTTCTTCTGCTTGGCGGCCACCGCCGACGCCGGACCGGTGAAGGTCTCTTCGACATAGGTGTTCAGGGCCTCCACTTCGCGCTCCAGGTTGTGCGCTACGCGCGGCGAGTCCACGACGGCGTTGATGGCCGCCTTTTCCTGGCGGTAAGTCCGAATACGCTGCAGCGCCTGGTCGGATCGACCCGCCTTGATGTCAGCGGCCACCTCTTCTTTGAGCTGCCCGAAGTCCTCCTGCACCACCTGGTCGCTCCAGGCATCTTTGTGGATGGACGCCATGACATCGTCGGCATCGTCAATACAGGCCACGGTGAAACGATCGGTGAGGTCGACCCGCCGTTCAAGCGCACCCTGACGGTAGTCGACCCGAATATTGCCCAAATGAAATTTTCGGGGGCTGTTCGTCGGAAGTTGCAGGGTCAGATAAAGCTTTCGGGATTGCCCAGAGCGCAGATCGCCGGGATGGAATACCGCACGGGTGCCGATCTGTTGGATGGGGTAGCCACCGGCGTCCACCAGGCGGGCGCCTTCCGGCAAAGGCAGTTCCACACGGATCGATGACGCCGCGGCCGCACGCGCCAGGTGGTATTCTTTCTGGAAGACCGCCGCAAAGGCGGCCGGATTTTCGAGGTAGTAATAACTTCCGCCACCGTTGTCGGCCAGAAGCGTCATGAGGTGTTCGTTGAATTCCTGCCCGACGCCGACCGTGCATACCGCCATTGATTTCTCAAGACCGGCGGCCGCCATCGTACCCAGTGTGTTGGGATTTGTGACACCCTGATTGGCGAGCCCGTCGGATATCAGGATGATCCGCCGCACATTGCCGGAATCGCCCGCGTGCGTGGCCATTGTCATACCGCGCTTCAAGCCGGCCCCCAGGTTGGTACCCCCGTTGGCCATGATACCCTCCACGGTGGCCCGCAGTACATTGCGGTTGGCTGCCGTCATGGGGGTCAGACCCGCATGGGTCATCACGTTGTTGGCATACGTCACCAGGGCCAGACGATCGCGAGAAGCCAGGTTTTCCATCAGGTGCAAAATGGCCCTGCGGGCATCCTCGATTTTCTGTCCGTTCATTGAACCGCTGCGGTCAAGCACCACGACCAGGTCAACATTCGCAGGAGCACTTTCCTCGGTGGGCGTTTTCAAAGGTGCTGTCAGGGTCAGGGCCAGGCCGATTTGGCCGCTCGAACCCCGCAGAATTTTATCCTGGACCAGGTTGCCCGTGATGCGCAGGCCTTCACGGTCGTCGGCCGCATCGTGACGACCGGTGCCGGAATGGCCGCCAATCCACGTGTCGGCATGACCGCTCATTTTCATGATCACCAGCGTTGCCAGGATAAGGCCACAGATCGTCAACAGCACTGCACGTTTTTTGGGTTGCATGGCAAATCTCCTTTCGTGTCGAGTTGGTCGCAAACGCTTTGTTCTTAGCGCTATCTTAACGCTCGCTGGAGAGAAGACAATTCAAACAAATGCAAAATCATACGCCGGTTTTTTT
>CAJHYH010000159.1_pt1 | contig 20653 bp, 14 predicted proteins | sample 9198661 | NCBI WGS metagenome assembly CAJHYH01 (sample SAMEA7708356, study PRJEB35096) | sediment metagenome | biome: marine neritic benthic zone biome [ENVO:01000025]; feature: sediment [ENVO:00002007]; material: shallow marine sediment [ENVO:03000034] sea grass bed [ENVO_01000059] ... | reverse complement strand
TATATTGATGAAGAGTGAATTTTAGGCGTTCGGACCGATATGAAACGTTTCTTTCATTTTCACCCTTAAGCCAGATAGAAGGTAGCCGTCATGGACAATGGAAACAATCCCGTGATTCAACACATTGTCGACCATATGCCCCGCCTGACGCCCAAGGGACGTATCCTGGGCAACTACGTGGTGCAGCACCCGCAAAGGGCGGTTTTCATGACCACCAAGGAACTGGCCGAAGCCTGTAAGGTCAGTGAGGCCACCGTCGTGCGTTTCGTGAGCCAGCTGGGATACGGAACCTATGGGGTCTTTCTTCAGGCCCTGCGCGATCTGGTCAACACCGGGATGACCTTGCAGGACCGTGTCGACCTGCCCGGTCTACGGGGGGCTAAAGGCGACCGTCTCGGTCGCGTCATGGCCGAAGAGATGGAAAATATGCGCCAACTCTACCAGACCATCGACCGGGAAACGCTGGACACCTTCGTCGACCAACTGGGCGGGGCCTCAGCCGTGTACGTGGCCGGCGCCCGACTGTCCTATACGTTTGCCTACTATCTGGGCTGGTCCCTGTCCAAGGTTCGCAAGGGGGTGAACATTCTCAAGGGCAGCGACAGCACGGCCTTCGATCGGCTCAACAATGCCGACCCGGACGCGCTCGTCCTCATCGTGGCCACGTCCCGCTATCCCAACGAACTCATCCGCCTGGCCAAAGTGGCGCGCCGTCTCGAGCATACCCTTTTCGTCATGGCCGACAGCCCGCTGTGTCCCCTGTTCCCCTTTGCCCACCAAAAACTGGTCGTGCCGGCCCAGTCCATCCCATACATCGGGTACATCGCCGCCATGTCCAGCGTGATCAGCTACCTGGTTTTGGAACTGGCCGCCCGGCAGCGCAAAAAGGTGGGAACCCACCAGGAAAAACTGGAACAGATATACCTGGAGAATGACATTCTTTTTAACCTGCCGATGGCGACCGAGAAAAGGAAATGAAATTGGGTGGGAGCATTGGCACGACCCGTTCGGCAGGAACATGCTCAATACCGGTCGGCCGCCAAAGCCGGTGGGGACTGCTTGGTGCCCTTCCAGAAATAGTAGATTTTGGTTCAGGCCAAGGCCGCAGTGCTTTTGAAACCGCAGGCGTAGCCAACCTACGTCGAGGATTTCATAAGCGCGCGAACGACGGCCTGGGCCGAAAGATGCCATTTATGGGTGGGCACTACTTAAGCTTACCCCGCATGGCCTGATGCCCCTGCATGATGACCACGAAGGACTTCGGGTCGACCTGATTGACAATCGAAGACAAGATGCGGACATCGGGCCGTTTGATGACACAGAACAGGGTCGTGTGTTCCATTTTCGAAAACATGCCCTTTCCGGCCCAGGAGGTCACACCCACCCCCATGCGTCTGGACAGAGCCTGGGACACGTTTTCAGGTTCGTCGGTAATGATAAAGGCGGTCCTGACAACACTGGGGCCTTCCAGCACGTAATCGGCCACGAATCCCCACATGAACAGGGTCACAAAGGCATACAGCGCCATCTCCCAGCCAAACACCAACCCGGCGATCAGGATGATACTGCCATCGATTATGATGTAGGCTTGGCTGTTGGGGATACCGGTCTTGAGGTTCAACACGCGACTGAGGACGGAAGTCCCGGCCGGCGAAGTACCGCCGCGATAAATACACCCGATGCCGATGCCCCCCAGAATACCGCCATAAAGGGCATTGAGCAGAAGATCATCCCCAACGCCCTGAGGAAGAAAAGCCGCCAAAACGTCGATTCCCACGCTGTAGAAGACGGTCACGTAGGAAGCCCGGATGAGAAACCGGTAGCGCCCCAGATGGTAAAATCCGAGAACCAGCATGGGAAGCGTCAGAAAGAGCATGGTCGTGCCGGGCAACCAGCCGGTAAAATGATGGATAATGATCGCGGCCCCTGATATGCCGCCCGGCGCTATTTTATTGGGCGCCAGAAAGATGTCGAAATTAACCGCCAGAATGACCGAACCGACCGTCAATAAAAAATAGTCGGGAATAACTTTGCGAAAGACGACCTGGACTTTGGTTAAACCTTTTTGCATATCTCTTTTCCGGGATCCTAAGATTAAAAGCCTGCAGAGGGTTTTTCGGGCGGATATAGGGAAAGGCAAGGGCGCTGTCAATCCCAAAGCGCTGCAGGTAGCCAGGCGCTGTCGTTTCGATGCCTACCGGGGACCAGCCGGATAAGACGATGCATGGACGCTACGCCCCCAGCGCAAAGGCCACCGGTGACATAGTGCCGACCCAACGGGGATCGCCTATTTTGCTACCAATAAAAGATAATCAGCCCCCGCATCACCATGATTGCGCCTGCCGGGATTGTGCATCTTGCCGGGTTAGAAATGTATTAAAACGATCACCTTGACATGGCACACGCGCCCATCTTTAGGATGAGAGCTTCTTCCTTGAAGTGTGTATTGGCAAAACGATCAATCACTTAACTGTTGTTAGGGTTCACTTCGATCGGTGTCCGCATGGCAGGGTACAGCAGGCGGCTTCGAAAAACGATTTGACAACGCGATCGAATGGGTAGACAATAACACCATTAGACGGCACTGCTCACCACGAAACAAACTTCCCACTGCGCCTCCTTCAATAGACACTGATACCGATGTAATTAGTGGCTGTACAACGGCCATTGAGCACATGTTTCACTGGTGGCCCTAGATCATGCCTTTCAACCGGTCGCATGCCGACCGAAGGGTGACCCCAATGAATGAAAGCCCGTCGTCAACTTCGGAAAAAAACGAAAGAATTGAAAGGCGCCATTGCAACGGCGACCGTCGCAAGACACCAGCCGACGGCTTTGCTTGCATCTCGGTGGTCGGCTGGATTTGCCGGCGGGAGCAGACCCGCCGCAAGGACGATCAGATGGAGTGTTTCCTCGCGGAAGAGTAAACGCCTCCGTCCTGATCAGCAATAGCTTTCCAATAGATTTCCACCTGTCGGGACCATCGCTTGATCGAAGGTGGTTCGAGAAGATCTCCTGCGTGCCATCGCCGCCAAAACCCTGGATGACCAGCCGGGATCGACATCGCCCCGGATGTAGCGAATGAGGGCGCATGGTATCGGGCGTTGCATCCCCGCCAGAGGCGGGCCAGCCCTCTGCCCAGACCATTACGACAAGCTTCCGGGAGCATTTTTCCTGCCGGTCCGATGTGGCATGCATCCCATATCTGAGACAACGCTCTGGCCTGAACCCGGATATGGCCAATTCGGGATAGGCCCTGGCAACATCTCCCAAAAAGTTATTATTTGGCCCCATCTCTTTGTTGGGCGCTCATTTCAAGCCCTCGAAATACAGACGAATTCCTCCGGCGGCGACCCACCGTCGGCAAATTAAGTGACGGGAAGTCCCGCGCAGCGGGGAAATTCGCGGCCGCACGCATGGCCCATTTGGTTGCAGGCAATAATCCACAGGCCGGATTATTCCTCGATATCCAGTTTGGCCGCGTAGCGTCCGGTGACGGCATCGTCGACACAGTTGTCCAATTCCTCGTCGGTGGCTGAATGCCGGTCTTTCAGCGCATTGAGCGGGCAGATGAACTCATTGCCGGCGTCGTCCTTGACACGTACCCACACATCTCGTTTTTCTTTTTCTGCCATGTTCGCCTCCGATATGGGTTTGGTTTGTAGCGGTTTTATGCCGCGTTGGCGATGGTTGATCAGTTAATCTTCAAGCCAAATGCAGCACGGAATGCATTGACAACATAAGTAATTAAAACCCTACCGTAAAGTCGTGGCCTGAATGTTATGAGGTGCTATCCGGTGGCGTTAAATTTATACCATGGCTGTTATGGGCCAACACCTCAAAGGGCCAGTCAACAAGGCTCTGGGGGTTGTTCAGGGTCACCAGGCCGGGATCGCGCATCTGGTTCCAGACGAAGGGTTCGTAGACGATATCCGGGGACGGCCACCCGAATGAAAGGTGCAGATGGGGCAGAATGTTGGTCCTTGAACGCCCGGTGTCGGCGATGCACGCAATGATATCCCCTTCCCTCACGTTCACGCCGGGAAGGATGCCATCCAGCGGTTTCGTGTGGGCATAGATCGAAATCGCCCTTTCAGGAATCGCGGGGATACGATCATGTTCGATCACGATGGCCTGCCCAAGGTAGTCGCTAAACAGCGCCCTGACACGACCGGCGTGCATGACTGGAATGCGGGTACTTGCATCCAGACGACGCAAATTACCGGCAGCATCGCGGTATAGGCAGAAATCAATCCCTTCATGCGGAAAGTCACGCCGGCCATAGTCGCCCCACCACTTGTCCGGTGCCTCAAAGAGCATACCCGGACTGAAGACCCAGCATTTGAAATCATCGGGATCGATACGGTTGGCCGCAATGAGCCTGTCCGTAAAGCGGGTTTTGGCAAGCGCCATCGTCTGGTCCACCATAATTCGGTTGCTTGGGTGGAAGGTCCATCATCCGCGTTATCAGAAAAGTGGATGGGGAGCCAGTCTCCGTTCAGACATCAACGCGAAATAAGCATGACATCCGTCGCCGATCTGGGGAGAGGTTTCATTTCGGCTGTTGCCCGAAGATCAATCTGGCGAGCAGGGACAAAGAGGCCCCGCACAAGGCTTTACAGAAGGGATTATTTTTTTCATGGGGGCAGTGGCCGCCCGCATTCGCTGGTTATTAGATGAACGGAGGCCGTCCTGGGAGCAGGAGTTAAATTGCGACCGCGAGCAGTTCGGTCCAATGGCCAAGACGATGCATGGTCGGCAAATCTATCCCGACCATGCGATTGTCCCAGACAGTTTTTGTCAGCCCGCGATTGAAACCGGTGAAGCCTTGCCAATGGCTTCCATGGTCTCATCATATTTGCCGCGCATGTCCACACTGCCCTGTTCCAGTTCTTTTTTAACCGGACTCCAGTCTGATGGGCACTCGGTGCGCAGCTGCTCGACCCTTTGGGCCATGTCGTCCATAATCATGTTGAGATCCTGGACGTTCATCAGGATCTTTTCTTTCTCGGCCGAGCCGAGTTTGTCGATCTTGCGCATGGCATCATACATCTTGGCTTTCCAAGCGGTCATTTCCGATTCCATTGCCGAACAAAAGTCTTTGACGTCCATCTTCGCCCTCCTTGTTGTTGGTTTGTCAGTATTTAATATCTGGGAAAAGTGGCCCTGCTACTGGGCTTTGGGTTGCCCGGTAGGTTCAACAAGCAGGGCGGGAACGCTGAAACAGTGAAAGGTGTGAGCTGCAAGATTTATTGTTATGTTTCAGTAAAAATCGAACTTTAAATAAGATTATCATTTGAATGCGGAGGTCAATGCCTATAGTTGGCATTCCAATTCGCTTTCGACTGGAAAGGTTTCCGGAATTCCTGCGCGGGGGCCGCCAAACTGGCGCGCCAATTGCGCCAGAATACCTTTAAACAGCCAATCGTGGATTGGCAGCATGCCATACCAGTAGCCTATGCCGGCCAATCCTTTGGGCAGAAAGCGCGAAACCATCTCCAGGCGTACGCGTCCTGCGGAACTGGTGTGAATCCGAAATTCAAGCAGGGCATCTCCCGGCGCCTTCATTTCAGATAAAAGCAACAGGCGACGGGGTGGTTCATAGGCCGCCACGCGCCAAAAGTCCAAGGCATCACCCGTGCGCAATTTTTGTGAATGGCGTCTCCCGCGCATCAAGCCGGGGCCACCTGCCATTCGGTCAAGCATGCCCCGCAGCCGCCACAGCGGCTGGGCAAAATACCACCCATTGCGCCCACCGATCGCTTCGACCGCTTCCCATACTTTGAGCGCATCGCCCTCAAACGCAATACTGTACCCCCGGCGCATGACAGTGCCACCGGCATAATCGGCATCGCCGCAAGTGGTCCGCTCCGGGGGCAATTGGCCGCCGCCGTCAAAACAGCAGGTATCCACCTGTTCCTGCTGGACGCGCTTCAATGCGGTTCGGATGGCCGCTTCGCAACTAATCAGGGGTACCGGTACCCACGCGCGAATCGCATCGTCCTTGCAAACGACGGGAATGCTTAAACCTTCCGCCAGAGGCTGGGCGAGCGAGGCCGGCACGGGCGTGACCAGCGGGATCCATTTAGCACTCAGCCACGGGGTTAAAACCGGAACAGAGACGATCACCCGCTTGGGCAATCCGGCCACCCGGCAATAGATATCGATCAGGTCTTGGTAATTGAGGATGTCGGGCCCGCCGATATCCAGTGTCTTGCCGGTGGTTTGGGGGGCAGACAGACAGCCCGCCAGATAGTCAAGTACATTGGTGATGGCGATGGGTTGGCAGGGCGTTCGCAGCCAGCGCGGCGTCAGCATGATCGGTAAGCGGTCGACCAGGTATCGCAGCATTTCGAAAGATGCGCTGCCCGATCCCAGTATCATGGCGGCCCGAAGGTTGGTGACGGGAACCCGCCCGCCCTCCAATATCCCTTCCACCTCATGACGCGACCGCAGGTGATGACTCAGGCTGGCATGGTCCCTATCCCCCAGTCCCCCTAAATAGATGAGGCGTTGCAGGCCATTTTGCTCGGCACAGGCCACCATATTCTCCGCGGCCGTGCGGTCGGCCTGTGCAAACTGGCGTTTATGGGCGTTCATCGAATGAATAAGGTAATACGCCGTGCGGCACCCTACGCCCGCCTTGTTGAAGGACGCCCGGTCAAGGGCATCGCCGGGCACGATTTCCAAAGCAGAGTGTTGGGCCCACGGCCGGGTCAGCAGTTTCTGTGGGGAACGCACCATTGCCCGAACGCTATAGCCCCGCTCCAAAAGCAGCGGGATCAAACGTCCTCCCACGTAGCCGGTCCCACCGGTTACCAGAATTTGACCTTTGGTTTTCATGCGAAGGATACCTGTTTCAGTGTTTTTCCCTCAGGTTCTCATGATGGGCATTCTCGGGGCCGTTCAGAAACAAGAAGGAATCGAACGCGACACATAAAAATACGACATCCCCCTTGCTAGTGAGGTCATGCAGGTGCGGGTGCGCCCGATTGAACGCCGCCTCAACAAGAGCGATCTCTTCGTCATCTCCTAGCGCGTAACAGGTGCCGGTCAAGGTAAGGGCTTGCGTATTGATGCGCGTCTGCTCGCCGCGCGTATCAATCAACAGGCTGACATGAGGATGTTGCTTTATGTTCCGATATTTTCGGGTATCGCGCGGCGTTACCAGGAAAAGCCGGTCAGCTTTTTCCGAGGTGATATAAGCCATTAGTGAACAGTGAGGCCTATCGCCGTCTGTCGTTGCCAGGACACAACTGCTTTTTCGTCTGAGCAGCAATTTCATTTTGTCGGTCATACTGATTTTATTCATGGGTTATGATGTTTGTTGCGCGAGGATTGTTCAGATTGGTCAGATCTACCAGCTTGGCGCTATCGCAACAACCGAAAAACGATATGATAAACCTCGCCAACCTTAATTTGGCAGCAGGATGTCGGGGGTTATACGCCCGCCCGAGGCGGGCAAGTCCTCTATACTGACCAAACATGCCAATGCATTCCCCCCGCCTCCGTTTTAGGACCCGACACACAAATCTGAATGACAGGATGGGCCGCCGCTGCACAGGGACATCACCGGGAGCATGGGGACCGCTCGCAGGGCGGCAGGAGATCAGCGACCGGCGTCACTGCTCCTGATCGATCGCTGGCAGGTCTTGCGAATAGCCGAAAAAAACCGTCCCGATGGCGTCGTTAACATGGTTGATCTCAAGCTGAAGATTGTCGGTAAACTCATGCAGTCCGGTATCGAAGACCGTGGCAATATCCGTGTACGCCAGCTCGGCGCACAGTCGCCCCAGGCACTGCTCGGCCTTGTTGCTGAAGGTTCCCGGCGATGTGCCGCTGATACTGCTGAGCGAAGACAGGGCGACGTTCAGGGAAAAGAGAATCGAGCGCGGAAATTCGCGGTCGAAAATCAGAAAATCGGCCACATTGGCGGGATTGATGCGTCCGTGGCGCTGGCGATAGGCATTCAGGCCGCTGGTGGCCCGCAGCAGCGCCCCCCACTGCACGTCGTCGTAGGCCGTACCCACGTAGCTGACGTTCGGCAACAAAATGAAATATTTCACGTCCAGAATGCGCGAGGTTTTATCGGCCCGCTCGAGAAACCGCCCCACCCGGCTGAAGTGCCAGCCCTCGCCATGGATCATGGTTTCGTTGCCGATGCCGCCCAGCATCATCCCGCGCAGGCTGATCTGCTTGCAGAATTCCTGGGGATTGATATTAAGCGCGTCCGGATGCTGGCTGGCGTCCACCACGAGGTGGTAGAAGTAGTTGACCTGCTCCCAGAGATCGTTGGAAATGATTTCGCGCACCGTCCGGGCATTCTCCCGGGCGGCCCGCAGGCATGACAGAACTGAATGGGGATAGGCCCGGTCGTACAGCAGAAACGACACGACGCTCCGGCGGTCGAACCCATCGTAGCGTTGCAAAAACAATTCGGTGTCACCGGTGATGCGCACCAGCGCGGCCCATTCCTGACACCCGTTCTGAGGCTGGTCCAGGGTCAGATGCCAGTTGACCTCCACGAAGCGTGAAATGTTCTCGGCCCGCTCCAGGTAGCGCGTCATCCAGTAGAGGGCGTCAGCAACTCGACTCAGCATCTTCATTCATCCCCAATGTCAATTGGTCACCCGTCTGCTTGTCGGGATCCACGACCCAGGTATCCTTGCTGCCGCCGCCTTGCGAGGAGTTGACCACCAGCGACCCCTTGCGCAGCGCCACCCGGGTCAACCCGCCCGGCAGCACGAAGATATCCTCACCGTAAAGAATGAAGGGCCGCAGGTCCACATGACGGCCCTCGAACCGATCGTCGACGATCACCGGCGCCCGGGACAGACTGAGGGTTGGCTGGGCGATAAAATTGCGTGGCGTCTGCTTGATTTTGGCCGCAAAGGCCTCACATTCCGCCCGGCTGGCCGCCGGACCCACCAGCATGCCGTAGCCGCCGGACTCATTGGCCGATTTGACCACCAGTTCCGGAAGGTGCTCGAGCACGTATCTCAAATCCTGCGGTCGCCAGCAAAGGTAAGTGGGCACATTGGGGATCAAGGCATCCTGGTCGAGGTAGTACTTGATGATGTCTTCCACGTAGGCGTAGATGACTTTGTCATCCGCCACCCCGGTGCCCGGTGCATTGGCCACCGCCACCCGGCCGGCGCGGTAGACGTCCATCAGGCCGGGCACCCCGAGTAGAGAATCCGGTCGAAAGGCTTTGGGATCCAGGAAGTCGTCGTTCAATCGCCGGTAGATCACGTCGATTTTTTGAAGCCCCTTGGTCGTACGCATGCACACGTAGCCGTCGTGCACCACGAGGTCGCGTCCCTCCACCAGCTCGATGCCGGTCTCGTGGGCCAGAAAGGAGTGCTCGAAATAGGCCGCATTGAAAGCCCCCGGCGTGAGAAGGGTTATCAGCGGGGGCCGGCCCTTGCTCGGTGCAATCGCGTGCAGCATGTCCAGCAGCCGGGCGGGATACGACTCCACGGCGCGCACGCTGGATGCTGCGAAGACTTCTGGAAACGTGCGTTTCATCAGACGGCGGTTGGCGATCACGTAAGAGACGCCCGAGGGGCAGCGCAGGTTGTCTTCCAGCACGAGAAGCCGGCCGTCCCCGTCGCGCACCAGATCCGACCCGCTGATGTGGCACCAGACGCCCTGCGGCGGATCCAGCCCGACACAGGGCGCCAGAAAACCCTCGGCCGTGGCGACAAGTTCTTCCGGCACCACGCCGTCTTTAACGATTTTCTGGTCGTGATAGATATCGTCGATAAACAGGTTGAGGGCCTGGATGCGCTGCTTAAGGCCGTCCTCGATGTGCTGCCACTCGCCAACCGGGACAATGCGGGGCACCAGGTCGAAAGGCCAGATTTTTTCGGTGGCGTCGTCGTGGCCATAGACATTGAAGGTAATCCCGGTGTCGAACAGGGCCTTCTCGGCCGCCGCCTGCCGGCGGTTCAATTCACCGGGGGGCAGGGACTCGATCTTGCGCCGCAGCAGATCGGTGCCGGACCGCACTTGATCAGGGGCGACGAACATCTCGTCGTAGAACGGGCCGATATCATAATGGCTGAAATCCATAGGGCTGTCCCGGGGCTATTTTCTTGAATGCACAGCGGTGCAAAACACCGCGATTCGATCTTGATAAGCAAAATAAATACCAATACGATGGGGCCGCGGTGCCTGGCGCTATCACTGAATCGAGAATACTGTACGGGCAGGAAAGTGCCAATAAACGCAAAAATCTTTTTACAAATCCGTAGTTCATTTTAAATTATTTTGCAATAATGTAATTGCCAAGCCTTAGGATGGATCGGGCTTTGCCTGCCCTCGGGTGCCCAGAGCGTTGCCCGCGGCCCCTAAGCGCCACCACGATGTCGCCAGCACCCGATGGACGCCCCGCCCATGCTGGCCAATAATTTGCATAAACAGGGGGGCCTGCAACCCTGAGCATACATAAAGAAATTGACCCGTGCACAAACTGGTCATCGCCGGTCAGCCGACGATGCAATTGAAAGAAAACTATGACCATCCGCATTGCCATCCGCCACAGGACTGAATACCTATACGACCGCCGCGTTGCCCTGAGCCCGCACATCTTCAGGCTGAGGCCGGCCCCCCACTGCCGTACACCGATCGAGGCCTACAGCCTCAAGCTCAGGCCTGCCGATCACTTCATCAACTGGCAGCAGGATCCCTTCGGCAACTACCTGGCCCGGGTTGTCTTCAACGAGAAGACGGATCGCATGCTGATCGACGTCGATATAGTGGCCCGGATGACCGTCATCAACCCGTTCGACTTTTTTCATGAGTCCTATGCCGAGCATTTTCCCTTCGACTATCCCGATCAGCTCAAAAAGGAGCTCTGGCCCTACCTGCAGGTGGAGGAGAGCGGCCCCGGTCTCAAGGCCTGGATGCGCGGCATCAATCGCTCCCGTGAGCGCATGAACGATTTCCTGGTGGGACTGAACCAGAAGCTCTGGGAGGCGATCGCCTACACCGTCCGCCTCGAGCCGGGGATCCAGACCTGCGAGGAAACCCTAAAAAAAGCCAGCGGCTCCTGCCGAGACTCGGCCTGGCTCCTGGTCCAGATCCTGCGGCACCTGGGACTGGCCGCTCGATTTGTCTCCGGCTATCTGGTCCAGATGGTGGCCGATGAAAAATCGCTGGACGGCCCCTCCGGGCCCGAGACCGACTTCACCGACCTGCACGCCTGGGCCGAAGTCTATATCCCGGGCGCCGGCTGGCTGGGCCTGGATCCCACCTCAGGCCTTTTTGCCGGCGAGGGTCACATCCCGCTGGCCTGCACACCGGATCCGATCAGTGCGGCACCGGTCACCGGCGCCACAGACAAATGCGAAGCGACCTTCAGCTATACCAACCAGGTCGAGCGCGTGGCGGAAGACCCACGGGTGACCAAGCCCTATACGCAAGACCAGTGGCAGGCCATCGATGCCCTGGGCGAGCAGGTTGAAGCCGCCCTGGTCGCCGGGGACGTGCGCCTGTCCATGGGCGGCGAGCCCACCTTCGTCTCCATCGACGACATGGAATCCGCCCAGTGGAACACCACCGCGCTGGGTGAACACAAACGGGCCCTGGCGGAAAACCTTTGGCAGCGTCTGCACGCCGTGTTTGCCCCGGGCGGCCTGCGCCACGCCAGCCAGGGCAAATGGTACCCGGGCGAAGAACTGCCGCGCTGGGCCCTGGCCAGTTACTGGCGTCGTGACGGGCAGCCCATCTGGCGCGAGCCTTCGCTGCTGGCCGACGACAATACCCCCCGGGGTGCCGATCTCGACCTGGCCCTGAAGTTTATCCAGGCCCTGTCCCGGCGGCTGGGTCTGCCCCCCGCCGGGGTGACGCCGGGCTACGAGGACCCTCTCTACCATCTGTGGGCCGAAAGCCGCCTGCCCGCCAATGTGGACCCGCTGCAGGCCGATCTCAAGGATCCCCAGGAGCGACAGCGCCTGGCCGAACGGCTGCGGGGCGACCTGGGGGCGCCGACGGGTTATGCCCTGCCCCTGAAGTGGGATTTCGAACACGACGGCTGGACCGCGGTCCGCTGGGAGTTCCGCACGCCCCGTATGTACCTGACCCCCGGCACCTCGCCCATGGGGCTGCGCCTGCCGCTCGAATCGCTTCCCTGGGTGGCGGAGGATGAACGCGACCCCTGGCCCGAACCATCCCCTCTGGAGAAGTTCCCGCCCCTGGGGGAATACGGCCAGGCGACCAAAACCGCGGAACCCGTTCCCGAAGCGTCCAAGGCCCCGACGCCCGAGAGCGAGCCCATCCCCACGATGCGGCCCCGGGAAATCCCTCACACCGCACTGTGCGTGGAGCCCCGCGACGGGCATCTACATGTCTTTATGCCCCCGGTCAGTCATCTGGAACACTACCTCGATCTCGTCGCCGGGGTCGAAGACACGGCTGCCGAACTGGGCCATCCGGTCATGATCGAGGGCTACCCGCCGCCCGCCGATCCGCGCCTGCAAAATTTCAAGGTGACGCCGGACCCCGGCGTCATCGAGGTCAATATCCACCCGGCGACTTCCTGGCGCGAACTGGTAAACAACACGGTCACGCTCTACGCAGAGGCCCGTCTCGCGCGCCTGGGCACCGAAAAATTCATGCTCGACGGCCGCCACACCGGTACCGGCGGCGGCAACCATGTCACCCTGGGCGGCTTCACGCCCGCGGACAGCCCGATGCTGCGGCGCCCCGACCTGCTGCGCAGCCTGATCACCTTCTGGCAGCACCACCCGGGCCTGTCCTATCTTTTCGCCGGCATGTTTATCGGTCCCACCAGCCAGGCCCCGCGGGTGGACGAAGGCCGCGACGAGCAGCTTTACGAGCTGGAAATCGCCTTCGACCAGATGCCCACCGCCGAAGCGCAGGCGCCGTACTGGATGGTGGACCGCCTGCTGCGGCATTTACTCGTGGATATCACCGGCAACACCCACCGGGCCGAGTTCTGCATCGACAAGCTCTACTCCCCGGACAGCCTGGCCGGACGCCAGGGCCTGGTGGAGTTCAGGGCCTTTGACATGCCGCCGCACGCCCGCATGAGCGTCGTCCAGATGCTCCTGCTGCGGACGCTGATCGCCATCTTCTGGGAGAAGCCCTACCGGCAGCCCCTGGTGCGCTGGGGCACGGAACTGCACGACCGCTGGATGCTGCCGCACTACGTAGAGGCCGACCTGGGCGAGGTGGCGGCCATGATGCAGGCTTCCGACTTTGAGTTTGCAGCCGAATGGCTGGCGCCTTTCTTCGAATTCCGTTATCCGCACTACGGCACGGTGCAGATCCAGGACATCGCCATCGAGCTGCGCATGGCCATCGAACCCTGGCACGTCCTGGGCGAAGAGCTTTCGTCCGTGGGCACCAGCCGCTTCGTGGATTCTTCCCTGGAGCGTCTGCAGGTCCGCTGCATCGGGCTGACCGAGGGTCGCTACGTGCTGGCTTGCAACGGGCGGCGAATCCCCCTGCGGGCCACCGGCACCCAGGACGAATACGTGGCCGGCGTGCGCTACCGCGCCTGGCAGCCGCCATCGGCCCTGCACCCTACCATCGGGGTGCACTCTCCTTTGGTCTTCGACCTGATCGACACCTGGACCGGCCGCAGCGTGGGGGGCTGCACCTATCACGTGTCCCATCCCGGCGGGCGCCACTACGAGGTCTTTCCGGTCAACGCCTTCGAGGCCGAAGCCCGCCGCACGGCCCGCTTTCGGGATTTCGGCCACACCCCGGGACCCATCGCACCGCCACCGCCCCCTCCGGCATCCCTGGGGCGGTTCGAACCCTGGGGGCGCCCCCCCGGTCCTATGTCACCCCCGGCTCTGGAAGCCAATCCGGAATATCCCCACACCCTGGATTTGCGCTTTACCCCTAAAAGATTTAAAAAAGCGCCATGACGAACGCCTCTTCAACCGGATCGACAGCGATCAAAACGAGCGTCGAGCGCTGCTATGGCTACGCCTCGCCACCGTCAGCGTATGACGAACTCTGGAGCGCGACCCAGACGGTCCGCCGGGCCTGGCAGCCGCTGATCCAGACCATCGACCGCCTGGGATGCGACCAGTTGGAGCGCTGCCACCAGGAAGTCACCCGCATGTTCCGGGAAAACGGGGTGGCCTACAACATCCACGGCGACCCCCAGGGCATCCACCGCAACTGGCAGTTGGACGTCCTGCCGCTCATCATCGGCCGTGACGACTGGGAAACCATCGGCACCGGACTTAAGCAGCGGGCGCACCTGCTGGATCTCGTTCTGAAGGATCTCTACGGCCCCCGGCGCCTGATCACGGACGGCGTCCTGCCGGCCGAGCTGGTATACGACCACCCGGGGTTTCTGCGCCCCTGCCACGACGTCCGCCTGCCAACCGCCAATCAGCTGCTGCTTTATTCAGCCGACCTGGCCCGCATCGGCGACGGCAGCTATCTGGTGCTGGCCGACCGCACCCAGGGTCCTTTTGGCATGGGGCATACCCTGGAAAACCGAACGGCGCTGGCCAAGGTCATGCCCGACTTCTTCCGCACCTGTAAAATTCAGCGGCTTTCGGCCTTCTTCCGCCACCTGCGTGACGAACTGCGCGGCTACGCCCCCCGCACCCGCGAGCAGCCCCGTATCATTCTTTACGCGGCGGACCGCCAGCACCCCGCCTATTTCGAACAGAGCTACCTGGGCGCCTATCTGAACTATCCGGTGGTCCAGGGCGATGATCTGACCATGCGCGACGGCCGGGTCTGGCTCAAAACCCTCTACGGGCTCGAACCCGTGGACGTGATCCTGCGCATGACCGACGACCACGGCTGCGACCCTCTGGAACTCGATCCCGTGAGCCCCAACGGCCTGGCCGGCCTCCTGGAGGCCGCCCGCCGCAACCAGGTGACCGTGGCCAATCCGCTGGGAACGGGGGTCCTTGAAAACCCGGGCCTGATGGCGTTTCTGCCGGCGGTGACACGCTATCTTCTCAACCAGGATCTGCAAATCCCTTCGGTGCCCACCTGGTGGTGTGGCCGCGAGGCGGACCGTCGCTATGTTATCGAAAACCTGCACGCGCTGATCATCAAACCGATTTCGAAGCTCGCGGGTGAAAGGGGCGTGATCGGCTCCCGGCTTACAGAAGACGAACGCCGGGAATGGCGCCGGCGCATCGCGGCCCGGCCGCATCGCTACGTGGGGCAGAGCCCCCAGACGCTGGCCACGGCCCCGGCCCTCGTGGATAAAGCCTTTCAGCCCCGGCCCACCCTGGCGCGCCTGTTTGCGCTGGCCCAGGCTTCGGGAGCATATACGCTGATGCCCGGCGGCATTGCCCGCAGCGGCGGCAACCCGGACACCCACTGGGTGGTCAACCGGACCGGCGGCATTCTGAAAGATATCTGGGTGGTGGCCTCACAGCCCCAGAAACACACCAGCCTGTGGCTGCAGTCCGAATCGCACGGCCGTATGCTGCAGCGCCAGGCGGTCCTGCCCAGCCGCACCGCCGAGAACCTGTTCTGGGTCGGCCGCTATGCCGAACGCGCGGAAATGCTGGCCCGCACCCTTCGCACGGCATTGGGGCTGGTAGAGGACAGCGAACGCATGGAAGACGAAGGCGATCTTGAAGCCATTGTCGCCCTGGTGGAAATCGTATGCAAAATGGCCTCGTCGCCGACGGTCCTTGAACCGGCGCCGGAATCGATCGGTATGGAAGATCTGCGCAAGGCCATCTTCGATATCATTACGGACGACCGCAATGCGGGCAGCCTGGCCGCCAGCCTCGACTTCATGTCCAGTGCGGCCCAGGCCGTCCGTGAGCGCTGGTCATCCGATTCCTGGCGCATCGTCAACGATCTCGAGATGCACCGCCTCAACATGCAGCGCATGCCTCCGGCCCTGCGGACCATGCAACCGGCCCTGGACCGGCTGGTGACCTCGCTGCTGGCCTTTGCCGGATTGTGTCAGGAAAGCATGTCCCGGGAGCTGGGCTGGACCTTTCTCGACATTGGTCGCCGCATCGAAAGAGCGTTGATTCTCAGCGATTTCATCCGACGTAGCCTGGAGAAACACCATGAACCCGCGGTGGAGAACATGATGATGGAATCAGTCCTGCTCACCACCGAGAACATCATCACCTACCGCCGCCGCTACCGCTCCTACATCGCCCGCGACACGGTGATCGACCTGCTGCTGCTGGACGAGCGCAACCCGCGGGCCCTGATCTTCCAGTTGGACCGGATTCAGGCCCACATCGCCGATCTGCCCCGTGAGCGCAAGGGCTACCGGGTGCGTCCGGAAGAACGCCTGGCTCTGGAAGCCGCGACGCGCCTGCGTCTCAGCGACACCGCCCACCTGTGCCAGCGCGATACGGCCAGCGACCGCTACCCGCACCTGGCCGCCCTGCTGGACGGCATCCGGAGCCTGATGGAACAGGTCTCCGAAACCATCTCCCACGCCTATTTCGTCCACACGCCCAAATTGCGCCAGCTTACGGGCCGCAAACCGGAGCCGGGCGTATGAACTATCGCATCCGCCATGAAACCCGCTACGTCTACGCCGAGCCCACGGCGGTAAGCTACAACGAGGTCCGCTTGAGCCCTCTCAATCTGCCTTCCCAAACCCTGATCAACAAAAGGCTGACCGTTACCCCCCAGCCATCCGAGGTCACCGAACGGGTCGACTATTTCGGCAACCCCACCTGGTTCGTGGCCATCGACCAGCCCCACAGCCGCATGACCGTGCGGGCCGAAAGCCATGTGCGCATCGACCGACCGACCGACGTCATGGCCATCTATCCCTCCCTCCCCTGGGAAGATGCCCGTGATCAACTGCGCACGCTGGGCGATCCGCAAGCTACGGCCGCCCTGGAATTCATACTGGACTCCCCCCTGATCGAAGCGGATACCGAGTTGGAAGCCTACGCCCGCCCGTCGTTTGAACCCGGGCGTCCCCTGATGGAGGCGGTCTTCGAACTGATGGCGCGCATCTACCGGGAATTCAAATTTCAACCGGGCACAACCGATACGGCCACCCCGTTGTCGGATGTCCTCACCCATCGCCGGGGGGTGTGCCAGGACTTCGCCCAGCTGGGCATCGGATGCCTGCGCAGTCTGGGGCTGCCGGCCCGCTACGTCAGCGGTTACATCGAGACCCTGCCACCGCCCGGTAAAGAGAAGCTCAAGGGCGCCGACGCCTCGCACGCCTGGTTTTCGGCATTCCTCCCCGGGTTCGGCTGGATCGATTTCGATCCCACCAACAACCAGATTCCCTCCGACCAACATGTCATCGTGGCCTACGGCCGCGACTTCTCCGACGTCACCCCGATCAAGGGCGTGATCTTCGGCGCGGGCCAGCACGAGCTCTCCGTTGCCGTGGATGTCGAGCGCCTTGCCTAACGAAAAATAGCCCTTATTCCTTTCACTACCTGTAGTTACGCCAAAACTGCGATCACACAGCTTGAACGGCCTAAGGGACGGTCCGTGGACGCACCATGAAAAAAAACCTCTTCTTAACGCTTTTAGCGCTGGCAATTATGCTGCCGGGCGGCTTGCTGCTGCAGTCGCATCTTAATTCGGCAACCATGCCCGTGGGGAAGAAGACGCCCCCGGCGCCCACGCCCGTGACCGTGTTCGAGGCCCAGCCCCAGACCGTATTTGATCGGATCGAGGCCTTGGGCACCACGTTGGCCAACGAGTCGGCCCGCGTCACGGCTGCCGTCACCGAAAAGGTGGTTGCGGTGCACTTTGAGGACGGCCAGCGGGTGCCAGCCGGCGAGCTGCTGGTCACCCTTCAACAAGACGAAGAGCGCGCCCAACGCGCTGCCGCAGTGGAGCAGCTGGCCGAAAACCAACGTGAGCTCAAACGTCTGGAGACCTTGCTCAAGGAAGATGTGGTCCCCCAGCGCGATTATGACGAGCGGCTGACGTTGCTGAACGTGACCCGCCAGCGCATCCGGGAAATCGAAGCCCGGATCGGTGACCGTACCATCCGCGCACCGTTTGACGGTATTCTGGGGTTGCGCCAGGTCAGTGTAGGCGCCCTGGTGGAACCCGGTGATTTGATCACGACCATCGATGATCTCTCCCGCATCAAGCTGGACTTCAACGTACCGGCCACCTTTTTAAGCACCCTGCAACCGGGGTCAAGCATTCATGCCTACAGTTCCGGCTGGGGGGATGAGCGTTTTGAGGGCACCGTCGCCACCATCGGCACGCGCATCGATCCGGAAACCCGCTCCGTATTGGTACGGGCCATCATTCCCAACCGCGAAATGCGCCTGCGACCGGGCCTGCTGATGACGGTCCAGCTGCTCAACCGGCAACGCCAGGCGCTCATGATCCCCGAGGAAGCCCTTGTTCCGGTTCAGCGTCGCCATTACGTGCTGACCGTGGAAGCGGATCTTACCGTTGCGCGCAAGCCGGTTTTCATCGGCCAGCGGCAGCCGGGCATGGTGGAAATTACCGAGGGTCTGCTGCCCGGGGAGCGTGTCATTGTTCGCGGCACCACACGCGTGCGACCGGGTCAAAAAGTGTCCATCAAGGGAGGCATCGAACCGCTTCCGGCCAACGGCCGATCTTCATGATCGGCGGCTGGCGCGAATTGATGTCGAGGATAAGATTCACACGCCATGCTGTTATCTGACCTGTCCGTCAAAAGACCCGTATTCGCCACCGTGATCAGCCTCCTGCTGGTCGTTTTTGGATTGGTGGCCTTTACCCGCCTGCCCCTGCGTGAATATCCCAACATCGATCCGCCCATCGTCTCCATTGAAACCAATTATACCGGTGCGGCCGCCAATGTCGTGGAGACGCGCATCACCGAGTTGATCGAAGACAGCATCGCCGGGGTCGAGGGCATTAAAACCATAGGATCGTCCAGCGTGGACGGACGCTCGCGGATTACGGTGGAATTCAATATCAATCGGGATGTGGACGGTGCGGCCAACGATATCCGCGATCGCATTTCCGCCATAAGCGACGATTTGCCCGACGAGGCGGATCCGCCCGAGATCCAAAAGGTGGATGCCGATGCCGACGTCATCATGTGGCTCAACCTGGTCAGCGATCAGATGAGTGTCATGGAACTGACCGATTATGCCCGGCGCTACATTGAGGATCGCTTCTCGACCCTGGAAGGTGTGGCGCGCGTACGCATTGGCGGCGGTCTCGACACCGCCATGCGCATCTGGCTGGACCCGGACAAACTGGCGGCCCGCGATCTGACGATCACCGAAGTCGAAGACACCTTGCGGGGCGAGAATGTCGAACTGCCGGCCGGCAACGTTGAATCCGCCGCACGTGATTTCACGGTGCGCGTCTTGCGCGGTTATCGCACCGTCCAGGACTTCGAACAATTGGTGCTGCGCCGCGGGGATGACGGGTATCTGGTGCGGCTCAAGGACGTCGGACGGGTGCAAATCGGGCCGGTGGAGAGCCGCAATCTGTTTCGCGGCAACGGCAAAGCCATGGTGGGCATCGGCATCATCAAACAATCCAAAGCCAATACCCTGGCCGTCGCCCAGCGCGCCAAGGCACAGGCCCGCATCATCAACGCCAGCCTGCCGGAAGGCATGCACTTGATTCAAAGCTACGACACCTCGGTTTTCATCCAGAGTGCCATCAAAGAGGTCTATCAGACGCTGTTTATCGCCATCGGGCTGGTCACGCTGGTGATCTACCTCTTTCTGGGAAGCGTACGGGCGACCATCGTACCCACCGTTACCGTGCCGGTATCCTTGATCGCCACTTTTATACTGCTATGGGTCTTTGGCTTTTCCATCAATCTGCTGACGTTGCTGGCGCTGGTGCTGGCCATCGGTCTGGTGGTCGACGACGCCATTGTCGTGCTCGAAAATATCTATCGGCGCATCGAGATGGGCGAAACCCCTCTGGTGGCCGCCTACCGCGGTGTCCGCGAGGTTGGTTTTGCGGTCATCGCCACGACCCTGGCACTCATCGCGGTGTTCGTACCGATTGCCTTTCTGGAAGGTGATGTGGGGCGGTTGTTCAGTGAATTCGCGTTGACCATGGCCGTGGCCGTGGCCTTTTCCAGTCTGGTGGCCCTGTCCATGTCACCCATGCTGGCATCCAAACTGCTGCGAACAGGCGGCGTCCGACGGGGACGCTTTGACCGCGCCGTCAACAAGCTTTTCGATCGGCTGCAGCAAATCTACCTGATTTCCCTGGAAAGCGTTCTCAAGCATCCGGCCTGGATCACCGGCGTGCTGGTGGTCATTCTGGGAGCCAACGTTTTTCTCTATCGTCACGTGCCCTCCGAGTTCGCCCCCCAAGAGGACCGCGGCGCCTTTTTTGTCATCGTCAACGGCCCGGAAGGCGCTTCTTTCGACTACATGCGCGAATATATGGATGAAATTGAGGCGCGCCTGATGCCGTTTGTGGACAGCGGTGAATTTGAGCGGCTGCTGGTTCGGGCTCCCCGGGCATTTGGCCGGACGGAAGTATTCAACACCGGCTTTGTCATCATGGTCCTGAGCCACTGGGATGAAGGTCGACGCTCGGCCTGGGAGCTGATGCGCGCGGTGCAGGGCAAGATCGCCGATCTGACCGGGGTGCGTACTTTTCCAGTCATGCGCCAGGGCCTGGGCGGCGGCATCCGTAAGCCGGTGCGGTTTGTGATCGGCGGATCGACCTACGCCGATCTGGTGGGCTGGCGCGACACGCTTCT
>CAJHYH010000777.1_pt1 | contig 20972 bp, 23 predicted proteins | sample 9198661 | NCBI WGS metagenome assembly CAJHYH01 (sample SAMEA7708356, study PRJEB35096) | sediment metagenome | biome: marine neritic benthic zone biome [ENVO:01000025]; feature: sediment [ENVO:00002007]; material: shallow marine sediment [ENVO:03000034] sea grass bed [ENVO_01000059] ... | reverse complement strand
GGCGGATCTCCTGGTTGGTCAGTCCGCGGTCTTCGGGGCCGAAGACCAGGGCCACCTCGTTTTCCCGGGATATCGAAATCAGGCGGCGGGCCATCACAGGCGGCGTCACTACCGCCTGACGCTCGCCGCCCAGCCGGGCCGTGGTGCCCACCACGTACTGGCAGTCGGCCAGCGCTTCGGGCAGGCTGTCAACGCAGGCAATGGCGTCGACCACGTCACCGGCCACATGGGTGGCCATCATGCGGATGCGCGCTTCAATGAAGTTTTCCGGGCTGACCACCACCAACCGTCGCAGGCCCATGTTGCACATGGCCCGGGCGGCGGCGCCGATATTCTCCGGAAAGCGGGGCCGGTGCAGGACGATCCGCACCTTGGCCCGGTTGACGCGTTCGGGGGTCACCCCACGATTTCAAAGCGGTTGAAGAAATAGCCGATCTCGAACGCCGCCGTTTCGGTTGCATCCGATCCATGGACGACGTTTTTTTCGATATCGGTGGCGAAATCCGCCCGGATGGTGCCGGGGTCGGCCTCCTTGTAGTTGGTGGCCCCCATCAGGGTGCGGTAGCGCGCGATGGCGTCTTCGCCCTCCAGCACCATGACGACACAGGGGCCGGACGACATGAATTCGGTCAGGCTGCCGAAAAAGGGGCGCTCACGGTGCACGGCATAGAAGCCTTCCGCCTGGGCGCGGGTCATGTGAATCATCTTCATGGCGGCGATCTTGAGATCATTGCCTTCCAGTCTCTTGACGACTTCGCCAATAAGCCCGCGGCTGACACCGTCTGGCTTGACGATCGACAACGTTCTTTGCATGGGATTGTTCCTTTCAATGAACTGAGAATTGTTGGCGCTGTACAGTATCCAAAAGCAAACGGCTTCGCAATAGATTACGACCGAGGCAGGCCCCTAAAGCTGCTGCCGCGCACACTCCAAAGGGGGACAGCACCCACGGCCATTGTCGGACGGTCTACGAAACCGTCAAATTTTGGGTGCTGCCATACCAGAAGGCCTGTGCCAAGTCAACGCAGCCCTCTGCCGGTGGCGGCAATCAGCGCGCGGGAGGTGTATTCCCCCACATCGGCCAGGGCGTCCGTGGGCAGAAAGCGATCGGCGTTGGCGGCGAAGAGGCAGGTGGCGTTGGCCGGGAACTCGTCGTCCGGGCGGTAAAGCAGATAGCACAGGCTTATTTTGGGAAGCGGATTGAGCACCAGCGCGCTGTCGCCCGCAACCGGCTGCGCGATGACGCGCCCCCCCATGGCGGCCGCGAGCCGAGAGGCCCCGGCGATCAGATCCTCCACATGGGGCACCAGCGGCAGTTCCGCATGCGCACGGAAGGCCCCCACGTAAGGCATGCTGTCGGGCAATTCGCGAAAAGCCCGCCAGGGCTCCTCAATGCAGGCTTCCGCACGGGCGTGACGGGCGAGCAGGCTGATGATCACCCCGCGCGCGCCCTCCTCGATGTCCTCCCTGACCCGCACACCGTGGCGGCCCAGGCGGCAGTCCTCCCCAAAGGCCTTGATGACCAGTTCATCCGCTTCGGGTTCGGCTTCCAGACGTGCGGCCAGTTCGATCGTATCCAGCTTGAAAGCGGCCTGCAGATTGGAGCGTATAATGTCGGCATAATTGCTTGCACTCATCGTCATTTCCTTGTTTTGATTCGGTTTGACATCCCCCGGGGGTGAAATTATAAAATCTACGCACGATAAAACCAAGACCACAGGAAAGGTAGCCGGACCCATGCCCATCTATGAATTCTACTGTGATCGTTGCCATACGATTTTCAACTTTTTCTCCCGTACCGTCAATACAGGAAAAATTCCCCTCTGCCCGCGTTGCAAGGACAACAAACTGTCACGGCAGGTATCCATGTTTGCCATTGCCGGCAGGGCCAAAGAGGACGGCGACACGGATGATCTGCCCTTCGACGAGAGCCAGATGGAAAAGGCCATGCAGATGCTGGCCGGCGAAGCCGAAAAAATCAACGAGGACGACCCGCGCCAGGCAGCCCAGTTGATGCGCAAACTGACCCACATGACCGGCATGGACCTGGGCGACGGCATGGAAGAGGCGCTGAGCCGCATGGAGCAGGGTGAAGACCCCGAACAAATTGAAGCCGAAATGGGGGACCTGCTCGAGGGAGAGGACCCTTTCCAACTCAAGGGTAAAAAGGGGGCCGCCGGTCGCACACGCAGGCGGGCCCCGGCGCGCGATGAAACCCTCTACGACCTTTGAATCCCGGGAGGCGAAAAATGACGACACACATGGAGAAAATTGAGGTCCGCCAAGGGGATATCACGCGTCTCGATGTCGACGCCATCGTCAATGCGGCCAACCGCTCCCTTCTGGGCGGTGGCGGCGTTGACGGGGCCATTCACCGGGCCGCCGGTCCGGAACTGTTGGCCGAATGCCGAACCCTCGGGGGCTGCCCCACCGGCGAGGCCCGTTTGACACAGGGATACAGGCTGCCGGCCCGGTTCGTGATTCACACCGTGGGCCCCGTCTACCGCGGCCTTCCTGAAGACCGGCAGCTGCTGGCCAGTTGTTACCGAAACAGCCTTGCGCTTGCGGCCCAGAAGGAGGCGCGTTCGATTGCCTTTCCGGCCATTAGCTGCGGCGTGTACGGATACCCCCTCGAGGAGGCCTGCCGTATCGCCGTTGAAACCACTTTGGATTTCCTGGATGCGGACGACCGGATTCAGCAGGTGATCTTTATCCTTTTTTCCGATGACGACCGCCAGGTCTACGCGGCGCATATCGACAGCCTGATGCGCGGATAAGGCTCAAGGTCCTCCGACCGCAACGGGGCGACAAGACGGATACCGAGTGTCAAACCAACGTTTTATATTGACAACGGAAGCAAAATCATTAAATTAAACTCAAAATTTCCCAAGTTCTGTGGCCGGTGATGTGACATCCCGGCCCAATTTTCGTAAGGAGGAAACCGATAATGGTTGAAGTTACGCCCGCAGCGACACACCAGGTCGCTGAGTATTTCAAGGACAAAGACCCCTCGCCGATTCGCATTTTTCTCAACTCCGGTGGCTGAGGCGGGCCAAGCCTGGCCTTGGCTCTGGATGAGCCAAAAGAAACGGATACGGTTTACGACATCGATGGATTTTCTTACCTGGTGGACAAGGAATTTATCGAAAAAGTCAAACCCATCAAAGTCGATTTCGTGGATATCGGCTTCCGTCTGTCCTGCGCCGTCGATTTCAGTGCCGGCAGTGCCTGCTCCGGTTGCGGCTCTGCCAGCAACTGCGGTTGAAGCCTCCCCTCGCAGATACGAAGGCAGCATCCCCAGTGGATGCTGCCTTTTTTATTAATGCCTCTCATCGCTGCAAATCGGCCTGGCCGTATTGACGGATTCGGGTCGAAGTGCTAACTCTCCTGCTCAGCCGCACCTAAGTTTTCACTAAAACCGTTCGTTCAACCGACTGGCGTTTAGCTGCCTGCTAGCCTGCAGCGCTGAAGAGGCCGGAAGTCGGACGAAGTCCACCCCCCTGAATGCGTTGATCTCGGCTTCCAACCATCTTTGCTCGGCGTCGTGCCCTATGCACTGCACCGCATCAGGCCGCAAGATCCGGACAGCATGACAACGGGGAGATCGATTGAACACCATCCCGGTATGGAGGTGCCGAAAATGGGTCTCGTTGACATTGAAATCGATGAACATGTGGCGCTCGTGTCGCTCAACGATGGCGAAAACCGTTTCAACCCCGACTTTCTTAACGCCTATCTGAATGCCCTGGATGAGGTCGAACATAAGACCGAGGCGGCCACTGTGGTGGTACGGGGCAACCATCCGAAAATCTTCAGCAACGGTATCGACCTGGAATGGCTGGTGCCGGTGATTCAAAAAGGCGATATCGAAGGCGCCAAAAACTTTTTCTATCTGCTCAATCGACTGCTTCTGCGACTGGCCACCTATCCGGCCGTCACCATAGCGGCCATGACGGGCCATGCCTTTGCCGGCGGGGCCATCATGTCCTGTGCCTTTGATTTCCGGCTGATGCGCGCCGACCGCGGATATTTCTGTCTGCCCGAGGTCGATCTGGGAATACCCTTCCTGCCGGGCATGAACGCCATTCTGAGCAAGGCCATTCCCCGCTACATGCTAGCGGAAATGCAGTACAGCGGCTGCCGGCTGACCGCCGAGCAGTGTGCCGAACACCATATTGTCAGGCAGGCCTGCCACATCGACGACTTGATGGATGCCACGCTGGCCTTCGCAAAAACACTCAACAAAAAAAGGGCCGTCGTCAAGGAATTGAAGCGCCGGCTCAACCGGGAGATCATTCAGGCCATCGAGGTCGAAGACATCCCCTACATCGAGTCCGGTCAGTTCAATATCGGCTGATGGCTGACGCCGGCGACAGGATGGACTTATGCTGGAATTCGTTGTCTTCAGCCTTATTATTATAGGCGTGGCAGGATTGCTTCTGGTGAGCAGGAAGAAACAGCGATCCGGCCGGGGTGAACCGGAGTTTATTTGCCCCCGCTGCAACGAAAAAGACTGCCACTGCGAACGGAGATCGTGATGGACGATTTCAAACTTCAGGAACTCCTGCCCGAGGACCTCAGACGGTACATGCGCGCCGAAGATGAGCGGCATTATCTCCTGGTGGATGTTCGCCAGCCCGCCGAATACGCCGCCGTGCACATTCCGGGCGCCGTACTGATGCCCCTGATGGAGCTGGAGTCACGTCTGTTCGACCTGCCCGCCGATCGTGAACTCGTCTTCTACTGCCGCACAGGCGCACGTTCACAGGTGGCCGCCATGCTGGCCACCGAGGCGGAACTGTCCGAAAAGCGGGTCTACAACCTTGTGGGCGGCATTCTGGCCTGGAAAGGCCGCAAGCTGAGCGACTTTCCCCGCATCCAGGTCTTCCAGGATGTAGAGAAAATAGATGACCCCCTGCTGGTGGCGATGGATCTGGAGAAAGGCGCCTGGCGCTACTACATGGAGATTCTGGAAGCCAACGCACAGGATTCTTTCGTACCGGCTATTCGGGAACTTTCCCAGGCCGAGGAAGGTCATGCCCGCATGATCTACGCCTTTTGGAAGCAAGCCCAGACCGCCCCACCTGCTTTTGAAATCCTGTTCCAGAAACTGGCGGGCGAGATCCTTGAAAGCGGCGAGCCGCTCCAGGCGGCGCTCGCCCGCCTGCGTGCGGCTGCTGCCGATCGCTGCCTGGACATCCTCGAACTGGCGCTGGATATTGAATACCGGGCCTACGATCTCTATCGCAACATCGCGGAAAGAGAACCTGACACCGAGCGGCGCAACACCTTCCTGGCCATTGCCCAGGCCGAGAAAAAGCATATGCGCATTATCAGCCGTGCACTGGCCGAATGCCGCTGATCATTGGATCGACCAGTGTTTGGCACGAATCGCCGATAACAATAGGCCCAGGCATTAGAAAGCGTAACGGCCTGGCTGCGATTTACTTCCAGCGCCGCTTCGGCCGGCAAAAACGGGCAGGCATTCGGCCCTAAAGCAGCAGAAAGTTTTGACGCCGGGTTTTAAAATGCATGCTCGGGCTGCAAAGCCTGCGCCCAGACCTGATTGGGTTCGCATTGACACCACCCCGCTACCTGACGGTGTGCGAATATCACGAACGCACCAAGCACCATTACCACCGTATGGCACGCTCGAGCGGGTATATGGATTGGGCCAACCAGCCCGACCCATTTCGCCGCTATACCGGGGCGACCAGCGTTGTCCTCCCCTTTTCCGCGTCGGATCCGGACCTGGACTACCATGCGCTGTTTTCAGCAGCGCTCCCTGAACCGGCCCCGCTGACCAAAGCGACCGTCGCCGTATTTCTGGAGCTCTCCCTCGGACTTTCCGCCTGGAAGGCCATCGGCCGCGACCGTTGGGCCCTGCGCATCAACCCCTCCAGCGGCAATCTCCATCCCACCGAAGCCTATCTTCTCCTGACGCAGATCGAGGGGCTGGCCGACGGGCTTTACCACTACGGCCCTGAAAAAAATGTGCTTGAAAAACGAAGATCACTGACACGGAAACATGCCATCGCGCTGGCGGCCCATTTCGAGGGCCCCGGTTTCCTGGTAGCCCTCAGCAGCATTATCTGGCGGGAAGCCTGGAAATACGGAGAGCGGGCCTTCCGCTACTGCCAGCTCGACATCGGCCATGCCCTGGCCGCCCTTGGGTTCTCAGCGCGCCTGCAGGGCTGGCGATTGTGCTGCCTGACGGGCGTGGGTGAAAAAGACCTGGCACAGTTTCTGGGATTTGACCGCACCGCCTGGCATCCCCAGGAAGAGGAAACCCCCGAGGTGCTGGTCCGGGTGGCACCACCAGCGGCCGCCCGGTCCACGGCGTCCCTGCCCGAGGGTTTCGTGCATGCGGTTGCCGCCCGGCCCGTCCAGGGCCAGCCCAATCAACTCAGTCCGGCGTGCCGCCGCTGGGAAGCCATTCACGCGGTGACTGCAGCCACCTGCCAGGAAAAAAGCGCGGAAGTGCCGGACGAATTGCCATCGGCACCCGCAATCCCTGAAAAGCCCGTGAGCCGCAAAGCTGCCGATGTCATCCGGCGACGGCGCAGCGCGGTGGCTTTCGATCCGCGCGGCCAAATGAACCGCAGCGACTTCTTCCGCTTGATGGGCCGCACATGCGCCTTTGCAGACTGCCCGCCCCTGGATATCGGTCTGGGCGCCCCGCGGATCAGCCTTCTGCTCTTCGTCCATCAAGTGACGGATCTGGCGGCCGGCCTGTACATGTTCATCCGGCACGCGTCGCACCGCGATGCCCTCCGGGCGGCGTGCGACCCGGCCTTTCGCTGGCAGCATGCGGCCGAAGACCTTCCGATTTATTTGCTCCAGAAGGGTGACCACCGGGCAACAGCTGCCGAGCTGGCCTGCCGGCAGGAAATCGCGGGGTCCAGCGTATTCTCCCTGGCCATGCTGGCTGCGTTCCGCAAGCCGCTCGAGGATTCCCCCTGGCGCTACCGGCGGCTCTTCTGGGAAGCCGGACAAATCGGCCAGGTACTCTACCTCGAGGCCGAAGCCCGGGGCTATCGCGGCACGGGAATCGGCTGCTATTTCGACGACCCGGTGCATGATCTGATCGGCGTCAGCGACAACAGCTGGCAGGATCTCTACCACTTCACCGTGGGCCGCCCGATCGAAGACCCGCGATTGCAGACCTTTCCCCCCTACGAGCATTTGAAGGATGCGAACAGCGACGCCCGGCAATGAATACGGCCATGCCCGGCAAGGGCTTTTTGATTGTGTTCGCCGCCCAACTTCGCTATGACCACGGATCGATGAATACCCCCACGAAATCGGAAGCGGATGGGTTGCCACCCCGAACCATCACCGCCCTCAGGCGCGACCTGCTGGCCTGGTACCAAACCCACCGGCGCGACCTGCCCTGGCGCCGGACACGGGATCCTTACCGCATCTGGATTTCGGAGGTCATGCTGCAGCAGACCCAGGTCGCCACGGTAATCCCCTATTATCAGCGTTTCCTTGAAAGCTTTCCCGATCTGGCGGCCCTTGCCCGCGCCGACATTCAGACGGTGCTCAAACACTGGGAAGGGTTGGGCTACTACCGCCGGGCCCACCATTTACACCAGGCCGCCCGGGAACTGGTGCGGACCGGCAAGGGGCGCCTCCCTGACCAGCACGAGGCCTTCCGGGCCCTGCCCGGCGTGGGCGACTATATCGCCAACGCCGTCATGAGCATCGCCTTCGAACTGCCCCGGGCCGTCGTGGACGGCAACGTCAAGCGGGTGCTCTCCCGCCTGGGCGGCATCCCGGACGCTGTCAATCGCCCGGCGGCCCATCGCATCTTCCAACGGGCGGCCGATCGCCTTCTGGACCGCGGAGAGCCCGGAAGCTTCAATCAGGCCCTGATGGAGCTGGGCGCGCTGGTGTGCACCCCGCGCCGCCCGAACTGCCCGGACTGCCCCTGGCAAACCCGATGTTTTGCCCGCTTGAACGGCCGCACCGATGACTTTCCCAGGCGCATCCGTAAGAACCCGATTCCGCAGCATGCCATGGTGGCCGGCATCCTCTGCCACCGCAACCGCCTGCTGATCGTGCAGCGCCCCTCCGAGGGCTTGCTGGCCGGCTTATGGGAGTTTCCGGGCGGGCGCCGCAACCGCAACGAATCGGCCCCGGCGGCCTGCCGACGCGTTCTGCATCAAACCACCGGCCTGGTGGCTTCCGCCGATCAAAAACTGGTGCGTGTGCACCACGCCTATACGCATTTTAAAATCGTGCTGGATCTCTACCTCTGCCACAAGGTTTCCGGACGCGTGCGCCTTAACGGTCGGCAGGCCTTTCGATGGATCCGCCCTAACGAACTTGATGCCTTTCCTTTCACAGGTGTCTGTAAAAAAACCTTTTCGAAGTTGGCACCTGATCGGCTTTGCAGCACGCCATAGAGGCGGCTCTGACGATTACGCCGGATGGTCCAAAGATCGCAAGGCAACCAGACGCCTGGGGTCGGCGCGCTAGACTTGGACAACGCGACCCGGTTGTGATAGGAGCCTTCGGCCGCGCGGACAGCCCGGCGGCGGGAACGAGAAGATTCAGGCGATATTTGGCACTATGGCCACACAAACAACCTATGACGTTATCTTGGTGGGGAACGGGCCGGGCGTGGCCGGCAACATCGTTACCGCCCGCGCCGCCGGACTGATTCCGGCCAAGGCCATCCTGGGAGGTTGAGACATGTTTAGCGACCCGGTGCTTATCGGCGGTGTTCTCGCGGGCCTGGCCATGGGGAGTTGCGGCTATGTTCTCTTTCGTTTCACTTGGCGTCCGATCCGGCGATACGGGCGTCTGAAAAAACAGATTGAAGCGATTGTCGGCCCGGGCCGCCCGGACGAGGTGCCCGCGGCCGATCGCGACCGGCTTCGGCAACTGGCGGTCGACCTGCACGCCCTGACAATGGACGAGCTGCCCCATTGGTTTCAACTGGCCCTGCAGCGGCGGGGCGAATCACCCGAGGAGGCCGTGCGCCAGATCCAAAGCTTGGTCAATTGCCGCGATCAGGCGGCCCTCGAAAAACGCCGCCAGGCCGTCTGCCGGTCGCTCGGCATCAAAATCGGTGCGCCCGGCCAGCAGCAGCAGCGGCATGGCCAGCCCTGATACAGCGCCCGACCGGATTCGCGTCCATTGCTCCCAAAAAGCAGGCCGGATTAAACATTTTTAAAGGGGTGTCAAAATTTTTACACGCGAATTGAATCGCCGTCCTGAGGCCCGAACGGCGTCAACTAACCTAACTATATAATATCAATAATATTATCAATATCTATACCCCCTGGGCAGGATTTGAATTGCAGGCTGGCATCTTTATTGCTGGTTGATCTGTCGTGATTCACGACGATACCACTGCCACAGGCCTATTGACATGCCAGTATTACGTAATAAGATGCCTCTGATGAAAAAACGCCCCCAATCCCTGTCTATGCGGCATCCCGACGGTCTGACGCTTTCCCGGCGTCAGTTTCTGCATCTGGGGGCCGCCTTTACCGCCGCACTGGCCCTGCCGGGACCGCTGTACGCCGCCCTGACGACGGAGGACCCGCTCGAACGTCGACTCATTTTCTACAACACCCATACCCGCGAAAATCTGGATGTCTGCTATGCGCAGGGATCCGCCTACCGGCCCGAAGCACTGGAGGCCGTCAATATGATCCTGCGGGACCACCGCACCAATGAAGTCAGCCCCATCGATATCCGCCTGCTCGATTTCCTGTGCGCCATCCGCGCGCAGGCGGGGCCGAGCGCATGCTTGCATATCATATCCGGATACCGCTCCCCCCGCACGAACCGGATGCTGCGCAATCGCAGCCGAGGCGTAGCCCGCAAGAGCCTGCACATGAAAGGTCATGCCGCGGATATCCGTATTCCGGGTCTGCCCGTCGAACGGCTGCGCAGCATTGCCACCGGCCTCAGGATGGGCGGGGTCGGCTACTATCCCCGTTCCAACTTCGTCCATGTCGACATCGGCCCCGTGCGCGCCTGGTAAACCCGCCACCAGCGTCCCCCCTGGCACATCCAGATGAATTGCCTTGACAATCCCTGTCAGGGAAACATAAATCAGGCCATGCTCAACGAAACGGAACAAAAAGTCATTGCTGCCATCCAGGGCGATATGCCGATCTCGGCCCGCCCCTACCGTGAACTGGCCGAACGCATCAGGTTGACCGAAACCGCCTTTCTCGAAGTCCTGGAAGGACTGCGGGCCCGCAATATCATCCGTCGTTTCGGGGCCACCCTGCGGCACCAGAAATCCGGCTATGCCGCCAATGCCATGGGCGCCTGGCAGGTGCCCGAGACGCGCATCGCCGCCGTCGGCGAACGGATGGCCGCCTGCCGCCAGATTTCCCACTGCTACCGGCGCAATCCCAACGCCGATTGGCCCTACAACCTCTACACGATGATCCATGCCGAATCACCCGAAGCCTGCTGGGAAATCGCCCGTGAAATGTCCCGTGCCACGGGCGTGGAGGACTATACCCTGCTCTTCAGCCTGCGGGAATTGAAAAAAACCTCGATGACCTATTTTTCGATTGACGACGGGGATTGATGCCGCATGGCGAGATGAAGGCCGACCGCCCGCATATCCTTCTGGTCAATCCCTGGATTCACGATTTTGCCGCTTACGATGTCTGGGCCCAGCCTCTCGGCCTGCTCCAGATCGCTGCCGCCCTGCGCCGCCACGGGTGCCGCGTCTCCTATATCGATTGTCTTGATCGTTTTCACCCGCTGGCACCGCCAACCGATCCGCAAAGCCGGCATGGCCGCGGACCATATTTAAAGACCGCCCTGCCCCCCCCGGCCGGCCTTGAAGATCTTCCCCGTCGTTTCTCGCGCTATGGCATTCCCGTGGAATGGTTATATGGGGGCCTGGAGGAACTGACCCCGCCGGACCTTGTCCTGGTGACCTCGATCATGACCTACTGGTACCCCGGTGTGGTGGAAACGGTGGCGGTGCTCAGGAAGGTTTATCCCGCCGTGCCGATTGTGCTGGGTGGCATCTACGCCACCCTCTGCCGGGCACATGCCGAAGCAAACATCGGCGCGGATGAAGTCGTGGCCGGACCGGTCGGGCCAAAGCTAATGGATATCCTCGCCCGCCACACGGGCTACAAAGTCTCGGCATCCTTTGACTTCGACGATCTGGATGCCTGGCCCTACCCGGCCTTCGATCTGCAAAACCGCATCGCCTATGTGCCGCTGCTGACCTCGGTGGGCTGCCCTTTCCGCTGCGACTACTGCGCCTCGCATCGGCTCCAGCCCCGACGGAAACGCCGGGACCCCAGGGCCGTGACGGCCGAAATCATCCACTGGCACAAGCGCCACGGCGTGCGGGATTTCGTGTTCTACGACGATGCCCTCCTGATCGAAGCCGAACGCCATGCCCTGCCCCTGCTGGAAGCCCTGGTGCAGAAAACCAAAGGCTTGTGCTTCCATACCCCCAACGCGCTCCACATCCGCCAGATCAGCCCTGATATGGCCGCTTTGATGCGCAGGGCCGGATTCGAAACGGTGCGGCTGGGGCTTGAGACCGCAAGCGATGCCCCCGGGCATCGAATGGACCACAAGGTCGGTATCCGCGAGTTCGAAACGGCCGCGCGCAACCTGACGGCGGCGGGCTTCAGCGCCCGCCAGGTCGGTGCCTATCTTCTGGCCGGCCTGCCCGATCAGCGCCGGGTAGATCTCGAAAAATCGATTCAGACGGTCAAATCCATGGGCATTCGCCCGATTCTGGCTTACTATACCCCCATCCCCCACACATCGCTCTGGCAGCGGGCGGTGGCGGTTTCACGCTACGATCTGGAGGCCGACCCGATCTATACCAACAACGCCATCTTCCCTTGCCAGAGCGAGGCATTTTCGTGGGAGGCCCTCTCGCAGCTTAAACAACTGACCCTGTCCTGAAAGTGGAGGATTGTAATCATGCTCAAGCTCACATCGCAAGGCTTGCCCCAAATCAAAACCGAAACGCTGGTTGTGCCCCTGTGTGAAGACCGCCTAGTGTTCCGCAATAAAGCGCTGGTCCGCCTGACCGAAAAAACCAAGGGCATCCGCACGTTCACCGCCCGCGCAGGGGAATATCTCGATCTCTATCAACCCGAAGGTCTGCAGATTCAACGGATCGTATTCGCCGGACTGGGATCTTCCCGGGATCTAACCGCGGAAGACCTGCGCCAGGTCGCCGGTAAATGTATCCGTCGTGCCTGGCACGCCCGACCCGGGCAAGCCGTATTGGCGGTCCCGGATACCAATCTGCCCGACGCCATGGGGCCCCAGCAGGCCCTGGCAGCCGTGGCCGAGGGTGCCTATCTGGCCAATCACACACTGACGGCCTACAAGTCTGTGACCCAGACAGTCCCCCTAAAAAGTATCCGGTTTATGGTGGATGGGGCCAGGGACCGCACCTTGCGGCCCACCCTTGCGCGGGTTGCAAAAATCTGTCGGGGGACGACCCTCGCACGCGACTGGGTCAACCTGCCGGCCAATGCCAAAACACCCCGGGAACTGGCCCGGCTGATCTCCCGGGCGGCCCGCGAGGCCGGGGTATCGGCAACACTGATGGATGCCAGTCAGCTCAAGCGTCTTAAAATGGGTGCGCTCCTGGCAGTCGGGGCCGGCAGCAGCCACCCGCCCAAAATGTTGATCCTGGACCACAAGCCGCCGCGCAGTCGCGAAACCCTGGTTCTGGTGGGCAAGGGCGTAACCTTCGATGCCGGGGGGCTCAATCTCAAGCCGACCGGGTCCATTGAAATGATGAAAATCGATATGGCCGGCGCGGCCGCCGTCGGCGCCGCCGTCGTTGCGGCGGCCGAATTGGGCCTGAAAAAGCGCGTCGTCGGGGTTTTACCAATGGTGGAAAACATGGTCTCCGGCGCAGCCTTCCGCCCCGGTGACATCGTCCGCAGCTATTCTGGCCAGACGATTGAAATCGGCAACACCGATGCCGAGGGGCGCTTGATCCTGGCCGATGCCTTGTCATATGCGGTCAAACGCTACAAGCCCAAGCACATTATCGATTTGGCCACCCTTACGGGTGCCTGTGTGGTCGCGCTCGGTGATCGCATTGCCGGGCTGTTCAGTGCCGACGCGCCCCTGAGGGACCAGATCCTCCAAAGCAGCGAAGAAACACACGAGCGCTGCTGGTCCATGCCCCTGCCGGAAGATTACAAGGATCTGCTCAAGAGCGATCTGGCCGACATGCGCAACATCGGTCCGGGGCGCTGGGGCGGTGCCATCGTGGCGGCCCTTTTCCTGTCGCGCTTTGTCGGCGGTACCCCCTGGGCGCATATCGATATCGCCGGCCCGGCCTACACGAAGAAAGCGCAAGCCTACACGGAGGCCGGGGGAACCGGATTTGGCGTACGTCTGCTGTGCGATCTGATGGAACGCCTCTGATACCGGGCTCCGCCCCCGCACCAGGACGGGCGGATGCACGATCGCCGGGCTAGGGCGTCGCCTTTTTGGGAAACGGGCGCGGTCCGTAGGGTTGGGGCAGAGGGTCTTTGCCTGGCGGCCCGGCGGGCGCTGAATCCGCTGGCGGCGATTGCTGCTGCACATATTGCTTGGGCATCGGCGTTTCGATCTGCAGCAGATCGAGGGGGATGAAAACCACAAAGCCTTGATACAGGCGGTTCTGGCGCAGATTGGGGGTGGCGCGCGCCAGCTTCTTCCAGTTGGCCCGGCTGCCGGTATACCACTGGGCAATCAGCGTGAGCGACTCCTTCGGCCAGCGAACCTGATGGACATAGTATTGCCGGTTGCGGAAATTGGCGACGGGCAGGTTCTTGCTTTTCCGGGTTTGGGGCGCGGCGAGCGGGCGGGCCGCTTCATCGGGAGGTGGTGGGGGCGTAACCTTCTGTTTGAAGGCGGTGCAACCCGCTAAAAGGACCGTCGCTAGAGCGGCCAGGATGAGGCCGATGCGGCCGTAGTGGGGTTTGATCATGGCGTTTGGCGGTATTTGCGCTTGACCTGTTCAAAGTATTCCCGGGCACGGACATTATCAGGGTTCAATTCTATCGCCATTTGTAATTTTTGCAATGCCTTTTGCCAGTCCCCCTGGATTTCATACACCGTCGCCAGATTATAGAGAACCTCATCCCGATAGGGGGGATTCAAGTCCACTGCGCGGATATAGCTGGCAACGGCCTGATCGTACTGACCGCTCTTGGCGTAGGCAAATCCGAGGTTGAACAGCGCATCCGCCATAGCGGGCTGAAGCGCGATGACGGAGCGGAACGCGGCGATGGCCGGTTGGTATTCACCGGAACGGATATAGAGCAAACCAAGGTTGAAGTGCGCTTCGGCGTTATCCGGTACGGCGGCCAGGACCTCGCGCCACATCCGCCGTGCCGCCTCGGTGTCGGTGTCCATCAGCGCCAAGGCCTGCTGGGCCTGTAGCGTCTGGTCGGTTGCCGCGCCCGCGTCAGGCGGTTTGCGCTGGGGCGCCCGATTTGTTTCGGCGTAGGGGCGGGCTTTGAATGCTATTTTCTCACCGGCATGTTGCCGGGGTGTGGAAGCGGGGCGGTTATACCAGAATGCCAGGCCGGCGGCCAGCAGCAACCCACCAAGGCCAACCACGATACCGGTGGTCGGGTTGCGCCGGAGCCGCTTGAATACCGATGCGCCGGCCGAAAGCATTGCGGCCCCTTCGACCGTGCGCCCCGATACCGATGTGTCCGGCCGTACGTATGGATTGGAGGGCGCTTGCCCACCGCCCTGCAGGAGTTCCGCCAGTTTTTGTTCTTCAACATTCTTCTCTTCGGAAAAGAGCTCACAGACCATATGGCTCAGTTGGCGCTCCTGACTGCGGTAGGAGAAATCCGCCTGGCACCCCTCAAGGGCGCCCAAAACCTGGCTGCAATCGGTGAAACGATCGGCCGGAACAAAGGCCAGCATTCGATGCAGGGTGTCCTGCAGTGAACGGGGCAGTTCGGGCATAATCAGCTCAGGCGGCACAAACGATCGGTTCTGGGCCTGGCGCAGCAATTTAAGCGTATCCCCTTCGTACATCCGGCGGCCGGAAAGCATTTCATAGAGGATGATGCCCAAAGAAAAGATATCGCTGCGCTGATCGATTGCTTTGCCCTGGGCCTGTTCCGGTGCCATGTAAGCCAACTTACCCTTGAGGGTGCCGGTCTCGGTGGCCGATTGACGTCCGGCAACCTTGGCCAGCCCGAAATCGAGAATCTTCACCTGACCGCTGTAGGTGATGAAGATGTTCTGCGGGCTGATGTCGCGATGCACAATATTCAAGAGGTTGCCCGCAATATCGGGAAGTTGATGGGCATATTCCAGACCGGCGCAGATGGAACTGGCGATGAAGAGACTGTTGTTCAGGCCCAGTGACCGGTCGGCATCCTGAAGACGGTTGCTGATGGAACGCAGGTCCTTGCCGCGCAGATATTCCATAACGATGAAATAGGTGTCTTGCAGACAGCCGAAATCGTAGACTTCAACGATATTGGCGTGCTGGAGGTAGGCCGCCAGTTTGGCCTCATCGATAAAAGCCTGCACCATTTCTTCCTGCGAATGCAGGTGGGTGTAGATCTTCTTGATGGCCACGAGCTTTTCGAAACCCTGCTCACCCGTGATTTTGGCGCGATAGAGTTCCGCCATGCCGCCAAAGGCAATTCTATCGAGCAGGGTGTATTTACCGAATTGTATCGCTTCCGAACCCATCGGTGAAAAGGCTTCGTCCCTATTCTTCGTCCACCGTTTTCAATTTCTGCAGCAGTGTCTCGGCTTCACGAATGCTGGCCGCCGCCTCTTGATGGTCAGGGTCCAGCGCCAGCGTCAGGCGCCAGGTTTCGACTGCGCGCTGGAGTTCATCGTTCAGGAAAGACTTGACGCCGTCACGGTAATAGACTTCCGCCTGCCGCTTCATGGCCACCTTGAGCTTGGCGCGCAGGGGCGCCAGCCCCGGATGTGAACCCCGTATACCGTCAAGCATCTCCTTGGCCTGGAGATACTGCTGCTGCTGGTAGAGGCGCTGGCCCAGAACAAAACGGCTTTTATTTTCCAGCCGAACGGCCTCGCGCAGTGTGGGATCGGCGCGCCGCAGACGTGCGGTGAGAACCAGCACTTTCTCGTGGCGTCCCGCCTTGGACAGCGAGCGGGCGCGGGCCAGGTCCTGATCGGTTTTCTGCGTCTGGTAAGGCGGTCGCGCGGCCAGGGCCGGTATGCGCAGCATGCGGGGCACCAGAATTTCGGCGTTGTCGGGCAAATCGTTCATAAAGGCAATCAGGTCGGCACCATCGGGCGTGCCATAAAATTTTACCGACAGGTCGGCAAGGGACTCACCCGGCTGGAAGCGGTACCACTTGAAAACCGGTGGATTCATAAACTGGTACAGATGCTCGCGGGCATCCTCGAATTGCGGGTCCAGCCGCAGGGTCAGCAGCAGGGCGCGACGGGCATCCTTGGGGCGTGTCTGCGCCAAGGCCGCCTTGCCGGCCAGGTAGCTGCTCCGGGCGCGCTCCACAGCCGTGTCTTCAAGGCGTTCCAAATTGGCCCGCGCCTCGGTGTGGGTCGGTTCAAAGTCAAGGACACCGCGCCAGCAGAGCAGGGCCAGCTGGATTTCATCGGCGGCTTCGTGCACGGCCGCCTTTTCGGCAAGGGCGTTGATGATCGGCTGGGAAGATGATTCGTGTGAACCGGAGGCGCGGCGGCGATCGGCAGCGCAGCCAAGGAACAGAAGGCTGGCGATCAGATATAGGGCGCAAAGCGTCCGGCTCATCGCAGGGCCTCATCTTTGAAAACGTCCAGATGTTTACGGTAGCTGTCAATCGCCTCATCCCACCTGACAGGCTTGCGCTGGACCGCAAATCGATGGCGGTAAAAAGGATTGCTGCCACCGGAGCGATTGAAACCGCCCGTGAAGCCAGCCCTCTCGGCCAGCATGATTTTCAGGGCCGCCATTTTACCGCCGGCATAAGCCAGGTAGCGGCAGGGCTGGCCAACATTCGTTTCAATCTGGATGCGTTCGCGGGTAAGTGTCGCCACGATCTGCGCCAGCCTGGATCGGTCCGGAAAACGCAATGGTTTGATCGTCCCGGCCAACGTCGCGGGAAATCGATACTGGATGCTGATCCCCGACTCCGTCATCTCCCGCAGTTGAGACCAGTCGGCCATGGCTTCGCGGCCCACGGCCGGGGGGGCAATGAAAAGGGTTCCCGGGAGCTTCCGGGTCCTCAGAATCGGGAAAATGAGGTCATAGAACAGTCGCGACTGATCATCGAAGGTCAAGATTACGGCCTTGGGCGGCAGGGTGGTGTCGAAAGCCATAAACGCCGCCAGCTGTCGAATGTCAACAACATGGTAGCCTTCCGTCTGGAGAAACGCTATCTGGTTGCGAAAACGATCGACGATGCGGGAGGTCTGCTCGCTTTTTACCGCCGCCAGGTCCGGGTAGGCCAAAACGGGGACCATCTGATAGCCATCGGGGCCAAGTCCGCCCGGCCGGTAATTCCCCCGCGGGATCAAAATCAACTGGCCGTCGAAAAAGGAATCAGTGCTATTGAAATCCTCTATAATCCATTTGCGGTCGGTCGCTCCCAGATACCGTCGGGCCAATTCGTCCAGATCGTCTTCGGGGCCGACCGATATCGCCAGCAGTTCGGATGGCGGGCGCACTTGCCGGGGCGGGGCGCAGGCCGCAAACCAAAGGGCCAGAAACGTCAGGCCGGCCGTCAAGCATACCGCCGTCGACAGCCGCCCGTAAACTGGTTTCTCAGTTCGCGGCATTGCCTTGAGGAATGCGGAACGCATCGATTGGCGAAACCCTTCCCTTGATCATCTGAGGCGGCAGTTTTTCGACCTCGATCGTCTGTTTAATGTTTGCGTAACAGTTCTGGGTGATGACGATCTCGCCCGGACCGGCGACGCCGTTGAGACGGGCGGCCACATTGACCGAGTCGCCGATAACCGTATACTCCAGGCGCCGCTTGGAGCCGATGTTGCCCGAAAGCACCATTCCGGTGTGAATGCTGATGCCCACCGCATGGAGCATGACGTTTTCCGCATACCGGCCGCTGCTAAAACGCCGCTGCATTTCGATGGCGGCGTTCAGGGCCTGATCGGCATGGTCGTTCTGGGAAACCGGTACGCCGAAGACACCCAAAACCGCATCACCGATAAATTTATCCACATAGCCCCCGCTGGCCGAAATGACCTCGGCTGCAATCTCAAGGTAGACGTTCAGTTGCTCAACCAGATCCTCCGGTTCAAGGGTTTCGGCATGGCGGGTAAAGCCGCGGATATCGGTGAAAACGATGGAAGCCTCGCAGCGTTTACCCTTCAACCAGTCTTTTTCAGGCTGATTGGATATCAATTCGGCCACTTCCAACCCAACATATTTGCCAAAACGCTTCTGAATCAGATCCTTCTGAAGCAGTTCGGCATTCATATGATTGAAGGCCCTGGCCAAATGCCCCAGTTCATCATTGCGTTTGAGTTTGATCCGATAGGTGTAATTGCCTTTGCTGATCTCGGCGGTGGCCTGGGCCAGGTGCGATATCGGCCGGGAGAACCAGAAGCCGAGCGACACCGCCACCAGAACACCGATCACGAGCAGCGGCAGAATCATCATCAGGATCGAAAGCTGATCCTCGCGGATGACTTTCTGGATGTGATCGAGCGAGAGGCCGATATAAATCTGTCCCAGGAGCCGTTCCTGAAACCAGATCGAACGTCGCAGAATCAACAGCGGCTCGCCGATTTCGGAAACCGTGTTGAAATATACGGTTTCGCCTTCACGCTGCTCGCGATCGTGGCCGAGCCATACCGCAGCGGGTGTGTGCAGGCGGTCGATTTCGGTGTGGGCTCTTATCATGCCGGTATTATCCACGATATAGGCCAGCACGAGGCCCTCGATTTTGGTGGCGTTATTGATGAGCGTGTTGAGCGGCAGATCGTTTTTCTCAACGAGGGGCAGGCGCGCCTGTTGGGCGTATTGACTCAAGGTCAGCATGCCGCGCTGGACGGCTTGTTGATGAAGCTGGGCCTTCTGACGGTTCAGAAAGAAATAGCTCATCATATAGATAACGATGAGCGCCAGGAAGACCGTCATCAGGGACAACTGCAACCATATGGGCAGGCGAAATCGGGCACGCCCCCTGCGGTTGGCATGACCGGTACGCGCCTCTTTGGCGGGGACGTCCGGCTGAGTCAAAAACCGGTATTTGTTTCGCCGTTCTGTAATTAACGTCATCGAATATTGATCCTGATGCCGTCCGCACGCCCCCAAAAGGCGCCCGTTGCAAATTAGCGTCTGACCGTCAAGGGGCTTCGACAGGCCATTTCGCAATAATGGTCTCTGCATCCCTGGGCGGCCTGCTTTTCAGGTCGGTACCAGACGGTGGTAGGTCACCGGGCAGCAATGCATGCCCCCTAATTTGATCGGGTCCGGCAAAGCCAGATTGTGACGATTATCAATAATGTTCAATCACATATTCGGGTCGAGTGCAAATCGCACTGTCTTGACCGCCTGTTCGAACGGGGCGAACCGGGAAGTCGATTGGCTGGCAGCAGACGCCACAGCACCACTGCCCAGAGGGTGAAAACACGTCCGGCAATCATTTCGAAGGGTTTCCGAATGGTATCCCCGGCAGGAAATGCTGCTGACCAGTGAAGTGACGGCACCCCCGAATGGTGCCAGGTGTATATTGCACGGTGGGCCGGCCCAGCGGTTACCCCACTGAAATCTTATCCAGAATTTCCGGATGATGATTGAATAGCCATACTCTCAGGGGTTCCGGTCCGGTCGACATATCGTCTGAAGGAGGGCCGAGGACAGCCAGCGCCCCTTCCAGGTAGCGGTTGTAGGCGTCCACAATTGATGGATCGTTTTCTTTCAGCCAGGCGCGAATTTTGGCATCTGTCATCTTGTCCATGGGAATCTCTTTTCATTTAGCGCATACATTTTTCGATCTGCTCGTGGGAAAAACGCCGCCCCCGCTGTCGGGTGATCTGACAGGGTGCCGGCTTAGGGATGCATGCACCGCACCTTAAAAAAATCAGATGCTTATATGTAATTTTTATATGCATGTCAATCACCGGCTGCAAGGTGTTGATGCAGCCAGTTGCTGAGCGCTACGAACTCGGTCACGGTCAGCGTTTCCGCGCGGCGGCGGGCGTCGATCGCGGCGGCGGCCAGCCAGCGGTCGATAAGCGTCGCCGGCAGGTCAATAAGGCCGCCGCGCAGGGCATTGCGCAGTGTCTTGCGGCGTTGCCCGAAGGCCGCTTTGACGACCCTAAAAAGAAGCTGTTCGTTGTCCGCCAACACCTTCGGCCGACGGTGGAAACGCGCTTCGATGACCACCGAACCGACTTGCGGGCGCGGGAAAAACTGAGTTGCATCAACGGCAATCACGTTTTTTAGATCCGCGCAATACTGCAGCATGACGGACAGGCGGCCATAGTCACGGCTTCCCGGTGCCGAAAGCAGGCGCTCGGCCATTTCTTTCTGCAGCATCACCACGGCCTGCCGGACACGCTGCCGGTCTTGAATCAGGCGCACGAGGACCTGTGAGGAAATATTGTAGGGCAGGTTGCCGATGACGATCAGCGGCCCGCAGCCTGCGGGCAGATGGCGTTCCAGGTCCAACTTGAGAAAATCGGCCTCGACCAATACGACATTGGTGAGGTTGCGCGAAGCCAACTCCGCCCGCAGGAGATCGAATACCCGCGGGTCCTTGTCAATGGCCACAACCGTATGCGCACGCCGGGCGGCCGGTATGGTCAGGGCCCCCAGACCGGCGCCGACCTCCAGGACGACGTCGTCGGGACCGACAGCCGCCTGCGCTATTATTTTTTCGGCAATCGCCGGGTTGGTTAGGAAGTTTTGCCCGAGACGTTTACGGGCCCGCAATCCTCGGGACTGAAGTAATGTGCGCGGTGGTATCATCAAGCGTTATCCTGGCCGCTCGCTAGTGGATGGGGGATGCGGGGGTAACCCATCC
>CAJHYH010000174.1_pt1 | contig 21675 bp, 17 predicted proteins | sample 9198661 | NCBI WGS metagenome assembly CAJHYH01 (sample SAMEA7708356, study PRJEB35096) | sediment metagenome | biome: marine neritic benthic zone biome [ENVO:01000025]; feature: sediment [ENVO:00002007]; material: shallow marine sediment [ENVO:03000034] sea grass bed [ENVO_01000059] ... | reverse complement strand
CTTGCGTGCACGCTCGGTCAGGGGCAGGTGGCCGGTCTTCTCGTGCCCGGCCGTGGGGTTGCAGAGGCATTCGACGCTTTTTAGCTTGAACAGGTTGTCAAAACAGCCCTGGGCGCAGGCCACGCAATGGACGACTTGATCCTCCTCATTTTGGCGGGCCTTTTGCGGCAGATGGGGATCGGCGATCAGGCTGCGGCCCATGGCCACCATATCGCACATGTCATCCGCCAGCAGTTCCCTGGCGGTGGCGGGATCGTTTACGCGGTGGCCATAGATCACCGGCACGTCGACCAGGCTTTTGATATCCCGGGCCAGATAGGCAAACGCCCCCCGCGGCACCGCCGTCGTAATCTGGGGAACACGTGCCTCGTGCCAGCCGACATTGATGCTCAAGGCGTTCACCGACGCCTCTGTTGCCAGCGCACGGGCGTATTGCTGCAATTCTCGCCGGCTCTGACCCGCGGGCATGAAATCGTTCCCGTTCATCCGCACGATCAGGGGATACGCAGGCCCCACGGCTTCGCGCACCGCCCGCATGACTTCCAACCCGAAGCGCATGCGGTTTTCCAGCGACCCACCGTATTCGTCCTCGCGCTTGTTGGTCAGGGGCGAAAGAAATTCGCTGATGAGATAGCCGGTGCCGCTCAGGATCTCGACCGCATCGAAGCCCGCCGTTTTCACGCGCCGGGCAGCGGCGGCAAACGATGCCACGATGGTTTGGATTTCATCCCGGTCCAGCGGTCGGGGGACCTCCTTGGTCATGCGCGACGCGATGGCCGAAGGGGCGACCGGCTGCCGGCCATCAAGGAAGAAGGAAAAATTGTAACGCCCGGCATGGTTCAATTGCACCGCTGAACGGGCGCCACCGGCGCGGATGGTTTCCGCCAGGCGGGTCAGGCCGGGGACGAAGGCGTCATCGTGGGCGCCGATGTTGGTGGTGTTCCCGGACATATCGTCTATCGTTGCATAGCCGACACAGATACAACCGGCGCCTCCTCGGGCCCGGGCGGCGTAGAAATCGATCAGCTGATCGGTAACCTCGAAATTTTGGGCCATACCCAGATGCATGGCCGGCATATAGATGCGGTTTTTTATCTCGAGGCCATTAATGCCTAGCGGTTCAAACAAGGGATCGATCATATTGCCTCCTGATGCGTGCCGGCGGGCGGTCTCTCTGCGCTACCGTTAAAGGTGCAAAGTTTAAGCATATGCTTAAAGTCGATTAACTGCAAGCCGGAATGCATTCCGGGCGAATCCGGCGCTTGGTTGTGGTGTGCCGGGGATGATCATGCCGGCCAGGGACTTTCAATTCGCTCCGGGGCATGGTAGCCGTTTGCGGCCGGTTCGGAAGGACAAAAAAATAACGGTTATCCGCGAGGAATAACCGTTAAGGAGGAATTGATATATGAAAGGTTAGGTTAGGTTGCCATTGGGTATATGCAATCACCTTGCCAAAACCCCATTAATTTTGGGACCAATTAATATAATCTAATAATTTCTATTGGTTAAGAAAAATATCCATCTCGGCTGGTTTGGCTTTGGCGCTCCGATGAAAACGGTTTGGGAGGTGCCCGGTTCAATATTATTAACCCGCAACCTCAATATTTTCGATAACCGTTTGTAATTTTTCAATATTTTATAATAGCGCCCAAGTTCAAAATTTTGAACCGCTTGGCGGCCAGCCTGGAAATAATATCTAAACGCTTGTTTATAAACAGTTTTTCCGTGTTCATGGATATGAATTAAGGCCTGTCAAAATACCCTCAGGCCAATTTTGAGGTACGGAATGCAATTCAAAGACGATCCCATGTACCGGTTTCTGATCGGTCTGACGATTGCCTCGGCGATCGGTCTGCAGGGCTGGCGGACGCTCTTCAATAATTTTGCGGTCGAAGTGGCCGGACTGAACGGGGCCCAGGTGGGTCTTATCCAGTCCGTGCGCGAGATACCAGGCTTTCTGGCCCTGCTGGCAATCTACATGATGCTGTTCATACGGGAGCACCGCCTTTCCGCCTTGTCCATCCTTTTTCTGGGATTGGGGGTCGGGTTGACGGGCTTATTGCCAACTTTCAGCGGAGTGGTTTTCACCACCCTGGTGATGAGCTTTGGTTTTCACTATTTTGAAACCACCAACCAGTCGCTGACCCTGCAATATTTTGACCGGGACACGGCCCCCATCGTTTTCGGGCGCCAGCGAAGTTACGCCGCGGCCACCAATATCGGCATCGGTTTGGTGATTTATCTTCTGGCCGCCGTAATGTCCTACAAACAGATCTATCTCTTGATGGGGGTGCTGCTCGTGGCGATGGCCTTATGGGGTTTCCGCCAGAAGCCCACCCGGAAGAATCTCCCGGCCCAGCACAAACACATGCTCCTGCGCCGGCCCTACGGTCTGTTTTATCTTCTCACTTTTCTTGCCGGCGCCCGGCGCCAGATTTTTATCGCCTTTGCCGTATTTCTAATGGTCGAGCGTTTTGCCTTTTCGGTTCAGGAGATCACGCTGCTTTTCATCGTCAATAATATGGTCAACTACTTCGTTAGCCCGATGATCGGCAAAGCGATTGTCCGATTCGGGGAGCGCCGGGTCCTCACACTCGAATACGCCAGCCTCGTTTTGATCTTCCTGGCCTACGCCGTTGTCGACAGCAAGCTGCTGGTTGCCGGCCTCTACATCCTGGATCATGTCTTTTTCAATTTTGCGATCGCCATCCGTACCTATTTCCAGAAGATCGCCGACCCCCGGGACATCGCCCCCAGCATGGCGGTGGGCTTTACCATCAATCACATTGCCGCTGTTATCCTGCCGGCGGCCGGCGGCATCCTGTGGATGATCGACTATCGCCTGACCTTTGTGGGCGGCGCCATCCTGGCCTTCTGCTCGCTGGTGGCGGTCCAGTATATTCCTTCCAGACCGGTGCGCGCACGCAAACCGCCCCGACAGACCAACGTCTCCGGGGACCGTTAAAAAACACCGTCGATTGGTTCGTGGCAAGAGGCGCAATGGTTGCCGTCGATCAGGCGCGCCCGCGTATTGTAGTGAAAGCGGTTGATGACACTGTTGCCGCAGCCGGGGCAGTAGGTGTTTTCGGCGCCGCTGCCGGGCACGTTGCCGAGGTAAACATATTTGAGACCGGCGTCCAGACCGATCTGGCGGGCCTTTTTGAGCGTTTCCACCGGTGTGTTGGGGCGGTCGGTCATTTGGTAGGTGGGATGAAATCGGCTCAGGTGCCAGGGGGTATCCGGGCCGAGTTCATCGGCCAGGAACGTTGCCAGCGCCGCTAACTCGGAAGGCGCGTCATTTAAGCCGGGTATCACGAGGGTGGTGACTTCCACCAGAATACCGCGGGTTTTCATGTTTTTGAGGGTGGCCTTGACCGGTGCCAGACGGGCCTGGCACATGTCCCGGTAGAAGTCTTCGCTATAGGCTTTCAGGTCCACATTGGCGGCGTCCAGATAGGGGCCGGCCTGGTCCAATGCTTCGGTGGACATATAGCCGTTGGTGACGAACACGTTGCGCAGACCTTCGGCGCGCGCCCGCCTGGCCACCGCCAGGGCAAATTCAAAGAAAATGGTGGGCTCGGTATAGGTGTAGCTGATGCTGGCGCAGCCGGCGGCCACGGCATCGGCCACGATGGCCTCGGGTGTGGCGTCTTCGCCGATGATCAAGCCCTGTCGTTCGGAGGGCAGCTGAGCGATATCCGCGTTCTGGCAGAACCGGCATTTGAAATTGCAGCCGACCGTGGCGATCGAATATGAACGGCTTCCCGGCAGAAAATGAAACAGGGGTTTTTTCTCGATCGGATCGACATTGCGGGCAACCACCCTCCCGTAGACAAGGGTCTCGAGACGGCCCCCGCGGTTGATCCGCACCTTGCAGATGCCCCTCCGACCGTCGCCGATTGTACAGTGGTGGGCACACAGGTGGCAGCAGACCTTTAGATCATCGAGGCGTTCATACAGCAGGGCTTCCATTCTGGCAGATCCTCACGATTCGCTTTGGCTGCTCCCGGCATTGCGATAGGGCGACATCGGCAGTCCGGGCAGGGGACCGGCTTGTCCGGCTTTATAGCGCAGCGTCAGCGGGCGGATGCGAAAACGCGGCACCAGTGATACCACGATGCCGGCAAACGTCCCGAAAGGGCAGCGCTGGACCAGGGTGGATCTCTCCATGCGCGACAGCAGACCGCCGCCGGTGACCGGCAGTTGGCAGACCGTGCGCCATGACATGGGGGCTTTGTTCAGCAGTGCGGCCAGCATCTGTTTGATTTCCCAGACACTGAAAAACCGGGCCCGGTTGAAAATGGTCGGCGTGAACATGCCCCGCACACGACGCTGAAACCCCTTCAGGGCATAGCGGTTGAGGACGCCGATAAACACCTTGTCTTTGGCCACGCGGCAGGCCTCCTCCAACGATTGGCGCGGTTCCTCGACAAATTCAAGCGAGGTAATCAGGGTGGCGTAATTGAAAGAGTTGTCGTCAAAAGGCAGGTCTTCAGCGAAACCGCGGTAGAAATCGACCCGATTTTTAACGTTTTCAATTGCGATATCGAGCATGTAGGGGGAGGGGTCGATGCCCGTGACCTGCAGCCCGAAATCCAGAAAAGGCTGCAGGCTGGCTCCTGTGCCGCAGCCGATGTCGAGCAGCGTTTCGCCCGGCATGGGCTTTAGCATGTCCATCATCAAACGGCTTTCAAGCTCCTGAGCATACCGGCGGCTGGGGCTTTGCAGCCAGTTTTCGTACTCCCGGGCATCATTGAATTCGAAGACATGTCCCATGGCAGCAACGTAGTCCACCCGCAGGTGATTAGCAAGCGGTCCCATGCCCTGCCGGGGGGCGTGCGGGCAACCCTGCCGCTGCGGTCGATAAAGGGCCTGCCAGGGCCGTTTCGCCCGCCGATGAGCAATTGCCAATTGAATCTTTAGTGATCTTTGGCTTCCGACGGCGAAGATGCCTGAGCGGGCGCGGGCGGCTGATCCGCGCGCTCGGTAGCGGGCTGCCCGGCGGCGGTTTTGCCATTGGCGGCGCTGGGCTTTTTCTTTCGCCGCCAGCGCCGGCGTTTCTTCTTGGCGGGTTCCTCGGCGGCCGTGTCCTGCTGCGCTTCAGGATCGGGCGCAAAGCCGAAAAAGGTGCCAGGAAAGTAATCCGGCGGCCGGTCCTTGAGCAGGTCGATTTTGCGCTGCGGCGGCTTACTGCTGCGGGGCCGCGGTTTTTTACGGGCCATGCGCTTGGGCCGGGTTCGGTGGGAAGATCTTACCGGGCCAGCCTTATCCTTTACAAGCCAGTCGTCCTCGTGCCACACGACCGGAATTTTGTAGCCCAGCATTTCTTCGAGAAGCTCGAGATGAAAGACATAGTTTTCACAGGCCAGGGAAATGGCCTTGCCGGTCTTGCCGGCCCGCGCGGTGCGCCCGATTCGGTGCACATAGCTCTCGGAGTCCTGGGGCAGGTCATAGTTGATGACATGGGATATGTCTTCGATATGAATACCGCGCGAGGCCACATCGGTGGCCACGAGGATTTTAACCCGATCCTCCTTGAACTGATCCATGAGGCGGAAGCGCTTGCGCTGGGGCAGATCGCCGGTGATCCCTTCGGCTGGAAGGCCGTTGCCGCGCAGTTTTTCTGCCAGCCATTCCACGCCGGCCTTGGTGTTGGCAAAAATCAGGACCCGGTGCCAGTCTTCGCGTGCCAAGATGCCCAGAAGCAGCGACAGTTTGCTCTCCAGTCCGACATGGATCAGGGTCTGGTCGATGTGTTCGACGGTTATCTCTTCCGGGGTGACGGAGATAAACTCGGGCAGGTTCATGTATTCGTAGGTCAGTTCGAGGACCCGGTGGGAAAGGGTGGCCGAGAAAAGCATGGACTGGCGTTTTTCGTAATGGGGCAGTTTGCGGAGAATAAATCGCATGTCCCGCGCAAATCCGAGATCGAGCAAACGGTCGGCCTCGTCGATTACCACGCTCTGGATGGCGGTGGTTTTGAAAATGCCCTGCTTGAAATAGTCAATGATGCGGCCTGGTGTGCAGATGACCACATCGACGCCCTTTTTAAGGAGTGCGGCCTGTTTCTGATAATCGACACCCCCAACGATCTGGGCGAACCTCAGACCGGTATGGGCCCCGATCAGCAGGGCCTCTTCATGAATCTGGGAGGCCAATTCCCGTGTGGGGGCCACGATGATGGCCGCAGGCAGGTTGGGGGGGCGTTCGGGCAGCCGCAGCAGGTGCGTCAAGACAGTCACCAGGAAGGCGCCGGTTTTGCCGGTGCCGGTTTGGGCCTGTCCGGCGATGTCCTTGCCGGCCAGGGCCACGGGCAAAACCTGGGCCTGGATGGGCGTGCAGTTGACGAACTGTGCTTCGCCGAGTCCCTTGAGTACCTCCGCGGGCAGGTCGAAGGTATCGAAAGCGGTGGTGGTCAGAAAATTGGGTTTATCAGCCCGGCCCTGTTCATCCGGGGCTTCGTCGGTTGCGCTACGCATAGATACCTCTTGCTTTTCGATCCCCCGGTCGTTTTCGGCGTTTTGGCTGGGCCGGGGGCTATCGTCCAGGTTTTTTTTAAACAATTTGGCCGTCAGGGAATGCACGGCGCGCCGCAAGCCCTTTGCCGGCCCGGGGGGAGGGGCGTCGCCTTGTTCGCCATTGGGGGGGGGCGTCTCGCTCATCTAGGTGGTGGTCGTCTTTCTTAAAGATATTGATTTTTAATAATAATCGAAGGATAAAACCTAACTTACGGCTGGAAGCCCAGAAAATCAAGCCAAACCTGCCGAGAACATTGTTGTTTTATAGAACGCGCGGCAAGAGAAAGCCGGGAGTGTCATGCGTAATTTTTTCAAAGTCGTCGATATTGAAACGGTAATAGCACAGGCGGCGTCATTTGACATCCTGTCGGTTGAAGCCGTCGGTCTGTCTGCGGCCCAAGGGCGTGTGCTCGCCGAAAAAATTTATGCTGATATTGACATTCCCGGGTTTTCCCGCTCCACAATGGATGGTTTTGCCGTTCAGGGGGCCTCGACGTTCGGGGCCTCCGAGGGCAATCCGGCTTTTCTGACGGTGGTCGGCAGTGTCGCCATGGGAGAAAAACCGGACTTCACCGTCGGTCCGGGAGAAGCTGTGCGCATTGCCACCGGCGGCATGCTGCCGGTCGGCAGCGATGCGGTCATCATGGTGGAGCACACGGAATGCATCGATGCCGAAACCATAGAAGTCTATAAAAGCGCCGCCCCCGGCCAGCATGTGATCGCCCGGGGCGAAGACATGCATTGTGGCGACGGGGTTCTGCATCGCGGGCAGCGGTTGCGGCCTCAGGAAATCGGGCTGCTGGCTGCCGTGGGCCGGACCCGCCTGGCGGTCTTCAAGCGACCGCGTGTCGGCATTTTATCCACGGGCGATGAGGTCGTGCCGGTGGAGGTCGTGCCGCAACCAGGGCAGATTCGCGATGTCAACAGTGCCGCCCTGGCGGCCTTCATTGCTGCGGCCGGGGGCCTTCCGCAGGCTTACGGTATCGTGCCGGATGACTACGAGGCCTTGCTGGGCGCCTGCCGGCAGGCCCTGCAGGATACTGATATGGTGCTCATTTCCCGGGGAAGCCCGGCGGGCACCCCTGATTTCACGATAGATGTCCTGCAGGAGCTCGATGCCGCGGAAATCCTGGTTCACGGAGTCTCCATTCGGCCCGGCAAGCCGACCATCCTGGCCCGTGCCGGCGGCAAACCGGTCTGGGGCCTGCCGGGACACGTGACCTCGGCCATGGTGGTGTTTGCGGTTCTTGTACGCCCGTTTCTCGAGCACCTTGGCGGGATGGACCCGCAATTCCTGCGCCGTTTTCAGGTGCCCGCACGACTGACCCGCAACCTGCCCTCGGTGCAGGGCCGGGTCGACTATGTCCGGGTTCGCCTGGTGGCCGGGGGCGACGGAATCGAAGCCGACCCGGTGCTGGGCAAATCGGGCCTGATCCGCACCATGGCCATGGCGGACGGGCTGTTGTGCATCGATGCGAACACCGAGGGCCTGGACCGCGGTGCCGTAGTGCCGGTTGAATTGTTCTAATACCGTCCCCTCCGGCAGCCGGAAACAGGCCGCCGATCGAAGCTTTTGGAGAGATATATGGAGCGTAAACGCAATATCTACCTCAAAATGAAGCCGCTGGCGGAAGCCAGGGAGATCGTTCGGGAACGTTTTGCAACGCCGGACCCGCCGTGCACGCAAATGCTCGCGGTACCCGATGCCGTGGGCCGCATCCTGGCCAGACCGGTGTTTGCCCGGCTGTCGGCACCCAATTTCCACGCCGCGGCCATGGATGGCATCGCCGTGCGGGCGGAGGATACCTTCGGGGCCAGCGAGACCGAGCCGCGGCAGCTGACCCTCGGCCGGGAGGCGCTGAGCATCAATACCGGTCATGTCCTGCCCGCCGAAACCAATACCGTTATCATGATCGAGCAGGTCAACGATCTGGGGGACGGACGGGTCGAGATCGAGGCGCCGGCCTTTCCCTGGCAGCACGTGCGCCGCATGGGCGAAGACATCGTGGCCACCGAGCTGCTGTTTGCCCGCAATCATATGGTCAGCGCCTACTGTGTGGGCGCGCTGCTTGCGGGCGGCATATTCGAGGTCGAAGTCTACCGGCCGCCGCGCGTGATGATCATACCAACCGGTTCGGAGCTGGTGGACTGGCAGGGGGATCCCGCCATCGTGCCGGAGCCCGGCCAGGTGCTGGAAACCAACGCCTACATGTTGGGCAAACTCGTGGAGGCCGCCGGCGGTGCATATCACCGCCACGGCATCATGACGGACGATCCGGCCGCCATTGGAAAAGCGGTCACGGCGGCCATCGACGACGGCTATGATTTCGTCCTCACGGTGGGCGGCTCTTCGGCCGGTTCGGAAGACTATACCAAAAGCGTGGTCGAATCGCTAGGCGAGGTCCTGGTTCATGGGGTTACCATCATGCCCGGCAAGCCCGTGCTGATCGGCGCGGTACAGGGCAAGCCCGTTTTCGGCGTTCCCGGTTATCCGGTTTCCGCTATCATCGCCTTCGAACAATTCGTACGCCCCCTGATCCGGCGCTTCATTGGTCAGCCCGACGACGCGCCGGAACGGGTGGCGGTCCAGACCTCGCGCAAGATACCCTCCAAGCTCGGTCTGGAAGAGTTCTTGCGCGTGAAGCTGGGGCAGGTGGATGGCCAGATCGTAGCGGCCCCCCTGCCTCGCGGGGCCGGCTGTATTACCACCATTACCGAAGCCGACGGCCTCCTGCGCATCCCGGCCAATACCGAAGGGCTGAGGGAAGGGGAAGCCGCAATGGCCGAGTTGATCCGTCCCCGTTCGGCGCTGGAAAAAACCCTCCTGATCGTCGGCAGTCATGACAACACCCTGGACATTCTGGCGGACGAAATAAGGCGGGGGGCCTCGGGCATTACCCTCTCTTCAAGCCATGTGGGCAGCCTGGGAGGGCTGATGGCCATCAAGCGCGGGGTCTGCCATCTGGCCGGCGCCCATTTGCTGGATACCACCGATGGCGCCTACAACCGCTCCTATGTACGCAAGCACCTGGCGGACATGGATGTCCACCTGGTGAATCTCGTGCTGCGTGATCAGGGCCTGCTGATTCCCAAGGGCAACCCCAAGAACATCCACGGTCTCGAAGACCTGGGACGCGATGATCTTCACTTCATCAACCGCCAGGGGGGATCCGGAACCCGGATCCTGCTCGACTACCGTCTCAAGCAACTGGGCCTGAACCCCAGGAATATCTCCGGCTACACGGACGAGGAATTCACGCACATGGCCGTGGCGGTTGCGGTACTGAGCGGAACCGCCGATGTGGGACTCGGCATCCAGGCCGCGGCCCGCGCCCTTGATCTCGATTTTATCCCGGTGGTGACCGAACAGTACGATCTCGTGATTCCGGATCGGTTTTTTCAAATGGACAGCCTGCAGATTCTGCTGGATACGATTCGCGGCGAGCGTTTCAAGCGGCGTGTGCGGACCCTGGGCGGCTACAGCACGGAGTTGACGGGACAACGGATGGATGTCTGACAAAGTCCTTGTCAGGGTTCGGAAATCGATGGCGCCCGGTGCACGCGCCAAATCCATCTGGCCAAACGCCCTTGCGGACCGGACGATTTTTTATCGTTGGGTTCGGTCTTGCCTTGCCGGCCCGCCCGACATGGTTCAGGGTCCGTCTAAGGCTTGTCGGCAGGGCTGAAATCCAGAGCGGCCAGTTGATTGAAAGCGCCCGGCGTGCCTGCCGGGCAGCTGTAGGCCATGGCGCCGGCCGCTTCGCTGTGGTTGTAGAGCCAGACCAGATGGGTGGCACCGGTCTGGAAAGCCCGCTGTTTGACCCGGAATTCAACCGTCGTGGTGTCAATGTAATGTTTCAGGGTGCCGAAACTGACCAGCCCGGGGTTGTTGATTTCCTCGAAGGTCCCCACATATTGGCAGTCTTCGACACTGTACGCCTCGGTGGATTTCACGGGAACCAGATAGGTACAGCCGGCCAGCCAGGCCGCAACCGCCAGAGCGATGACGATTTGTCGTGTCATGTTTACATCCTTCTTGACCAGTTTGCCGACAGGGCGTTCACGGCCCCAAAGCAACGGGCCGCAAAGCCCTTATCGGCCCTGCGGCGTTTTAACTTGAATTCAAGAGACGGGGAGTGGGCTGTTGAAGCTGATCCGCACTGAAAGAGTGACCTCTAATCCGTTCGTCAATCTGTTCCGATCCGACTATCGCAACCAGAAAGGGCGGATCAGTTCCTGGTTTTTCGCCTCCCGTCTCGAAGCGCCGCGGGTGCAGATCAACATGTGGGACCGTCCGGATGCCGTCGTTATCGTTCCCTGGCATATCGAACGCCGGCAACTGGTGGTCATCCGGGAATACCGTGTGGTTCTGGGCGGCTATCAGATCGGGTTTCCGGCCGGGCTCATGGATTCCGGCGAAACGGTCGTTGAAACGGCGCGCCGGGAACTCTTCGAGGAAACCGGTCTGACCCTCAGGCGGGTGATGCGCTGCAGTCCGCCGGTGTATTCATCCAGCGGCGTAACGGATGAGTCCGTGTCGCTGGTTTACGCCGAATGCGACGGGCGGCCTTCCGATGCGGCGAATGAGAGCTCTGAGGATATCCAGGTGGAATTTGTGGGGGCCGATGCGGCCGGACGACTGCTCGTGGACGACACCCTGAAGGTGGACGTCAAGACCTGGATGGCCCTCTCCGAATTCGCCCGCCATGGGACGATCGAATAAAACCCAGCCGCGACGACGACGCAAGCGGGATTGCGCCGGCTGGTTTGACAACGCTGCCTGGTATGCGCATCATTTTTCAATTTGAGTCGATCTCTGATCCCGCGTGTGCTCCGCAAAACCCGGGCGCCGCAATGACGGGATTCCGGATCCAATCGAGAGGATTTCGATGCGCTTTTTGCTCTACAATATTCGCTACGGAGCCGGCAGCGGCTGGCGGGTTCATTTCCCCATGCCTTTCGGGGGCTATCTCAAACCCACGGGACGGAATTTTCGCCGTATCGCGGATTTCATACGTTCCGTCAACCCGGATGTCACCGGGCTGATTGAGGTCGACAGCGGCTCTTTTCGCGCCGAGCGCCGCTGTCAGGCCCAGTCGATTGCCGCCGCGCTCGACCAGCACCACGTTTTTGAAAACAAGTACGGTGGGGCGTCCATCGCGCGGCGCCTGCCCCTGCTGAACAAACAGGGCAATGCCCTTTTGACCAATCAGGAAATTTCAGGATTGAAGTTCCACTATTTGAACAACGGGTTCAAACGGCTGGTGATCGAGGCAGAGCTTAGAGACTTTACAACGTTTATCGTGCATCTGTCGCTGAAATACAGGCATCGGCAGGACCAACTGCGCGATCTCTACGGCATGGTGCGAAACGCTCGCAAGCCGGTGATTGTGGCCGGGGATTTCAATGTTTTCAGGGGGCAGAAGGAGTTGTCGCTATTCATGGGGGCGACCGGGTTGCTGAATGCCAATACCCTGGGCACGCCTTCGCACCCCAGCCGTCTGCCCAGGCGTCAGCTTGATTTTATCCTGCACAGCCCATATATTCGTGCCACCCGTTTCGAAGCTCCGGCAGTCCAGTTCTCCGATCACATCCCACTGATCTGGGACTTCGAGGTTTGCCGCGGAGATTACATGGCCCAGGCAGCCTGATCAGGGCGGCGCAGCGATTTCACCGGCCGGGTTTTATCGGGTGGATGGGCCGACCCTAGTGGCCGCAACCGTTGTTCACACGCTCCTTGAGCGCTTTACCGACCTTGAAGCAGGGTAGTTTTTTGCGCTTGACTTCAACGGACTCGCCGCTTTTGGGGTTGCGGCCGGTATAACCTTCGTACTGCTTGACTTTGAAGGTCCCAAAGCCGCGAATATCGACGCGTTCGGACTCTCTAAGGGACTCGGCCATTGTCCGGAACATGGTGTCGATAATCCGCTTGGCTTTCTTCTGGGAGATGCCCTCCTTCTCTGCAAGGATTTTGTTGAGTTGTTCACCGGTTAATTGCATTAAATCCCTCCAATCGCACCTCGTTTAACGACGGATCGCACCTGCGAGTTACCGGCCCCACAGGGCGTATCCCTATGACGCATCTTTGTTGTCCGCCCGCCTCTCCGCTTCTGTGCCGTATCAGGATTTTTATAATAATGTCTGGCAGTAAGAGAATTGATAATTCAAAAATAGGGATAATTCAATGCGGTATGAATAGCGTAAAAATACGTATAAAATTTGAGTAATTTGGGTGTGGCGCTTATATCGGAAAAACAGCTGGTGGGCTGTGGAAGATGAAAAGCCGCCAGGCTTATACCCGGCGGCTTCTCATGGGTCGGCGAGGTCTTAAAGCCGTTTCGCATCGGCGCGAAACCATTGCTCCGGCCTGCGCATGATGGCATTAAATGTCAAAATACAGGAAAAACTCGTGCGGGTGGGGCCGCAGGTTGACGTCATTGACTTCGTTTTCGGTTTTGTACTCGATCCAGGTATTGATGACATCCGGGGTGAAGACGTCACCTTTCATCAGGAAGGCATGGTCCTCCTTAAGGGCGTCAAGCGCTTCGGCCAGGCTGCCCGGTGCCGAGGGGACTTCGGCCAGCTCTTCGGGAGACAGACCATAGATATCCTTGTCGAGCGGCTCGCCCGGATCGACCTTGTTCTCGATGCCGTCCAATGCGGCCATGAGCATGGCCGAGAAGGCCAGATAGCCGTTGCATGACGGATCCGGCGTGCGGAATTCGATGCGTTTGGCCTTGGGTGAGGCCGAATACATCGGAATGCGCACCGAGGCGCTGCGGTTGCGGCTGGAATAGGCCAGGTTCACCGGTGCTTCGAATCCCGGCACAAGGCGCTTGTAAGAGTTGGTCGTTGGGTTGGTAAAGGCGCAGAGGGCCCGGGCGTGTTTCAGAATCCCGCCGATGGCATAGAGGGCCGTATCGGAAATCCCGGCGTAGCCGTCACCGGCAAAGGTGGGCTCGCCATCCTTCCAGATGCTCAGGTGGGTGTGCATGCCAGTGCCGTTGTCCTCAAACAGGGGTTTGGGCATGAAGGTCACGGTATAGCCATTGCGTGCGGCAACGTTCTTCAGCACGTATTTGAACCACATCAGTTGATCGCCCATCGTGAGCAGGGGCTGAAAACGCATGTCGATCTCGGCCTGACCGGCGGTGGCCACTTCGTGGTGTTGGCATTCCACGGCGATGCCGAGCTGTTCCAGGACGAGCAGCATTTCGGTGCGCAGATCCTGGAATTTGTCCATGGGCGGTACCGGGAAATAGCCCTGTTTGTGGCGCGGTTTGTAGCCCAGGTTGGGAGCTTCGTCCCGACCGGTGTTCCAGATGCCCTCCACCGAGTCGATCTCATAGAAAGCCCGGTGACGGGAGGACTCGAACCGGATTTCGTCAAAAATGAAAAATTCGGCCTCAGGACCGAAAAAGGCCGTGTCGCCGATGCCGGTGCTCTTCAAATAGGCCTCTGCCTTCTGGGCGATATAACGCGGATCACGGGTGTAGGATTCGCGGGTCACCGGGTCGACGATGTTGCCCACGAGCACGAGGGTCGGCTCCTCATAGAAAGGGTCCATGCGGGCCGTGGTGGGGTCGGGAATCACCAGCATGTCGCTGGCGTCGATGGGTTGCCAGCCGCGGATACTCGAGCCGTCGAAGCCGTAGCCGTCCTCGAAGCTGCCTTCGTCCAGTTCGCTCATGGGAACCGTGAAATGCTGCCAGACACCGGGAAAATCCAGAAAGCGGATATCCAGGACCTTGGCGCCGTTTTCTTTGGCAAATGCCAATACGTCTTTGGGGGTCATCATATTGCCTCCTTATCAAGTGAATAGTTTTAAACGCTTCAAGAATGATCGCAAACCGTGCGGCGGTTTTTTTCCGTTATAAATGATGCCGATGGCCTGGGTGTTAAAGCGCATCCGATCCGGTTTCGCCGGTGCGAACGCGGACGGCCTCTTCAATCCCCACGACGAAAATCTTGCCGTCGCCCAGTTTCCCGGTGTTGGCCGCTTCCCTGATTTTGGCGACGACGGCGTCCGCCTGGTCGTCGCCCACGACGACCTCGATTTTCACCTTGGGGATGAAGTCGACAACGTATTCGGCGCCGCGGTAGATTTCCTTGTGGCCTTTCTGGCGGCCATAGCCCTTGACCTCGGTGATGGTCATGCCCTGAATGCCGATTTCGTTCAGGGCTTCCTTGACATCATCAAGTTTGAAGGGCTTGACGATAGCTTCAATTTTTTTCATTTTGTGCTCCTCCTGTTCTCCTCAATCCAACGGGAAAGGTTATCGAAGACGATCGAGATTTAACGTTAATGAATTTCAAAGGCCCGCTCACCGTGCTGGGCGTTGTCGAGGCCTTCAATTTCTTCTTCCTGGGTCACGCGCAGGCCGCCGGTAACCATCCTGGTGACCAGCGCCACCACCAGGGTGCCGATCGCCGAAAAGGCCGCGGTGCCCAGGATCGATACCACTTGGATCCAGAGCTGGCCGGGATTGCCGTAGAACAACCCCTTGGCTCCCTCGGTAACCGCCGGGCTGGCGAAAAGGCCGGTGGCCAGTGCCCCCCAGATGCCGCACAGCCCGTGGACACCAAAGGCATCCAGGGAGTCGTCATAACCCAGCATGTTCTTCAGTTTGGCCACGCTGAAATAGCCGATGACTCCGGCCATCACGCCGATCACCAGCGATCCCGGCATGGTGACGAATCCGGCCGCGGGCGTAATGGCCACCAGGCCGGCCACAACCCCCGAGGCCATCCCGAGAACGGTGGGTTTGCCGGTGGCCATCCACTCGGCCGTCATCCAGGACAAGGCGCCCAACGCGGCCGAGGTGTTGGTGACCAGAAAGGCCGAGGCGGCCACACCGTCGGCGGCCAGCTCACTGCCGGCATTGAAACCAAACCATCCGAACCAGAGCAGGGCGGCGCCCAGGGCCGTGAGGGTGATGCTTGAGGGGAACATGGCCTCTTTGCCGTAACCGAGGCGTTTGCCCAGCAGGAGCGAAAGCACCAGCCCGGCCACACCGGCGTTGATGTGCACCACCGTGCCGCCGGCAAAGTCCAGCGCCCCCATTTCGCCCATCCAGCCGCCGCCCCAGGCCCAGTGGGCCACCGGGCAGTAGATGAAGGTGACCCACAGGAGGGTGAAGACGATCCAGGCCGAAAACTTCATGCGATCGACGACGGAGCCCAGCACCAACGCGACTGTAATACAGGCGAAGGTCATTTGAAACAGCAGAAAGACATAGGTCGGAATGGTGCCGGAAAGGCTGCTGACCGTGATGCCGTTCAGGAAGAGGTGATCGAAGCCGCCCACCAAGCCGCCCATGCTGGTGCCGAAAGCAAGCGTGTAGCCCCACAGCACCCAGATCACGCTGGCCAGACAATAGGCCACCAGGGTCATGGCGATGGTATTGAGCAGGTTTTTATAGCGGGACAGCCCGCCGTAGAAAAGGGCCAGTCCGGCCGGGGTCATCATCATCACCAGGGCGGTGGAAACGATAATCCAGGCCGTATCGCCGGTGTCGAGGCCGTCGGCGGCCATCGCCGCCGACGGCAGCATCATCAACAGAGCAGTCAACAGTAAAGGTTTAAGTCTCATTGCGCAGCATTCCCTCCTTGGTTCAATGGGTTTCTTGGGGTGATTCCGAATCCCCCGGCAGCACAGCATGGATCGCTTCGCGTATGATATCCGTCTGCTCGGGTTCATCCACTTTCTGACCATCAAAGTCGCGGACGTAGAAGACGTCGACGACCTGGTCCACATTAGTGGCGATTTTAGCCACCCAGACATCCAGCCGGCATTGAAACAATGCATTGGTGATCCGGAAGAGGAGCCCCGGAAAATCCTCGGCAAAGACTTCGACAATGGTGAAAAAGCTGGACGTCGTGTTATCGATTGCGACCCGCACCGGCCGTGCCATGGCAGGGGGCCGTGTATTGTTTCGACGATGGCCGCCGACATGCAGGCGTTTTTCGAGGTCCAGACGGCCTTCCAGGGTGAGGGTCAGATCCTGGCGCGCCTTTTCCCATTTCTCATCCTCGAAAATCGGGTCGGGCGGCGGCTGGACCTTGAAGATGTCAAGCGCCGTGTTGTTACGCCAGGTAAAGACCTGGGCATCGAGAATGTTGATGCGGTTGAGGGTAAATACGCCGGCGATCCGGGAGAAAAGGCCCGGCTGGTCCTTGGCGCATACGGTCACGATCCGGGTATCGGAGGCCATGGCCGGTTCGATGTCCCACACGAAGCGCTCACCCTCCAGGCGCTGAAAAAGCGCAACATGGGCCTGGATGTTATCCACCGGCACGTTCAGAAGGTAGCGGGGTGACATCGCCCCGAACAAGGCCTCGAGTTCTTTGTGGGGTTTTTTGGGCTTGATCGTTGCCAGCAGTTCGTCGTGCTTTCGGGCCACGAGGGCAACGGCTTCCTGGGTGGCGAGCTCGCCATTTTCAAGCACGTTCAAAATCTTGAGAAAGAGATCCCGCAGGAGGGTTGCGGTCCAGCTGTTCCAGGCCTTGGGGCCGGTGGCCATGGAGTCCGCCACCGTCAGCAGATAGAGCATGCGCAGCCGTTCCACGTCGTTTATCCGCCGCGCGCAGTAAAGCGCGGTCTCTTCGTCGTTGATGTCCCGCCGGGCGGCGGTTTTGGCCAGCAGGAGGTGCTCGCGCACCAGAAAGGCGACTGTTTCGATGTCTTCGGGTTTGTAGCCTTTTTCCCCCAGAATCTCCGGGATGAGCGCTTCGCCCCGGGCAGAGTGGTTCTTGCCCGGCTGGCCCTTACCGATGTCGTGCAGCAGCGCGCCCCAGAGCAGCAGTTTTTTGGATTTGACCTCGGTCCACAATTCGGCCGCCAAGGGATCGCCGTTGCCGTTTTCCAGATCCTTGATCTGCTTGAGCAGCATGACGGTGCGCAGCAGATGCCGCCCCACCGGGTAGATGTGGTATTCGTCGTACTGGATGCGGTTGATGACCATTTTGAAGGCCGGCAGAAACCGCGCCAACAGACCGGTGTGCAGCATGGCGTTCAACACGTTGAAGGTCGGGGCCGGCGCCAGCAGAATCTTTTCAAAGGTTTTGACGACGCCCTGCTCCGCACGCATATGGGCATCGAACAGATGGCCGAATTCGCGCACCACACGGCGGGCCTCGGCATCCAGGGGCAGTTTCAAACGTGCGCTTTCCGCGAAGATCTGGATCAGCAGATGTGGATTGGATTTGACCAGATGTGAGGCGCTGAAGGTCAGGGCGTCACCCTTGACGACAATGCCTTCAATTTTGGCGACCTTGGCCCGGCGTTTATAGCGCCGTGATTTTTTTTCGTAGCCCTGCTCGAAAAGAAAGATGAGGTGCTGCTGTTTGACGAACTCCATCTGTTCGTGCAGGTCGCCGAGGAACTGCTCCACGGGCTGCTGTCCGTTCGCTTTGCGGTAACCCAGGGCCCGGGCCAGGCGGATCTGGCTCTCGAAATGCAGCTGGTCGTTCTTGCGCTTGCTTAGAAGATGCAACCGATTGCGGACATCAAAAATGAACCGCAGCGCATCCACGAGCTGCCGGTATTCCTCATGGGAAAGATAGCCCAGGTATTCGAAGTCGCGCGGCTGCTTGAGGTTGGACTTGATGCGGGCGATCCACAGCATGGTGTGGTAGTCGCGCAGCCCCCCCTGCCCTTCTTTCAGGTTGGGTTCCAGCAGATAGGCCGAATCCCCAAAGCGGATATGGCGTGCCTGGTTGGTTTCCACCAGCCAGTCCACCACCTTGCGGGCACGGCGTTTGATGACCTTGTCCCGGAGCATCTGCATCAGCATCGAGTAAAGTTTGCTCATTCCGCAGACGAAGCGGGCGTCGAGCAGCGGGGTCAGAATCTCGAAATCCTTGGCGGCCAGCGAAAGGCATTCCTTGAGCGCGCGGGTGGCATGGCCGACCTCGAGCCCGAGATCCCACAGGGGGTAGACAATCTCGCGGATCAGGGCCTCGGCTTTTTCCGGGACCCGTCTTTCAAACAGAATCAGGAGGTCGACGTCGGAGTGGACACACTGGTCGTCGCGACCATAGCCCCCCTGGGCGATAATGACATAGGGATTGCGCGTGATATTCATGCGGGGGCCGATGAGGCTGGTTTCAAAACTGTGGCGGAAGTATTCGTCCAGCAGGCGCGAATGCTGGAGCATAAAATCCGGCACCTTGCCCTTGGGGAACTCGCGCAACAGGCGATTTCGATGGCGGCACAGGTTTTCGGCAGCGCTGGTGCTGGCTTTGGGCATGGTCCGTTTCGATTCGTTGGCGGAAATAAGTTGACGCGAATCTTTTCGCAATTGTTATGCCACCCGCTACAGCATCAAAGAAAATATACAATATTAGAGTGTTATGTGGCTTTTAGGGTCCGGGTAACAGATCGCAAAGATTACAATTTTGAAACATGCGCCGGGAATTAAGTTTCAAATTTGTAATATGAAATTGTATAAGAGTAGGGGCGGGTGTGGTGGTGGGTAGCCCGCAGCGGACAGATGGCATTCACGCAACAGGGCCTCAGCGCAGGGGCATCGGGCTTCGTCCGGGCCGTGGACAAATCAGAGGATTCGGGTCACGGCCGCCGTGGCTTCCATGAGGGTTTCCACCATTTCGTCGATCTGATCCTCGGTGATGGTGAACGGGGGCGCCAGGAGGATATGGTCCCCATTGATGCCGTCGACGCCGCCGCTGCCGGGATAGGTTATCAGGCCCCGCTTGAACGCCTCGTTGGCCACCTGAATATTGACCTTGAGATCGCGGTCAAACCAGGCGCGGCTGGCTTTTTCCCGAACAAGTTCGATCCCCGCAAACAGGCCCATACCGCGGATGTCGCCCACGATCTCCAGGGACTCGAGGGCGGAAAGCTTTTTCATCAGATAGGTCCCCATCCGTCGAGAACGTTCGACCAGGTTATTGGCCTGGATGTAGCGCAGCACCGCGGCGCCGGTCGCGGTCGATAGCGGGTTCTGTCCGTAAGTGTGGCCGTGGACAAATACCCCGGAGCCGTTTTTGATGGTCGCATGGATTTCATCCTTGACCATGACGGCCCCCAGCGGGGTATAGCCGGAACTCAAGCCCTTGGCCATTACGATCAGGTCGGGGACGATTCCCCAGTTTTCGATCCCGAAGTTGCGGCCGCAACGTCCGATACCGGTCATGACCTCATCGGCGATGAGCTTGATCTCGTAGTCATCACAAATTTGTCGGATGCGCTGCCAGTAGCCATCCTTGGGGACGACCGCCCCGGCCGTGGCCCCCACCACCGGTTCGGCGATGAAGGCCCCTACCGACTCGGGGTCTTCGTGCTTGATGCAGCGCTCGAGTTCGTCGGCGCATTGGAGATCGCAGGTTTCCGGGGTTTCCTTGAACCCGCAACGGTAACAGTAGGCCGGCTCGATATGCGGGGTGTGCTGGAAAATGGGCAGGTAGTGGCTGCGTCGCGCGGTATGGCCGCCCAGGGCCAGAGCGCCGGTGGTGTTGCCGTGAAAACTCGACCAGCGTGAAATGACTTTGTACTTGTCGGGCCGGCCGGCCTCGCGCCAGTACTGGCGCACGAGCTTGACGGCCGATTCCACGGCCTCCGACCCACCGGAGAGGAAATAGGTCCGGTTAAGGGATTTATCCGGGGCCATCTCATGGAGCAGGGTGCCCAGTTCACAGGCGGCCGGGTTGGTGAAGTGGCTGCTGTGAACGAACGGAACCCGCTTGAACTGGGCTTCCATGGCCTCCAGAATTTCAGGGACGCAATGGCCAATGCTGACAACGCAGGCCCCGCCGGAGCCGTCAATGTAGCGTTTGCCTTCGGTGTCCCAGATATAGACGCCCTCGGCCCGGTCGGCCACCGGATATACCTTTCTGAGATTGCGATAGAAGACGTGGTCACAGGCTTCCATGGGGATGCTTGCCTCCCTTTCCCTGGTGTGTGGCGTAAAGGTGAATAGGGCGATAATCGCTCTGCGCCGACAGGGCAGGCAGAGCCGCAGCGGCGAGAGATCTTCGGGGAGCGTTACAAAATTGTAGGGGCGACCGGTGGGCCATTTTGGGTCAATCCGTTTTTCCGCGCCTGCGCCGTCCGGTCTGGGCCGCAGACGGTCAATCGATCTGCGTTAGAATCCGATCCTTGTATTCCGGATCCAGTGAGAGGATCTGCCGGGCGTCCGCGGGGGAAGCAACATCGCGCCCCATCGTGCGGGCAATGGTGGCCACCGTCGCCACCAGCGCGGCATTGGTCGCCAGGGTGCCGTCGGGCATATGGAGATTGTCTTCGAGGCCTACCCGGACATGGCCGCCCATGGCAATGGCCGCCGTGGCCAGGGGAATTTCTGCCGGGCCGATGCCGGCCACCGTCCAGGTGGAACCCGGCGGCAGGGTGTCGGCCAGAAAAACCAGGTTGCGGACCGTGCCCGGCATCGCGCCCGGGGCCCCGAGAACAAAGTCAAAGTGCAGGGGCGGGGCTAAAAGTTTTTTCTTCTGCAGGAAAAGGGCATTGCGTTTTTGATCTGCTATGCTGAAAAAGACGATTTGATTGATAAAGAGGCCGCTCTCGCGCCGCTGGATCATATCCCGGCCGAGGTTACCTGTTTTCCCAAAGGCCACGGCGCCATTGCGACCTCCTGGTCTCGGCCGGATTCCGCCTGCGCGTTGCACACCCGTTTTGGCGACGGCTACCGCGGACCGGTCCGCTTTCATTTGGACCTCGAAAACGACCAGCGGGAAAAGTAAATAATCTGAGCCCAGAGGGCTAAGCTTTGATTCCACACCAGAGGAATAGTGATTACCGTCAGATAACCATTGGAATAATGGAATGGTGGAAAATTGGAATATTGGATATAAAAAGCAGATGATATTCTGATTTTAATTTCTGGACACTGCCATCTTTCTTAAAATAGACCACATTCCGCCAAACACAGTATTCCAACATTCCCTTATTCCAAAATTCCATGGCATTTAATTGCGGCAAAGCATGCTCTCTCTGACTATGCCAAATGGACCAGGTCTTCTATGTAGGAAGAATTACCAATGGACAGACAATTCTTAGAATTCTGGGGAAATTACCTGCTGGCGGCAGCCAAGGGACAGCAGCAGCTGGAAGAGCTGAATCAGTGGATTCGTCAGGGATTTAGTGGATTTGATGATTTGACCGCCATGTTCAAAAAAT
>CAJHYH010000104.1_pt1 | contig 22586 bp, 20 predicted proteins | sample 9198661 | NCBI WGS metagenome assembly CAJHYH01 (sample SAMEA7708356, study PRJEB35096) | sediment metagenome | biome: marine neritic benthic zone biome [ENVO:01000025]; feature: sediment [ENVO:00002007]; material: shallow marine sediment [ENVO:03000034] sea grass bed [ENVO_01000059] ... | reverse complement strand
CGAAGCGCCGCACCGGTCGGTCCCCGTCGGGTGGTGAGGATTCGAAAGCTTCCGGCGGGGAGAGACGCTGCGGGAGTTCAGTCCCCCGTCCTTCTTGGGATGTCACCTGGAAGCGGGCCAGCGTGTGGGGGGCACCGTTGGGCATCACGCCCGTGCCCCTCATACCGCGCCGGGGGCCTCTCATGCCCATGCCGGGCAGGGCCGACACCGCCGCCAGGTCGATGAATTTGCTCACCAGGACGGCCTCCTGGTTCTTTCCCCAACGGCTGAAATCAGCCCACAGCTCCACCCGCTCGGCCGGTCCCAGCATGACCGTGTCCATGCTCAGGGGTTTTTCGAGCAGACCGCCGTCGCTGCCGATCACCGTCAGCGGACGCCCGTCGGACCAGGCCAGGCGGTAGATGCGCGCGTTGGATCCGTTCAGGATGCGCAGCCGGTAGGGCCTGGCCGCCACCGCTTGCCTGAAGGCGGCGCGGCCGTTTACAAGAATACGCTCGCCGACGAAACCCGTCATGCGATCCATGTGGTGGGTCAGGTAGACCAACTGGTTGTCGGGATTGAACAGCCGGTCCTGGAGCACCAGGGATAAATCGTGCTCGCCCCGGGGCAGATCGAGCTTATCCTCCGCCGCGTCATCCACGATGAACATGCCGGCCAGGCCGGCGTAGACCTGCAGCCCTGTCTTTTCATGGGGATGGGGGTGGTACCAGTAGGTGCCGGCCCGGTTGCGGACCTCGAATTCATAGGTGAAGCGCTGCCCGGGTTCGATAACGTCGCGCGGGTGCCCATCCATTTCGGCCGGCACGTGAAGACCGTGCCAGTGCACAATGCTTTCCTGGGGCAGATCGTTGCTGAAATGAACGCGCACCTTCTGTCCGCGGCGCACCCGGATCGTCGGCCCCAGGTAGGAATCGGTTATCGGCTGCAGGACGCCGGCCGGACCTTTTATCAAGTCCCCTCGAAAAGACCACACCTGCGAGGGCGCACCCGGCAGGATGATCGCCTCTGTCGGGGCAGCCCGCAGGGAGAGCTCGACATCGGGCTGGAAGGCGTTTTTCTCCGACGCCCAGACTGATCGGACCCCGGAAAAAGACCCCCCGGCGAGCATGGTCAGCGCCCCTGTACCCGCCAGGCGTAAGAAATGGCGACGGTTGATCATGAAATACCCCTTCAGTGGCAGCAGGGCGGCTTGCCATCCGTGGCCTTTTGGACCCGGTCGATATAGCGCGACCAGATGCCTTTCAAACCCCGGTGGGCCGCCTTGGCAAAGCGTTCGCTGTCCTGATGGAAAAGTTCAAAACAGCTTTGGCTGCAAAAAAAATACGAATGCGCATTGAACACAGCCGTATGCTCCGTTCGATCCGGATCGATTTCCTTACCGCAGACCGGATCGGTCTTTTTTCTGCTCATGATGGATTTCATGTTGGCACCTCTCTCACGGTATCGGGAATACCGATCCATATAGTTGAGAGGATAACCACAGTCGGGCCGCAATCAACTTGAGCGGCGAATGGAGAAGCGCTGCCGCGGGCGGAAAACTGAAAACGGCAATCCTGGTGCGCAAAGGGCCGTCATTGGCCTGCGCTGTGAAAGCCTCTTCGGCCCGATCAGCCCTCGATGTCGTATTTCTCGAAATACTGGGCCAGGCAGTCCGGGCAGATCCCGTGGGTGAAGTCGGCCTCGGAATGCTCCGCCAGATAGGCCTCGAGTTGGGTCCAGAAACCTCCATCGTTGCGGATCTTCTTGCAGTGGGCGCAGATCGGAATCAACCCCTGCAGGATTTTCACCTGGTCGCGCATGGATTCGAGTTCGGTCAGATCGAGTCCGATCTTCCAACTGGTCCACCCGGGCAGGGGTACCGTTTCGGATACATTGGACCAGACCACGACCTTGTCAGCGCCTTCCTTGCTGGTGAAATGCCATTTGCGGCATTCGAGGTCCTTGACGACGCATTTGCCGGCGTCCGTGTGAAAGAGCAAATCGAGAACATCCGAACGGGTCATCAGATCAGCGGCCGTATAGCCGGTGACCCGCTCGAATTCGTGATTGAAGAACACCAGACTGCCGTCCGCATCGGTGGCGAAAATGATGACCGGCAGCCCCTTGAGAGCTGAGGCAAAACGCTCGCGGGTGCGGTGCAGTTCATCTTCCATCCGCCGCCGCTGGTTGCGAGCCTGCTGAAGTTGATCCTCGAGCGCCTGGATTTCGGTTTTCAAAGTTTCGATATCTTCCGCCATGAAAAGCCTCCCGCCGCGCGGATATGCCCGGGTTTCAGCAGTTAAGCGAGGAGCGCGGCTTTGGATTTTGGGATTGCATTTACAGGCCGGATTGACGGCCACCAGACCCAACCGACAAGATACGCATTTCCACAAAATGTAAAGGGGCGCAGCCGAAATCGGCCCGAAATCATTTGCGGATGAAACTTATTCGCGTTCGTCCGACCGATCGAGCGTTTCGCGCACCGCCTGGAGCATGGTCTTCAGCTCGTAGGGCTTGCCGACGAAGCCCTGGGAGAGACGATTGAGCGTGGATTGGGACGTACGGTCAGGGGCTTGACCGCTGGCAATCAGCACCGGCAGGTGGGTATCAATCCGACGGAGTTCCTCCAGGCACGACACACCGCCCATTCCCGGCATGTTCAGGTCAAGGATGACCAGATCGATCGTGGATGCCTTCTGGCGCAGGGTTTTGAGGGCGCCTTCCCCGTCGGGCGCCTCGACGACCCGATAGCCGAAGCGCTCCAGGAATTGCCGGCCCAGATGGCGTATGGCCTGGTCGTCATCGACCAGCAGAATGCACTCGCTGCCGCCGGTAACCGGTGACGTGTCTCTTTCCGTTTCCCTGCGCCCTTTTTGCAGCGCCACCACCGGGAAGTAGACCGTGAACCTTGTGCCCCTGCCGGGCGCACTCTTACAGGTAATATAGCCGCGGTGGGATTTTACGATCCCGTAGACCATGGCCAGACCGAGACCGGTGCCGGCGCCGGTCTCGCGGGTGGTGAAAAAGGGTTCAAAAATATGCTCGCGGGTCTGCGCGTCCATGCCCGCCCCGGTATCGCTGATGGCCAGCATGGCATAGGCCCCCGGCTTTGCCCCCAGATGACGGCGGCAAAAATCCCGATCCAGCTCGACGTTGTCGGTCTCGATACGCAATCTTCCGCCGTCGGGCATGGCATGGCCGGCATTGATACCCAGGTTCATGACAATCTGCTCGAGCTGGGTTTTATCAGCCTCCACGACCCGCAGGTCGTCGGCCAGACGGGTCTCGATCTCGATCATGCGCGGCAGTGTGCGCTGGAGGAGTTTCAACACGGTGCGCAGTTCGTGGTTGAGATCGAGCGGTGTCAGCTGGCTTTCGATTTTGCGGCTGAAGGTTAGTAGCTGTTGCGTAAGGTCACGGGCATGGTCGCTGGCATGCTGAATGGTCGCCAGCATCTCTTTTTCCCTGGGACTGCCATAGTCGTCCAATAGCAGCAGCTGGGTATACCCCGAAATGGCCTGCAGATTGTTGTTGAAGTCGTGGGCGATACCCCCGGCCAGCGTCCCGATGGCCTCCATCTTCTGGGCTTGCAGGAGTTGCGCCTCCATCTGTTTCTGGGAGGTTATGTCGCGCGCAAAGCACATCACGGCCGGGCGGGCCTCCCATTCGATGCGCAGGGCGTTGAGTTCGATCCATCGGACCGTCCCGGAGCGATCCAGCAGCCGGATACCGTAAAAATTGGGGGTTTCCTTCCCCTCCAGCCGCTCCTGATGCCGGCGGGCCACCAGGGCCCGGTCGTCGGGGTGGACATATTCGGTGAACGGCGTGTTCTGCAATTCAAGCGCCGAATATCCCGTCAGGGTCTCCGTACTGCGGTTGGCATACAGCAGCAGACCGTCCTGCGCAATGAAAATGGCATCATGGGCGTTCTCCACCAGAACACGGTATTTCTCTTCCGATATCCGCAGGATCTCTTCTGCCTTTTTTCGTTCGGAGATATCACGCCCTTCGGGCACCAGCATCATCACCCGGCCGCTGGCGTCATGAACCGGTTTTATGGAGAAATCCACGAAGCGCATCTCGCCATCATGGCGTATATGGGTCACTTCCATGCGGGTAAACGCGCCTTGGGCGGCCTGCGCGATGGCCCCACGCAGCGCTGCCTGCGTCTCAGGGGAATGACGCCAGAAATGCGTCTCCCAGAATTTCCGACCGATCATCTCGGCCGCGTCGACGCCGGCGAAATCAATGGCCGTCTGGTTGACGCTGCGGGTCGTGCCGTCCGGATCAAGGATGCAGATAAGCTGGTAGGTCTGGTTGAAAACGGCTTCAAATTGCGCTTCACTCAGCTGCAGCGCGTTTTCGATGACCTCCTGTTCAGTTATGTCGAGTCCCACGCCCACGACATACTCGATATCCCCGCTGGGCCCGGGCATCGAGGCGTTGGACCACTGGATGGTCCGCAGATCCCCTTCCTTGGTCTGCCAGTGATTGAGGTGCCGATTGCTGAAAGACGCCGCGGCCAGATGGGCGAAGGCGGCCTTGACGGATTCGATTTCATCTTCAGGGATGAGGTCATCCCATAGAAAACGGTTCTTTACTTCTTCGGGGGCGTACCCGGAACATTGCGCACAGGCCCGGTTGAAGCTGACGATGCGCCCGGACCCATCCAGGACGAGCACCAGGGCCTCGGCCGTGGAGAGTACCATGGCGTTGAAATCGCGTTCGTGCTGAAGCGAGTCCGCCGTGGCGCGGTGCTCCTCGATCTCCGCCGCCAGCTGGCCATGGTAAATCTGCAGCCGCTCCATAAATGAATTGAAAATTCTTCCCAGGCGGCCGATTTCATCGTTGTCCCCGGGGGCGGCCCGCACGGTCAGATCCCCGCGGTCGCCCTGGGCGATGACGGCCATCAGATGCTCGAGCCGGCGCGTGATGGTGTGGCTGACAACGAGCGTCAGCACGAGGCTCAATCCCACGGCTCCGGCAATGAAGGCGATGATTCGGTTGCGAGAACGTTTGAGCGGTGCGTAAACTTCGTCCATGTAACCGGTCGAGCCCACGAGCCATTGCAACTCGGGTATATAACCGAATAGCATGATTTTTTCCCGGGGCTCGGGCTCGGCGGGATTGCGCCAGAGATAGGTTACCCGCCCGAACTCCTTGGCCAGCATGGTCTCGAAAAACCCCGTGTCGACATCCGCTGTTTCCAAAATGTTCTGTCCCTGCATCTCCGGGTGGATGATGGCGTTGCCCTGGCGGTCGGCCACGAAGGCATAACCGCTGGGACCGAAGCGCAGTTCGCGGACACTCTGCCGAATTTCGTCCATGGGCAGCAGCTCGCGGAATTCGTCGCGGTAGGTGGAAACGGAAATGATCCAGTCGAAGGGCGCGAAATAGGTCATGTAAAGTGCTTTGGGGCGGGCGGTCGGCTCACCGGGGTTCTGCCACTGGTACTCGATGTAACCGGTTTTCTTCCGGGTCTGCAGACGCACGAAGTCGAATTGCAGCCAGTTGTTGCCTTCAACGTCCGCGTTGGGATGCACCGCGGCAACACCCCGGCTGTCGACACAGTAAATGTACCCGGTCTTGCCGATGGTCTGGCTCAGCAGGAGCGAACGGATTTCCTCCCGGGCTTCCGCCTCCGTCAGCCGACCCTGCCGGTAGCGGCGGTGAATGCTGGCGGCCATCTCCAGGTTGCTTTCGGCCACGGCCCGCAGGTAGTTTTTGATCGATCCCAGGGCCGTGGTTTCGACCATGCTGATGATGGCCCCGGTGGCATGGCGCAGATCGTTTTCGATATGGTGCCTGATGGTGCGTTCAATCAGGTAAAAGGCGCCGATGCCCCCGCTGGTAAACAGGAGGACCACCAGACCAAGATAGGCCACCAGCAGTTTGGTTCGCAGACGCATATCGCGCAATGTCTTCAGGTACCGCATGGGCTTCCTTTCGGCCGGATCGACCCGCGGCTGGATGCGGTCAAATGTAAACATAAATGGGTTGTATCCGAAGCCCATGACGGGCACCTGTCCGCTGACAGCAATCCTCTAACCCAGTATTGACCGATTCGTCAAAAACTTTAATGCGTTATGTCGGGATTACGACTGGTGGGGTTGCCGATGGCAGGCATGGGTCTCAGACCCCGGACGATCGGAACGATGCCCCCGAAGTGGTGCGCAAACGCTTACGCATGGCAGTTAAGGCCCTGCCGCACCAGCGGCAGGGCCCGGCCGGTCCTGATATACGGGCAGGCCTCAGGTGGCGTGCGCCATCATCGCCATCATCTTTTTCTGCATCGCCGCGGTGACCTGCTGCCGGTCGTGATCCGTGCGCAGGCGCTCGCCCAGGAGACGGCCGGCATCGGCAGCCGCCTGCATGACCTCCGGCTGTTTGGCCACATCGGGAATCATGTCGTCGGTAATTTTGACCCCCTTGCCGAACGCCATCACCGGAATCCCCACCCGGCAGGTTTCGCCGTAACCACAAGAAAAACAGGAGGCCGCCCCCTGGCCGTCAACCTTGGCAACGGTTTCGACGAAATTATAGGCCAGGAATGTTTCGATGGCCTTGGCCGGTAAACGACCGCTGGTGCCGCCCACCCCGACGGCCACGGCCAGCTTGCCCCACAGGGTGTCGCCCTCCTGGTGACGGAACTGGTACCAGCGTTCCAGAAAGGCGTGGGTCAGCACGTTCAGCGTGGAATAATAGTTGGGCGCACCGATCACATAGGCATCCGCCGTCATGATGGGCTCACGCAGGGCGGCCAGGTCGTCGTCGACCTTGCAGACGTTGTCCTTGACGCATCCCAGACAGGCGATGCAACCGGAGATGTGCTTGCCCGCCAGGTGAACCAGTTCGTATTCGACCCCCGTGTTTTCCAGCACCGTGGTCACCAGACGGTGGACCCCGGAACGGTGAGACTTGCGCGCACTGCCGACGACACCCAGAATTTTCATGGCCAGCTCCTCTTTGGATTTTCAAACGATTCAGGGCATTGAAATATATCCGCCTTTAGCCCGACGGCACCCGTCGGGAATGGAGACAGGCATTCAGAATAACGCTACTGACCGATCGATTCAACCGCAATGGAGGAATCGCCCGTTCTGCGGCGGCGGGCACCTTTCCCCACCGCAATTAATGCTTATGGTATTGAGTCGGACATTTAATTTTACGTTACCCATGTATCGGGAGGAAAGCTGCATGCTCTATAGCAAAACGGTAATGGAACACTTTCGCAACCCCCGGAATGTCGGCGTGATCGAGGATGCCGACGGCATTGGCGAAGTCGGCAACCCGCTCTGCGGCGACATGATGACGATCTATCTGAAAATCGATGCGGATCGCATCGAGGATATCAAGTTCCAAACCTTCGGGTGCGGTTCGGCCATCGCCGTCTCCAGCATGCTCACCGAGATCGCCATGGGCAAGACCCTGGAAGAAGCCAAACAGATCACCAACAAGGACGTGGCCAAAGCGCTCGAAGGACTGCCCAAAAACAAGCTGCACTGCTCCAACCTGGGGGCCGACGCCCTGCAGATGGCCCTGCAGGACTACGAAGACCGCCTGGCGGGCAAACCGCGCAAGGTACCGACCGAACGCGCCGAATCCCACGAGCACGGTGAGAGCGGCCAATGCTACTGTCCCTATTGCGACGTGGAAATCTCGGACGGCATCAGTTTCTGCGAAGCCTGCCAGTCGGATCTCGAAGAAGAACATTGAAACGGAAAGTCATACGACCATGATCAATCTGGACCACATTTCATCCAATCCCCTACTGCCCGAAGTCAAGGCGGCCATGATCGCCGCCATCGAAGCCGATTATCACAACCCCTCCAGCCAGCACAGCAAAGGCGATGAAGCCGCCGCCCTGGTGGCCAAGGCCCGCGAGTCCGTGGCCGGCCTGGTGAACGCCGCCATGGCCAAGGAGATCGTGTTTACCTCCGGCGGCACCGAATCCGTCAACCACGCCATCAAGGGCGTGGCCCTGGCCAATGCCAAGAAAGGCAACCACATCATCACCTCCAACATCGAACACAACGCCGTCATCCGCAGTCTGCGCCGCCTGAAAGGGCAAGGGTTTACGGTGAGCTCTCTGGACGTGGATGCCACCGGGCGGATCAACCCCCAGGCAGTGGCCGACGCCATCACCGATGAGACCATCATGGTCTCCATCATGCACAGCAACAACGAAACCGGTGTCATCCAGCCCATCGAAGAAATCGCGCGCATCACCCGTGAACGCAAGATCATCCTGCACACCGACGCGGTGGACTCGGTGGGGGTCGTTCCCATCGACGTCCAGCAGATGGGCGTGGATATTATGAGCTTCGGTTCCAATGCTTTCCATGGCCCCACCGGAATGGGCGGGCTCTACATCCGCCGCGGTACCATGATCTGGCCTCTGCTGGACGGCGGTATCCAGGAAAACAACAAGCGGGCGGGAACGGAAAACCTGATCGGCATCATCGGCATGGGGGTTGCCGCCGAGCTGGCCCACCGTGACCTTGACCAGCGCCTGACGCATCTCGAGGCGCTCAAGGCCAAGCTGCTGGCGGATCTGCCGAACCATATCGACGAATATGTCGTCAACACCCCGCCCGGGCCCAGCCTGCCCAACCTGGCCTCCATCTCCATCAAATACATCGAGGGTGAGAGCGTCATGCTGATGCTCGACGACGAGGGCATCGCCGTTTCGACCCGCTCGGCCTGCGCCACCGGGTCGCTGCGCGCCTCGCACGTACTGATCGCCATCGGATTGTCGCACGCCGACGCCCAGGGAACCCTGGTGGTCACCTTCGGCATCGATAATACGGCCGAGGACGTCGACCGCTTCCTGGGGGCGTTGAAGCATGTGGTCAAGACCCTGAGGGATCTCTCGCCGCTATATCAGAAAACGGCCGCCCATGGTTGATTGACGTCCTGCCTTCCGGCCCGGTTCAGCACCGCGTTAGAAACTGCGCCGGGCGGCGCCCAAAAGGGGATGCCGCCCGCTCCTGATCGGAATTGTTCAATGCCGACCTTCTCCACATCTTTCTTTCCCCTGCGCTACGCCGAAGATATCGATTCCCTGATGGGATCTCTCGCCGATATCGGGGCCGATGGGGTGGAACTCGAATACCGCATCCCCGCCGCCCTCTGGCCACAGCTAAAAGACGCCCTCCGTCTCAGCGGCCTTGCGGTGCGCAGCCTGCACAACTACTGCCCGATTCCTCTGGAGTTCAAACATACAAGTGGAGGCGGCGATCTGGTTTCCCTGGCGGCCACCGACCGGGAGGAACGCAATGCCGCCGTGCGCCTGACCCTGCTGACCATCGAACAGGCCAACGATTTGGAAGCCCGCGCGGTGGTACTTCACTGCGGCCGGGTGGAGATGGCCCACGAAACCGATGTCCTCCATGATTTCTATCGCAGCGGCCGCATCGCATCGGAGGATGCCCGGGGTTTCATCGCCCGCAAGATCGCCGAACGCGACCGCCTGAAATCCCCGCATGTGGATGCCCTTTGCTTCAGCCTGGAAAAATTGCTGCCTGCGGCCGAGCGCCATCACGTCCGCCTGGGGCTCGAGAATCGCTACCACTACCACGAGCTGCCGGGAAGCGATGATTTTCAATTGTTCTTCCGGGAATTCGAGGGCGCCCCTCTGGGCTATTGGCACGACACCGGCCACGCCCATGCCGGCGAAGTTTTGGGTTTGGTTACCGCCGTGGATCTCCTGAAACGCTATGGATCACATCTCGTGGGGTGCCACCTTCACGATGCCAAGGGCGTGGACGACCATTTGCCGCCGGGCCGCGGCGAGATCGATTTTGCGGCCTGCGGTCCCCTGCTGCCGCCCGGAACGCTAAGGGTGATCGAGCTGAAACCGGGAACGGCGCCGGAGAACGCCCTTAAAGGCGCCACGCATCTGGCCGCCGTACTCAACCGCACCGCTGAGCGTAACTGACAGCATTCGGTCCAGCCGCCTTCAACCCACCGCCTTTTTTAGTTTATCGGATAGCTGGGCCAAACTGAAAGGTTTCTGGATGAAGCCGATACAGCCGCGGTGCATGATCTCGGTGGCCTGGCCGTCGAGGCTGTAACCGCTGGAGAGCAGCACCTTGACGTCCGGATCGAAGGTTTTAAGCCGATCGAAGGTGTCTCCCCCGCCCATCCCCGGCATCACCATATCCAGGATCACCAGATCAATACGGGCCTTCTCCTTTTTGTACAGGTCGAGGGCGCTTATACCGTCCGCGGCCGCAAGGACGTCATAGCCCAACTTTTTAAGCATGGCCGTTCCCACTTCGATGATCATCGCCTCGTCGTCCACGAGCATGACCAATCCCGTGCCGGGCCGCATGCGGTCGGCGGTGGGCGCCATCGCTTCCGCGGTGCGCCTTGACGCCGGCAGATAGATCCTGAAGGCCGTACCATGGCCTTTCTCACTGTGGACGTCGATGGCACCACCGTGGTTCTTGACGATCCCGTAGGCGGAAGCCAACCCCAGTCCGGTCCCGTGCCCCATGGGGCGCGTGGTGAAAAAGGGTTCGAAGACCCGCTGCCTGACCGCTTCGTCCATCCCCACGCCCGTATCCCTGACGCTGATCGTGGCATAGCGCCCCGGCCTGAGATCGGTTGCCGCCGCCTCCCCCTCCGCCAGGCGCACCTCGGCGGTCTCCACGTAAATGGTGCCCCCGTCGGGCATGGCCTGCCAGGCGTTGAGATAGATGTTTAAAAGCACCTGCTTGATCTGGCCGCGATCCACCTCCACGGCCGGCAAATCGCGGGCATAGGTTCCCTTGACAGTGAGCTCCTTGCGGGTGCGGCTGAACATGCGGTTGTGGTTCCTGATAAGATCGTTCAGGTCGGTGGGGCGGATCTCGTATTTGCCCCCCTGGGCAAAACCCAGCAGCTGGCTGGTCAGGTCGGCCGCGCTGCGCACGTAGCTCTCGATGGCTTCCACGTGCTCCTGAAACGGATCACCGGCTTCGATTTCAGTTGCCATCAGGGAAGCGCGCCCCTGGATGCCCATCAGGAGGTTGTTGAAGTCATGGGCGATTCCTCCGGCCAGGGTTCCCACGGCCTCCATTCGCTGGGACTGCAGGAACTGGTCCTCCAGCTTCTTGAGGTGGGTCAGGTCGCGTCCCACGATGACCACCCCGGAAATATTCCCGTCGCGGCCCCGGCTAGGGTAGTAAAAGGTGTCGATATAGCGGCGCCCCAGACCGGGGGTATCGTACCAGCCCTTGACGTGAATCTCTTCCCCGGCCAGGCAACGGTCCACTTTGGAACGATAGTGATTCGCGAACATTTCGCGGCCGTAGATATCGGCCGCCGTATGCCCGATTATTTCAGATCGCGCCCGACCGACCGCCTCCCGGTAGGCCGCGTTGATTTCCCGGTGGATGTAGTCGCGATCCAGCAGCGCCATGTAATCGGTGCTGGAAGTGACCATCTGTTCGTATCGCCGCAAAACGTTTTCGGCGGTTTTCCTGTCGGCCAGTTCTTTTTGAAGCGAATCGTTGAGCCTGGCATTCTCAAGGCCCAGTGCGGCCAGATCGGCCAGCCGCTCGAGGGCCTCGCGCTCAAGCGGGCCGAACTGCTGGTCGCTGCCGAAATGCCCCAGCCCAAGGACGCCCAGCACTTCCTGGCGCAATTTGATGGGCAGACAAATGGCGGCCCCCAGGTCGTCGAGGAAGCCATTCGGCATCCGGCCTTCCCAATCGCGGTAATCCCTGATCTCCAAGGTGCGGCCGCTCTGCCAGACCCTGCCGGCCAAACCCTGCCCCGGTTTGAGCCGAAAACCTTTAAAATGGCGAAAGGAATGGCCGCACACGGCCCGGACCACCAACTCGCCGGTCTCGTCGTCGATGATGTAGGCAAAGCCATCATCGGTGCCGGTCAGTCGGGTGGCACCCACCACGAGCGCCTGGAGCAGATCGTCCAGATTCCTGCGGTTGAGCAGTTCGAGGGTGATATCGTGGAGGATCGACAGGTAGGATTTCTGGGTCGCAATGGTCTTCTCGGCCTGTTTGCGCGCGGTGATGTCCAGGGCCGTGAAGGTTACGCCAATGGTGAGATCGTCCAGATCCAAAGGGGTCGAGCTCAGGAGCACATCGATAATGCGGCCATCCTTGTGCTGCCAGCGGGTTTCGACGGTACCCGTGCCCATCCGGCTGATCTGTTCGTATTTTTCCCGGCCAACCCATTCGTAATCCTCCTGGGTGGGATAGAGCATCCGGGCGCTCTGGTTCAGGAGCTCGTCCGCGGTGTACCCGATCATTTCGCACAGACGGTCGTTGGCCTGCACGATCACACGGTTCTTGACCAAACCGATACCGGTGGGCACCGCCCGGAAAATACTGTCCAGCACCTCCAGCCGATGCGTGCGCTGGGCCTTGGCGGCACTGTCCCGATTGTCGGATTGGGATTTCATCGATTATTCCAGAATGCGAAAAGCGGACGGAATTGAAAAAGACGCATGCCCACATTGATTTCTAACAATCTTAACAGATATTTGGTCATGATTAAAGCCGTGAAGCCTTAAAACGGCACGCGAAATCCGTCGCACCGGCACGGATCGAATGCAACCGTGGCGTTCATTTTGCCTGTGAAGAACCGTGCACCACCAGCCTTCACCCATCTTGCCATCCATGCGACCATGGACACACCCGGGATCAGTTTTATATTGAGCATCTGAGAATGCGCTTTTGATTTGGATCCGTTTCATGATATGGTGGGATCGAAGTCAAAAACCACTATATGTAGTATTGCTTACCAGGAGTATGAAATGCCTGAAGTTCGGAAAACTTTTGTCCTCGACACCAACGTCATCCTTCACGACAGTACCTGCATTTACCAGTTCGACGAGCACGACATCGTTATTCCGATTACTGTTATCGAAGAGCTCGATCGCTTCAAGAAAGGCAAGGACATCCTCAACTGCAACGCCCGTGAATTTCTGCGGGCCCTGGATACCCTCACCGGCGATCATATATTCAACGGCGGGATACCCATCGCCGAGGGCCAGGGACGGATTTCAGTTTTTCTTGAATCCCAGTTCCACAAAAAGGTCCAGACCAACTTTTCGAACACCAAGGCCGACCACCACATTCTAAACGCCGCCTATTGCATTGCCGCCGAAAAGGGTTTTGAACAGGTGGTGCTGGTAACCAAGGACGTCAACTTGCGCATGAAGGCCAAATCCGTGGGATTGACCGCCGAGAACTACCGCTCCGATCATGTCCAGAATCTGTCCGAACTCTACATGGGCAAGAGCATCCTGGAGGATGTCGACGGCCGGTTGATCGACCACCTTTACCAGGCCCCCTATGAAATTGCCATGGCCACCCTGGCCCCGGACAACGACCTGCAAGCCAATGAGTTTTTAATCCTGCGCAACGGTCGCAAATCGGCCCTGGGTGTTTACGACGAGGCCCAGCAGAAGGTTTTGCGGGTCGAGAATCGGGTCAGCTTCGGTATCCGGCCCCGTAATGCCGAGCAGTCCTTCGCCTTGAATGCCCTGCTCAACCGCGACATCCCCCTGGTCACCATGTCGGGTAAAGCCGGCACTGGCAAAACCCTGCTGGCCCTGGCCGCCGCCCTGGAGACCAAACGCCACTACCGCCAGATCTTCGTGGCCCGACCGGTGGTGCCGCTGAGCAACAAAGATCTGGGGTACCTTCCCGGGGATGTGAATTCCAAACTCGATCCCTACATGCAGCCCCTGCATGACAATCTTTCCGTCATCCAGAACCAGCTGGCCCAGGACAATGCCCGCAACAAGCGCATCCAGGAACTGCTCGAGGAAGGCAAAATCGTCATCACACCCCTGAGCTATATCCGGGGACGCAGCATCATCAAAACCTTTTTCATTGTCGATGAAGCCCAGAACCTGACCCCCCATGAAATCAAAACCATCATCACCCGTGCCGGCGAAGGCACCAAGATCGTCTTTACCGGCGACATCTACCAGATCGACCACCCCTATCTGGACAGCCATTCCAACGGCCTGAGCTACCTGATCGAAAAAATGAAGGGCGAGCGCCTTTACGCGCACGTCAATCTGGAAAAGGGCGAACGCTCGGATCTGTCCGATCTGGCTACCCGGCTGCTCTAAAACCCGCCATGCTCGAACGACGTCAATCAGAGCGATTGAACTATAAGACCACTGCCAGACTGACCTGCGGCGAGGAGAGCTGTGAGAGTGACGTGCTCAACATCAGCGCCGATGGGATGTTTCTGGCGACCACGCTGCAGTTTACGGTCGGCGACCAGGTGGAGCTCGAGTTCCGCCTGCGCCACTCCCGGCACGCGGTTTCCATGAGTGTTGAAATCAAGCGGATCGAAGATGAAGGCGTTGGGGTGCAGATTCTCGGGGACTGAGGGCGGCGCCCGGATCGGTAGCAGGCGTCCGGAAAAGATACGTTTCAGGGAAGGATTTCGATCGGGGTGCCGTCCCTGACGACACGCAGCAACTCCTCGATTTCCGCGTTGGTCACCGCAATACAGCCGTCAGTCCAATCCATTCCGACATACCCCTCGGGATCACCGTGGGCTTTGTTGGGCAGCCCGTGGATCATGATCATGCCGCCGGGGACCACGCCGCGGTCACGGGCTTCCTGCCGGTCTTCGGCATCAGGGTAGGAAATATGAAGCGCCCGGTGGTAGCTGCTCTGCAGATTGCGCCAGTCGATAATGTATTCGCCCTCGGGCGTACGCTTGTCCCCCGCCTGGATCTTGTCCCCCACCGGGCGGCTGCCCAGCGATATGCAGTAGACCTTGTAGGGCTGCCCGTCGCGCATCAGGTAAAGCTTGCGCTCGGATTTTACCACGCGCACCTTCTCGGCCGCTGGCAGTGGTTCCGGCGTGCCGCCGCAGATCCCCACGCCCAGAAGAATGAGGACCAAGGTCAAAAGCGCTGTATTTATTTTCGAAGCGGTACCCATGACATCCGAACCGATCGCCATTACAATGAATGGCAGGCAAGTTAATCATCTATCCGAACGGCACAATGGTTTACAGGTGATCATGGCAGTTTGTCAATAAGGACCGCCCCTGTCGCCAGAAACACGAGGTTATCCTTTGATTACTGGATTCGCCACCCCGGAGGCCACACGGGACTGGACGCGCCGCCATCCCGCCATCGCCAGTGCAACGCTGGGCCGCAGCGGACTGACTTGCACCCGGGCCGGCTTTGGCGGCTACCGCATCAATACCGCCGCGGCACACCATCGCGAAGCCCTCGATCTGGCCCTGCGCCGGGGGATCAATCTGATCGATACCAGCGCCAACTATGCCGATGGCCATTCCGAAGTCCTAGTGGGACAAGTCATGGCAGCCCTCGTGGCAGAAGGTGCGTTGTCGCGCGAGGCGATAATAATCGTCACCAAGGCCGGTTATCTCCAGGGGCATAATTACGCTCTGAGCCAAAAACGCAAGCAGCAGGGTAACCCCTTTCCGGATCTGGTGGCCTACGCGGAGAACCTGGAACATTGTATCCATCCCGAATTCCTGGAAGACCAGATCACACGCAGTTTGACCCGCCTTAAGATAGCCTGTATCGACGTCATGCTGCTGCACAACCCGGAGTACTACCTGAGTTGGGCCGCAAAACAGGGAACCGAATTGGAGGCGGCCCGTGACATCTACGCCGAACGTATCCGTCTGGCTTTCGGACATCTCGAAAAAGAGGTCGACCGTGGGCGCATCCGCTTCTACGGCATCAGTTCCAACACCTTCACGACAGCTTCCGACGGCACGGACTTCACCAGTCTGAGTCGTGTGCAGGCCTGTGCGGAAGATGTCCGCCAGGAACATCACCTGGCCGTCATCCAGTTTCCCCTGAATTTCTTCGAGTCCGGCGCCATCCTCGAAGTCAACCAGCCCGAGGAACACACCCTGCTGGCAGCCGCGCGCAAATTGGATCTGGGAACGCTCGTCAACCGTCCATTGAATGCCTTCACCGGGTCCCGCCTGATCCGGCTGGCGGATGTGCCGAATAGAGAACCGCTGCCACCCAAAGCCATCGCGGCGCGGCTGCAGGATCTGTCCACCAGCGAAACCCATTTTTTCAAAGAAATAATGCCCGGCCTCGATCTGAATGCGTCGGTGGCCTCCCAGATCACCCAGCAGCTGGCCCTGGCGGAGTCCCTCGCTTCGCACTATGACCGCTATGCCTCCTACGAAAACTGGTTGCAGATTCAAAGCGACCATATCCTGCCCAGAGCCGTCGGGGTTCTGGCCTACCTTGAGCGCCAGGCGGCCAGTGAAAAAGTGGCTGAATGGAGCGATCGTTACCGCACCCATCTGAACGCCGTGCTCAGCGCGGTCAGCGCCTTCTATGCACCGAAGGCCGCGTCGCAGATCGAAAATATCAAAAGCGCCGTGCGGCAGGCTGATCCCGACTGGGACCTGGACGGCCCCTTGAGCCAGATGGCAATCCGGGCTATCCACACCACCCGGGGCATCTCCGCTGTCCTGGTGGGCATGCGCCAAGCGGCCTATGTCGAGGATGTCCTTGCCGCCCTGACACCCGGCGCGGCCCTGGAATTCCGGAAGACAAGCTGGGAGAAACTCGAGGCCTGCCTGAAGACGGAAATGTAAAACGGTTCGGCAATGGGGAATGCGGAGCCAAAGCCTTTATACCTGCCTTTTGAAACCTTTAAAGCAGGACCATTTATTGGGGGCACCCTTTGACCGTACCCGAGACCACCCTCATCCTCATTCGTCACGGCGAAACCGAATGGAACCGCGACAGGCGCTTCCAGGGCCATGGCGACAGCAACCTGACCGACAAGGGGCGCGCGCAGACCGAAGCGCTGGGACAGCGGCTGGCCCCCTTCCGGTTTGACCGCCTGATCAGCAGCGATCTGGGGCGCGCAAAGGAAACAGCCGCCATCATCGCCAGGCATACCGGCCACGCCGTCGAAACCGACAAACGCCTGCGCGAGCGCCACTACGGGGTTCTGGAGGGCTTGAACATCAAGGCAATCAGACGCGATCATGCCGCCGTCTATGAACAACTGATCACCGAAGATCCCGATTTCGTCATTCCCCGGGGTCAAAGCCATCGCCAGCACTACCTGGCCTGCATTGATTTCCTGGAAGCCTGGCTGGATCAAAATCCCGGGAAAACGGCCGCCGTCGTGTCCCACGGCGGTTTTCTGGACAACATCTTTTGCTATATCGCCGGGCTGGAAATCGGCACGCCGCGCTGCGTGCTGGCCGGCAACAGCAGTCTGAGCGTCGTCACCCACGGCCTGTTCTACGGATCGGCCCGCTGGATCATTCGCTCCTGGGGCGATGTGGGCCACCTCGGCGGGACGGCCCAATGACAGGGCATGGCATCGGTTTTCGGGTATAAACGGGCAATGGCCATAGACATCGAGCCGATACCAATCCCGGAAGAAACAGCTGTGTACGGGGGAATGCGCGCGCAGATGAATAACGCACCGACGGGTTTAGAAACCACTACCAGCCAATGCAGGAAATATGACCAATGACCACTGAAGCACGCATCCCCCTTTTCCCGCTGGGTGTCGTGGTGCTGCCGGAGATGCTCCTGCCACTGCACATCTTCGAGGAGCGCTATAAACTGATGATCGGCGAATGCATCGCGCAGGACAAACCCTTCGGCATCGTTCTGTTCGACAGCCAGTCCATCCGGTCGGTGGGCTGCACGACCCGCGTCCGCGAGGTCACCAAATCTTATGCCGACGGCCGCATGGATATCCTCACCCGCGGCGAAAAGCGGTTCGTGATCCAAACGCTAGTCGAAGAAATGGCGTATATGGAGGCGCAGGTGAGCTTTTTTGAAGACAAAGCGGAATCACCCGCGGACACGATGGCCGAATCCGTAGCCGAAGCGCATCGCCTTCTGCAACAAATGGCAACCGTGATGTCCACCCCCGCACCGGAAGCATTGCTGGCACTGGAAGACCCGGCACGCCTTTCGTTTGCGATTGCGGCCCTTGAGGGATTCACGCCGGCCGAACGCCAGCAGTTTCTGGAAATGAACTCCGCACACGATCGCCTGCGTAAAAGTGTTCTGGCGCTCGCCCGCCTTTTGGAACGGATGCAGCTCAACCGTGAAATCAAGCGCCTGATCGGCGGCAACGGGCATGGCCTGAGCGAAATTCTGAGGTAGTTCCCCACCCCCCGGGTCCAAGATCAAATAAAGGGTTAGGCAAAATCTGGCGGATAAGGATTCGAGGATTCTGGGAGTCAAGGATCCAAGGGGGGCGCTGGTGCTGCTTTTTCCACAACACAGCGTGCATGGCAAAACCCTGAGGCGGTGGGTAGCAAGCCCGAGATCAAGGCTTGCGAAGCCCGAGGAATGAGGCGTACTTCTGTACGCCGCAATGACGAGCGCTGAAGCGTAACGCCGATATCGGGCTTGCTACACACCGCCTCAGCTGGTTGAAGCCAGTTTGACACCAAAAAACACCATGACCGTCCCCGTGACCCCGTCCAGGGTGCGGCGGACCGGGCCGTTCTGTATCCAGCGTCGGGCCTGGTCCACGACCGAGGCCAGCAGGCACTGCCAGACCATGGCGATCAGGAAGTGAAGCCCGGCCAGAAAGAGCGACTGCCCGATGGCCGAGCGGGCGGGGTCGATAAACTGGGGCAGAAAAGCCATATAGAAAACGATGGCCTTGGGGTTGAGGACGTTGGAGAGCAGGCCCTCGCGCAGGGAGCGACGGGGGTCGAAGCCTTCGTTCGAAGGCGGGTGCGCGTCCAACCCGGCGGATGCATTGCGCCGGGCCGCACTGCGCAGGCTGACGATACCCAGCCAGACGAGGTAGGCGGCCCCGACAAACCGCAGTCCCCGGAAAGCCCAGGCGGACTGCAGCAGAATCACGGAAATCCCGATGGCCGAGACCAGTGCGTGGACAAACAGTCCCGAACAGATGCCCAGGCTGCTCAGGGCGCCATCACGCCAGCCACCGCGGGTGGTGTTGCGGATGATCAGAACCGTGTCCACCCCCGGGGTAATGGTCAGCAGCGATATGGCGATCATGTAGGTCCAGAGCGAATTTTCCATGACGATCAATCCTTTAAATAGCATCTATTTGCTGGGGTACGCGGTCCGGCTAATCGACATAACAGACCTCCCCAGGGGGATGCAACCGGATGGCACGGGCGCGCGCGGGCTCATCAGGACGCTAAAGGCGCGCGATGGCCGCTTCGATGCGGCGCCGATGATGATGGAAATGGGATGCGATCAGCTGCATGCATTCGACCAGCGTGAGCGGGCCGGTCACCGCATGACGTGACACCGGCGTCTGCAAATCCTCGGGCCCGCAGGATTCCAGGAACCGATGCAGACGAAGGCGGGCCTGGTCCCATGCGCGGATCAAATCCTCCAGTTCGACTTCACCGTCCGGCACCATGGCCGAATCCGGAACGTCCACAACGATATCCTGATCGAGGACATGCAGCACCATGGCCAGCATGTCCGGGTCTCCGGGTTCGGCCGCCGGAAGCGATCCCTTCTCCAAGGTCGTCTTCTGCTCGGCCAGTACCAGGTGGTGAAGGTCCTCCAGAATCGACCAGCGCTCCGGCGAGGGTTTGTGGTGCAGCCTGAGGGCATCCAGACGGCGGATCTGCCGGATGAGCGCCTGGCGCGCGTCCTCCAGCTGTTCGTAAGGCCTGCCCAATTGGGTCAGCATGCACTTTCTCCCCAGGAATGGTCGTCCACAGTTGCGGGACTCAAATCGTTCCCACCGACGGTAGGATGTATTAGGTTATCCGTCAAGCCGTTTAAACATGAATCGCACGTCTGCCCACCCTCGGGCGGGTGCGGGAACAACAAGGAGCATAACATGGAAGCGATGCCCGAACCCACTGTCACTTTTTCACTGACGGTCAAGGATACCGCACGGGCCCTGGCCTTCTACACGGAGGCCTTCGGGGCCGAGGAGCTTTTCCGCATGCCCTCACCAGACGGCGGGGTGGCCCATGCCGAGTTCATGATCGGCAACACCCGCATTTACCTATCGGATGAATACGAAGACTACCACGCCTTTGCCATGCCCGCAGACGCCACGGCATCGTGCCTTTTCTCGATCCTGGTCGAAGACTGCGACGCGGCCTGCAAGCGCGCCGTTGAGGCCGGCGCCAAACCGTTGGCAGAGCCCGCGGACCAATTCTGGGGTACCCGCTCGGCCGTTCTCAGGGATCCCTTCGGGTACCGCTGGTGCCTGAATCAACGCATCGAGGAGCTCACACCGGAAGAAATAGAAAAACGGGCGCGGGAGCTTTTTACATCATGAGCTGAAATGGTCCCTGCCGCCGGCGTGAAAATGCTTCCACACCACCCCACCAGTATTGATTATACGGAGTGTTTTGACGTAAGAAAGGCACTGAATGTCATTTCGGGCGCAACCTTTATGGTCCGGTGGAACACAATCGGGTCAGGTCTCATCATCTTGACGCCCAAGGCCTGATTCTGGCAACCAGGCCGCGTTGCGATGCTCAGGCTGGATTGCCCCCGGGGGGGGCGGGCTGGCCGCAAATAGGGAAAAAAAGATCGTCAAAACGCTCTGGAATTTTGAAGCGACGTCAGCCGCCGCATTTTCAATGGTTCTTTTAGGTGTTACGATTCGTATTTCGATATGCAAAGGAGTCTGATCGATGCAACTCTCTGTCAGAAACACTGAAATCGATGCCGTTAAAGTTATCGTCCCCGAAGTCTTTGAAGACGACAGAGGGTTCTTTATGGAAGTTTATCGTGAAGATCAATTCCGCGACCTTGGACTTCCCTCTCAATTCGTTCAGTTAAATCATTCCGGCTCCACTAAAAACACGCTCAGGGGCCTTCATTTTCAGTGGCGTCCACCCATGGGAAAATTGATGCGGGTGACGAAGGGCGAAGCCTTTATGGTTGCCGTCGACATTCGTAAAAGGTCACCCACACTCGGTAAATGGGTCGGGATTGAAGCCAGCGCGCAAAACCGTTTACTGGTATGGGCACCAGCCGGTTTTGCGCGCGGCTTTTGTGTTTTGTCCGACTATGCCGAGATCCAATATTTGACAACCGGTACCTATAACGGCAGTTGTGAATCGGGTATTCGCTGGAATGATCCCGAAGTCGGCATTGCGTGGCCCGTAACTACGCCCATTTTATCTGAAAAGGATAAACGCGCGCAATCACTTGCCCACTGGCTTGAAACTGAAGATGCGAACCATTTTGTCTATTAATTTCCGCATTCAACCAGGAGCATCGCATGAAGATTCTAATTGCCGGTGGTGCCGGCTACATTGGCACGACACTGATTCCCAAGCTGATGGAACGCGGTTACGATATTGACGTCATCGATTTGCTCTGGTTCGGCAACCATCTGCCCGATGAGGTCAGGGTCGTCCAGAAGGATATATTTAAGGTTAAGGAAGAAGATCTTGCGCCCTATGAACAGGTTATCTTCATTGCCGGGCTCTCCAATGATCCCATGGCCGAATTTTCACCCGCGCAAAACTTTATTGATAACGCCTCGGCACCAACCTACCTTGCCTATATCGCCAAGCGTGCTGGCGTACGGCGCTTTATCTATGGATCGTCTTGCTCGGTTTACGGCTATACCGTGGATGAGCTCTATGATGAGACGCACCCCACAATCTCGAACTACCCTTATGGCATATCGAAGCTCCAAGGGGAATTTGGTGCTATAAAACAACAGGATGAAACTTTCTCGGTAATATCCTTGAGACAGGGCACGCTCAGCGGATACAGCCCGAGGATGCGTTTGGACCTTATCGTCAATACCATGTTCAAATGTGCCGTTCAGGACGGGGTGATAACGATTAACAATCCCGCTATCTGGCGGCCCATATTGGATATACGTGACGCCGCATCAGCTTATATCCGCTCGATAGAAGCCAATGAAAATATCTCAGGGGTGTTTAACGTGGCCTCGGGCAACTATACGGTGGGTGAAGTCGGCGATTATGTCCACGATGGTCTGATTAAACACCTCGACATTCACCCAAAGTTGATGATCAAACGCATCGAAGATTTCCGTAACTACAAAGTGAGCATAAAAAAGGCTCAAGAAATTCTAGGTTTTAAACCAATGTATTCCGTGATGGAAACCGTCGAAAGCCTGGTTGACCATCTCGACAACTTTCGCGATTTTGACAATGAAGCTTACTACAACATTCATACATTCAAGAAGATAAATCATGGCAGTTTATAATTCATTCTCAAATTCGATTTCCGCGTATCGACGATGAAAATCGCAGTCATTGGGGCTAATGGCCAACTCGGTACTGATGTTTGTATGGCCTTCGGTGAAAATGGTGACGAAGTCCATGCGCTTAACCACGCACAAATGGATATCCGCGCAAAAGATGTAACATTCGCCGCCTTGAAAAATATTCGGCCGGACTTCGTCGTAAACACTGCTGCCATGCATAATGTCGAGGCCTGTGAGGCCGACCCGGCCCAATCATTTGCCGTGAATGGTATCGGCGCTCGAAATCTGGCCATGGCCTCTCAGGATTTAGGCTTTACGCTGATGCATATCAGCACGGATTACGTCTTCGACGGACATAAAAAGACTCCCTATGTCGAGTCCGACACACCAAGCCCCCTTAACGTTTACGGCAATACCAAGCTGGCCGGGGAGCTG
>CAJHYH010000828.1_pt1 | contig 24869 bp, 19 predicted proteins | sample 9198661 | NCBI WGS metagenome assembly CAJHYH01 (sample SAMEA7708356, study PRJEB35096) | sediment metagenome | biome: marine neritic benthic zone biome [ENVO:01000025]; feature: sediment [ENVO:00002007]; material: shallow marine sediment [ENVO:03000034] sea grass bed [ENVO_01000059] ... | reverse complement strand
GATCAACATGTGATCAGAAATTATCGCTGACATCGTTTGCACATAAGAGGTTTGAAATAGTGTCCATTTTCAATTTTTTAGACGGTTATAAAGGTGGGACAATGTAAGTCCCTATTTCTTAACTATACTCATCGAATTTGGTTTTGTGTTTGCCGGTTCTCTGGAAAGCTCAAGTTGCGAAATGTTCAGACAGAGGGTCCATATCCCACTTGATTTCACCACCTGTTATTTTGCTCGACCGGACCACTTGCTGAATGATTCGCATGAATATTTTGCCGATACTTTTTGACTTTCTGCGATTGAACCGGAAAACATATTCATCCAGGTAGTTTTGAAGATATTTTGGTTCAAATCGCCCTTGGAAGGTTCCTCGTATAAGCCGTTTCACCAGTGACGTTACCAGATGCGCACCGTATAGGGTCTTATAATTTCCTGTTTTGCTTTGATTCGTTTTCTCGTGGCCATAGCCACTGTCTTCTATAAAGCTGTAGCTTTTCAAAGCATCGGTGGCGATTGTACTGCCGGGTTGAATATGATGCAGGATGAAAGTTTCCAGTGAATATGCCGAGCAGTCCAAAGCAACGTGCAGACGAATGCGCCCCATTCGTTTATGCAGGTTTCATCGTTCAACGGCAACAGCCACTATCGTTTTGCCATGGGCACCGCGACCTCTGGGGCCTGATTTCTGGCCGCCGATGAATAATTCATCGACCTCCACGCGTCCCGACAGCTTTTCGCGATCATGACGGATGGTGCAGCGTCGAAGTTTTTGCAGCCAGATCCAAGCCGTTTCATAGCTACCGAAGCCTAAAAGTTGCTTGAGATTGACGGCATTGACGCCTGTTTTTCGGGTGGTAAACCACCACATGGCTTTGAACCAGTATGTGATCGGCTTCTTGGAACTATCCATGATGGTGCCGGCGGTCAACGAATGCTGGTGCTGACATTGAGTACAAATATAGAGCTTTCTTGAACTAAGCCAGTATTTGCGGTGACCACATTTCTTACAGATAAAGCCATCGGGCCACTTTTGTTGGAATAAATAATCATAACAGGCCTTGGGATCTGAAAAACGTGCATCAAACTCGATTTCATTCTTGGGAAAATCTTCCGTGATCGTGAAGTCTGTCATGGCTGGCCTCCCTTGGTTTGAGATTTGTGGCCGTTATAACATCACCGTGTGACAGATCCGGTCACAATGATTGATTACTGGAGCTTTTCAGAGAACCGGGTAAAATTATTAGGTTGACCCTATTTTGGGATGTAATCAACAATCATTTTTTTCCAAACAGAATAACCTTTCCCATTTAAATGTATACCATCCTCTGAATAGCGGGGATTTAAGGAAAGATCCGTTGATAACCCCGCATTCAAATCAATATACGTCACCGATTCAGACTCATCGGCTAATCTTTGCAATTTTTCATTGAGCTCCAAAATTTTCGAATTCAAGGCTGGATATCGTTGGCCGGCTAAGATTGTAGATTGAATATATATTTTCATTCGATGCGAAGTTAATCGATCTACGATAGTTTTATAATTGGCAAAAACATCATTAACAGGCACTCCCGAGAAAAAATCATTAATTCCAACCATTATGAATGCTTTCTCTGCAGAGGTGGCATAAATGTTTTCAAGTCTTTTGAGAATACCGTCAGTTCTATCCCCGCTTATTCCGCGATTAGCAATTTTCAATGAGGGAAACAAATCTTCCCACTCTGCGCCGTCGGTTAGGCTGTCACCTATGAATACGACATCATAATCATGCTTGCCAAACTGCTCAAAGAAAGATTTCTTACGGTAGTAATAACCTGAGTGCGATAGTTCTGTTTTTATCGTCAAACCGACGGATTGTTTGATTTTTCGTAATAGTTCATAAGGGAAGACCTCGTATTGCACTGTAATGACACCATATGTAAATGACATTGCCATCAAAGAAATCATAATAAATATTGTGATTTTAGTGGCTTTCATTTTTTTCCCAATTGTAAGGTGTAATGACTAACGTCTTAGCTGAAATGCGGAAAAAGGGCCAGAGTTTTCCGTATGATCAGATGGGATATGGTTCTGTCTAGACTGCTATGGTGAAGGCCTTCAATCGACTGGTAGACAGAGGGGCGGGGGGGCTTATAAACACGGTATCTATATGGCAGAAGCGGGCAGGGCCGCTGCTGATTCGCCTAGCCAGATGTCGAAAAATGTTGAAGCCGCATAAAGCAGCTATGCCTGAAAAGGCTTGGTCTTTGAAAACTTAAACTATGGGTTAAGCAATTGTCCAAGCCTTTTTCGCCTAAAGAGGGTAATTCCTGCTACACCGATTCCCACTAAGAATAGTGTACCAGGTTCAGGGACCGGCGCAATATCCTCAGCACGCCCTCTAATTCCATAGGAATATAGGAATACAGGATCATCGGGATCACCACCAGTAATATTCAACGTCCAAGCTCCACCTAAAGGTAAATTGTCGAAGCTGCTGAGTGAACCAATCATTGGCCTAGCCCACATTCTTCCGTCTTCTATCGTATATGGTGATTCATCATCAAAAAGAATTGGTGTCGGTTGTTGGAGATCATCACTACCATTCGTATTATTGCTGTTCCAGTAGTTACCAAACTCATCTATGTAATATGGTCTATAGAGAGGTACACTTACGCCCTTGTGCGCTATATACACTCTCGGGTCAATTGCATCTAAAGCCTCGATCTTAATGATAACATCAATGTCTTTTACGATGTAGGGACCATAGGGTACTATTATATCTATTGCATAGCTGTTCACACCAGTAAAGTCACCACCGTTTTCTTCATCTAAAGTATCAGAGCCGAGATAATATGGGAAATCACTTTTTGCTTCGTAGGCGAAATTTAATGCAAAGGAATTTAATGCAAAAACAAATAAAACACCTATTGATAGGGCCAACACCAAAGATATTCTTATATACATGCCTCCTCCTTGCTCAATTAATTGGAAGCAATCGAAAAGCGTTTCCTTGATGAAAATGTCGAGATTTTAGTTAAAGGCCTGTCAGACTCCATAGCCTTGATCCGCGACAGCCTGGATAATGGCCTCAGGATTTTGTTCTTTTTCGGCCGTATCCGACTGCTCCAACTATACCTGTCCCCAATAATAGTAGCGTACCCGGTTCGGGAACTGGAGCTGGCGCTTCTGCTTTTACCAAGCGCATCCCAGAAGCATCATCCAGCCAATCATAATCTGGTGGTAAATCGAATGTTGAATTTACAGACAAACCACCATCAAAGGGATAATCGGGTGCATTGCTCCATGTATATGCCTCGATCACATCTGCATAAGGATACCCAGGTAACAATGGATTTCCTAGAAGGAAATTTCCTCGCCTTTGCCAAAAACCCAATCCGGTAAAGTCACCTGTCCCATCGAATCCAAGAACCCAATCACCAACGCAGTCGCATGTAGCCAGTTCGCCAGAGCTGCCTTCAAAACTATAAGGGCCTATCTTAAAGGCAAAATCAAGGACATCAACTTTAATCTCCGGAGGATTACTTGGAGAGGAATAGGGATTCGGGTCTAATTGCCACACATCATCTTTGAAGGTAACATGGCCGCTTATCTTGTAATCCAGGAATTTAGTTAAGTCTTGATTGGCAGCAGTCAAATAGCCCGTGGCTGTATAGTACTTTGGCAATGCTGAACTAACCGCTGGTAAAAAACTGATGACGACAATTGCAAGGATAATGGTGACCCTTTTCATTCCCCCTCCTTCCATTGGATTATTGAACCTCTTAAACCTCGTCAGACAATCAGGATGGTGATCTTGTTATCTTCGAATGATCTGCTTACTTTGATAGACGCACGCCAAGGCGTATCGCATATCAAGAGAATCGCACGAAACCATCCGTGCATGAAATATCATTTGACCAGGGTTGGGGATGAAAAAAACCGCCTTTGAGCAGGAAGTATTTTTACCGAGTAGAAGGAGGAAGAAAAATTTTGCTGTATTAATAGTGAGAGAATGGCGGCACTAGTCGTGTTTGATGAGCAATAATTATACCAAAATTCATATAATACTATTATCTAAAATACTAATAAATATTAATATGTTAATAAAACAATAACAGTTATGATTACTATTAACTAGAGAATACTTTTCAGTGTGGAAATGTATTGCTCAATGCTGTGTGAAAATAAATTTTTAGTATCACTACTAATTTTGTGGGCTCCGCGGAGTAAAAAGTTCTGACAAGCCTCAGAATTTGTGGGGATGCGATTCACTAACTGGAAACCCTCTGTCCGCTCTAACAGGTTCTCATCCAGTGTCAATCGCACTTTTGGTTTTTCAGATGCTGAAGGGTGGCGGGGAGGGGATGAAAGATCCCCTCCCATTACCGGCTGGCTGCTAGAGGTTTGGCGTGCGGCGTTTCGACCACCACGGCATTGATCTGACCAGTGCCGGCAGGGCCGTAGTGAAATCGATTCGCCGGATGCTGAAAGGTGTTGAAGTCGCTACCTGCCAACCCGGAAGCGGCTTGCTATTACGTTTGTAACGACACCATCTTTTAAAGGATTCGCATGGATGCGTTTGTTAGCACTCTAAGGGTTAAGATGCTCATCTATAAATCGCCCTACCTTTCGCTCATATTCTTGGCCTGCAAATTGGTAAAAGTCCTCGTGTGCCGCACCTTTGATTTCCCATATTTCCTTGCGGCCTCTTGAAGCATCGAAAATGGCCTTTGCTTCAGCCGGTCGAGCGCGCCTGTCCTCAGATCCATATAATACAAGCATGGGTTGCTCGATCCTCGCGGCAGCAAGGGCAGGGCTTACTTTTGACACATCGATTTGTAGGAATAAATAATATTGCCAGGTCAACAACGGGTATAAGTGACGGCCGATAGGCCCGAAACGCATTTCGAGTCGGTTGGCAGTCCCTGTCTTTAAGTCGGAAGACACTGCCTCAACGACAAGAGCCTCCGGCGGTTTTTCATAGTCCGCCATCAGAGCTGCATTACCCCCAAGCGATGTCCCAATCACAGCCACCGGAAGATCAGGAAAGTGTTCTCGGAGATAGCCAACACCAGCCGCAGCATCCATGGCTTCAAGGTATCCCATTGTGATGTGCTCGCCTGTGCTCTCACCGTGGGCTTGAAAATCGATACTGAGTGTGTTGTAGCCCTCACCATTGAAGAACCGCGCTCGGTTAGTCATGCTCCGCCGGTCACCATGTTTTGCGTGAAGAAGCAAGATACAACCTTTAGGGCCATGACTCTCTGTGAGCCATCCAACAATGGTACTTCCCGATCTGCTGGGAAACTTTACAGTATCACCTCCTAAGGAAACTGGAGGTGCGCCGATAGCACGCGGAACAGGGGCGATGAGTTGACTGCCAACATACAACAAAAAGCAGATCCCAGCGACGCCACATAGGCACCCGAGCAATAGAAACTTCCGGATCCACCGTTTTCCTATCGATTTCATTTTATTAGGCTAACCTCCCGGCTCAATGATGAGGGCCGTGAAGTGGCTTGAATTCAATACAGCCAGATGTAATGACCGCCGGGTTCAATACTTAGCTGGCCCTAAAAACAATCTGACCGTATATGGTGGTTTTAGGAGATTGAATAGTTATTAAGGGACTCGACTAGGACAGAGGCCTAGTTCTGAACATTTTTAGCAATAATAAGTATATATTTTCATCGCGATAATTGGATCTGAATTCGCATTCTTTCAGGTGCAGGTAAAAAGTTGATTCGGCGATGCCGTGGAATTTCGCCAGGCGACGTTTCGCATACTCCCAAAAGGACCCTATACCATTGATGTGGCTGCGGCCTCGGGCAAATTCATTCTGTCCATGTGATAGGCGATAGTGCTTTTTAAAACCCAGACCAACCAGGCCATCATACCCGCTCCAGCCGCCTGAATGAATAACGCAATCAGGGTCTACACGTCCTCGAATAATGCCTTACAGCATGGCTTTAGCGCAATCAGGCGCAAATTCGGCGTAGACTTTGCCGCCACGTTTTAGGATACCAAAAACCGGCGTCTTTTTATATGCACCACGGCCTCTTTTGCCTTTGACGCGTTTACGACCGAAGTAGGATTCTTCAACTTCAATCTCGCCCTTAAAGGGATACTGGGTTTCGCGATGTTCTGCTATTCTCTTACGAATCAGGGTCAATATCGATTGACCGTATTCCGATCCAAGCGTGTCAAAGAAGCGATTGATTGAGCATCTAAATCGCGCAAATAGCTTAATTAACTGCCTGAATTTCACCTCTGTTATTATTGCACGATTTATGTATTTGTTTTAGATCGCCATGACTGGGATTGAGCGTATTTTGGTTACGCTGTCATAGTCAAGCCCCATCTTTATATACGCGGTTCGGCATTCCTACATTGATGTGAACCTTGTGACGAATTCAGATCGGCCGAGGGGGCAGGGCCAGGAAACCAGCCCTACGATCAGGGTATTGACACCGAGCGAGCTTAATTTGCTCCTGGAGGCCGTCAAGGATCAGAAATACCGAACCCTGATCATGTTGGCCATAATGAGTGGGGCCCGGTAGGGCGAAATCCCGGGGCTCAAATGGTCGGACATCGATTGGGATAATCGGCGGGTCCACATTCAGCGGAACTTCAACATGCAGCGCTGGTACGAAACCAAAACAAAGACAAGCACCGAGAGGTCGATTTGAGCCGTTCTATGATCCAGGAAATGAGGCGCTGGCGGCTGGCTTGTCCACCGAATAAGCTCAATCTGGTTTTCCCGACCGGAGGAGGGGGACCCATAAACCACAATTACTTGGTCAATCGGTATTCTTTACCCGCGTTGGAAAAAGCGGGGATTGAAAAGATCCGTTTTCACGATTTGCGGCATACTTACGATAGCCTTTTGATCGACCAGGGCGAAAACATCAAATACATCCAGAAGCAGCTCGGGCATTAAAGCCCAACGGTGACCCTGAACGTGCATGCGCACCTGATGAGCCGGTAAATCATGCGGCAACGGGCAGGCTGGAAAACACCCTTTTTGGGGATGCTGGTCACAAACCGGTCACAAGTCAGGGATTAGCTTAAATCACGAGATCCACAAACGCACGGTATAAGAAGGTTATTGAGTATGGATGCCCAGAAAACGATAAAGAAAAAGGGCTTACAAGCTATGGTGCCTGTAAACCCTTATCGTATTTGGTGGGCGGTACTGGGATTGAACCAGTGACTTCTACCGTGTGAAGGTAGCACTCTCCCGCTGAGTTAACCGCCCGTATGCTAATAATCGACGAGTTCCTTGAGTTCTTTTCCGACTTTGAAAAAGGGGAGTCTTTTGGCCGGAACGCGGATCTGATCACCGGTCTTGGGATTCCGTCCGTAATAGGATTTGTAGCTGTTGACCGTGAAACTGCCAAACCCCCTGATTTCCACCCGACCGCCGTTGCAGAGGGAGTCTTCAATCGAATTGAAGAAAACGGTGACGATTCTTTCCGCTTCCTGACGGCTTAGATTGTCCTTTTCCTTGAGGGCTATCATCAGGTCTGACTTGTTCATTAAAACTCCTTACGCCTTAATGCATATTCCGAAAAGAAAAGCTTCGTATTTATAGGCAGCAGCCCAAATCGAAGTCAAGTAATTTTTGTGAAGTAAAAAAAATAAGCAAAAAAAATCAATCAGTTATAAATGCAAACCGCGTGCCGCCCCGTTGTTGAGGCGGTATTCGAAACATGTGGTCAGGTTGGATCATTTGACATCTCGGGATCAATTTCCGGCGTGCCGGAAGGCGGAGTTGTCTCTAATTGAGACAGATTTTCGTCGTCTTCACCGGAATCCTGTATCGGTTCAAGCGTCTCGTATGATCCAGCAGCGTCTTCATCCCCGGATGACACCGAGGTGTCACCAGAATCCGCTGAAGCGGCGCTGGCTTGGGAGGCAGGCGCCATATCGATTTGGGGATCTGTCTCATCTGAGACATTATTTCCGGCAGGGCCGCTTGGTGAAAAGACCGCCAGTTGGCTGGCGTCTTCAAGTTGGATGTCCTCGTCGCCATCGGCCAGGCCTAATGAAGATATTTCTTTAGGGGAGGGGAGTTCTCCCAGATCCTTCAGATTGAATAGTTCCAGAAATTCTTTGGTCGTGCCGTAGATCATGGGGCGGCCGGGTATGTCTTTTCTTCCCAAAACACGAATGAGTTTTCTTTCAAGCAGCATGCGCAGAACACCGCCACTATCAACACCGCGGATATGTTCGACATCGGCACGGATGATCGGCTGTTTGTAGGCGATGATGGCCAGCGTTTCGAGCGCGGCGCGGCTCAGGCGGGTCGGGGACGGCTTGAGAAGTTTTTTGATCCAGTCGCTGTAATCGGCGTGGGTCCGGAATTGAAATCCGCCGGCAACCTCCTGCAGTACGAATCCGCCTTGCCGATCTTCGTACTCGCCCTGTAGCTCCGCCAGTGCCAGCCGGATATCGCGGCGGTCGACATCTTCCAGAATGGTTTTGAGGCGGTCTATGGAAAGCGGCGTTTCGGAGACAAAAACCAGGCTTTCGATAATATGTTTCAGATTTTCCATTATTGATAAAAAAGTCGAATGACACTCGTTTGAACCTGCTGGCTGACGCGCAGCAGGTTGATCTTGACCATTTCCAAAACAGCCAGAAAGGTGACAATGATGTCACTTTTCGTCTTCTGGTTTTCAAACAATTCTTCAAAAGTCAAAGAATGCTTGATTTCAAAAAGGTCCACGAGCTGGTTGATGCGTTCTTTAACGGATATGGTTTCGGTCTGAAGGTCGACATGGTGCTCGCCGGGGGCATTGTCCAGAATTTTCCGAAAGGCATCGATGAGTTCAAAAAGACCGACTTGAATCTCGGTCTCATCGCCGGACAAATCTGCCTGCCCCGGTGGAATGGGGCGAATAAAGGTGCGGTCTCCCAACAGATCTCTTGATGCCAGCTTCTGTGCGGCGGTTTTCATCTGCAGGTATTCGATCAGCGGGCGGGCAATCTTGTCGCGCGGGTCTTCTTCCTCTTCGTCCTCTCCCTCGTAGGCGGGGAGCAGCATGCGGGACTTGATCTGCGCCAGGGTGGCCGCCAACACAATGAACTCGCCCGCAAATTCGATATTCATGGCCTTCATCCACTCCAGATATTCGAGATACTGCTGGGTGATGAGCGCAATCGGAATATCGTAGATATCCACTTCATTCTTTTTGATCAGATGAAGCAGAAGGTCCATCGGACCTTCGAAAACATCTTCGAGTTGGACTTTATAGTGTTCTGGCTGGACGGCTTCCATGCGGACGGCCTCGATAAAAAAGTCGCTTTAAGTTAACGGCGGCGAATCCAACAATGCGTTTTACGCCGGGCGCGCCGTCATTCCGGCGCCTGCGCCGTGCAGACGGATTGATGCCCGGCGCCGAGGCGCTTATCCTACGGCCTGAACGCCGATGGCTTTACGAATGTCGGCCAGAAAAGGGCGACTGAACGCGCGGGCTTTGGCGGCGCCTTCGATCAGGATTGTTTCAATCTGCTCCGGGTTCTGCATCAGCTCCGTGTAGCGTTCACGGGGTGTTTGCAAATGTTGGTCGAGGTACGCGAACAGCATTTGCTTCATTTCACCCCAGGCAATGCCCTCGGCATATCGATTCCGCATGGCGGCAACCTCTTCAGGGGTTGCAAAGGCCTGGTATATCTGGAACAGGGTGCAGGCGTGCGGGTCTTTGGGCTCGTCCGGCCCCTGTGAGTTGGTTTTGATCTTCATGATCAGTTTGCGCAGTCGCTTGGCAGGCAGAAACAAAGGGATGGTGTTGTTGTAGCTCTTGCTCATTTTCCGCCCGTCCAGGCCTTGCAGGACCGCTGTGCTGTCGCTCGTGACCGCCTCGGGCAGAACGAAAGTGGCGCCATAGGTATGGTTGAAACGCATGGCGATATCGCGGGCCATTTCCAGGTGCTGGATCTGATCTTTGCCCACCGGGACCTTACTGGCCTTGAACATCAGAATGTCGGCGGCCATCAACACCGGATAGCAGAAAAGGCCCATGTTGATGCCCTTTTCGGGGTCCTTGGCCTTGAGGGTTTCGTTTTCCTGAACAGCGGCCTTGTAGGCGTGCGCTCGGTTCATCAACCCTTTGGCGGTCATGCAGGTCAATATCCAGGTCAATTCCGGTATTTCAGGAATGTCGGTCTGGCGATAGAAGATCGATCGGTTGGTATCCAGACCCAGCGCCAGCCAGGTGGCGGCCACTTCCAGGGTGGATTGGCGCAATACCCCGGGGTCGTGGCATTTCACCAGGGCATGATAGTCGGCCAGGAAATAAAAACTCCTGGCTTCGGCCTGCCGGCTGGCCTCGATAGCCGGCCGGATGGCGCCGACGTAATTGCCGATGTGCGGTGTGCCGGTGGTGGTGATGCCGGTCAGAATCGTTTCGGGGGTATTCAAATTTTGCATGTCTCCCATACTAATTCAGGCCGCGTCGATAAGCTGCCGCGCAAGTGCCGTTTCATCTTCCCGGGATTCGACCCGGCCATTCAAACGGGCATTTAACAGTTCATCCAGAATCAGGCGATAGCGCGGTCCGGGGGGCAACCCCATCGCTTTCAGGTCCCGGCCCTGTAAAAACGGACGTATGAAGCGCAAATGAACGCAATAATGTGATATCGCCTTGCGTACCTTTTCCGACTTGGCGGCGGCCATCATATAGAGAATCAATTCGATGCGGAATTCAGCCAGTTCACGGTAAAGGCGGCTGTTGTCCGAGGGGAGTTTTCGCTCCAGTGAATTCAGGCGCCTTTCAGCCGCAAAACGACCCTTGGTGAAAAGAGCCTGCACACGCGGGGGTAACTCGAAACGCCGGCAGATATCCCTGGTGGTCTCCCGATCACAGGAACGGATCATTCCCATGAAATAAACGGACCACTTCATATAGGATTCCTCCAGAAAAAGCAAATCATACCAGGACACGACTCTTTTGGTCGAGGAAAACAGGGCAACCATGGCCGGCGTCAGTTCGATCGACGGATGAATCACCTTCAGCAGATCGTAATCCTGCAGACGGGCCACGGCCGGCCCCGGATTTTCTTCCGCCAGAATCTGCCGCAGTTCGGTAAATACCCGTTTGCCGCTCAAGCGCTTGAAAAAATCCATGCGGACGGCATTTTGAATCAGGTTCGCGGTCAATTTACCGATCGTAAAACCGAAGCGCTGTTCAAAGCGGATGGCCCGAAAGGCACGTGTTGGATCCTCGACAAAGCTCAAGTTATGCAGCACACGGATGGTTTTTTCCTTGAGGTCTTTCTGGGCGGAAAAAAAATCAATCAAGGTTCCGAATTTACCCGGATTCAAATGGATACACAGGGTATTGATGCTGAAATCGCGGCGATAGAGATCGAGTTTGAGGGAACTCATCTCGATGGTCGGCAGGGCGGCCGGGAATTTGTAATATTCCATGCGGGCCGAGGCCACGTCGACTTTGAATCCGTTCTCGAAAATGACGACGGCCGTGCCGAATTTGGCATGGGTGTGGACCCGCGCGCCGACCTTGCGGGCATATCGGCGGGCAAAGGCGATCCCATCGCCCTCGATGACGATGTCGACGTCCTCATTGGTACGGTAGAGGAACAGGTCCCGCACGAATCCGCCGATCACATAAGCATTCAGGTCGATCTCATCGGCCGTGGTCCCGATTTCGTTCAGAATTTGAAGGATATGGCCGGCAAGCCGCTCACGCATGAATTTGCCCACGACGCGTGTGCGTGCATGGACCGTCAAGCTGGTATCGCCGCCGTTGGGTTTGGCGCTGCGGTTGTAGCGCCGGACCAGCAGGTTCAATAGATCCGTTCGCGTGATGACCCCCCGGACGATTTTGTCCTCGACCACGGGCAGGATGCGCTGCTTGTTGCCGATGATCTTGTCCTGGATTTCGTCAAGATCGGCGTCGGGGCCGACAATGGCGATATCGGTGGTCATGAATTCGCTGACGGTTGCGTCGGTCAGCTGGTGGTGCAGGGCCTTCTCGATGACCTGACGTGTGATAAAGCCTTCCAGTTGCTGGCCTCCTTCGGCCGGCGACATCACCAGCAGGGCATTGACGCTGTAGCGATTGAGCATCGCATTGGCGCGCTCGCAGGAAAGACTGTGATCGATGCTGATGGCGGGGGCTGACATGAAATCGACCGCGCAGCGACGCGGCCGAACCGAGGCATAAAGCATGTCCACCAGTTCGTGTTCTGTCTGGGCCAGGGTTTTGTGTTTGACCGAGGCCGCGGCGGCATAGGGATGACCACCGCCGCCGAAGGGACCCAGAATCTGGGCGGCATTGACCTCCGGAATCCGGCTGCGCGCGACAATGTGGATCTTGTTATCCATACGCGCAATGGCGAAAATGGCGTCAATATTCTCCATGCGGACCATCTTGTGCACCAGAAAGGCGAAATCGGGCATGTAGCGGTGGCTGGCCACGCTGGTGACGACGATCTCAACACCGTGAATGTGGTGGCGGATGGCGGCCTGAAACATGTCATTGAGCAGCCCCACCTGATCCGGCGTAATTTCCCGGGTGATGAGATTGGCGATGACGTTCAGGTTGGCCCCCTGGGAGACGAGAAAGGCGGCCATCTCCAGGTCACGGCTGGTGGTGGATGAGAAGGTGAATGAGCCGGTATCCTCGTAGATGCCGAGGCACATGATGGTTGCCTCGTCAGGGGAGATGCTGATGTTCCGCTGCCTGATGATTTCCACCAGCAGGGTCGTATTGGCACCGGTCAGTTCATTGAGCTCAAAATCTCCCTGGATATCCTTTTCGGCAGGGGGGTGGTGGTCGTAGATGTGGACCTCAAGGTCGTCGTTGGTCAGGATGTCGGCCAGCCGGCCGATGCGGCCGCGTTGGCGGGTGTCGACGAGGATGAGCTGCCGGACGCTGTCGAAATCAAGATCCTTCAAATCGGTCATGTTGAAGAGGTAGACCATCGATTTGATGAAAAAATTACGAAGGTTCCGTTCCTGGGATCCGGGGAATACGACCACCGCCTGGGGGTAGAGCTTCTGCGCGGCCAGCATCGAGGCCATGGCATCGAAGTCCGCGTTGATGTGGGTGGTGATGACGGCCTGACCGGCCGATAATGATTTTGCAGAGGATGAAGCCACGGTAAAATTCCAGCTGGTTTAAGCGCAGTCGATGTGACTGGCGGTTGACGGGTGCCTCGGCCCGATTAGCGCAGGTGCTGCGGGTCATGGCGCGCTGCCCCGCAAGGCGTTTTTCCATTTGGTGACCCGCAGCAGGTACGGGCTGATGGTGATTATGGGGAAACGCCAAAAGAATCTAGCGGTCTTGGCAGTCTTATCCGTTTATGGGCGTCCTCGCCGATTATTCTATAGCGGTGGGTATCTGCACGGCGGGCGTAAGCATCGGATTTCAAGGACGTATACGCTGCTTAATCGCCGACTTACGCCGTCCAAGACCCCCGTGTTTAAAATTGAGACCCACTTTAAACTTTGGCATAGAAATCGCAGCTAATCAAGCGCCGACGATCTTCGCACGGGGAGAGATCGGCCCTGAAAGGAGCGGCGCTGCTTGCGCCGAACCTGTCGCACCACGACCGGAGCCATCGCCGCTAGCCACACGGGAAGTATTCGTGTCGGCGGGGGCGACGCATGGCCAAGCCAATGAAAGAACCTAAAGAAATAAGCGGTTTGAATTGACATTTACCATAAAAATTTATTATTTTAATACCTTAAACCGATAATTACACATAATCGGAACAGATGACAGGGGCGCGGCGGCCATAATGCGCCCCCCCAAGCATAGAATGCTGATGGCGTGCCCAATGCTCGCGACTGCCACGCGTTGATTCACATCAGTTGGTTCTCAACCGGAATGAGGAGGATGGAATATGCCTGTTTACCTTTGGGTAGGAAAAAACAGGAAAGGCGAAATACAAAAAGGGGAGATGGACGCTTCCACTGAGGATGCCGTACGCAGTCATCTAACCCGGATCAAGATTACGCCTACGCGCATCAAAAAGAAGCCCAAAGACCTTTTTGAGAACGTCAGTTTTCTGCAACCGGCGGTAAAACAGAAGGACGTAATTCTTTTCTGCCGGCAGTTTTCAACCATGATCGACGCCGGTCTGCCCATTATTCAATGCCTCGACATTCTGCACAGCCAGCAGGAAAACGCGACCTTTAAAAAGATGTTAAAAAAAGTCAAGGACAGCGTTGAAAGCGGCAGCACGCTGGCTGAAGCCCTCAAGGCCTATCCCAAGCAATTCGACGATCTTTTCGTCAATATGATTCATGCCGGCGAAACCGGTGGTATTCTCGACACGATCCTGCGGCGCCTCTCGACCTATATGGAAAAAGCGGCCAAACTCAAAGCCAAAGTCAAAGGCGCCATGACTTACCCCATTGTCACCATTTTGATTGCGATCGTCGTTCTGGCCGTAATTCTCATTTTCGTCATCCCGGTATTCGAGGAGATGTTTGCCGACTTCGGTGCCGATCTGCCGACACCGACCGTGGTGGTCATTGCCATGAGCAATTTTGCCAAGGAAAAGTATTTGCTGGCCATTGGCGCCACTGTCCTTTTCATCATAGCTTTCAAGCGTGCCTACAATACGGAGAAGGGGCGCGAGATAATCGATCGCAGCGTGCTGCGGATGCCGGTTTTCGGCGATTTGCTGCGCAAGGTGGCCGTGGCCAAATTCACACGCACCATGGGGACCATGCTGGGCAGCGGGGTGGCGATCCTGGAAGCACTGGACATCGTCGGTAAAACGGCGGGGAACAAGACCATCGAGGACGCGATCGTCAGCGTGCGTGCCGGGATATCCGAAGGTCGCACGATGGCCGACCCGCTGACTGAGAGTGGGGTTTTTCCTTCGATGGTCTGTCAAATGATTTCCGTCGGCGAGGCCACCGGTGCGCTGGACGCCATGCTAGGGAAAATTGCTGATTTCTATGATGAAGAAGTCGACCAGGCCGTTGAAAACCTGACATCCCTGATCGAGCCCTTCATGCTGGTCTTTCTGGGGGTCACCATTGGTGGGCTTGTGGTCGCCATGTATCTTCCCATTTTCAAAATGGCCGGGGCGATTAGCTAACGACTTTAATATGTGCCGAGGAATTTGGATTCCGTCCGCCGCACTGCCTCCGAAATCTCAAACGCGCTCGTTGTTGCGCCTCAAACAATGCCGAATACCCCGGCGGCGGATGTGCGTCCATGTCAGACACCACCCCCAAGGCCCGCCGGCGCCACAGTGCTGCCGGCGCATGGCCCTAAAATTTTGACCGTGCGGCCTGTTCCATGACGCCTCAAATGCCACCCACTGGCGAAAGTGATCTTCGGCAGAAATTGCGCTGGCTGAATCGCTACCGTGTTCTGTTCGCGCTTGTTTTGCTGGGCTCGACGATGTTTTTCCATCTCAGCAGGCCCAACAGCACGCTGAGCGCTTCCCTGGGCATACTGTACGCGGCGATATCCATCCTTATTATTCTCAGCTTCATCTACGCGCTTTTTCAACATCGTATCGGCCGCGAAGAGGTGTTCGCTTATGTCCAGATTGCGATCGACAGCCTGGTCGTCACCTTAATTCTGCTTGTCACCGGATTTTTTGAGAGTGTTTTTGTATTTCTCTATCTGGTGGTCATCATCTACACCAGTATCCTCCTGTACCGGCGCGGCAGTCTGATCATTGCCACCCTGTGCAGTTTGGAATACTTGCTTCTTGTCATGTTGTATTATCTCGAATGGCTGCGGCCTCTTGCTTCCGCCAATATGCTTGCGGTCATCGATTTTCAGTGGCACCTGGTGATCTTCCGCGCGATCATCACGATTACCGCCTGTTTCGCGGTGGCCATCCTGAGCAGCCATCTGGCCGAACAGGCGCTGCGCACCCGGAAAGAACTCAAGGCCATGGGGGACCGGGTCCGCCGGGTCGAAAAAATGGCTGCCGTGGGCGAAATGGGGGCTGGACTGGCCCATGAAATCAAGAACCCGCTGGCCTCCATCACGGGTTCGATTCAACTGCTCCGGGAGGAGATACCTTTTGAAACCGGGCGCGATAAGTTAATGCAGATCATCCTGCGGGAAGCAGACCGCTTAAGCGCCTTGGTGGGGAATTTTCTTCTATTTGCGCGGCCGCCTTCGGGAAAAAGTATCCCGATTGAACTGGACAGCGCGATTCCGGAAACCATTCGCTTAATCGAGCAGGATCGGCGCTTTCATAACACGGTGACCATCGAACAGAGCGGGCAGAATGGGTTATGGATCGTCATGGATCCGGATCATTTTCGCCAGATTCTCTGGAACCTGCTGTTGAACGCGGTGGAAGCCATCAGTGGTGAAGGGCGGGTCGGTGTGTCGATGGACAACGCTAAAAACGGTCATGTGGCCATTCGCATTTCAGATGACGGCTGCGGTATTTCTGATGCGCAAATGCAGAGCATTTTCGATCCCTTCTACACCAGCAAACCCCATGGGACCGGACTGGGGCTATCGATCGTCCACAGTATTCTCGAGTCCTACGAAGGCTGGCTCGAGGTGGACAGCCGACCTGGGCAGGGTACGCATTTTACGATGAAAATCAAACGGATCCAGCCACCGCTCATTACTTGACAGGTAGGGCATAATCGTTTAGATTGCAACGTTGCTCCCATTCTTTGGTTTTGTTCTAACATGCTGAAAGAATGGGCTTTTTTTTAAGGTGCGGCGGTGGCCTCGCGCGTTCGAATACCATCGGCGGGCATGCCGTCCATAAAGCCACTGACAGCAGAGCTAAATGACGCATGAATGAATTGAAGACCAACCAGCTGATCCAAAATCGCAATGCCAAAATGGACGAACTCAAGGCCGCCGGTATCCCGCTGTACCCCAATGGATTCCAGATTTCCCACACCGTAGCCGATATCCTGGCCGATTTGCCCGAAGAGGAAGCCGCGGCGCAGGCCCCTGCCGCAAGTATTATGGCTGCCGGGCGTATCATGGCCCTAAACCGTTTCGGCAAAGCGACCTTTCTGCGTTTTCGTGATCGCACGGGCCAGCTGCAGGCCTACATCCGCCTGGATAAGATAGGTGCCGAAGCCTATGGCTACTTCAAGAAATTCGATATCGGCGATTTTATCGGCCTTCAAGGCACCATGTTCCAAACCCGTACCGGTGAGTGGACCCTGCTGGCCGACCATATCCAACTGCTGGCCAAGGCGCATCGCCCCCTGCCGGAAAAATTTCACGGTCTCAAAGATCCTGAGAAACGATATCGGCAGCGCTATGTCGACCTGATCATGAACCCCGAAGTTCGCGAAATTTTTATACGGCGCAGCCGTATCGTCCAGAGTATCCGTCGTTTCATGCTGGCGCGCGATTATCTGGAGGTGGAAACCCCGATGATGCAGCCCATCGCCGGAGGGGCCGAAGCCGAGCCCTTTGTCACGCATCACAAAGCTCTGGACATGGACCTCTACCTGCGCATCGCGCCCGAGCTTTACCTCAAGCGCCTGGTGGTCGGCGGTCTTGAGCGGGTCTTTGAGATCAATCGCAATTTCCGCAATGAGGGCGTTTCGACCCAGCACAATCCCGAATTTACGATGCTGGAGTTCTACCAGGCCTATGCGGACTATGAAGATCTCATGGTTTTGACTGAGGAGATGTTTGCGCAGGTGGCCATGGAGGTTTGCGGTCGCACGGCAATAGCTTACCAAGGCCATGAAATTGAATTCGCCGGACCCTGGGAACGCCTCACCCTGGCCGGGGCCCTTGAAAAATTAGCCGGTTTGCCCCCGGCACTGCTTTCCGACCGAGAAGGGTTGCTTGAATTTGCAAAGCGAAGGGGGGTTAAAATCACCAAGGATGGCCGACGGGGCAAAATCATAACCAAAATCTTCGATGCCCTGGTCGAACCGCAGCTGGTCCAGCCCACCTTCATTACCCATTACCCGGTCGAGGTCTCACCGCTTTCACGCCGCAGCGACAGTGATCCCGACGTCACCGAGCGATTCGAGCTCTTCATCGCCGGCCGTGAAATTGCCAACGGGTTCTCTGAGTTGAATGATCCGGAAGACCAGCGCGGCCGCTTTCAACAGCAGGTGGCCGACCGTGAGGCCGGCGACGCGGAAGCCCATTGCATGGATGATGATTATATCGAGGCCCTCGAATTCGGCATGCCGCCCACGGCCGGCGAGGGGGTTGGCATCGATCGCCTGACCATGCTGTTGACGGATGCCGCCTCGATCCGTGAAGTCATTTTTTTTCCCCACATGAAGCCGGCGGGTCGCTAAATACGGTCATTCAGGGGGATTTGGCAAGGCAATGCGATTTGAATTCTTCATAGGCGGTCGTTATCTGAGGGCGCGGCGCAAGCAGGCCTTCATTTCCTTGATCACGATCCTGTCCACGGCTGGTGTTGCTGTGGGCGTTATGGCGCTGATTGTGGTTATTGCTGTCATGGCGGGCGCCCAATCGGAGTTCCGATCACGCATCCTGGGGGTTCAGTCGCATGCTGTTCTCATGCGATACGGTGGTGAGTTTTCTGAATACCGGCAAGTTATCCGTCAAATTGAAACGGAAGCAAACGTCGTTACAACAAGCCCTTTTATCCTCACACAGGTTATGTTACGCTCGCCCTCTGGCCTTTCCGGTGCCGTGTTGAAAGGGGTCGCCCCCCCGAATGAAATTGAAACCGGCATTCAGGGAATTGGCGACGCCCTTGAAACGCTTTATGCCGATACAAAGGAAACGCCAGATGCCCGGGGAACCGCTCCCGTCGTTCTGGGCAAGGAACTCGGGCGCAAACTGGGTGTTGTTCGTGGCGATACCCTTTACGTCATTTCCTTTCGGGGCGTCGTTTCGCCGATGGGGCACGTGCCCTCAATGAAACGGCTGCGCGTGGCCGGCTTCTTCGAATCGGGGATGTATCAGTTTGACGAAGCCTACGCTTTCGTGCGTCTGAATGATGCCCAGCGCATTCTGAAGCTGGGTGACACGGTCAGCGGTATCGAGATACGGGTGGAAGATATATACCAGGCCGATAAAATCGCCAAGCGCATCGGCGCGCAGCTCGGCTTTCCCTACCGCACCCAGGACTGGATGCAGATGAACGCTAACCTTTTCTACGCCCTGCGGCTTGAAAAGGTGGCCATGTTCGTGATTTTGACCCTTATCGTTCTCGTGGCCGCTTTCAATATCGCCAGTACGCTCATCATGATGGTCATGGAGAAAACCAAGGACATCGCCATTCTCAAGGCAATGGGCGCCACCAATCGCCATATCATGCGCATTTTTGTCATCAAAGGTATGGTGATCGGATTTGCGGGCACCATTCTGGGGGTCGGGCTTGGAACGCTATTGTGCGCTATCCTGAAGCGCTACCCGATTATTAAGCTGCCGGGGGATGTCTATTACTTCACGTCCCTGCCGGTGCAGCTGCAGGCCATGGATGTGGTCAGCATTGCGCTGGCAGCCATAGGCATTTGTTTTCTCGCCACCCTGTACCCCGCACGGCAGGCGGCACGACTGAATCCGGTGGACGCGATCCGATATGGTTGACAAACTGCCAGGCGCTGCCGACAGCTCTCGAACAAGAATCCAGAGGGCACAGGATTGGGCATGAACGCCGAAACCCTCATACAGGTAAGCGCACTGCAAAAAAGCTTTCCCAGCAGTGATGCCGCGCAGATTGAAATCCTCAACGGGGTCAGTTTTGACCTGCGCGCCGGTGAGACGCTGGCGATCGTCGGCGCCTCCGGTATCGGCAAGTCGACCCTGCTGCACATCCTGGGCACCCTTGATCGACCCGATGACGGCCGGATCATGTTCCGGGATGTGGATTTATTCGCCATGAACCCTGACCGACTGGCGGGTTTTCGCAATCGATCGATCGGTTTTGTCTTTCAGTTTCATCATCTGCTCCCCGAATTTACGACCCTCGAGAATGTTATGATGCCGGCGCTGATAGACGGGCAAGCGCGCAAGGCTGCCCGCCGACGGGCCCAGGAACTCCTTGTGCGGGTCGGTCTGGCCCAGCGCCTGTCGCATCGGGTCACCCAGCTTTCGGGGGGAGAGCAGCAGCGTGTGGCCCTGGCCCGGGCCATTGTTCAGAAACCCCCCCTTCTGCTGGCCGACGAACCCACCGGTAATCTGGACAAACGCAATGGCGAATCGGTCCACCAGCTGCTGATGTCGCTGAACCGTGAATTGGGCATGACGCTCGTTGTTGTGACCCACAATCCTGAACTGGCCGACCTCATGGACCGCCGGATAACGATAGCGGACGGCCGGCTGGTCGAGTTGGAATAGGAGCTTTTATGGTTCGAGGCGTCCACTGGATAGGCCTCCTTCTGTTGCTTTGCAGCATCGTTCCGCCCTGCTGGGCCAAAGACGACCTCCGGGTCATGGTGCTGCCTTTTGAAGTTAACGCGCAGGAGGACCTGGCCTATCTGGAGACGGAGATCGCCAAGATCGTCAGTCGTAATCTTACGGCCGAGGGGGCCATCATGGTCGAGGCGCCGGTCAAGACGGTCCTGGCAGACCTCGAAGCCATCCGGGCGATCGGGGTCGACAATGCCGCCGATTACGTCATCTGGGGCAGCTTCACCCTGATCGGGCAGCAGTTCAGCTTGGACGTTCGCATTCTCTCGCCCTTTGATGCATCCGCTCCGGAGTCGATCAGCGCCCAGGGAGAGGGTCTGGCAACCCTGTCGGCCAAGATCGGCGATCTTTCGCAGGATCTGACGGTTAGACTTTTTGACCTGGCCGAAGTGATTGAGATAACGATCAAGGGCAATAACCGAATTGAAACCGATGCCATTCGCCGTAACATAACGACCCAGGTAGGGGAAACCTATCTGCCGAAGCGGATCAACGAAGACCTCAGGGCGGTCCACCAAATGGGGTTTTTTGTGGATGTGCGGGTCTCGATCCAGGATTCGGCGGAAGGTCGCCGGTTGATCTTCGATGTTAAGGAAAAGCCTACCATCCTGGGCATTGGCATTTCCGGAAATGAGGAATTCGACGAAGAAGAAATTCGCGAGAACCTTACCCTCAAGGCTGGCTCCGTCCTGAACCTGGCCCGCGTGCGAACCAACGCGGAGATTATCGAGGATCTTTACAAGGAAGACGACTTCCATAACGTCAAGGTCGACTACCGTGTCACCGAGTTAAAAGACAACCAGGTGAACGTTGAATTCAACGTCACCGAAGGCAAAAAGCTGGACATCAAGGAAATCCGCTTTGTCGGCAACCATACCTTTGACGACGGCGACTTGAAGTCTGTCATGCGGACCAAGGAAAAACAGTGGCTGCTTTCCTGGCTGACAGGGGCTGGTGACCTCGATCTCGAAAAACTCAACCAGGATGCCATCGCCATCTCCGGCTTTTACCAGAACCACGGCTTCATCAATATCAAGGTGTCCGATCCGGAGGTCACGTTCAAAGAGGATGCGATTGAAATCACCATAAAGATCGCCGAAGGTGACCGCTACAAGCTCGGCAAGGTCGATGTCTCTGGCGATTTGATCCGCACGCGCGAAGAACTGATCGATGTATTGCGCATAACAGGCGACGAGTATTTCAATCGGGGCCTGCTGCAGAAGGACACTATCCGCCTGACGGACGTATATGGTGATGAGGGCTATGCCTATGCCCAGGTCACACCGCGAACGACACCCGACCCCAAGACACTGACGGTCGATGTTCAGTACAGCATTACGAAAAATCAGCTTGTCTTTTTCGAAGAGATCATCATCGGAGGGAATACCAAAACCCGCGACAAGGTTATCCGCCGGGAAATGAAGGTTTACGAGCAGGAAATCTACAGCCGCACCAATTTGAAAAAAGGCATTCAGCGGCTCCATGCCCTCGATTTTTTTGAGGATATCAAAGTCAATACCCTCAAGGGCGAAACCGACGATCAGATGATTCTTAAGATCGACGTCACCGAAAAGCCTACCGGCACCCTTACCTTCGGTGGAGGTTTCAGTAACGCCGCCAGCATTTTCGGTGCCTTTTCAGTGAATCAGCGCAACCTTTTCGGCCTTGGCCAGACACTCAGGGCCAATGTCGAACTCGGCGCTACCGCCCAGCGCTACGACATTTCCTTCACCGAACCATGGCTGTTTGACATTCCGCTCGCCGCCGGCTTCAATACCTACAGGCAGGACACGGAATACAGCGACTATGGCTACGACAAGAGCGGTCTGGGGGTCAAACTTTTTGCAAGTTATCCCATATTACCGCGCACGCGGTTTTATTTATCCTATCTTTGGGATGATTCCGATATCGACATCACCAACAAGAGCGAAGCCTCTCAAAACATCATCGATCTGGAGGGTCACAATATTACCAGTTCCGTTACGTCCACATTGCGCTACGATTCCACCAACAAGCCCTTCAACGCCACCCGGGGCTCGAAGCATGAAGTGGAAATTGAATATGCGGGTCTGGGCGGGGATTTCGAATTTACGAAAACAACCGCCAAGACGGCCTGGCATTTCCCTCTTTTGGGTAAATTGAGCGGGTACTGGCGGGGTCAGGCTGGCGTGATTGACGATCGTGACGACACCCCGGACTACGAGAAGTTTTTCCTTGGCGGCGCCGATTCGGTTCGCGGGGTGGAGTCTAAGGATGTCAGCCCTGAGGAAACCAACGATGAGGGTGACACCGTGCTGGTGGGCAGTGAAGTCTTTGTGGCTTTCAACCATGAACTGCACTACCCCATAGGAGAAGAGCTGGGGCTGGTGGCCATCGCTTTTATGGACGTAGGAGATCTGTGGCGCAACCGGAATGATTTCGAATTTGAATTCGACGATATGGTTAAAACCTTCGGCGGCGGGGTGCGCTGGCTTTCACCGATGGGACCGCTCCGGGTGGAATATGGGTATGTCTATGATTCCGGTGACAGCGATGCTGAGGGGGGCAAGTTCGAGTTCTCGATGGGAAGTAAATTTTAACGCCTGGGCCGGGCCGGCAAAGCTTATGGCGCGTTCCCGCTGATTCGGCGCGGACAGGCGCGCTTGGGGCCCATTGTTCAGGGTCGTACCCTAAAGCCTATAAGCAAGATGGAGGTCAAATGCTAAATCGTAAATTTATTATCACCTTTGCAACTGCTGTTTTTTGTCTCGCCACCATGGGGGCCAAGGCAGCTGAACTGAAAATTGGGGTCGTCGATTTTCAGCAGGTGGTCGAGAAATCCGATGCGGGCCAAAAATTCGAGGCCGACTTGAAGGCCGAGGGCCAGCAGATGGAAGCCGAGATCACCAAAGGCAAGGAGGAGTTGCAAGCCCTGAAGGAGAAGCTCGAGCGCGAATCCATGGTCATGAGTGAGAAGGCCAAGGAAGAAAAACAGATTGAATTCAACGTAAAACTGTCCGGACTACAGAAGAAGCAGGCCCAGTTCCGCAAGGATTTTGTCGGTAAACAACGTAAGGGTGTGGCCCTGTTAAGACGCGAGGTGCTCGAAATTTCGCATGAGATCGGGAAGAAGGATAAATTTGATCTGATTGTCTCCAAGGATGCGTTGCTATACATGGATGCGGGGGTCGATATTACGCCCAAAGTCATTCAGGCGCTCAACCAACGGTACGATAGTAAAAGCGGGCAGTAGAAAACAGAACCGATCTTAATAAGGCTAACGGTCTTTGACGGCGTTCTCCGCATTGCTGGATTCCTCGCCCATTATAAGTAATTGCGGTGAGACCCCGCTTTGCGGGATTCAGCATCGGTTTTACCGATATCTACGTGCGTCGTGAAGCGACTCAAGCTGCACGCCTTCGACCTGTAGGTGCCGCTTTGGCGCTGGCACTCGCCGTCCAGGAACGGCAAGCTTAGTTTGTGTTAAGATAGATTCGATAAACTTCTTGCGGGGCGCTCAGCAATTCAGCCCGCGCTTAAAGCGGGCGCTGGCGCCCAGTTTCCTGTGATCGGCCGCAAGGGATAGGGGTGCTCATGGTGGGTGACTTGGAAAAAACCCTGGCCGAATTGGCGTCAATTGTGGAAGGCCGCCATACCGGCGATGGACAGGTGCGCATACAGAAGGCGGCGCCTTTCGAAACGGCCGAATTCGAAGCCATTACGCTGGCCCGCAACGCCAAATACCAGCGCTGTATTGCCGAAACCAAAGCGGGCGCCGTCATCGTGCCGGCTGATTTCGACTACCCCGGCCTTAACCTTCTGAAAGTTGCAAACCCCTATGCCGCCTTCGCCCGGATTATCGCAGTCCTGCATCCACCCGCTCGCCCGGCGGTGGGTATTCATCCCTCCGTCATTGCCGGCGAGCGCTTCCGGCATGGTGCCGATACTGCAGTCGGGCCGCGGGTGGTGATTGGTCGAGGCGTTGTGATCGGTGCGCGGGGCAGTATCCATCCAGGGGTGGTCATTGGTGATGATGTTGTAATGGGGGATGACGTGTGCCTGCACGCCAATGTGACCATCATGAACGGATGCCGCATCGGCCACCGGGTCACCATTCAGGCGGGCAGCGTGGTCGGCAGTGACGGGTTCGGGTATGCGCCGGATGGCGATCGCTATCATAAGATTCCTCATACGGGCATCGTCCAGATTGACGATGATGTGGAGATTGGCGCCAACAACACGATCGACCGGGGTACTTTTGGCCGCACCCACATCCAACGAGGTGTCAAGACCGACAACCTTGTGCATATTGCCCACAATGTCGTGATCGGTCCCGATTCAATTCTGGTGGCCCAGGTGGGTATATCCGGCAGTGCGACCCTGGGTCGGCATGTCGTCCTGGCCGGTCAGGTGGGGGTGACCGGGCATTTGCACATCGGTGACAATGTGATGGCCGGGGGCAAAACCGGCATTTCCAAGTCGGTGCCGGAGGGCCAGGTGATATCCGGGGCGCCGGAAATGCCCCACAAACTCTGGCTCAAAGTGCAGCGCATCATTCCCCGCCTG
>CAJHYH010000750.1_pt1 | contig 25406 bp, 12 predicted proteins | sample 9198661 | NCBI WGS metagenome assembly CAJHYH01 (sample SAMEA7708356, study PRJEB35096) | sediment metagenome | biome: marine neritic benthic zone biome [ENVO:01000025]; feature: sediment [ENVO:00002007]; material: shallow marine sediment [ENVO:03000034] sea grass bed [ENVO_01000059] ... | reverse complement strand
GGCAATCGTTCGCGCCACCCTGAAACCGTCACTATCCTCCCGGTGCGAGGTGGTCAGGGCCAGATGCGGCCGATCGCCCAGAATGCGGTCGATCATGCGCGTGCAGGAGCCCTGGGGGCCCATTTCGAGAAAAAGTCGCACACCGTCGCGGTAGGCCTTTTCGATCGTGCGCGTAAAATCAAATCCGTTTACGGCCTGGTCCAGAAGGGACTGGGCGGCGGATTTGCGCGTGAGTTGGATCGCCTTGCCTGCAGCACAGCTGTAATAGCGGATACCCTCCGGCGGCCGCGTTTCAAACCAGTGCAGATCACGGTAGTCTTCGGCCACCGCCGACACGGCATCGCAGTGCACCGCGACCGTGCCCTCCAGATTGATGGCTTCGCCCCCCAGTTTCGCTACGGCCTGGGCCACCTGGGGGGCATGCCCGCCGATGACGCATTCCTCGGGGCTGTTCACAATCAGCAGACGGACGGCCGCAAATTGCGCCAGGACACCCCGGACCGCTTCGGCCGGGCGGTTCACCAGCACCGCCTGCCAGGCCACGGCTTGGTCAGGCGCGAACCCCCATACACGGGCGGCGGCCCGGCAGGGGCCGGAGAGCTCGGTCTGGAAAAGCGGCGAGGCTTCGATGCGCGCCCGCATTTCCTCGCGGTCGGGCCAGGCACCGGTGGCAAAATAGCCCACGGTCTCGCCCAGACTGTAGCCGATGACGGCGGCGGGCCGCAGGCCCAACTGCCGGTAAAGGCGGCTCATCTGGCAACCATACACCACCTGGGCCGCGATGACGGTCATAGGATCGGCATTGAGACGAGCGTGCGCCTTCTGTTCCCAGTCGGCCGGCCATTCGTTGCGCAGGGGCATGGTCTCGACGGCTCGGCTCTGGGTGGCCAGGCGGTCCGTCTCAAGGTCTTCAGCGTAAAGGACGGCGGGCCAAAACAGGCCGGGTTTACGCCCCATGCCGGCATAGGCGTTGCCGGCGCCCGGGTAGACCAAGGCCAGCTCTCCTGCTGCGGCCAGGGGCGAGGCTGAAAAGAAGGATCGTGTTGCCGCCCGCGGCGCTTGGCCCTCAAGTTGTGCCCGGGCGCTTGCGAGCGCCTGCTGAATATCGTCGTCTTCGCGCAACGCAAGCGAGAGCGTGTGGGGCTGGTGCCAATCGGGTGGGTGGCGGTGATACCAGTCCCGTGCGGCCCGGGCGATGGACCAATTTCCCCTGCGTGCCGCGTCGATATGCATTTTCAGACGCTGCAGTTCATCCTTGAGTTTTTGCCGCGTGGGGGATTTGAGGACAAACAGTCCAAAAGGCGGATCGCCCAACGGGGCAGCTTTTTCGTGGACCATCTGCGATGCTCGGGCGGGCGCCGTCTGGGGACCTTCCGTGAGAATCACGGCACCGGCATTGCCATCCGTGGTAAGGGCCAGCACGGCGGACGCGCGCGGGCCCGCTTTTCGGTCGCGCAGCCAGGGCAGGGGACGGATGGTAAAATGAAAATGCTCTGATTGCCAGGTGCCTGACGGTGGGGATTGGAATCGAGGCAGCGGCGGGACCAGCCGGTGGTAGAGGCAAAGGGTGCTTTTTACCAGGGAGACCAGGCCGGCGGCGGCGCCGGTATGCCCAAGCGTGGCCTTGGCCGATCCCACAGCGAGCGGTTTATTGCGGGCGGCCATGATCCGGGCCAGGGCCTCGTGCTCGGCCCGATCCTCAGCGGGATGGGCACTGCCATGGGTTTCCACCAGATCGATGGCTTCAGGCGGGGTCCGTCCATCTTCCAGGGCGCGATGCAGGGCCTTTTCGACCGCAGGGGCCAGGTTCGGGGCGGTTTCGATGGCCACGGGGGCGGATGCCCAACCGATGCCCCTGACGAGGCCGTAAATGCGGTTGCCGTCCGCAAGGGCGTCCTCGAGCCGCTTCAAAACCAGGGCGACCGACCCTTCGCCCGGCAGGGTTCCGTCGGCAGCGGCATCGAAGGGGTTGGGCGCGGTTTGCGCGCTGAAGGCGCGCAGGCGGTCATAAACCGCCAGACGGCGCAGGTCACCCGGCAGGTCGACGGCCCCCACCAGCATGGCATCGACCTCATTGTTCTGGAGCGCCTGCCTCGCGATGGCCAGTGCTTTCAGGCCCGAGAGTTCTTCCCCGGAGACGACGAAACTGGGGCCGCCGAAACGAAAGGCCCGGGCAATCCGGCTGGCAATGATGCCGCCCAGGGATCCCAGCGTGCGCGCGTGCGTCAACGGGGGGCTGGCGCCCGCCTGCAGGATTTGGCACCAGGCGCGCGCTTCGGCGGGCGTAAGCTTCAGGCCGTATTTCTGCTGCCAGCGCGCGCCCTGGGAGGGCATCCGCCAGCGCAGATGGAAGTTTGTATCCTCGAGATCGAATTCCATGCCGATGACGGCGCCCATGCGCGCTCGGTCCGCGCGCGGCGGCATGGCGGCATCGTTCAGGGCGCCGGCGGCCACCGTGAGCATGAGCAGATGCTGGGGCAGAATGTCTTCCAGTTCGTTGGGGGGGATGCCGAAGGCCCCCAGCCCGATTTCCAGTTCCGCGATAAAATTACCGGATATGGATTTTCCCCCCAGAAGGGCGGCGACCAGTGACGCGCTGTCCTTCCAGCGGGCGGCCGGGGCGGTCCGGAAAGACGGATGGCCGTTGAAAACCGCCTGCTGAAAGGCGCTGAGCCCCGCGATGGATCCGATATGGGCCGCCATCCCGACGATCGCCACGGGCGGGTCGGGGTGCGCGGAGATGGCCGCAGACGACGGGCGATCGGCGGTATCTGGGACTGCAGCGCTCGCTGCAGAGGCAGAGGCGATATATTCTTCCACCAGCAGGTGGGCATTGATTCCGCCGAATCCGAAGGCACTCACTGCCGCCCGCCGCGGTTGATTCGAGCCCCTTCGCTGCCAGGATGCCGTTTCGGTCTGCACGCGGAAAGGACCGCCCTCGAGGGGGCTTTCGGGGAATGGTCGATCGAATGCCAGCGAGGGCGGCAAGGTTTCGTGGCGCATGGCCAGCAGCACTTTGATCAGACCGGCCATGCCGGCGCCGGTAAGCAGGTGGCCGGTCATGGATTTGATCGATCCGATCGGACACTGGCCCGGAAGCGCCTTTTCGCCCTGCCACAGCGCCGCCAGACTCTTGAGCTCGACGCGGTCGCCCAGCGGCGTTCCGGCGCCATGGCATTCCACCAGGTCGATATCGGTGGGGCGCCATCCCGCCTGCTGATACGCCATCCGCATGGCGCGCAGTTGCCCCTCGGTATCGGGGGCCAGCAGATTGCCGCGCATATCGTTGGATAGGCCGACGCCGGCAACCAACCCATGGATGCGATCGCCTTGCTGGCACGCATCTTCAAGCCGTTTCAGGACGATGAAGCCGCAGCCTTCACCCACCACGAGACCGTCGGCGCTGATATCAAAAGGCGCACAGCGACCGGTTGGACTGAGGGCCTGCAATTGGGTGAATCCCATCTGGGTATAGAGGACATCGGTGCGTGCGGCCCCGCCGACCAGTATGGCATCGGCTCGACCGGCGCGCAGTTCGTCGCAGGCCAGCTTGACGGCATACAGGGACGAGGCGCAGGCGGCATCCAGCGTATAGGTTCCGCCGCCGAGTTTGAGCGCCGATGCCAGCAGGGCGGCCGGGAAAGCGGTCACGCGTGAGGCCAGGGCCCGGGCGGTGTCGACGGCCGGGGCGGATGGCGGCGGAGACGATGGAAACAGTTTGGTCTCCATCAGGTAGGTTAGCACGTCGCGGCTCAGTCCTGAAGCCGTTTCGGTGGGCAGCGCGATCGAAGCCAGGACGACGCCGGTGCGCTCGCGGCTCAACCCCTGTCCAACGCAGTCCGCCAGGGCCTCCCGGCCGGCTGTCAGCACCAGGCGGTGCAGGGGATCCAGGGCCGCATCAAGGCCGGTCGGGAGGTTAAAGGTTTCCGGATCATAGGGAATTCTGTCGATCAGACCGGCGTTCAGGCAGCGGATCTTGTCCACCTCGAGATCGGCGGAATGGATCTGGTCCGCAGGCACGCCCCAGCGCGAGGATGGAACCGGTGCGATGGCGCAGTGCCGGGCCGCAATATTCTGCCAGAAGATTTCAAGGTTATCGGCGTCCGGAAAGACACCGGCCGCGCCAACGATGGCAATGGCGTAGTTAGGGGGCATAAATCTCGATCCGGCTATAATGTTGCACGCGATACGGTCATGTTCGAAATAAACCGGAAACTATTAACCAATTGCGAAGACGATGGCAAGTCATTCGTCACTTGCGGCCTCCTCCGGAAAGCCGTATTGTCTCCCGAGAGGCCGTTGACAAAGTCCGGGAGATCCATTAGACGTCGAAATCCGGTCTCAATTTCAGATTGGAAGGCCGAGCGCCGGTTTTTAGGGAAGAGATGAGCACTTACCGCGAAGAGCAACGGCAGAGCCAGGAGATGGTGATCCGGCACCTGCGGCAGGGGTCCGCCGGGGAGCGCGACCGGATGCGGGAGATGTGTGCCGCTTATCTCACCTTCAGAAAGACGGTTGCGCAGCATCAGCGTCGCCATCTGCATGCCATCTGCACCCGTGCCTGCTTCCAGAGCCATTTGAGCGCCTGCTGCAACAAAGACGGCATCATCACTTTTTTTGCGGATCTGGTAATAAATGCGCTCTTTTCACCCCCGCGGAAACTTGCCGATCTCATGGAAGCGCTGCGGGACGAGCGTGTTGATATGAAATGTATCTACCTGGGCGCGAACGGATGCCACTGGCATATCAAGCCGCTTGGGTGTGAGATGTTTCTGTGTGATCGGGCCCTGGAGGAAATGAAGGCGGCGGATCCGCGGGCCGCGTCCGCCTGGCAGCTACTGGAAGCACAAGCGAAGCGTTTTCGCTGGCCGGATCGCCCTGTTCTATTCGATGAGATCGAATCCCGGTTTTTGGCTGCGGGTATGTGTTCACCTTTGATGTACCTGCATAACAGCCCGGGCCTGGTGCGCATCAAACGTAAGGCTGGATTGGCTTAGTCTGTGCGGGCAGGCTTCCCGAGAGGGCGTTTGAGACTGCAGGTAAGCATGAAACGGACTGGCGGATACCGGCTTAGACGGCATCCACCTCCTCTTCTCTCCGACCCGTCGAGGCGGATTCAGTTCGAACAACGTTTTTAGCAGCGGGGCCCCGTTGACCGTGTTCGATGTCGAATGTCACCTGGTCCCCTTCCGACAGGGTTTTGAATCCGTCCATCTGAATCGCCGAAAAGTGGACGAAAACATCGCCTTCTTCTTCCTGTTCGATAAAACCGTAACCTTTTTTGTCGCTAAACCACTTCACAATCCCATTTGCCATGGTCACAATCTCCCCGTGAAAAGCAGGTTCCGGATCCCAGGCGTCGTTATGATGTCTGGCCGGGGTAACCCCGTTACCGAAACCGACCCGCAGCCAAAACCGGGGGTTCGCCATTTTCTTGTTTGACGGATTAATAGCCCAAAGTCAAGCAAAACATCCGAATCCCTTGTTAATCGAAACCTGAATCGATCCGGCTCTTTTCTGCTTGTCAACGGCGGGGAGCGAGTTGGAATTTTATGCGCACCTTATCGGGCTGCTGGGGGGCCAGCTTGAGCGATGCCGGAGAGAGGGCGATGCGGGCTTGGATTTCACCTGAGGTCTTAAGTTTGTCCACGACCACTTTTTCGGTGTAGACGGTCTTCAGTTGATCGATTAGGAGTTGACCGCCGCTGACTTCCACCTGGGATGGTATGATTTCCACCTCATTGACCAGTAATCCGGGTGGCAGGCGGCCCTCCCAGTCCACCTGGACCGGGACATTCTTGCGGCCCCGGATATCGATCATGATATCCACGCTGGCCGGCTCGATCTTTTTTATCTTGGCGCCCGGTGGCAGGGAAATGTTGTCTTCCTTGACGGTGACAATGTTGCGGCCGGCCCGGGCTTCGGTCAGGTCGAAGCGTACTTTGACCTGATTCGGGCTGATGGTATTGATCAGAGCGCGTGTGCCGCTGACCTGAATGTTGACCGCGGTGGCAGACGTTTCGATGATCTCCATGCTGGGATCGCCTTTGATGTATTCGATCGGCGCATTGATCGTCATGAGGGTCCGAACCACGCCCAGCGAGAGACTGGACCAGATACCGCTGACGATGACGACCGACAGAACGGCGGCCGCCGACACCGACCAGCGGTTGGACTGGTCGGGACGGTCCGCCTCGAGACCAAGGCCCAGGTGCAACCGGAGACGATCCTCGAGAATGCGTGGATCGCCGATATCCTCGATCTTGCCGTTTTTGGCAATCTCCACCGCCCCCCGTTCCTCGGAAACGATCAACACGAGCGCGTCGGACATTTCCGTAAGTCCCAGGGCGGCACGATGCCGGGTCCCGAAACGGCTTGGCAGGTCCTTGCGGTCCGTAAGCGGTAAAATGCCCGAAACCTCGACAACCCGATCGCCTTCGATGACGGCCGCGCCGTCATGCACCGGGTTGTCGGGCCAGAAAATGCTCTCGATCATTGCGCGCGACACCTGGCCCTGCCAGGGCAGACCGCTCTGGATCAGACCGTCGACCGGCTGATGGCCGCGAAAGACGATAAGGGCGCCGATTTTGCGACGGGCCATCTCAAATGCACTGGCGGCGATAATTTCAACGGGTGTCTTCACCGGTTTGGTGCCGACCCGCCAGAGGATGTCCCGGATGCTCTTCGATTGGAAGATGCGGCGGATTTCATAGCGGAAGACAATCAACACGCCGATGGCCACCAGCGCCGTAAAAGACTGCAATACGGTGTTGGTGATGATCATGCCATAGTAGGAAATCACGCGCTGGAAGATGAGCAGCAGGGCGATAAACACCGCAAATCCGAACAGGCGGGTGCCGCGCAGGAGGATGTAGAGGCGGAAGAGGACGTAGCTGTTGAGGAGAATGTCGACGACATCCTGCCAGCGGATGGTGCCCATCAGATTGTCCATAAACGGGGGCATGGGCTATTCCGTAATGCTGAACCGGAGGGTGGCATACAAGCGGCCGTCGGCATCGCGAATTTCGACCCGCCATGGGCCTTTGTCCGCCTCGCGCAGTTTGATGCTGCTGACGCTGGCCCAGCGCGGCGGTTTCAGAACAAGCCGTTTGCGGTAAACCAGCACGTCGCGTTTGATCCAGACGTGGTAGATTTCGGTTTCACGCGGGACGACGTCGAAATCCGTAAAACACATGACCGTTCCCTGGGACACCGGGAAAACGACGCTGCGGTTGACCGGCTTGAAGCTTTCGATGGATTCGCACAGCAGGGCTTGCGCCAGTCGCAGATCCTCCGGAGAATCGCTGGCGGGCGTTTGGGCCCAGGTTTCCAACGGTCCCATCGGACCAAGGAGCAGCATCATCAGGATGAGAACGAGGGGGCGTGTCATTGTCGGGGCGGCCTGGACGGCAGCCATACCTTCCTGAATCATCGTGGCGCACCGCAAACAGAGGGCTTGACCGGATCCCAGCTGTCACCAACGGCATTCGCTCGTCAGCCTGCCATTGATCGGCATCTTATGCAACCCCGGGATGGCAGGGCCCGCCAGCGGTGCACACCTATCCGCTCCGATGGTCAGGCTGCGTGGGGGCGACCCGGTTTAAAGGCCAGCATCAGTTTCGCATCCATAACGGCTTCGAAACCATGGATGGTGGCGACCACTTCCTGATCCGGGGTCAGAAAATAAAAATCCCCTGTCATTTTGTGCGGCGACACCTCACGGGTCACCATCACGGTCTGAAGACTTCCGGCCGGAAAACGGCGACAGTACTGCCGATAGGCGGCAAAATAGGTGGGCAGCGATACTTTCCCGGATTGTTCGTAGCACCACAGGCTGGCCATTTGAAAAGCGCAGTCCATGGCCAGGGGATCGGCGATCCAGTGATTGCGGGCCGGATTCTTGATCCACCGGGATGGCATGGGCGCCGTTTCGATTTCAGCCCGCATGCCGTCGGAAGAACTGGCCACCACCCGCCGCAGTCCCTGCAACTGAAGGCCGTGGAAAAGGATATCGGCATAGATATCCTCAGGCGGGCGGGCATAATCTTCTTTGATCAGGCTTGGGGGAATGGTGCAGACCGGCGGTTCGGGCAACCGGTCGGATACCAGGGCCGTCGCCCGGCAGTGGATGACACCTTCACCGGGCACCTGGCCGTTATGCAGTTCCAACTGTACCTGGTAGCCCTCGGGGTTCATGTCGCTGCCGCTGGCCAGGACCCTGATGGGACGCGGGCGGTCGTTTTCAAGGACGATCCCCTTTAGCAGGCGCATGTCATCAAGGCCGGTCAGCATCATCCCGGGGTGATGGTGAAGGGCACCGTGGCCCAGCCATTCCGCAATCAATGCCATCGGCACCACCGGGTTGCCGTCCAGTCGGTGGTCATCCAGAATCGGATAGTGCTCCAGGCTGACTTCGCTCTGGTAAGCGGTGGTGGCCTTCGCGGCGACCGGCGGTTTTTTCGGATCCGGTCTGGCTTCCGAATGGGAAACGGCATCAGGGGCCGGTATTTCGGAACCGATGACGACCTCGATGGCACCATCGCTGGAGGCGCTCATTTCAAGGGCCAGGGCGCGGGTGCCGGCCGTCAGTGGCAGCAGCGGGATGCCGCGGCGCGCAAACGCTTTTTTTAGGGCTGGCGAAACCATGCCGCCGTCCCAGGGGCCCCAGTTGATGGCTTTTATCCGGCAGAACTTGCGGCGCCGCGATTCGGATTGGGCGATCTTGTTGAGGGCCTCGTTGGCGGCGGCATAGTCAGCCTGGCCGACGTTGCCGAAACGGGCGGCGACGGATGAAAACAGGACGATCCATCCCAGCGGGTCCTCGGCCGTGGCCGCCAGCAAATTCTGAAGCCCCTTAACTTTGGTATCGAAGACCTGCGCAAACTGCTCCGGTGTTTTCTCCACGATGAGGCGGTCCTGCAGAATTCCAGCACCGTGGATAAGGGCCTTGACGGGACCGTGCACCAGACGGGCGTCATTGATCACCGCCTTCATTTTCGGGGCGTCGCAGATGTCCACGGCATAGTATCGCGCAGTAGAACCGGCAGCTTCCACGGCCGCCAGGGTGGTTTTGATTTCGCGGTTGCACATCAAGCGCCGGTAATATCCCTCGACGGCCTGGGGGGTTGGCTTCTCACCTTCGAACGCGTGGGTGATGATGGCCTGCTTGATGGCGCGCTTGCCGTTGAGGTCGTGCAGCCAGGCAGGTTCGTTGACGGGCGGGTCGGATCGGCCCAGGAGAATGAACGTCAGCGGGCGCTGCCGGGACAGTTCGATAACGGCGGCCGCCGTCACCCCGCGGGCACCGCCGGAGACGACCACGACATCGTGATCGGCCAGATCGATCGTGGCCGGCTCTACTCCGGTCGCAGCGGCCGCATCCAGTTCCAGCCGGCAGATCTTGTCGGGGGCAAGCCCGATCTCGACGGGCATCGCGGCGGCCGGTTGAAGAAGCATCGCCACCACCATTTCAGCTATCCGTGGGTTGTCCCGCCAGTCGGACGCGGCATCCAGCGCCCGGCAGGTAACCCCTTTCCACTCCAGCGCGGCGGTCTTGGCAAGGCCGGCCAGGGCACCCTGCATGGGATGCGCCAGTGATCCCTCACCAAACCCATGCCGGCCATCCATGCGCGCCACGGTCGCCAGGAAAGCGCCGCCTTCCTGCGCTGCCTCCTGAAGCGAGGGGCCCAGATGTTTCATCAATCTGAAGGCATGCCCGGCAAGCGCCTGGTCGTCGTTGTGCCTGTCTTGCGTTTCGGCCTCGGCATCGCCGACGATAATGAGGCCGCAGGCTTCGGGCAAATCATCGCGATGCGCGAGAATGTCCGCTGAAATCTGAACGGTTCGCAAACCCGCCTGTGACAGAGCTTCGGCCAGGGCGTGGGACAGACCGGCCTTGTCGGTGGTCAGATAGACCCGGCGCCCGGCAGGCGGTTTGATGCGCGGGCCCGAGGTAATTTCAGCGGGTACGGCCCTGACGACCCTGCGGAGGGTCGAGGCGACCGGGGCGGCGTTCATGGCTTGATTTGGCGGCGTCTTGGCCGGGGGAAGCGCCGGCGTTTCAGGATCAATCCCATCCAGGTGGGCGATGATTTGCCCCAGGGTTTTGAGTCCGGCCATCTTTTCCGGGGCGACGGACGGCAGGTCAGGCAGGCGGTCTTCCAGGGTCGACAGGATCTCAACGCGCTTGATGGAGTCGATTCCCAGATCGGATTCGATTTCCATCTCCGGGGCAAGCATTGCAACCGGGTAGCCGGTCAGATCGCTGACCACCGCCATGATCGTCTTGGCAACCGAACCTGCCGCAGGGGGTGGCGCCGCATCGGTGGTGGAAACCGCCGCCGGCCTGGTTTCCCCGACTGCGGGTGCCAGTTTGGCCGTAATCTGCCCCAGGGTTTTGAGATCGGCCATTTCCTCGGGGGTTACGGCGGCCAGATTGGGCAGACGGTCCTCGATCGCCGAAAGGATTTCGACGCGCTTGATGGAATCGATGCCCAGATCCGATTCCACGTTCATGTCGAGACTCAGCATGTCGGTGGGGTAGCCGGTCAGTTCACTGACGACGGACAGAAGAATGGCCGCCACATCTTCGTCCGCAACCGCGGACACCGCGGGTGAAGGCATCTGGCGGGGCGTCTGTTCGGCTTCAGCGGACACCTGCGGCGAGGCGCCCAGGAATGCGGCCACCTCACCCAGGGTCCGGAAACGGGCCATCGTTTCAGGACTGGTATCCGGCAGGGGGGCCAGTCGCTCCTCGAGGGTTGACAGAATTTCAACCCGCTTGATGGAATCGATACCCAGATCCGACTCCAGATCCATTTCCATGCCCAACATGGATTCGGGATAGCCGGTCAGCTCGCTGACCACCTGACGTAAAATCTGTTCGGCCCCGGAAACCGGCTGCGGATTCGGCGGTGCGGAAGCCGTTTGGTCAGGGGAGGGGGCCGTATTACCTGGCTCCACGCGCGGCGGCGCGGGCGTAGGCGCAGATGAAGGGGTCTCCGCAGGACGGGCATCGACGCTGGGGACCGGTTGGGTGGATTGTCCCGGGGACGGCGGCACTGCAGGGCGGGCCATCTGCTCCGGCGCCTGGTGCCCGGTGACACCCATGAGGGTCTCGGCCAGATGGCGCGTGCTGGCCATCATTTCCTGAAGCGTGCGACTGGCCTGCTGCTGGGTTTCCAGAAATTTTTGATGCGCCGCGGTGGTCTGCTGCTGAAGGGACTGGAGGGATTGAAGTCCCTGCTGAACGAGGTTGAACGTATCCGCGAGGCGGGAATCGGAGCCGGCATTGTAATCATTCATGGCTGCTGGTGTGTAATGGGGTTGGGGTAAAGCGCCGGGGCCCGCAGCATGCAACGGGTCGGAAGGTGCACCCAGCGGGTTGGCGCTGGCATTGCTGTCCGCACGCGCCGGATGGCCCTGTGACGCCGCAGCGTCTACCGTGCGCGACGCGGCCGAGATGCCGGCCGCAGCGGGGGCGCCGGTGCTTTTGCGGTTTTGGGGTTTGCGAAAATTGGCGCCTGAAATGGGGATCTGCATGCGGGGCCGCCGCCGATTGCCGTTGGGGGCTTCCCATTGAGAGAAATCGACCGGGCATCCCAGGGCGGCCAGTTTTCCCAGAAGGGTTGCCAGATCTTCGATACCGAAGGCGCGTCCGCTACCGGCATCGGTCGCCAGGGCATGATTCGGCTGTCCCTTCAGGATCTGTCGCACGAGACCGGTCAGAACGGTTTTGGGGCCCACTTCAATAAAAATCCGCACGCCCGCCTGGTGAAGATTATTGATTTCGTCGACGAAATTGACGGGATTGAGAAGATGGTCCCCGAGGATGGCTTTGATGGCCTCGGCGTCAGAGGGATAAGGTTTTCCGGTGGTGTTGGCAAACACCTGAGTTTCACCGGGTTCGAAGCGGATTTTCTCAAGGGCGGCCGCAAATGGGGCCTGGGCCTCCTGCATCAGTTTGCTGTGGAAGGCGGCCGCCACGGGCAGCCGTATCGTACGGAATTTCTGGTTTTTGCAGGCGGCTTCGGCCTGGGCGATGGCCTCGACCGACCCCGAAAGGACACCCTGGCTGGGGCTGTTGCGATTGGCCAGGACGACATCCAGATCTTCGGACGCGAGCAGGGCCTCGAGTTTTTCGAGCGGCGCCTTGACCGCCATCATGGTGCCGCTCGAGGCGCCGTCCGGACCGCCGGCGGCTGCCATGAGTTGTCCCCGCAGAACGGACAGTGCATATAGGGTTTCCTCATCGATCCAGCCCGCGCTGTAAAGGGCCGCCAGTTCTCCATAGCTGTGCCCGCACGTGAATTCCGGACGGACCCCGAAGCGGCGCAGCACTTTTTCCATGGCCACACTGACAGCCCCGATGGCCGGTTGGGCCACGGCCGTGTTGCGCAGGGCCTCTTCACGCTTTTTCGTGTGCGCATCCTCTTCGGACGGCGGATAGATGTGGTCGGTCAGCGGTGTTTCCTGGTCGAAGTGCCCGGCGGCGGATTCCAATGCCGCCAGTGCTTCCGGAAACCAGGCGATCCAGTCCCGGCCCATTTGAAGATACTGGCTGCCCTGACCCGGGAATAGAAAAGCTACAGGGCCGGGCGTCGGGCCCTGGCCGAAAAAGAAGGACCGGCCGAACCAGAAGGGCTGGTCACCTTGGGTTTCAAGCCCCTCGGTCGCTTCTTCCAGCACCGCAGGCCAATTCCACGCCGGTCCGCTGTCGCTCTCGATGCGTTGCACCATCAGTATGAGACGGAAAGGCGCTCCGGGATCGAATGCCTGCCGCAACCGGGCCGCCAGATAGGGCAGGCCGGTCGAACCATCGGTTTCCTCCAGCGACTGCCTGGCTTCTCCAAGCGCCTGCATCAGTCCCGGCTGGGATTCGGCCGCAAGCGCCAGGATTTCAATCGAGCCGTCCCAGGACACGGCGGTTCGCTCCGGTCGATATTCTTCTAGCACCATGTGAAAATTGCTGCCGCCGAAACCAAAGGCACTCACGCCGGCCCGGCGGGGCTGTGCAAGGCGTCGAAACCAGGGGCGCGCGGCCTTGTTGAGGTAAAAAGGGCTGTCCTCCAGACCGATGTCCGGATCGGGCGTCTCGGCCTTGAGGGTCGGCGGTAAAATTTTATGATGCAGGGCCAGAACGGTCTTGATCAGGCCGGCCGAACCGGCCGCGGCCTTGGTGTGACCGATCATGGACTTGACCGAGCCCAGGGCGCAGTGCTGGTGGGTGCCGTTCTCCTCGAAAAGCATTTTGAGGGCCTGGACTTCGATCTTGTCACCCACCCGGGTGCCGGTCCCGTGGGCTTCGATCAGATCGACCGATCGTGGTTCGACACCGGCGGCGTTGTAGGCCTGGCGCAGGGCCTTGAGCTGGCCTTCGGCCCGCGGGGCGTAAATGCTTTGGGACTTGCCATCACTGCTGGAGCCGATTCCCCGTACGACTGCCAGAATGCGATCGTCGTCTCTTTCGGCGTCTTCCAGCCGCTTCAGGATCAGGACGCCAACGCCTTCGCCCAGCACCGTACCGTCGGCATCCCGGGAAAAGGGACGGGCATCTCCGGTGGGGGAGAGAATCTGCGTGCGGGCAAAACACATGTGCATGAAGATGTCGTTGAGTGTGTCCACTCCGCCGGTAACGACCATATCGCTGCGGCCGGTGTAGAGTTCCAGCAGGCCCAGGTTAATGGCGCTCATCGAACTGGCGCAGGCCGCGTCGACCACGCAGTTCGTGCCGTTCAGGTCCAGGCGGTTGCAGATGCGGCCGGCCACGACGTTGCCCAGCAGACCGGGAAAAGAATTCTCCTGCCATTCCACGTATTCATCGGCCAGCGATTCCATGACCTGACGGGTCTTGGCCGGATCGACCTGTGCGTCTTCCAACGCTTTTTTCCACTTGGGCCAGCTCAGACGCGAGCTTAGCGGTATGACCAGTTCCTGGGTGCCGGTTACGCCCAGGATCACGCTGGTGCGATCACGGTTAAAATCGACATCTCTGCCGTAGCCCGCGGTCTCGAGGGCCGTTTTGGCCGCCATCAGCCCGATAAGCTGGGATGAGTCCGTGGATTCGAGATTGGACGGGGGGATACCAAACTCTGTCGGATCGAAATCGATCGGCGAGAGAAAGCCTCCGCGGCGGCAGTAGACGTGGTCCTTGCGGCCGGGGTCCGCGTCAAAATATTCCTCTGGCGACCAGTGCGAGGAGGGGACATCCGTGATGGCGTCTTTGCCGTGATAGAGCAGATGCCAATAGGCATGCGTACCCGTGGCGCGCGGGAAGTAACATCCCAGCCCGATGACCGCCACCGGTATGGACGGTTGATTTTGTTTTGCCATTTCTATATCGATTCGATTGGTATTATTAACAGTTTGAACCTGACCCTATAATACGTAGATCCAGTGTTTGCAAGGGTTCGTTTGCCAAAAGCAAGTTGACATATTGATATAACAACTCTATAAGCAAGGCATGATTCGATTCTATTCCAGCCGTGAACTATCCCGCCAGCTCCAGATTCCGCTGAACCGCTGGAAAAGGTGGTCGCGGGAGTTTCTGCCCCCCGACCCGCTGGGGGGGCTTCAATCCGGATACGCACGCCAGTTCAGTCCGCGGGAGGCTTTTATTGTCTATCTGGGCGGATTTCTGGTGTCGGGGCTGGGCTTTTCGATTCCTCAGGCCCGGCAGGTACTTAAAGAACTCAATGGCTGGATGAAAAAAAAAATCACAGACGGCCATCTCATCAGACACTGTGGCGGCAAAGGACCCAAACCACCCGCACGACCGCACTACGAAATCCATATCCTGGGTCGTACGGTCGCATCGGCGCGCGGAAATGGCAATCTGACTTACCGTGTACGGGAAATCGAAGCGCGCCGGCAAGCGGCGGAGGGCCTGCACTCTCACTGGCAGGAAACCTATACGGAAACGATTCTCAAACCATCGGTGCATGCGGACGAAGACGGGTATCCGCCGGTGCGCAGTCTTCTGGATATCACCGCGCTCGCGGATCGTTTTGCATGTCTGTTGAATTTATGAAAGTCCCCTTGAATATCAGGCCCTGGCCCGGTTGAGGGGCGCGCACACGGCTGCCCGGTTGTTTTCCCAGAACGACAGCGGTACGCCGTCAGGATGAAGCCGACAGGAAGGCATGCAGTTTATTGGGCGGCAGGGGGGCAAATCTATCGATGCCCGCCGGCAGGGGAACACCCTGCTGCCGCAGCGCGCCGGCGCGTGCCACCACCGACGCCCCCAGCAGCAGATTGAGGCCCACACTGACGCATTCGCGCCGCTCCGGTTTTTCCAGAAAAGACCCCCGGGTCCATTGGTTGAAGGCGCCGATCGCGGGACCACACCAGATCTGGTAATCCATCTGGCGTGAGGCTTCACCGCTGTTGGCCCATTTCGAGGATTTGCCCAGATAGGCCCTGAATACCAGCGCCATTTTGTGGCGGGGGTCCTTATCAGCCCGGTCGATCTGGCGGGGATCCCGGTGGTTGAAGAAATCGCAGGTCTGGCGCCACTCCTCCTCAAAGGCGCACCGGAAGAAATCCCTTTCCAGAAGCATGCGGTCCTTCGCGGGGATATCTTCCCAACACGCGTACTGGCGGTAAAAATCATAGAGTTTCTGCGCACGCAGTGCGAACATCGTGCCCCGCTTGAGCACCTGGACCTTAACGCCCATCTCGAACATGTCGGCCGCTGGCGCCATGGCAACATCCGCCTGCTGGGCCTCCGCCAGCATCTGGCGCACCAGATCCGATGTGCCCGATTCGATGCAGGCCTGATTCACCGTGCCCGTCAAGATATAGTCGGCCCCCATGGCGAAGGCCGCCGCCGCCGCTTCCGGTGTTGCAATCCCGCCGGCCAGACCGACGTGAATCGGTTCGGTGTAGTTGAAACGGGCGGCGATTTCATCCCTGAGTGTCATCATCGTAGGCAGAAGCGTCAGGGCCTGACGATTGTCGGTGTGGCCGCCCGAGTCGGCTTCAGCGGTGAGATCGGAGGCCACCGGCACCGAGCGGGCCAGGTCTGCCTCGGCCTCGCTGAGTGATCCATCCTGAACCAGGCGGGCAAGCAGTTTTTCGGGGGCCGGCGAGAAGAACTGGCGCGCGACCTCGACGCGGGAGACTTTGGCCACCACGCGGTTGGGGCAGACGACCCGTCCTTGGGCATCGCGGTGGATGCCATGCAACCGATAGCGGATCAGGGGCGGGGTGAGTCGCAGATAAGCCGCGGCGCTTATGTTGCGAACACCGTGGCGCAGGTAGAGGTCTACCACCGCCGCTTCCATATCGGGCTCGTGCGGGCTGTGGATCAGGTTGAATCCAAAGGGACCTTCGGGCAGCATCGTCTTGATCTGGATGATGGCCGGTTCGATCCGGTCCGGCGTCAGACCGGCGGCCCCGAAGAAAGCGATCATGCCGGCATTTCCGGCGGCCGTCACCATTTTCGCCGAGGTAATGCCATTGGCCATGGCCCCCATGACATAGGCATAGCGCAGCCCGAAAGCCTGGCGGAAACTGGCGCTTCCCAGGGTGTGGGGTGAAATCGGCGGAACCCAGGCGACCAGCGGCCAGCGCGACGGCGCCTCGTCTCCGCGGTTGTCGTCGTTGACGCGCAGCACGGCCCGACCGCTGCTAGCGACCGCCAGTCGTGCCTGTTGATGCACAAGATACAGCGGGCTATCGACCATCTGCAGGGCGGCTTCCAGAGCATAGCGCCCTTCCTGAGGGGCTTCATCCTGCTCAGGCTGCCAGGTGCCGATGGCTGTGGTCATGACCGGAATATTGGCTTGCATAATGGGTTCCCATGGTTTGCTTGGCTAAAATTGGCGCAACTTAATGCAAACCAAATCGGGCTGTCAACAGCCACCCGCCGGTCAACCGCGTGGATGGTAACGGCGGTGGACCGCCTTCAGGCGCTCGGCGGTCACATGGGTATAAATCTGGGTGGTGGCAATGTCCGCGTGCCCCAGCATGATCTGCACGGCCCGCAGGTCGGCCCCGCCTTCCAGGAGATGACTGGCAAAGGAATGGCGAATCGTGTGGGGGCTGATGTTGTAGGTGATCCCCGATTGCAGGGCGTATTTCTTGATGAGCTTCCAGAAACCCTGCCGTGTCATGGGACGCCCCTGCCGGGCCACAAAGACATACGGGCTGGTCAGGTGCTTCAGGAGATGGGGGCGGCCGTCGTCTAAATAAACCTGAAGCACCGCCTGTGCAAGGCGGCCGATGGGGACGATCCTTTCCTTGGCCCCCTTGCCGACCACCCGTACGAAACCCGCTTCCAGGTTAAGGTGCTTGAGCGCCAGGTCCACCAGCTCGCTGACCCGCAGTCCGGCGGCGTAGAGCAGTTCGAGCATGGCGGCATCGCGTTTGCCCTTCGGCCGATTGCAATCCGGCGCGGCCAGCAGGCGGCGGATATCGTCGACCGGGGCGACGGAGGGCAGGTGCAGACCGGCTTTGGGGAGATCGATCAGGCGGGTCGGATCGCTGGGGATGATTTTTTCCTGGTGCAGAAAGCGGAAGAAACCTCTCAAGGCAACCAGATGCCTGGCCCGGGAGCGGGCCTCGAGCCCATTGCGGCGCAGATCGATGAGATACTTGAGAATCACCGCCGGGTCGGTCTCGTTGTAGTGCTGAAGACCCTCGTCCCGGAAAAAGGCCGCAAAGCGCAAGAGGTCACGTCCATAGGCCTCCCGCGTTCGGGGGGCCAGGCCCTTTTCAACGGTCAGGTAGACGAGATAGCGCTCGATCGGTTCGTCCAGGTGGTCCGTCGCCATGGGAATGGATCTTGACATGTGGCCCTTCGCAATCCGCGCATCCAGTCGCCGGGGCGATCGAATCGTCCCGGCCAACCAGGCAATGCGCACCGCCAGCAATCTCAGGCCGGCAGAATGAAGTCTTCCAGATCGAGCGTGTTGAGGACGACCGCCCGATCTGCTTCCACCCGAACCTGGTTTTCAAGCCGAATGCCACCCCATTCCGGCAGATAGATACCGGGCTCGACGGTGACGAGCATGCCGGCTTCCAGTGTGTCGTCGCTGCGGGGGCTCAGCCGGGGGGCTTCATGGATGCAAAGGCCGGTGCCATGGCCCAGGCTGTGGCCGAACCGGCCCGCAAATCCAGCTTCACGGATGATGGTGCGCGCCACCGCATCAACGGCACGGCCGGATGCGCCGGCCCGGATGGCATCGATAGCGGCTGCCTGGGCCCGCTGAACCGTTCGGTAGCATTCCCGAAAGGTTTTGTTCGGGGGGCCGCAGCACAGGGTTCGGGAGATGTCGGAGCAATAACCGTCGACCCGTGCCCCCCAGTCCAGAAGAAGCGGTTCGCCTTTCTGCAGGCGCCGCTGACCGGGAACGGCATGCGGCCGGGCGCTGTTGGTTCCGGCCGCCACGATGATGGGAAAGGACGGCCCCTCGGCGCCCGCGGCGCGCATGAAATCCTCCAGCATCCGGGCGATTTCGGATTCGGTCATGCCGGGGGCCAGCACATCCCGCAGTTTCCGGAAAGCGCCTTCGGCGCAGGCCACCGCCCGCAGGGTGGCGGCGATTTCCGCTTCGTCCTTGCAGCCCCTCAGTTCCTCGATCACGGCCGCCTGGGGCACAAGCGCGATATCCGTCTCGGCCTCACGTAGCTTGGCTTCCAGTTCAAGATGTTGCTTGACCGACATGCGCGCGCTTTCGAAACCGATGCGGCCAAGGCCCAGTTCGGCGAAACGGCCGGCCAGTTCATCCAGGAGCCCGTCGCGCTGACACACGACCTCAAAACCGCCGGCCTCTTGCCGGGCCTGGAGTTCGTAGCGCGAATCGGTGATCAGGAGCATTCGCTCGGAAGCAATGATCAGCGCGCCCGCGGTTTCGTCAAATTGACCGTCCTCGGCGCTGTAACCGCTCAGATAGCGCCGGTTGGCCTCGATTAAGACCAGGAAAGCGTCGAGATCGAGGGTCTGCATGCTGGCGCGCAACCGGGCGATGCGCTGCGGGTGTAGCAATTGCGTTGTCATGGTTTCCTTTTGAGGCTTCGCGTGTAGGCCATCGGCGCACGGCGCCATGTCTTGATGTTTTGACGCGATTTATAAGCAAAGGCCTGCGCGAAATCAAGCCCTGGCCTGCGTTTCCCTGCAGCGCGCCGGCAGCCCTGAGGGCGTAAATCACTTGACACGGCCTGGCAATTGACAAATAAACGGTGCTCAGCGCTTGCCGGCCCGCGTGGTGGCCGACACGCGCAAAGCCAATCCCGGCGGAACCGATCAGGCGCAGAAGAGGAAGACGGGTGACGATTCAACTGGACGACCTACCAGAAGTTTACGAGCAGAGCATTAAAAATTATCACATGCTTATGTCGCGGCGCGTAAAAGATATCCTTATCGTTGCCAGCCTTTTCGATGCCTGCATCATCAACCAGGATATAAAACTCGAAGAACGGATCGAAGTGTTCTACCGCGACCGCGAATACAACCGCCCGCCAACTGTGACCTGGGCGCATTCGGCGGCCCATGCAATGGTCTGTCTCGAAGAGAAGGATTTCGACCTGGTGATCATGACGCTTCAGGTCGGCGACGCCCAGGCCGCCGATCTGGGGGCGGCCATCAAACGGCGCTGGTCACGGATGCCGGTCCTGCTATTGGTGCACGAACCAACCGCTGTGCGCCATTTGAGACAGGGCGAAACCCGACCGGAAGGCGTGGATCAGGTCTTCGTCTGGTCCCCAGATGCGGACCAGGTCACGGCCATGATCCAGTGCGCGGAAGACATGCTCAACGTTCACCAGGACACGCAGCGCGGCCGTGTACCTGTCATTGTGCTGGCGGGAGCCTCCGTCGTCCAGCTCTCGGCAACGCTGCCGTTTGTCTATCGCGAAATCAGGGCCCAGTCGGCACTGAGCGTTCAGGACGGGCGCGACGGGGAAGTCCGCCGACTGCTGCGCAAAGCGCGTCCCCGTGTGGTGCTGGCAACGGATTACGAATCGGCTGTCGATGCGGTGGATACATATGCACCGTACCTCATTGGCGTGATTGCCGCCTCGCCGTCGACGGATGAAAAGGGTGATGGCAGCGATGGCGCTACGGGCCGGGATTTATTGCAAAAGGTCCATCGCATTGATCCGGCCCTGCCCTTCCTCCTGTTGGACGCCGATCGGCGGGGAGCCGTCGAGGCGGATGCAACCGACGCCGTTGACATGCATTTTTGCGGGGATGACCTCGCGGCGACGGTCAACCGATTCGTGCAGCAGCGGCTCGGTTTCGGCCCCATGGAAATTCGGGGTGCGGACGGCCGGGTGCTGGCACGGGCAGAGACCCTGTCGCAGCTCGAGCCCTTGGTCGACGAACTGGCCGCGAATGTCTTGTGGGACCATATCCGCCGTCACGACTTTACCCGCTGGCTGCGTGCACGGGGTGAACTGCTGCTTGCCGAACGGCTGCAGGCCTTCACGCGCGCAGCCCAGGACAATGCATCGCCCGGCGCATCGCGTGAACTGCTGGGAAACCTCTTAAAGGCGCGCCGCATAAACCGGTTGCAGGAAACCATCATCGATTTCGACCGCGAGCGCTTCGACCTCGAAGCGGGTTTCTACCGGATCGGCCGGGGGTCCCTGGGCGGCAAGGCCCGCGGTCTGCTTTTTCTGGCATCCCAGTTGGGCCCGGATCCGCGCTGGAAGGATCAATTCCCGCAGATCGACCTGGTTGTACCGCGCGCCCTCGTGCTGACGACCGATGTATTCGATACGTTTATAGCGGCCAATGGACTGCAGGTCCGCGCCCGCACGCGGATGACCGACACGGAAATCGCCGACAGATTCATGGCGGCCCCGCTGCCGGCCGAAACCGTCGCCGACCTGGAGGCCTATCTGGCGCGGATGACGCAGCCTCTGGCGGTTCGCTCTTCCAGCCTGCTGGAGGATTCGCTTTCACGTCCATACGCCGGCATTTACAAAACCTACATGCTGCCCAACGATCATTCTGAACGGAAGGTGCGCCTGGACGAGCTCATGACCGCCATCAAGCTGGTCTATGCGTCCACCTTCTTCGAGGAGCCGCGTGCCTTTGCGGCGCGCACCCAGCAGAAGCCGGACGAAGAAAAAATGGCCGTGGTGATTCAATCCCTCATCGGCCTGCAGCATGAAGACCTGTATCTGCCGGCCATTTCAGGCGTGGCCCAGTCCTACAACTACTACCCCGTAGCGCCCATGCAGCCTGAGGACGGGATCGCCAACATTGCTGTGGGCCTGGGAAAATCGGTTGTGGATGGCGAGAGAACCCTGCGCTTCTGCCCGCGCTACCCTCAGCATCTGCCGCAGTTCTCGACCGTTGACGATATGCTCGACAATGCCCAGCGCCACTACTACGGGCTGAGGATGCAAGCCGCGCCCCTGACACTCGACATTGACGCCGACGCCACGCTGGTCAAACGGGAAATCGGCGACGGCGACCCGCCGGATCTGATGCGCCTGAGCGCCAGCACCTACCTGCCCGAAGAACACCGCATCAAAGACGCTGCCGTGGTCGGCGGCTATCCGCTGGTGACCTTCGCCCCTGTGTTAAAGTACGATGCCCTGCCGCTGGCCGCGATCCTGAAAACGCTCCTCGCCGCCGGAACAAAGGGCATTGGCCGGGCCGTGGATATCGAATTCTGCATCCACACCCCGGGGGGGGCAGATGGCCGCCCGCAAATGTCCATCCTTCAAATCCGGCCCATGGCCGGTCGGACGGAGACCGCCGAAGTCGCCATCCGGGACGACGACGGCAAACATGCCTTCTGCTATTCGGAAAACGCCCTGGGCAACGGGGTTATTGCGGACCTGGTGGATATCGTCTACGTCAAACCGACGGATTTCGACCCGGCCAAAACACCCGCGATTGCAAAGGAGATCGCGCGCATCAATGCCGAATTGAGCAAAGCCGGTGCGCGCTATCTGCTGATCGGTCCGGGGCGCTGGGGCTCGGCCGACCCCTGGCTGGGAATACCGGTAAACTGGGCCGATATTTCCGGGGCGGCAGCGATCGTCGAGACCACCCACGAGGCGATCAACGTCGATCCCTCCCAGGGGTCCCATTTCTTTCACAACCTGACATCTCTGGGAATGAGTTATCTCAACATCACCGCCGACAGCGGCGACTTCATCAAACCCGGCTGGTTTGCCTCCCACCCGGTCATGCGGGTCACACGCTACCTGTCCCATATCCGGCTGGAACGGCCGATGATCATCAAGGTCGACGGCCGCAGTTCGCGCGGCATCATCCGCGACTCCCGCTAGCGCGCAAACCGGCCACGAGCGTGAGGCCCTGACGGCGGGTCGAATTGGGTGCCGGGTCGAAACGGGGGTGAAGCGACGGCCGACCCGCCAGGTATGCCGCCGGGTTACGGATGCGCGAAAAGGTCTTATCATTGATCGAGACCACGACGCTCCGGGAGAGACGACCATGCTGACCCTCGACGCTGTGCACGAAGCCGACCGCCGCATTCGCGACCGCATCCTACGGACGCCGCTGGTTTATTCCCCCGCCCTGAGTCAGATGTTTGGCGCCGAAATCCATCTGAAAATGGAAAACCTCCAGAAAACCGGTTCGTTCAAGATCAGGGGCGCGCTCAACACGATCATGGCCCGGGGAGGGCGTCTGCCGCCCCTCGGCGTCGTGGCCGGGTCGGCCGGGAATCATGCCCAGGGCGTTGCCCTGGCCGCCCGGCAGGCGGGTGTGGCCGCCACCATCATCATGCCCCAGGGGGCCTCGATTTCCAAGCAGGAGGCCACCCGCAATTACGGCGGCAAGGTGATTCTCGAGGGCCGGAGCGTATCCGAAAGCATTGATGCGGCCCGTCGGCTGGCGGGCGAGGGGCGTGCTTTTATCCATCCCTTCGATGACCCCGACATTATTGCCGGACAGGGAACGATCGCACTGGAAATAATGGCGGATCTTCCCGACGTCGACACCATCCTCGTGCCGGTGGGCGGCGGAGGGTTCATCGCCGGCATTGCGCTGACGGTGAAGCATTTGAATCCCGCGGTCAGGATTATCGGCGTGGAGACCACCGCCTGCCCTTCGGCTTCGGCGGCGCTGGAGAAGCAGGCCGTGGCCTGTGTGCCCAGCCGGCCTTCGATCGCCGACGGGATCAATGTCCGGCAAGTCGGGGAGACCCCCTTCGAAATCATACGTTCCAAAGTGGACGAGATCGTCTGTGTTGAAGAAGATCGCATTGCCGCCGCCATTTTGCTGCTCATGGAACGCAAGAAAATCGTAGCTGAAGGTGCCGGGGCGGCGCCCTTGGCAGCGCTGATGAGCGGTGCGGTCAGGCTCGCCAAGGGGAACAGGACAGTCCTGATGATAAGCGGGGGCAACCTGGACAGCCCGCTTTTGGGTCGGATTATCAGCCGCGGGTTGACCCAGAGCGGTCGCATCATGCGGGTGGGGGTCGAACTGCGGGATGTGCCCGGGGCCCTGGCCCGCCTGCTGGCGCTTATCGCCGGTCAAAACGCCAATGTGCTGCACATCTACCATAACCGCAGCCGACGGGACCTGCCCATCAATGTGACGGTGGTCGAACTCGAACTCGAAACCCGCGGTGAAGTGCATGTGGCCGAGGTCGAACAGACACTGCGCGATGCCGGGTATGCCCTGAGTCACTGCTGATGCCCGGGGCGAACAGCTTGGCGCCCTTGGCCTGGGGCGCTGAGATCACGCCCTGACGACGGTTGCGATCTCCCCAGCGTTCAGCCCCGGGACGCGCGGCGTTTTCCATTCTGGCGACCAACGACCCCGAACAGCGCGATGCGGCCGTTTGTTATGCTGTGGGTCCATCACGGTTTAAACCGCCAGCCTCGAAAGCGCAGACCATGACAGGCTACAGGTTGGCGGCCAACCGCAGATGGCTGCGGCTGACGGCGATGTTCAAATCGGTATTGACCAGATCATGGTGATGCGCCTCGAAAGGCAGATAGACGAGGAGATATTTTTGTGGCCGCACCGCGATGGCGGGCAGCAGATCGGGAACCCGGCTGGCAGGGCGCAGGAAACCGGCCAGGTTGATCTTGATGGTGTCCAGCGCTTCCTTGACGGGGAGGTTGGCCGTCTGCACCCCCTGTTCGGGAATTCGGTCGTCCATCCTCGTTATCGGGCGGGCCATTGTCAGGGCGCGGGCCAGGCGGAGCAGAACCCCAGGGCGCACTTTGAAGGCCGGCGCCCAGAAGCGAAAAGGAAGTTCTTCCCATCCGGGCTGCACGGCCAGCGGCAGGTTGGCCGCGCGTACGAGGTCGGCATAGTTTTCAAGGGCCAGTCCGCGGACCTCGGCTTTGATGCGCCAGAAGGGGAGATAGACCGTATCCGCCGAGCCGGATGCGACCCGCGCAAAGCCGACGCGCTGAAAACGGTCGCGTCCCGGTCGCCAGAGCGACTGGCAGTGCCGACAGATCAGCACGCAGGCATCGCGGGCGCCCTGCATGTCCCACCCGCAGTCCGGGCATAGCGTGGGCAGGAAGCGGATCCGCCAGTCAGGCGCTCCGCCCGGGAATTCGTCCGCCAGGCGCTCGGCTTTCAGGCTGCTGCCGGTAGGGCTGTTCAGAACGCCGTCGACCAGGCCCTTGCCGATATAGAAGGGCGCATAGATCATGCTCAGCGATTCGCCCACATGGGCCTGGTGAACGACCGGAGAGGGGCACTCCTGGGCAAAACGCTTTGTCAGCTGGGCCGCGGCCGTGGACGCATCGCTCTTCGGGTGGATGAAATAGCCGGGAACGTCCGGCGACACAAACCGCAGCTTGAGGGCCTGGCTGCGCAGACCGACCGAAACGGGGAAATGGCTGGAGACGGCCGCCTGGTGACTGACATCAACGAAACGATGGGCAACGCCCTGGCGACTGTATGCGAACAGCATCCCCCGAAAGCGCCAGTAGGGGTAATAGATCAGCTCCTGGCCCGCGGGGGCCTTGTGAGGCAGTCGATAACGGAAATACCCGCTCTCCAGCAGATAAGATTTGACCCGACAGAAGGCGCAGCTGAACAGGCGGTCGGTTTCGGCCAGTTCCGCCGGGGCGCCGCACTGGGGGCACTGGTAGTCGATGCGCAGATTAGAGCTTTTCACCGCAGGCCACGCAGAAAACCGCATCGCTTAAATTCTCGGCACCGCATTGGCCGCAGGCGCGGGCCGACGGTTGCGCTACCGCCTCCTGGCCGCAGCGCGAGCAAAAGCGGGCGTTGGGGGTCAGGTTCTTGCCGCACTGGATGCATTGGCGGAAAACCAACTGCTGGTGACCGCAGTGGGGGCAGAAGCGGGCCTCGGCGGGAAGCGTTCCCCGGCATTCAGGGCATTGGGCCTCGCGGGCAGACGTGTCGGGGGAAGAGGCCTGCCCCCCGAAATACTGGGCGAACATGGCCGGCAGCATCAAACCGATGCCGGCGCCCATGCCGGCACCGGCGG
>CAJHYH010000561.1_pt1 | contig 26401 bp, 21 predicted proteins | sample 9198661 | NCBI WGS metagenome assembly CAJHYH01 (sample SAMEA7708356, study PRJEB35096) | sediment metagenome | biome: marine neritic benthic zone biome [ENVO:01000025]; feature: sediment [ENVO:00002007]; material: shallow marine sediment [ENVO:03000034] sea grass bed [ENVO_01000059] ... | reverse complement strand
TGAACTTCACCCAGATTTGATCTTCGACCATTTGGACTTCAACTTCCAGGGGACCCGTTTTTTCAAAATCCAGCATCAAAGCGGCCGTTAATACCTCACCCTGCCCGTCCGCTACCCGATTGTCATTCCGGGAATGCATTCGAAAGTGCACCGAACGATATTCATCGCTGGCAGCTTCGACCAGAAAACCGGAAGCGTATTCCGATGACGCCGCCCCCTCCCTGAGATCAGCTTTCGGCCGGTTTGCCGCCTCGGTGCCTGTATCAGCACGCTTGGGGCGGGATGCTTGGGGCGGTGCGGATGGTTGCTCCAAGGACTTTGATCGCAACGCGGACGTGGATATCGATCGGCGGTTTTTATCAACCGATCGGGCATTGGGCGACGAGATGTACCCCGGCAGTCGCGTGGCGGTCAGCGCCAGCAGGACAGGGTTTTGAGAATTGGATTGGGCGCCGCCTGTCATCGGCTGCGAAGGGGTTGCAGCCACTGGCCGACCGGAGGATCCTGACGGCGTCTGACCGGGTTTTCCAGATGACGTCCCGCCAGGCAGTTTATGTCCCAGTCGGGATCCTGCGAGCATACGGATCAAGATGGGGGGTTTTACCTGGCCTTCAATTTCTCCGGCGTGGCGTTGCGGCTGAACCTCAAAAAGAAAGATGTCGCCGGGTTTGCCGCCTAAAGGCTGGTTGGTGGTAAATTGCGAGGAACCGATCTGGAGGCGCGTATGACCCTCAGGAGAAACACTTAATATGCGGGCCTGGATAACATCACCCGGGGCTAAACGGTTTAGACCGGAAGCATTTTGGGCGCCGGTTGGGCCGAATGCTGTATGGGGCCGGATCTCCAGCGGATGCCTTCCTTGCATGACTTTGATGAAGGTTGAAATTGCCAGCCGACATCAGCTGATCGCCGTTTGGCTGTCAATATCGCACATTGAGCCGACTTCAGGGGTTTCAACCGACCTGTACTTCGTTATGCCCATCAGGTTCTTGGTTATGATACCCATGCGGCGCGTTTCATCTTCGATCATTTTTACGATTTCACAAACCTGCGCAGGCTCGCTGATATCGCCGGAGGTTACCATGCTGGCATAGCCGAGAATAACCTGCATGGGCTGGTTGAGCTTATGGCACACTGTGCCGGCCATCTCCAATGCGCCTGCGAGCTTGTCACTTTCGGCATTTTCGCGCGTCGCAATCTGTCGTTCGAAGAAAATACCCAACAGGTCTACCGCGGTCGCAAACGCCTCAAAGAGCGGCGTATCCCGGTCCACGTCGGCAGCGCCGCAATCCAGGCACAGTCCCCCCCACCATTCGCCGAATACCTGAATCGGTAAAAAAAGCCAGTTTTTCGTATCGCTGTCACGGGTGTATGAATCACCGCCATCGCATTTCAGTTGGGCGTTCAAACGCGTCGGCTTGCCCTCGGCCAGCCGGCGGACAACTTCGCGGGTCGGCCGATAGGCGGCCCTTTCACCTCCACCGGTATGGTTGCTGCCGGTAGGATAGCGCCATTCGAAATAAATCCCCTCATCCCTGCCTGTCCGTTTTTCAAATACCGCCAGCGTATCCATACCGGCAATGCCCCTGATTCTCTCCAGGACCACCGAAGCGGCCTCATCACCGCTATCGTTGTGCAGGAGCGTGCGGACGCTGGTATTAATATCCTGGGCCACTTTAAGCTGCCGAACGAGATCGGCTATCTGCGCATCTTCGATCGACAGCGTGCCGTAAGGATTCTGCTGGTGGCTGGTGGATACGTGCATTTCTTTTCCTTTGGCTGGCTTGATCAAGCGGCTAGAATTTGCATCTCCTCGGAAAGATTATCGACCGCCTGTCGCGCTTCACTCAGCACGTCCGGCACGTCTTTTTCCGTCATTTCCAGAAACGTCAGGGCATCATCATCGATCATGTACATATGGGCGTCGATACCGTCCATCTGAGCCATCATACTTTCGCTATCCTCCAGGGCCTTGGCCATGTTGGCGACCGAATTGGCCATGAAGATAATATAGGAAAGCTCATCGCCCTCACTTTGGGACGGTTGGTGATGGTGTTTGATTGCCGTGGAAATACTTTCCGGGATATTCCAATGTTTACAGACCTCGAAGCCGATTTCGGCATGGTCCAGGCCGAGAATATGCTGTTCCGCCGCCAGCATCGAATTACGTCCGCCCTCGGTCAAACGCTCAAAATCCTCTTTACGGCTGTCTACATGTCGATCCAGAACCAGTTTGCCGACATCATGAATCAAACCGGCCGCGAAAGCATCGTTTTCAAGCTCGGGATTTTTACGCATGGCCAAAATACGCGAGGCACTGGCTGCCATCAGCGAATGCCGCCAGGCCCCCGCCGAGTCCAGGTCATAGCCCATCAGGGTTTTGCCCAAAACGGCCGAACTGCCGACCATCGAGATAAGTTGACCCAGGGCATTGAAGCCCAACATGCTGGAGGCATGGCGTATCGACGAGACCTTGCCGCTCAACCCATAGTAGGCTGAGTTCGCAAGCTTGAGCACTTTGGTGGCAATGGCCTGGTCCGACTCGAGCAGCGCTGAAAGGTCCCTCATCTCCGCTTCCGGGTCCGCCAGCAGACCTCGCGCCTTGAAGACGATCTGTGGCATGGGCGGCAGGTCTTTGAGCTGCCGCAGAATTTTTTTTCTGAAATCGCCATTGTTGTCTGCCTTGGGGGCGGTATCAACGGCGGCCTCCATCGCTGCCGTAGCCTTTTCTGCCGTGACCGCATCACCGTTCCGCAAGGCTTCCAAATTAAGGGCGATGCGCTCTTTGCAATTGAGGCACGGAAAAGACACCTTTTTTTTAGGCGGCAGCTTGTCATCCGGCACTTCGTACTGCTTGTTGCACTGCGGGCATTCGAACTTCATGGCGATCCACTCTTTGCGGTTAGTCGTGCTTTTCCACAAGGTCCTGGTTTTAGCGATTGTTGCCGCGTGACGACGTTGGCGACGGCCAGACGGCGGTTCAGGCGGAAACCGAAGGCGCCTTTCGTGGATACACACGCGTTAATAAGATTTACCAGTCTCATGCCTAATATCGACCACCTGACGGGAAACTTTAGCAGGGTGCGGCAATCCGACGGATAGTCGTGATGGGGGGCTGTCTGCTGGCGGCAAAGCCGGAACCTCACGGAAACCGGAGCGATGCTAAGCCATAATGGCGGCGATGGCGGCGCGAAATGCAGTGATATTTATCGGTTTGGAATGAATTTGGGTGAAACCCAGAGCTGCGATTTTTTCCAGATCGGGGTGATGGGGATGACCGGTCGTGATCAGCACTTTCATGGCAGAAAAGGGTTCTTTTCCATGGATGGCCTGGCATACCTCCAGTCCGTTCATTCCGGGCATCATGAGGTCCAAGATCAGCAGATCGGGGGGACACGAACCGATTTTAATCAAACCGTCAACCCCGTTGGCGGCTTCATCGACGGCGTACAGGCCGGTTTTGTCGACCGCCTGCACAATCAAACGTCGCACCGGGGCGTCATCATCGACCACGAGCACGCGCGGCAATTTTTGTTGCGGTTCGACGGGTAGCGTGATGGTAAATACGGTACCGCCCTCATCTGAATCGGCAAAGGTGATCTGCCCTTCGTGCGCCTGCACCAGATTGTAGCTGACGGCCAGCCCCAACCCCGTACCCCCCTGACCCTGGTTGCTGGTCACGAAGGGATCGAATAGCTTGTCCGCCACTTCGGGGTTGATGCCGCGGCCATTGTCGTGCACGGCAATATAAACACGGTCCTCAGCGTGCACATATCCGGTTTCGACGATGATACGCCCCTGATCGTGATCGATAGCCTGAATCGCATTGATGACCACATTCAGTGCTACCTGCTCGATGGCCGTAAGGTTGCCGTTTATGCGGGGCAGATCGTCGGAGAGATTCAGGGTCAGCTTGACATCGGATTTGCGTATCGTGGTCTGGGCTAGGCGAAGGGCCGCGGTGACGGCGGCGTTGATGTCGACCGGCGCCTTGTCATGGATCTGCGAGCGCCGCGAGAAGTTTTTAAGATCTTTGACAATTTTCGCTATCCGACTGGCAGCCAATTCCATGTCGACGATCAACTGATGAAAATGACGCTCCAAATAGTCCAGCTTGTAGCCACCGAATTTACGGGGTTTCCCCTTTGGGGAGAAATATTGCAGGTGCGGTAATATATCCCTCCACACCCGCTCGAGAATGGGCAGGTTGAACAGAATCAGGCTGGTGGGATTGTTGATTTCGTGGGCCATACCTGCCACCAGGGTGCCCAGGGCTTCCATCTTCTGGGCCTGGTATAGCTGGTCCTGACTGCTGCGAAGCGCCAATTCCGCCCGCTTGCGACGGGTTATATCGCTGACGGTTAAAATGGCCCTCCCGGGCGGTCGGTCCAGACGACGGGCATCGACCCGGTACCAGAATTCCTCATTATTGCGGGCATCAGCGAAGTCATATGCAAAACGATCCCGGCTGCCGCTGATGATCCGATTGAGTTCCGCGACCCTTCTGCGGTTCGTGCGTGGCGGCATTGATTCTGGGCAGTTTTCCTCCAGCAGAAGTGCGGTATCGCCGGCCTTAACGTTGCGCCCCGTGATCTGGAGTGTTAAATGGCGCCAGGCTGAATTAAAGGCGACCAGCCTGCCGTCCGCATCCACGATGGCGATGCTGATTGCCAGCGCGTCCAGCACCACGCCAAGCAGTGTGGCCGATTCTGGCGGATATGCCGGGCGGCTATCGTTTTGGGCAGCGGCCATTGGAGGCAGAGGCTCTCACTTCTCGTCGTGAGCGGATGGATCGGCCGACGCGACCGTATTGGCCGTTGCTGTCCTTTGCGCCGCAATGTTGTGCAGGTGGTAATCGCTTCGACAACGTTCGGCCATCCTGGTTTCAACGTTTTCCTGATCCAACCCCATCATGATGCGGTAGACGTGCCATTTGGTTTTACAGAAGAAAATGTCGAACGGCATCTCGCGTCCTTCTTCTCGAAATATGCGAATCCCCGGAATGTTGTCGATCTGCACATATTCTACCGGCGCATTGATCAGCAACGGTTCCACGTCATGTTTGTTTTGCCAGGGGATGCAGGCCCCTGCCATGCCCAGAAGCGGATCCATGACCGACCGCAGTTTCTCGGTCACGCCCCCGACGGCTAGAATGATATCGCCCGTCAGGGAGCCTGTCAGGGCAAACTTTTCGTTCACCGGCATCCGAATAAAATCCGAAACCAGGGCCACATCGATGGCGGCCGAAGCACTGTCGCCTTCAACGCCGCCATGGGCCTGGATGTATTCAATGTGCATTTCATAACCGACATAAGGTGCGCCGGTTTTCTGCAGCACACGCCGGACCGAAGCGCGGACGTTCTGCGCCGCGGCCTTGGCGATTTCGCCGATCTTTCCGCCGGCGATAACCCGATCGGCCCCAGCATCCACCATGCAGTGGATGGGCAGCGGTTGCCCGTACATCTGACCGCTGGCGTTGGAGGATACCACGGCCAGACCGACGACATAGCCTATCGAATCGGTGATCGAATCGATGTATTTTTTCAGGTCCTTCTTGTGACGGGCCATCTCCTGGTGGATCGAACCTTCCAGACTCAGGTGTTCCTGGAGCGCGATGCGCACATGTACCGGTGCCACGGTTTCGGCATTACTGAATATCGCTTCGAAAACCGCAGCTTTAATGATGCCATTGATGGGACGCAGAATGGTCGTCAGTTTGCCGTCGCTGGCGCGGCAGCGCAATTCTTTAACAATTTCCATCACGGCATTGCGTGTAAACTCGCGCGATGCCAGACGGAAGTCCGAAGGCAGCCCGCGGCCGAAAATCTGTTCACAGCGCGCACGCACGCTTGCCATGCCCTCGTTGGCGATCACCTCGCCCCACGCGGCTTCAAACTCTTCTTCGATACGCTTGACCTCCTGCTTGACATACTGCACAACCTGTCGGATCGTGTCCGGCGTTTCGGCAACCGCGCTTTCCATGTGAACGATTTCGCCTTTGTCTTCGATCCGGCTTAAAAAAGCGCCGTCGCCCTCGGATCGCAGGTATTCGACCGTGTCGTGATTGCAGCAGGCCACAATAATGTTGTCTGCCCGCAGATAATTCTCGGACCGGTCGGCCGCACCGCTACCGGTTCCCTGGCCGCCCTCAAGAATATATTGTTTTTCCTGCATAATTTCTAAAAGTTCGGGCATGTAACCAATCCGTATCAAGGTGCGCAGTTCATCAATATAAATGATCGCTGAAGTGGCATGGGCGCCCAGATAAACGCGCTGGTGCGGTGGCGTCTGAAGATTCCCGGACTGGTACGGGTCGTGTCGGAAACCGCCCTTCATGTTGCGGGCATTCGGCTCGGAGATGCGCGCCATCAACTGTTCATGTTCACGCGGGTCATAGAGAACAGTCGGCAGCATATCGTACAGATGCTTCAGGTTGGCGGCCACAGGGGGCGCGTTGTGTTCCTGGATTTTCTCCTGAGCGCGGTGGTTGTTCTCCTGGATAAAAAGAAAAATACTGCCGATGCCGGTAATTCCGGCACCTACAAGGAGCGGCGGCAGGAAGTAGCCCGCAATGACAAGCACGATTGTCGCGGCCAGGAGGACATGCTTTAGCCGGCGGACACTTTTGATCTGGTCCCTCAGGCTGAAGTGCTTACCGGCGTCGGCGGTGGCTTCGATTTTAAGCCGCAGTTCTTCAAGCAGCCGATCCGCCTGCCGGGGTTCCTCGTAGGCGATGCGAATGTGATTGCGGTCGCTTCCGGGGTAAGCCAGGATGGCCTCCTGGGGGCGAATATAGTCGCCCAGCGACTGTGCGAGGATTTCTTGAAGCATGCCGGCAAGCATCGACTTGCCGGTGCCCGGGCGCCCCACCATTAAAATATGGCCGCGTTTGTGGGCAATCTTGCGAATGGCCTTCTTGGCACGGTCCTGAAAAACAACCCGGTCGATTGGATCGTCTGGTATGTTGACGGTGCCTGTATCCTCAAAAAAGGCAAGGCGCTTTTCCAGCAGCTGTGGATAGCGCAGCAGCTCCTTGATCCAGGCCTTGTCGTTGGCGTTAAGATTGGCTTTCATCGCTGCGTCCACTGATATTCTCCAGAAGGTAGTATTTTCCCGCTTCGGAGACGGTCGCGCGCTGGTTGATCGCGGCAAATACCTGGGGGGCTCCTGTTCGCAGAGGCTCCAGAGCTTTTAAATCGTGCATCACGGAAATATTGGTGATGGGGAGCGGGTCACCAAACCCCTCCTGGGTGACATAGCTGAAGGAAACACCCAGTTGGTGGTGGTTCAGCGAGCGCATCACACTGCGCCGCACCTCGATGTCCAGTTCCAGTGAGGAGAAGATATCCTTGTAAACCTGGGGAATACGGCTATGGGTGTAGTCAATGTCGAGATTCGGGTTAAACATCAGCCGCATGGGGCGCGCTTCGTCAGCCAGGCATTGATTGAAGGCCTCCGCCAGCGGTGGACTGGTATCCACCGCCTGTTGAAGCAGAACCATCCGGTGAAGGTTTTTGAGATCATTGATCCAGAAAGCCATGCGGTCTTTGGCATTGAGTAGACAGGCGAAAAACTTGCCGTCCACATGGAATCGCAGCAGCCGGTGCCTGCGCTTACCCATGAAAAGGCTGCTGCGCCAGCCCCGCATTTCAAATAAACCATCGGCGATATGGACACTGGCCAGCGTTGTGCGGACAGGCTTCAGGAGATGATCCAGGACGTACTGGTGCTTCTCGGCGAGACTGCCCTTGAGCGTCAAAAGTGTGCGGTGTCCGGCTTCATCTTGACAAACGCCGCGGATGTCCGCCAATTGGGCAAGGTTGAGATCGGCGATTTCCGGCAACACGGGATCGAGCGGCTGAAGCATCCCGCGCAGATGCTCAACGTGGCCGGCCAACTGACGATCTTTCAGGCTCGGTATCTTGACGACGTTGCGGGCGAGAAATGTCTTCTTGTTGATAGCCGCATTGTCTCGGTTCGGGGGCCGTTTTATGAAGAGGCGCCCCAAGGCCTGCCGCACACGGCGGCCGCTCGTTGAAACCAGGTCGCACTCACAGCCCACGAGCTGGTTTTCGACCTCGATCGAACCGGGCTGCAGGAGGTAGCGCCCGATGTCGGAAAGGCCGTATTCCATCACCCTTTTCGGCCGGGCCTTGATCCCCAGTGCAGCGACGTCAAAATCGGTGTATGCTCCCGGCGTTATGATCCAAATTGAATCGGGCATGGCCCCATAGATTCCTGTAGGGGGAATACGGTTGGTCGCTCACGGCCTTCAAGCGGCCTCTAATTCCGGTGTCGTCGATGACGGTCGTTGTGGCACGAACCTTCATCGCGGGCATGCGGCCTAACTATCGAACACTACCACATATTCCCTGAATTGAACACGTTATCCCCTGTCCTGGCGATTTGGCACCGGCGTCGGGTTACGAACCACTGTTATCGAAGATGGGTTTGACTGGCTGGGGAATGGCCGTCAGGATGATTTCCACCCGCCGGTTTTTTTCACGTCCCTCAGGCGTTTCATTGGCATGTGTCGGACGGTATTCGCCAAAGCCCATGGTGGATATCCGTTCTGGCGGGATCTTGACGTTGCCGATCATGTATTCCGCCACTTCGGCGGCACGTGCTATCGACAGCTTGAGATTGGACTCAAACGGACCACCACGCACGGGGACGTTGTCCGTATGCCCGGCAATGATGATATCCCCGTCGGTGCCTTTGAGGCGTTTGCCGATCTCTCTGAGAATCGGAATCAACCGCGGTTTGATGCGCGCCTTGCCGGAATCGAAGGTCGCGCCCCCCAGAAGACGGATGATGGTCTGGTTGCCTTTGACCTCGATTTCGATCTGATCTTCGAGCCCGCGCAGTTTGCCTTCCAGGGCCGCTTTGAGTTCCTCTCCCAGACTTTCCATGACCTGGGTGGCGATAAATTCCTTTTTATCGAATTTGGGGACCATATCCTGGTCGAAGCTGAGCGCGACCATTTTGGCGCCCCGCGGGCTTTCGAAGACCCGTTCCTTGCGTTGAACGCCGAAGGCCTGTGCCATGGAACCGGCCACCATTTTGTACTTCTGCCGATCCATTTCCGAAAAGGACAGGAGCAGGACGAAAAAACAAAGCAGCAGGCTCATGAGATCGCCAAAGGTGACGACCCATTTGGGTGCGCCTTTGTCCTCCGTGGCACCATTGGGCAGGGCGTCCTGTTGCATGGTTAACCGGCTTCTTCCGCAGGGCTGTCTTTGGCCGTGGATTTATTGCGCACCTTGGGTGCCAGGTAGATCCGGAGGGATTCCTCCAGGACCATGGGCGAAAGAGCCTGATTGATGCCCACTGCCGCCTCCCGGATAATGAACTTGGCCTGCTGCTCCTGCTGGCTGCGAAGTGCCAGTTTGTCCGCCAGGGGCAAGCATACGAGATTGGCCATCAACGCGCCATAAAGGGTTGTCAGAAGGGCCACCGCCATGGAGGGCCCGATGCTGGCCGGGTCGTCCATGGAGGCAAGCATCTGGACCAGCCCGATAAGCGTACCGATCATGCCGAAAGCGGGCGCCGAATCGCCAATGCCTTTGAACACGTTCTGCCCGGTGGTGTGGCGGCGGACTGTGAGATTGATATCCTTGTTGAGCATTTCGGCCAGAAGCTGTTCATCGTAGCCGTCGGACAGGTACCGCAATGCTTTGGCCATGAAAGGGTCGTCAGGGTTTTCCTGATCGAGGGAGATCAGCCCCTCTTTTTTGGCCATTCGGGCGAAATTGACCATTTTTTTAATGATCTCTTCCGGGGCTTCCAATTTGACCATAAAGGCTTTCATGGCCACTTTGATCGAATTAAGCACGTCGGCCAGGGTAAATTTGATGCAGGCGGCGGCAAACGAGCCGCCCACCACGATCAGGATCCCGGGGACATTGATAAAAATTCCCGCACTGCCGCCCAGAATGATTGCGCTGAGGATCAAGAGCGTACCACTGACCAGTCCTAAAATTGTCGCCAAATCCATTTTGACCTCTTAGTTGCCTGTCCGATTCATTTCAGCTTTCAGGGATTCGTTCAGAATGGCCGCCGCAGTGGCGCCCGTCTGCAATATGCCAATTGCTGCGCGCACATCCATCAATCCTTATCGTGCCTCCATCATACGAAAATCGACTCAAATCGAGGTTGCCGGGCATGCTGGGCCCGGAACTGTTAGGTGTTTTATCGTCGTTTGAAGGCTAAACTTGAGTGAAACCTCGGGCAAAAACATGCCTTGTTGCGGTGGGATAACACGATGGTCGGGCGCTTGATGCCGCTGCAGGAGCCTGATATAGATTGCATTCATGGACGCTTTGAATGCAAAAGAATCCCCGATTCTCGTCGTCGACGACGATGTCGGGCTACTGACCAGCATTCACGCGGTTCTGGTGGGCGCCGGATTTCCTGAGCCGGCGCTGCTTTCGGAAGGTTCCCAAACCCTTGAAACCGTCGACAGGGGAAGCTTCCGGCTGCTGCTGCTGGACTTAATGATGCCCGACGCGGACGGCATGGAACTGCTCCGGGAAATAAAGTCGCGCCATCCGCATATCGAGTGCGTCGTATTTACGGCCGTGGACGATGTCGAAACAGCCATTCAAGCGGTACGTTATGGGGCCTATGACTACCTTGTCAAGGGCCAGAACAATGAACGGCTGGTCATTACCATCAACCGGGCCCTCGAACGTTTTTCCCTGCGCCAAGAGCAGCGCCTGCTTACCAGCCGGCCAGATTTCGACGACCTTAAAAATCCCCAGGCCTTTTCTGACTTCATTGCCACGGATCCTTCCATGGCGCTGGTATTTCGCCAGGTCGAGGCAGTGGCGCCGACCGATTACAGCGTGGTCATCACCGGTGAATCCGGCACCGGCAAAGAAATGCTGGCGCGCGTCCTTCATCGCCTGAGCAATCGCAGCGAAGCCCCCTTCATCGCCGTAAATATGGCCGCCTTCAGCCAGGGCCTGTTCGAAGATGAATTTTTCGGCCATATCCGCGGGGCCTATACCCATGCCATCAGCGCCAAAAAAGGCTTTCTGGAAAAGGCCCAGGGGGGCACCCTCTTTCTGGATGAAATCACCGAGCTCGATCTTGCCCTGCAAGGCAAACTGCTGCGCGTCATAGAAGAAAAAGAGCTCTATCGCCTAGGCAGCACCCAACTGCACAATATCGACGTTCGGTTCATCGCCGCCACCAACCGCGATATTCATCGCGAAATCAAGCAGGGTAGGTTTCGCGCCGATTTATTCTACCGTCTCAACACCTGCAACTTACCGCTTCCCCCCCTGCGCTCCCGCTCCTTGGATATTATCCCCCTGGCCGAGCATTTTCTTGAGATCCATGCGGCCCGTCTGGACAAACCCATCGAGGGCTTGAGCGTCAGCTTGAAGGCGCGGCTGCAGCGTTACACATTCCCGGGCAATATTCGGGAACTCCAGAACATAATTGCCGCGGGCGTCCTCGTGGAGGAAAGCGCCTGGCTCGATCTGACTTCGGTAGAATCAACACTGCCCGAGGCAGCCGACGCCCCGGGTGATGATCCGGATTTATTACTGCCCCTGGCGGAAATCGAACGACGCCATATCCGCCGTGTTCTCGAAGCATCGCAGGGTGATCGGGCCCGCGCCGCAGAAATTCTGGGCATCAACCCTTCCACCGTCTATCGTAAAATTAAACGCCTGGGCCTCTGAGGGTGGATCCCAAACCGTCCGGCACCCGGCCAGTCCACCCAGGCTGAAGCATGACCAAGAACGCGGATCGAGCCCGCCAGAATGGCGGTGCTTTCAGCAGGCGCCAAGCGGATGCACTTGCCAGCATCTTGCTAAAAAAATGCTTGAACCTCACGCCACGGTCCTCTAAGGTTCAAGTCAATCGGCGGTCATTGCAGTCCGGTTGCTTGCAATCGTTCACCTCGACACTGTCCCGCAAATAGACCCGGCCCCAAACCGGCTTTAAGCCTCTTGAATAATGTTGAACGGTATCAGCCGCGCGCATCGACACCCGAAGGGACGGCTGACCAACCACGAAGCGGCGGGCTGCCCCGAACACAAGACGGTGGCACAATAGAACAGTCAATTCAAGGGAGGTGCCCATGGCTATCGAAGTGATTATTCGACGGACTTTCAAAAATTCAGCTCAGGCCGAAAAACTCGTTCCGTTCATCGTCCAGTTGCGCTCGCTGGCAACCGTTCAGAAAGGCTACATCACGGGCCAGACGCTGCGCTGTTTGGACTGTCCGGGGGAATATCTGGTCATCAGCACCTGGCACACCGAAGAAGACTGGAACCGATGGCGCAACAGCGAGGTCCGAGGCGAACTGCAGCAGCAGATCGATGCCCTGCTGGGAGAACAGACCGAGTATCGCGTGTATGAACCGCTGGTGGGGGGGATTATCCCGGACTTCACGGTGGGGACACAAGGCCAATAGGGTCCCGCAATGCAGGGCGTTGCGGTGCAACCCAATGAATTTCTCTCGCCGGAAGGTTCTCAATACAGCCGGGATGAAATGCGCGTCCGGCATGGCTGCATGCATCGCCCGCAACTAAACGACGCGGTTCCGGTTCAACCAGCGGCGTTTTCCGGCACGATGCCAGATACGGGGGGCATGGTCCAATGCCTGCTGAGCATACGGTGATGGTACGCTATAGCAAGCGGAATGATGCCGATGGCCCGCAGGCGGCAAATTGAGGGGAGGGAAAATGAAACGTGTTGAAACCGCTCTCGCGGTCTGGTCCCTGCTGACATTTGCAGCCCTTAATCGCCAGACCCTGACCTATCAACGCCTTTCCAAACTGATCGGGGTGCCCCGAAGCGACCTGGGTCGCCTCCTAGAGCCGATTCAGTCCTATTGTCTTCTGAGCAGGCTGCCGCCGTTGACGAGTCTCATCGTGGAAAGGCGCACGGGCACACCGGGTGATGGGTTTATAGCCGCTTCAAACCTGCCCCAGGCCCAGGCCGAAACATTCGCCCACGACTGGCTGGCGCAACCCGTTCCCCAACCGGGTGATTTTCAGAAGGCGATTGAAACCCTGCCCAGTTGCGGGCTTTCCCTAGGTGAATTGATGCAACAGCTTCGCTGATGCCCCAATGGCGCCAATCCAATCTGCCGCCAGGCCGGGGCAACCATCATTGCGCCGCCCGTTTCGTGGCTTCTGGGATGCGATCTGTCTTTTCAACACTTACGGGCGGTTATCAGCAGGCGCTGCCGCATGCAGCCGACATCCCCGCCAGGTTCGGAGCCCGCCTGCTTCTGGTCGTGAGCGCGAACCTCGCTGAAGCCCGCTTGGTGTGCAAGCGCCGCTAATTCGTCACGACGATAAAGGCGGATGCGATAGTTCTTGTCCCGAATTAGACCTCGGCTTTTGCTCAAAACCAGTTCACGGGCACAAACGCAGTCATTCTGCACCTCGCGTTCACGGCAAACCACGACATCCCCGTCGACTTCATGCCAGGCGTTGGGGGCGATCTGGTCGCGTATCGCGTCCCCGTCGGTCACGTCCAGGAGCAGCCAACCGCCGGGCGTGAGAATCCGCCAACATGCGGTCAATATCCGCAGATCGTCCGCCGGCGCCGCCATGTACCCCAGCGAGTTGCCCAGGACAAGCACATAATCATGACTCCCCGCTTTCAGAGAAGGCCGGCGCGCATCCGCCTGGATGAAATGCACCGGCATATCCTCATGCCGGGCGGTTTTCTGTCCGATGGAAAGGAGCGCCCGGGAGTAATCCACAACGGTACAGCGGGCGTACCCCCGCCGACAGAACTCAAGGGCATGGCGCCCCTGCCCCCCGCATAGATCAAGAATCCTGTCTTCGTGCTTGAGGGGCAGAATGCGGCAGTAAAGGTCGATTTCACGCCTGGTGACGTCGGCATCGCCCACCGTGCGCGCATCGGTTCTCAGATAAACCTCGTCGAAAAGGGTCTGCCACCAGTCGGGATCGACGCGAATGGTCATGGTCTCTCCGATTCGGCACCGAAACCAAACAAGCCATCGGCCGCAAAGATCGCCGGCCCGCCCTGCCACGGCTGCATGCGCGCGATTTCCAGTTCTTCCTCCTCGATATCGATATAGTCATCCAGATCGCCGGCCTGCCACATTTTTTCCAGTTTGAGGCTGTCGATCCACATGGCGCGACCGTAGGCGGCCAAGGCGTCCAATTGGTCGCCGGTTATGATGCGCGGCCGCAGCGCAATCCGAATGGGGCCCAGCAGGTAGGTAAATTTGGCCTCCAGCGCCAAATTGTTCTGCTCGTCTTCAACCCGCTTCAATTCAATGTAATCCAAAGCAGCGATAACGCGGTTGATCTGATCCACAGCCTGGCCCACACTTTGACCGGACCGCAACACGGCCAAAGGCTGAACCCCTCCGCCGCTGCCGACATTTGTGGGCACATCGCCGTAGCGGCACAAGAATCCGAAGGTGCGATCGGGTCCGATCAGACAACGAAAGTCGGTCTGACGATTGATCAAACGGACCATTTCACCGGCGCTATCCGTTTCCGGCATGGCTTCGGACCAAATGTTCAACGGGACTTTGTGTTGAACGATGTAGTGGCCTTTTCTCATTGCTTTGGATATGGCCGCGTCGGCATCATGGCCACTGCCACCGACCATAACCCCAATGCCCGAATAGCCCCTTTCCGGTTTGAGGACCAGATTGTCCCAGTTTTTGCGGGTCCAGTCGAACAGGTCGGGGATTTCTTCGCCGCGCGGCCCCGTGGTCGCCCGGTCGAAAAACCGGCGGGTCCATGGGGTCCGTCGAACGGTTTCCGGTTCGAAGTGATCGGCGAGCGGGCCGGTAAAAACCTCGAACATGCTTTTAACATTGATGGGTTCTGTACCGCGGGGATTGACCACACGGTTTTCACCAATGGCCTGCAGCAGAGGGGACAAATCGTGCTTGCGGTGCAGTTTCAGGAAAACATCGTTGTTAAAATCCATGAACACCAGGCTGACCGGACGTCCTCGATGGCAAACGCGTCCATTCTGCTGTTCGAATTCATGGGGCGCGGCCAGAATTCCGGTAAGACCGCTGACGGCGTTCAAGCGCTCGGCCAGGTTGATGTTCTCGGTGACCTCGGTCAGTGTCTCTTCTTCGGCAACCACCGCGATCAACCCGCGGTTGTTGCCTTCGCGCCGACGATAGACATCCAGCAGCATCTCCGTAAATCCAACCACGGGGTAGAGCATGGGGTGGTCGAAATCGAGGGCCACGCCCGTGGGGCTCAGAAGGTTCAAGCGCTGCCAGACCACTTTGGCGATTTCCTGCGTGATGCGCTGATAGTCCCAGCCGCCGGGGCTGCCCAGATTCCATTCCGAATGATAACCGCTAAAGGCCGTCACGTTTCACCTCCTTGCATCAAAAACATTTCAAGCTGATCGAATTCGATTTCGCCTTGGGACATAATAAGTCCGGTAAAAACCTCGGCGCTTCGTGCACCCTGACACATTTCATACAAGCGCCGGAACTGACGCCGTCCGAATGCATAGGCCAACTGATAACCCGGTTTGAGCGTATAGCGTGCCACCATGGCTTTGGCCTTTTCAGGCGCCATGCCGTGGACGGTCAACATTTCCGCGGCTTGTCCCAGATCCTGGCGCCGCATATGGATGTTGAAATCCACACGACCCCGCACGGCCCGCCAGAACCGCCTTTTGGCCATGAGCAGATCGGCAACGGGGCCGTCGAAAAAACCGGTATCGAACAGGAGTTCTTCGCTGAAGCTGGCCCAACCTTCGTAAAAAAGCGGGAACTCCAGATGGCGTCGCAACGGTCGGGTGAGATTCCAGCGACTGGCATCCAGGACATGATGGCCAGGGTAGGTTTCATGGGCCGCGAGTAGCTGATAGTCGGCCGGGACAGCGGATCGGCGGGCATCGCCCGCGATGAAGAAGGTTCCTCCGCGGGCCGGATGCCCCGGCAGGGCGCTGAAAGCCGCATTGCTGCGAACCGGGGCCATGTATGACGGTATGGCTTCAACCGTCACGGGGCAATGCTGCGGCAGCGCCGCGGGTATCAGTCCCCGATCCACACAGTGCCGTGCAAGCGACGCGATAATCTGAGCATAGTGCTGTGCCGGGCTTTCGTCAGCGGACGGCGGCGCCAGACCGGCCACCACCGCCTGCCATGTCTGACCAGGGTCCAGTTGCGCGGCATTGCGCAGCAGCAACCTTTGTGTCTCTCTGATCTCGCTGTCCAGTTCATCCTCCAGCGCATCCATGGCCACGCGGCAGCCGATATGCTTGGCAGCAATCCGCGTGTAGACATCGGTTGGCGGCAGGAGCGATTCATCAGCGGGAACAGCCTTCAGGTGGTCCACGAACTGATCGAGCGCCAACATCACCGGTCCGATGGCATCGCCGCCGGGCAGGGCCGTCAGCCAAACACGCAGTTTCACGGCCATTTCCCGACCCAACCGATTAAACAGCAATGGCACGCGGGTCAGGTTATTTATGGCCTGGCATAAAAAAGGCGGCAAACTGCCCAGGCGCTGCGCCAGTGCCTGTTCGCCTGCCGCAATGGCATCGGCCAGCCCAATCCCCATAATGGTCAGATAAAAGGTCGGCTGTTTTTCATGGAAGGCTAAAAGGGTTATCTGTTCTTCAAGCGTCGCGAGCATGCGCCGCATCAATCGAAGGTCGATTTGCAGCGCCTGCGTTGGGATGGATTTCTGCAGCGCATCCAGGCTGTGCCGCCATTCCCTGCATTGGTGCGTAACGGTGAAAAGGCTTTCCGCTGAAAAGTCATCCCAGCGCGACCAATGTGCGTTTTCAGGCGCTATTTGCGGGAAAAAATGGAATTCATCACTCGACGTGCAGACAGGAAAGCACCGTGACAGATTTTCCAGAATCTCATGGGCTTCGATCTCAAGCGCGTGGGATATGGCATTCGTTTCAGGTGCAGGCATGTGTCATCAGTTTCAAAATAACCTTGGTGTCGGACAGCCGCGGGCGGAATTGTTCGGTAGCGTAAACTTTATTGACATTAAATTCATATATGGCAACCAATTACCTATGATTAAATATTTATACCCGCCGCAACTGATTTCCGCCTTTCCCGCCTCGACCACAACAAACGATGTAATTTCAAGGTTTTGGGTTGATTATCGATTTTTTTTTGTTTTGGCTGCATTCCCAGGCATTGGATTTGCTACAGCTTACAGGAAATAAACTATCGCGCTTCCTGAATATGGCCTTCCCGGTATGAGAGAAGCTGTGCGCGTTAACCTGGTTAAGAGAGCGGTGCTGGAAAGAATCCCCACGAAATGCTGAAGACACCCGCCAAACCTAAGCATTGCCCTTGGTGCAATTCCAATTTAGTAGCCGAAATCATCCATGAAATCAATTCGCTTACGCCGGCGGTCGAACAGGATCTCAACGATCGCAAAGCCGTTCTGGGCGTAAATTTGAAAGGCAGGGCCAACCCGAAATGGCAGTGCATGGACTGTGGTGCCCAGATTTACGGCCCCGACCGCGCCAGTTCTCCTGAAACCGAAAATCCTATGACACTGACCTCTGAACCCGGGAGATGGGGTCATTTCAGCGCAAAGCCCGGCCGGAAAGGGAATTGATCGCTGGCTGTATCTACATTTTGGGTTCTAGCGCGCAAGAAGGAAAGTGCGCAGATTGACATGTCTGTTCCGCAGACCGAGCTTCTGCCTTATGTTGCGCCGATGCATTTCCACCGTGCGGCTTGAAATATTGAGAAGGGAAGCAATTTCCTTGGTTTTGCGACCGTGTTTGACAAGGTTGGCCACCTCAACCTCCGCTGGCGAGAGTTCAAGATAGCGTGTGACGATTTGCTTGGCAAAAGGCGTTATGACCTCTTTTAGATTGGCCTCGAGAATGGCCACGTAGGATTTCTGGCGTTCATTCAGCCCGCTGTTTTTAAGCCTTTCCAGTAGCGGGTCCGCCAGCTGGTGAATATTGGATACAATCGTTTCTTCGATCTCGGTTTTATCCTGTTCCCGGATTTTCACCAGGGTTTGCAGAGCGGTGTTGATTTCTTCAAGGTGTTCGTTTTTAAGCTTCAGCTCTTTTTCCCGGTTGGTCAGGGCACGTTCGGCTTTCTTTTGTTTGGTAATATCCGTAACCACAGCAAAAGCACCGTTGAAACACTCATTTTCATCATAAAAGGGTTGTGGTGATATTATGCCGTAAATCTGACGCCCTGCCCTGTCTGTCCAGACGATTTCATAGGATTGCCCCTCACCCTGCACTTCTCCGCTGAGGATCCCCTCCAACGGTGCCAGGACCCGCGAATCGATGAGATCACGAACATTGCGCCCGATGAGCTCCTCTGTCGGGTATCCGCTCATATTCGCCAGTCGCTGGTTGATATAGATGATTTCCCCCTCAGCGTTCATCATCGCCAGGCCTTCGGCCATGGTTTCCACCAGGGTGCGGAAACGCCTTTCACTGTTGCGCAGCGCGATTTCCGACCGTTTGCGCTCGTCATTTTCATATACGGCCACCGTGGCGCCTCTGATGCGACCGGCTATCCGGATATAGCGGATATCGAACAAGGCCCACACCCGACGGCCGTCTTTGGCCTCCATCTGAAATTCGACACTCGTGGGCACCTCCTGGCCGGCCACGATCTTTTCGAAACGCTGATAGAAATGCGCGCGGCTGGCATCCGTCAAAAGATCGGTGGGATTAAGGCCCATAAACTCTTCACGCGAATAGCCCAACTGGTCCAGGACATAATTATTGACGGCGGTAAAACAACCCTTGTCGAAATCGATCTCATACATCCCCACCGGGGCCGTCAGGTAAAGCGCACGAAACCGCGCCTCTCCGGCCTTGGCCTCGCGCAGCGCCAGCGCCAGCCGCCGATTGGTCTCCTCTAGGCGCCTTATGCGTTCCTGCGGTTTTTGGGGCCTTGCTTCAGAAGTCATGGGTAGGCCTGCTCGGAAATGGTGATAGGGCAATAACCGCGGTCACTGATTCCAGATACGACGTGGCCTAACGAACGACACACCAGTTAAGCCTTCCCGTCACCGGCGGTCATGCGCTGTCTGCAACAGCCCAGCTTCGCCTTGGATATGGGGCATCCGCCGACGGCCACAGCTCAAACGTCCCGCTGTCGTCTCGAACGCCGGTCGATTGAGCTATTCTCTTGGTTCAAATCGGGCGTTTTTGCAAGCGTGATTTATTTGCTGTGACCGCTGCGACCGTTTTTCGGCCCGGGCATTCCCGATCTGATCTGCCGCCGCACCCACATCATCCCCAGGCGTCCTTTGAGATTGAACAGGGGCAGCAGCCAGTCCAGTCTGCTTTCAATCCAGGGGGTCAGATAGCAAATCCTGATGAGCGCATGATAGATGTGATGAATGTCCACCGCTTCGAAACAGAGCCGGTCGTTATCCTGTTCTAAACCCCAACGGCGGGCAATGCCAGCCGCCGCCCCGGCACCGTCACGCATCGTGATAACCGTGCGCAGCGGCCCTTCAGGCAGGACCACCTGGGAGGGGCGTTTGTCAAGCGCCGCCACCGCTGCCTCCGCCAGACCCCGACGCCAGGCATGGGCGTCAAAACCGTCAGGGCCACGGGACTTGTCGATGGCATGAGTTGCCAAGCCGGGTAGGACCGTGCGTGCCTGCCGGCAGGCCTCCGGGCAGCCGGAAAAGAACAGCGGCCTGATCCCGAAAGGGGCGAGGCTGGCGGCAAACAATTGAACTTCAGGCAGTATGCTGCCGTTGACGCGGATGTCGCTCAATCGGGACGTCAGGGTATGGGCCAGAAAGCCCCGGGTCCCGGATGCGGCATGTAGGCCCAGAAACATGACGGCCTCGGCCGCCGGGGGCGCACCCATGCCGGGCACCGGTCCAATCTGGTAGCCGGATATGACCTCCACCGTTGCCGGCAGCCTTTCGGCCAGGAGGTTATACCCGGTGCGATGAAAATCCTTGACCGTCACCGTTCGAACGCCGGCATTCAGAAGCGCGCGGGCCACCGCACTGACATCGGCGGTCAACGCCTCGCAGGCACGCGCCCAATCCCGCGTCATGAACGCGGATCCCTCATAGCACCAGCAGCCGGAGCTCCCCTCGATATCCGCCACGATCAATATATTCCGTATTGCGGGGGCCGGGTCCATGGCCAGCAGGTCTACCCTCTGGGCGCATCAACGGCTTGAATGGCCTGTATACGCGCCATCACCGGCGGATGCGAATAATGTAAAAACACATAGAGTGGATGGGGCGCCAGGTTGGAGAGATGATTGACCGAGAGCGTTTTCAGCGCTTTGATCAAGGCAGCAGCGTTTCCGGTGGTCTGAACCGCGAAACGATCGGCACTGAATTCGTTGCGACGCGAGACCGCCATCGCCACCAGGCCGGAGAAAAACTCGATCGGTGCGTATAGCAGACCGAAAAATACCATCCCGGCATAGACCGACAGGTGTTGCATGCCGAAGGCTTCAAAAAGCGCCGGTTGGGATATGCATAGCGAGAGCAGAAAAAACATGAGACCGGTCTGGAGGATGTTGATGAGCATTCCCATGAGAATATGGTGCTTTTTGTAGTGTCCCATTTCATGCCCCAGCACGGCCAGCAGTTCTTCGGTGCTGTGGCGCTTGACAAGGGTGTCGAACAGAACGATCCGCTTGCTGCGGCCAAAGCCCGTGAAGAAAGCATTACTCTTGGCCGAGCGTTTGGAACCGTCCATGATGAAGACGTTTCGAAGGGGGAATCGGATCGAGGCGGCATATTCCATGATCGCCCTTTTAAGCGCCTCTTCGCGCAGGGGTTCGAACCGATTGAAAAGCGGCATGATCCAGGTGGGCGCCACGTACTGCATCACCAGCATGAAAACGACAACCGTCAGCCAGGAATACCACCAGGCGTTGTGGCCGCTGGTTTCAAAAAAATAGAGGATGCCGGTCAGAAGCGGGCCGCCGATCAGGGTCCCCAGGGCCACGCCTTTAATGCGATCAAACACGAAAGTTCCCGGAGAAGTCCGGTTGAAACCGTAACGCGCCTCGATGACGAAAGTGGCATAGTACTGCAAAGGCAGCGACAACAGACCGTGCAAAAAAACCAGATTGCCGATGAACAGCACGCCGCTTAAAACCGTCCCCCACCCCAGTGCGCGCACCATGGCATCCAGCCAGGGAAAACCACCGCCGAACCAGAAGAGCAGCACCACGAAAAGTTTGAGACTCGCAGATACCCAGCCGAAGCGGGTGTTTTCACGCAGATAGGCCTGCGACCTCCGGTAGCGCTCAGGGTCGTAATAAGCCTTGAACTCTTTGGGCGGGCTGGTTTTAAGGTCTCCGAGGTTAAGGATATCGGCCAAAAGGTGGAGCAGGTAGTCCAGGATCAGAGCAGAGAGGATAATCCAGGCAATGGTATTCATAGCGGTCTAAATCTTAAACGCGTTTGGGAAGGTTTGCTTAAAAGTACTTATGATTTATTGAAATCTGCAATGGGCCACAAAAAACATTAAACCTCCTTGAAATGCTCCCCTGAAGCGTATAGGCGCCATTTTGCGCCGCTCCCAGCCAGCCAGGAGGCTAAACCCTTTTATGTAACGTCTAATCAAAAAGGGCGATCCGGGAGGACCGCCCTTTAAGACGAGGAGATTGAAGGAGGTTTTATAAAAAACCACCCAAATTCACCTTAAGCCCGCGAGTGGGATTGTCAAGGGGGCGACCCGGCGGCTTTTTTATTTTCCTCCCGGGCGGATAGCTGCCGATTCCTCATGCGGCATCACCGCTGTCGAGATCTCCCAGAAAATTGCCGATCACCCGATGCACCATGGCGGCCCCATCCCCCAGCAGGATACCGTGCCGATCAAAATTGAACAGCATATATTTTTTGTCCTCAGAGCCAATCAGATCGAAGACACGCCGCGACCCCCTCGGATCGACCACAGGGTCTCCAGCCGATTGCACCACTAGGGCCGGCACTTGGACTTGTTTCAAACGCTGCTCGACTTTGTCCATCAGCCGCTCCAGTTCGCGAATGCCTGCGATGGGGTTGCGCAGGTAGTTGATGTGGCGATTTTCAGGTTCATTGGCAATAAACTCCTTAACGGCGCCGCTGGTTCGAATGCGCTTCATAAGCCGATTCCAGATATCCACAGCTGGAACGAAACGGGCTGAAAAATCCTGCAGCCGCAAGGGGGGGCTGACCGCAAAAACGCCGCAGATCACAGGAAGACGCGAAGCCGCTTCGAGCGCCAGGCCCGCGCCATTGGAAAAACCGCCGATCACAACCCGGCGACAGTGGCAGGCCATCAGCGCGCAGGCGGCATCCACCGCCCCAATCCATTCCCGATGGGACCGGGCGGCCAGATCTTCAGGTGCGGTCCCGTGCCCCGGCACGCGCGGCGCATATACCCAGTAGCCTTGGCGCTGAATATAGCGCCCCAGTTCGCGGACTTCTTCCGGGGCGGCCATATAGCCGTGCATGAGCACCACCCCCAAGCGCCGGGTGCGGCCACGCAGCAGGAAAGGACGGCCGATGGCCGGCTCCTTGGACTCACCTTCGATGTGATAGGCGGCATAATCCCTGGCAAAAGCTTCTTCGGCTTCTGTCATCAGGCGGCGAGCCAGCCGGCGACGTGTGAGGAAAGCCGGCTGCCATGCAATCCGGCGCAGACATCGCTGCAATCCCTTTAGCGGCTCAATTTCATTAGCCATCACGCGCACCGGGTTGTCTGTCCGAATGCGGTGAAAAGCGAAAGGATGATTGAGACGCGGGGCATCCTTGTGCAGAAGCCCGTCCCTGATTTCAACCACGTCGGTCTCCTGGGCGAGGCTCAGAAATTCGCTGTATTTACGATACCGGTCATCGGTCAGCAGATGCAGCTGGTCCTCGTGCAGACTGCGATGCAGATGAAGCCCGTCGATGGAAAGGCAATGGGTCATGGCCAGGTAGACCTTGCGCCGCAGATCGTCGGGGTGGATGCGCCTGAAAGGCATCAACCGCAGCAGGGAGGCGAAAAGATGGTCGTGGTTGACCGTGGTCATGCTGTAAATGGCCTCCATGTAACGCTGCATGATCTGCAGCGCTTCCCTGCGCATCTGGCGGCGGGAATCGATATCGTCATCGAAATCGATGTGGTGGCCCGATTGAATATCCTGGCTGATGGTGGGGCAACTCAGACAGTGGTTGATGGCGATCGGCGCGCCGAAATGCATGTCGATGTCCACCCCGGATAAAAACATGGTGCCTTCGGCCATCAACTCTTCCACCAGCCGCTCGGGCAACTCTTCTTTGAAACGCCGCGCCAGCGATGTCACAATATTTTCTTTGGCCCGGATGGGATAGTAGGTCAGGTTGACCGGCACGATGAACAGCCTGCCTTTGATGACCGGAGAGATGTCGTCAATGCCGAACTGCGCCATGAGCCTGCGGGCTTCCCGGTGACCCAGCGCATGCAGGTGGCGCAAGCGCTGCCGATAAAACTCGGTGCGCAGTGCCAGCGTGGCCGCCCCGGTGTGGGGCGGATGTTTGCCGCCGGCATAGGAAATCATATAGCGGCCCTTTTCGACCAGCTTCTTGTTTTTGACCATCCGCCCTTCCGGGTAGATGACCCATGCCGCTTCACCGGTCAGCAGTGTCTTGACGATCAGTTTGTCACGATCGGGATCGCGGGTGGATACGGCCCCCACCTGATCGAGATAGTTCCCCAGAGGACCTTTGAAAAGATCGCCATCCGCCAGGGACCAGATGGGCGTTCCGGTCAGTTGGCTGATGAAATAGGGCATCAGCAGGGTTTCGATGCGTGTGAAATGATTGATCACAAACAGCAGGGAGCCGGAGGGGATATGCTCGGCGCCGTGGGTTCTGATGTTGGCCTTGGACAACCAAGAAAAAGCCTTGATGGCCAGGCCGGTGGTTCGGTAGGCAAAGGGGTTCATAAGGGAACTATAAAAAATTCAGTACGATGAATCAACATCCAATCACCGCGGCGGGGGGCCGCGCGACTGCCGGCCGGCAATGCTCGCCAAAGTTGACACGCCATTCAAATATCGTTAGGTTCGAGGCCCGTAAGCGCCGCTTTGCGTGCCGGCGTAAATGCTGCCGCTGATCGCCTACGCACGCCATCAACCATTTTGGCAAAAGGGAGACCGACAGGGTGTATTCCAAAATCTTAATGCTGCGGTTTTCGGCCAAGGTTTCCCAGAAGCCGGTCGTCTGCTATCTCACCAAACGTTTCGACCTGACCTTTAACATCCTGAACGCCACCATTCTGCCCCGCCAGGAAGGGGTCATGGTGCTCGAATTGTCCGGCGAACGCAAGCAGTTCCGCGAGGGCGTCAAATTTCTAAAATCCCAGGGGATTGACGTTCAGAATGCCGGCCAGGAGGTCAAGCGGCTTAAACCCAAATGCACGCACTGCGGGGCCTGCACGGCGGTATGTCCGACCGGCGCGCTCGAGGTCGAGCGGCCCTCGATGAGTGTCAATTTCAATCAACGTAAATGCAGCGTGTGCGAACTGTGCATTCCGGCCTGCCCTTCACGCGCCATGACGGTGCGGCCCATCAATAAGATCTTTTTCGAGGAATGACGCTCGCGGCGGTGGCCATCAGCGGTGGCATCGATTCCCTGGTGAGCGCTTTTCTCCTCCGGGCCGCCGGCCATGAAGTCGTCGGCCTGCATTTCCTAAACGGTTTCGAGGATCCCCCGGTGCAGGCCAATGCCGCCCACCCGGTTCACCGCGTCGGCGCCCAACTCGATATCCCGATTCATGTCATCGATATGGCCGAGCCCTTTCGCCAGTCCGTCGTCGCCTATTTCAGCGCCGCCTACCGTGCCGGCCGCACCCCCAATCCATGCCTGTTCTGCAATCCCGTGATCAAATTCGGCCATTTATGGTCGCACGCCTCACGCCTGGGTGCCGATTTTCTGGCGACCGGCCACTACGCCCGCATCATGCGGTCATCCGACGGGCGTTACCATCTCCTCAGGGGCGTCGACCCCCTTAAGGACCAGTCTTATTTTTTAGCGCGCCTCAGCCCGGATCAACTTGCCCGGGCACTTTTCCCCCTGGGGGAAATCACAAAAGACGAAACGCGCCGCCTGGCGACCGCCAATGGTCTCCAGCCGCTGAGCGCCGGCGAAAGCCAGGATGTTTGTTTTATTCGTGAAAAAACTTACAGCCAGTTTCTGGCGATGCACGACGGGTTGAAACCGTCGCCCGGCCCCATCGTCGATGTCGAAGGCCGTGTGATCGGCCGACACCAGGGGCTGCACCTTTTTACCATCGGCCAACGCCGGGGCATCGACTGCCCGGCCGCCGCGCCTTATTATGTCGTACGCATCGAGCCGGAGGTGAACCGCCTAGTGGTCGGGTTCCGGCATGAGCTTGCCCGCAGCGAATGCGAAGTCGAGGGCATCAACTGGATCAACCCGCCGCCCGGGTTACCGGCCGAGGTGCATGTCAAGATCCGCTATCGACACGTGCCGGCCGACGCCGTCCTGGCCCCGGGCGCATCGGATCAAAAAGTCGTCGTACGCTTTCATGAGCCTCAGGATGCCGTGACACCCGGCCAGGGGGCCGTCTTCTATGACGGTGATGAGGTGCTGGGCGGCGGATGGATCAGTTAAGCATGATATTTCTGGTCACTACCCTGGGATGCAAGGTCAACCAGTTCGAGTCGGACGCCATTGCCCAGGGGCTTGAAACCCATGGCTGGCAGGCGGCGGCTGAAGGCGAGCAGGCCGACATTTGTATCGTGAATACCTGCACGGTTACCGGCAAGGCCTCCATGCAGTCGCGCCAAATGATCCGTCAACTGATGCGACGCCATGCAGGCGCCCGGATCATCGTCACCGGCTGCTACGCCCAGACCGCACCCGATGAAATCGAAAAGATCGGCGGGGTGCACTACATCATCGGCCATTTCGACAAATCCGACATCCCGCGCCTGATCATCGAGTCGATTCAGGATGCTGCGCCCGGAACTTTGCGCCGGATCCGCAATATTCAGAACGCCACGCAGTTCAGCCTGCCGCCGGCCCCGGCCTACGGCCGGCGCACAAGGCCCTTGCTTAAAATTCAGGATGGATGCGACCGCTTCTGCACCTATTGCATCGTGCCCCACGCCCGAGGCCCCAGCCGCAGCATGCCCCTCGAAACCGTTCTTGAAGGGCTGGCGCATCTGGGTCGGCGGGGATTCCGTGAAGCGGTGCTTACCGGCATCCATCTGGGAGCCTACGGTAAAGACCTCGATCCAGCCATTGCGCTGACCGACCTTTTAGCCCGGATTGAAGCCCAGATGCCGCTCGAGCGCCTGCGTCTTAGTTCGATCGAACCGGATGAAGTCGATGACGCACTGCTGGCCCAGCTTTCAGCCTCGAACGTTTTCTGTCCCCACCTGCATCTGCCCCTGCAAAGCGGCGACGACCGGGTGCTGGCGCGGATGCGCCGGCCCTATACCCGC
>CAJHYH010000098.1_pt1 | contig 26560 bp, 21 predicted proteins | sample 9198661 | NCBI WGS metagenome assembly CAJHYH01 (sample SAMEA7708356, study PRJEB35096) | sediment metagenome | biome: marine neritic benthic zone biome [ENVO:01000025]; feature: sediment [ENVO:00002007]; material: shallow marine sediment [ENVO:03000034] sea grass bed [ENVO_01000059] ... | reverse complement strand
GGATTGAAGCGAACCATGCCTGGTATCCGGGCCGTCCGGTCATGATACGGCGCAACGACTATCGTGCCGGCCTTTTCAATGGCGATATCGGCGTCGTCTGGCCCGAAAGGGTGCAGGGGGAAACACAACCCCGCATCTGGTTCCGATCGCCGGAGGGGCCCCTGCGATCCTTTGCCCCCCTGCAACTGCCCGAACATCAGACGGCCTTTGCGCTCACGGTTCACAAGAGCCAGGGATCGGAATACCGTCGCGTCGTATTGGTCCTGCCCGCCAAGGACAATCCGGTATTGAGCCGTGAACTGCTCTATACGGGACTGTCGCGGGCCCGCGATCAAATTTGGCTCGTGGCGGCCGAAAGCGTGCTTGACCTCGCGGTGAATCGTCGCATAGATAGAGCTTCAGGTTTGAGAATCGCTTTGGAGCGCCAGGCGCATGAGGCGGATGAAGTTGAAGTCCAGCAGGATGGAAAGGAAACATAGAAAGATGACGAAATCCGTGATCACGGGAACCGGGCGCTATCTTCCGCCACACGTCGTATCCAATCAGGATCTGACCCAATGGATGGAAACTTCGGATGAGTGGATTCAGCAGCGGACAGGTATCGCGCAGCGGCACTGGGTGGATCCGGACAATCCGGTGGGGGCCTCGGACCTGGGGCTGCAAGCCAGCCGGATCGCCATGGAGCGATCGGGCTGGCGTGCGGAGGATATCGACCTGATCATTTTCGCCACCTTGAGTCCGGATCTCAACTTCCCGGGTTCCGGATGCCTGTTGCAGCATAAACTGGGACTCGACCGTACGCCGGCGCTGGACATCCGGCAGCAGTGCACGGGCTTCATTTACGGCATGGCCACGGCGGACGCCTTTATCCGCAGTGGCCAGGCCCGGCGTGTGCTCATGGTGGGCGCCGAAGTGCACAGTACGGGCCTCGACCTATCAACACCCGGGCGGGATGTCAGCGTGATATTCGGCGACGGGGCGGCCGCTGTCTGCGTGGAGGCCATGGACCGGGACGATCCGGTCGGGCTGCTGGCTTCGGTGCTGCATGCCCGCGGTGAAATGGCGGAAAGCCTGATGGTGGAAGCACCTGCTTCGCGTGAGCATCCGCGCCTGACGGTTGAGATGATGGAAGCGCGCCGTCATTTCCCCTACATGGACGGCAAAACCATTTTCAAGCTGGCCGTCCGCTGTCTGCCCGAGGTCACGGCCGAAGTGCTGAACAGCGCCGGTCTGCAGTTGGAGGATATCGACCTCATCATTCCCCACCAGGCCAACATGCGCATCAATCAGCTTTACCAGAAGGTCCTGGAAGTTCCCGCCGAAAAGGTTTTTCACAACATCCAGCGTTACGGCAACACCACGGCGGCATCGATACCGCTGGCCCTCGACGAGGCCTTTGAAATGGGGGTCATCGACAGGGGCAGCACGGTCATGTTTGTGGGGCTGGGATCAGGATTGACCTGGGGCGCCAACATCCATCGCTTTGTCTGAGCACAGCGCCGGTGACGGAATAGATCAGCGGCGGCGGGCGCAAGAGATGGAATCGGCCAGAAGGGTCTGTACGCGATCAAGCTGAGCGCAGGATCGCGAACAGGCGGGCAGCCGGTTGACTTCGGCACAGGCGCGGCATGGGCTGCGCACCAGATAGCCGACCTCGAAATCGAACTTGCAGTTATAGGACAAGGGTTTCTGTGGATATTTCTGCCATTTCATGGTTGTCATTTCAGTCTTGCTCAACTCCATAATCCGCCGGCCAGCAACGGTTAAATGTCAATTTTCTTCGCGCCATGCTACAATCCGAGCGGACCTCATAGCATGAATGCTCCGCGGCGGCAAGCCAGCGTTGATCGTCGTGCCGGCATGCCCCCGTTTTCCGCATCCGGCCGCCAACCGATGGGTTGCTCTGGGGGCCGGATACCTGTCATCGGATTGATTGATTTTTAAATCGGCGGTAATCGACCATCCGCGCAAAGGCCTGAACCGCCCTTTCAGGGGTTTCATAGAAAACGGCATTGTAGGGGCTGTGGTCAACGGGATAAACCGTGCGGTCGCTTTCGTCCTGGAGCAGACTCACGCCATAAACGGGTTTCTCATAGCGCTGCATCAATGCCGCGATGCGTTCGATGTATTGCGCCTCGAATTGCATGATGGTGTCGTGCACCAGTTCGTTAAACTCAGGGGTTAGGTCGGGATCGGCCTTCTCGCCGTTGGCAATCAGGCGCTTGACGAAAATCCGGCGCCCCAGAATGCCCAGGTTGATGACCGCATCGCAGCCGTCCCACTTCAGCAGTGCTTCCATGGTTTGCAGGGGCAGTTCCAAATCGTTTTCGCCCACCAGATCCACCGGGTTGGCCCGACTCCAGTAAGGGGGCAGCAATCGATCCAGTGCGGCCACCACAACGGGGTCCAGAACCGGTACCGTCAATCCGTTGGCCGCACATAAATCCGCCGTAACCACGCCCCAGCCGCCTCCTAAAGTCATGATGGCGGCGCGGTTGCCGCGGGGCAGGGGCAGTGAGGCAAATGCCGCCGACAGGTCCAGCAGTTCCATGGGCCGGTCGACTTTAACGATGCCGGCCTGGCGGCACATGGCGTTGAACACGGCGGCATCCGATGCCAGGGCGCCGGTATGGCTGGAAGCGGCCCGGTTGCCGGCACTGCTCTGGCCGCCCTTGAGCATCACGATCGGTTTATGCCGGCCGAGCCGCCGGGCATTTTCAAAGAAACGCCGGCCGTTTTTGACGCTTTCAATATAGAGCATGACCGTGCGCGTGAGCGCGTCGCCTTCAAATCCGGCGATAAAATCCTCAATGGTCAGCATGGCCTCGTTGCCGGAGCCGGCAAATCCGCGGATCCCGATGCCCTGCTGCTCGGCAAATGCCAGCAACTGCGTGCCCATGTTGCCGGACTGGGCCACCACAGCCGTGCCGCCGGCCCGGGGGCACACCGGGGATCCCGTACCGTAAAATTTAATATGGGGGTTGCAGATGCCCATGGTATTGGGGCCCAGGACAAGGATGCCGGCCTGGCGCGCCAAACGGGTCAGTTCCGCCTCCAGGGCTTTGCCTTCTTCGTCGGTCTCCCCGAAGCCGGAAGTGATCAGGAGCATATTGCGGATATTTTTCTGTTGCAGCTGAGGGATCAGTCCGAGAACGCCTGCCGCCGGTATGGTCACCACCGCCAGGTCGATGGCCTCCGGTACATCGGCAATGCTGCGGTAGACCGTTCGGCCGGCAATCTGTCCGCCTTTGGGGTTGACCAGGTAGCATTGGCCATCGAAACCGCCGCCGACCGTGTTGGTAAAAAGCATGTGCCCCCATTTACCGAACTGCGCGGAGACCCCGATAAACGCAATCGACCGCGGATAGAACAAATCCCGGATGGATTGAGCGGAAACACCGGCCGCCTCGGTCGTGGTCGTCCATTGCGGACGGCAGACAACCAGGGCGTCGGCAATGCCGATCCCGCCATCCGGTCGGGCGATCAGCGGGTTGAGGTCGATTTCGGCGATATCGGGGTAATCCACGGCCAGCTGCGACAGGCCCATCAGGATGGCCACCAGATCATCCCGGTTGACGGCCTGCTCGCCCCGCAGCGCACCGATCAAGGCCTGGGCCTGAAGCTCGTCGATCATAGCTTCGGCATCGCGGGGCGACAGGGGGGCCAGACGGCAACTGGTATCGGCCAGCGCTTCCGTGTAGATGCCCCCAAGTCCGAACATGATCACCGGGCCGAACTGCCTGTCGCGGTACAAGCCGGCCACGAACTCTCTGCGGCCGGGGATCTGGGGCTGAACCAGAAAGCCTTCGATATCGTCACCGCCGCGCTGGCGCATCTCTTCCAGGGACTGCATCAAGGCATCCCGGTCGGAAAGCCCCGTTTGGACCAGACCCCGGTCGGATTTATGCAACAGGTGCGGGCCCTGACCTTTAAGGACCACCGGATAGCCGAGTTTGTCGGCAGCTTCGGCGGCATCCTGCGGCCGCGTCACCAGGGTTTCATCCGGCAGGGCGATGCCTGCAGCGCGGAGCACTTGCTTCGATTCGTATTCGGTCAGTGCGAAATTCTCCCGCGCCAGGGCGGTATCAATATAAGTCTTGATGGACATGATGGTATTTCCCCGGGCCGTCATGCAGGCCGAATCTTAGGATAGACTTTAAAAACCGGAATCCTTATAGCGTCAGGGGCACGGGCGGTCAAGCCGGTTGAGGGGCCACGCAGGATTGGGCCTTGACCGCACGGCACCCGAGCAGCCGGGGCATTGCAATGATGAGGCGCTTTCAGGATGCGGAGATATCAACCGGCTTTGCGGATACGCCCATTGAAGCTGCGCATGACGCTGTGCTGGAGGGATTGGCGTTTGGCTTTGAAGAAGGTGTAGCTGTAACGAATATTCTTATCGATTAGATCGGGATAGTTGCGCATGTTGCTCTTGAGCTTCAGGGTGTTGGAGGTTACTTTCCGGAGCAGGTGGGTTTCCTTGCCGACGACTTTTGTCAATCCGGCTTTGAGTGCATCCAGAAAGTCCCCGCAACAGACGGCATCTTCCGCCAGGGTGACGGCTTTGCCCATCTGGGCCAGGCGATGACCGTCGCTGCCGCCTGAAACGCCTTTGGCCAGGTTGAAGCCCAGAACAGTACTTTTAAGGTTCCACTTGTTCATGTTTTCGGCGTTGATCACTTCGACGCCATCGACCATTTCATAGATGATTCGCAGGCGCTCCTCTGAAAAATATGAATTCTGGATGCCGGTATAGGCCGCGCTGAAAGGATGGGGCAGGACGACCACAGTGGGATATCGTTTGGCCGCCTCGATAAGCGCTTCCATCTCCAGGGTGGTCGAGCTCATGACGTCAGGTCCCATGAAAGGCAGGACGGCCTTCAGAAAAAAATGCTCCAGGTCTCGGGGGGTGTAGAAATATACCAGCAGATGAGACCCTTCGGCCGATGTGACTTCGATACCGGGAATGGTCAGCAGGTCCCGATGCTGGGAGAGTTCCATGGCCCCGCGGATTTCATTATGGTCGGTAAGGGCGATGCCGATGCCCAGCGCCCGGGCCTGCGCCGCGATGGGCATAATGGCATCATGACCATCGGAATGGTAACTGTGAAAGTGCATGTCCACCACCGTGGATTGGGAAGTCAGCGCGTCCAGGTCGGGGGTCTTGAATTCGATTCGGTGAAAATCTTGAAAAGCCATATAGTCGTCAATATCCTTGATATCAGCATGATTTCGAATGGGGTGCGAACAATTGGCGCCGATTGCCGGTTCAGGTCGCCGCGCCGGATTTCCTATTTTGAGGCCCACTATAGTCCATATCGCCCCAAAATGGAAATGCTTAAGTGTGAACAGGCGGTTGAGGCTGGCCGACTTTACGGTGCGCGGCGCTTGTGCTATGGGACGGCGCCATGGGTTAAGCGGAATTAATTGCGACGGGACGACACCGAGGTGAAACCATGATGCGAATTGGAATGGGTTATGACGTGCATCGGCTGGTGCCGGATCGGCCGCTGGTCCTGGGGGGGGTCGAGATCCCTCACGATTATGGTCTGCTGGGGCATTCCGATGCCGATGTGCTGACCCACGCGATCTGTGACGCCATTCTGGGGGCGGCGGCCCTTGGCGATATCGGTCTTCATTTTCCTGACGCGGATCCCGCCTTTAAGGGCGTCTCCAGTATCGTCCTGCTGAAGCATACCCTGGACCTGGTGGCCGTTGAAGGTCTGAAGGTCTGCCAGATCGACGCGACCGTCGTTGCGCAGGCACCCCGCCTGGGTCCCTTTCGTGACCAGATGCGCGCCAGGCTGGCCGACATTCTTGGCATTCCCCTGGGAATGACCAGCGTCAAGGCAACGACTACCGAGGGACTCGGCTTTCCGGGGCGCCGGGAAGGCGTGGCTGCGCTGTGTATCGCCCGACTGGAGCCGACCTCGTCGTCATGAGCTCGCCTTTCAAAATCGTTTCCGGGATGACGCCCTGCGGCCACCAGCCCGTCGCCATCGACCAATTGACGCACCGGCTGCAGCAGCAGTCATCGCAGAATGTCCTTCTGGGGGTTACGGGGTCGGGTAAAACCTTTACAATGGCTCACGTCATTGCCCGCCTCGGGGCGCCGACCCTCGTGATCGCCCCCAACAAGACCCTGGCCGCACAGCTCTACAATGAATTCAAATCTTTTTTTCCACACAATGCGGTAGAATACTTCGTAAGCTATTACGACTACTACCAGCCGGAAGCCTATATCCCCGCCAGCGACACCTATATCGCCAAAGACTCCTCCATCAATGAGCTGATCGACAAGCTGCGGCATTCGGCCACGCGCTCGGTTCTGTCACGCCGGGATGTGATCGTGGTGGCCAGCGTTTCCTGTATCTACGGTCTGGGAGCCCCCGAGGATTATCTCGGCATGCGGGTGGATATTGAAACCCAGGCCGAGATGGAACGTGACACCCTGCTGCGGCGTCTGATCGAAATCCAGTATGAACGTAACGATATCGACTTTCACCGGGGCACTTTCAGGGTGAGGGGGGACCGCGTCGAGATCTATCCGGCTTATGAGGAGGACGTTGCCCTACGGGTCGAGTTTTTCGGGGACGAAATCGACCGCATCGCAGAAATCGACCCTCTGCGCGGAACCGTTCTGCAATCGCTGGCCCGCACGGCCGTTTTCCCCGCCAGCCATTATGTCACCCGGAAGCGAACCCTCAAACGGGCCACCGAGACCATCAAGGCGGAACTGAAAGCGCGCGTGGCCTTCTATCGTGATGAGAAGCGCTACCTCGAAGCCCAGCGCATCGAGGAGCGCACCCTTTACGACCTGGAGATGATTCAGGAACTGGGCTACTGCAACGGTATCGAAAATTATTCCCGGCACCTGACGGGACGCCGCACGGGTGAACCCCCACCGACCCTGCTGGACTATTTTCCGGATGATTTTCTGCTCTTCATCGACGAGAGCCATATCGGCGTGCCGCAGCTGGGGGGCATGTACCGCGGGGACCGCTCCCGCAAGGAAACCCTGGTGAACTACGGCTTTCGACTGCCGTCGGCCCTTGACAACCGGCCGCTGAAGTTTGACGAAGCCATGGCACGTTTCAGGCGCACCGTTTATGTATCGGCCACGCCGGCCGATTATGAACTCAAGGCCGGGGGCCATAGCCTGGTGGAGTTGATCGTCCGGCCCACCGGCCTGCTCGATCCGCAGATCGAAGTGCGCTCCGCCGACAAGCAGGTGGACAACCTGCTCGAAGAAATCCATAAACGCATCGAACGCCGTGAGCGTGTGCTCGTGACCACCCTGACCAAGCGCATGGCCGAGGATTTGACGGAGTACTACGGTGATCTCGGTCTGCAGGTGCGATACCTGCATGCGGATATATCCACCCTGGAGCGAATGGAGATCATCGGCGACCTGCGCAAAGGCCTGTTCGATGTGTTGATCGGCATCAATCTGCTGCGCGAAGGACTGGATATTCCGGAAGTTTCACTGGTGGCCATTCTGGACGCCGACAAGGAGGGTTTTCTACGCTCCACCCGTTCGCTTATCCAGACCTGCGGCCGGGCCGCCCGCAACGTGAACGGACAGGTGATGATGTACGCCAACACCGTGACCCCTTCGATGCAGGCGGCCATGGATGAAACCGAGCGGCGGCGCCAAATCCAGCAGAATTACAATGAGCGCCACGGTATCACGCCGCAATCGGTGAACAAGGAAGTCGTGTCCGTATTTGATGCCCTGCGCAATGCGACCGAAAAAACGACCGATGCCGTTCGCGAACCGGCCGCCGTCTTCGAGACGCGCGAAGATCTGGAACGCCATGTGGGGACCCTCGAAAAAGAGATGCGCCGGGCCGCCCGCGATCTCGAATTTGAACGTGCGGCCGAAATTCGCGACCAGATCAATCAACTGCGCCAAGAACTGGTCTTCGACGGCCAGGTGTCGTGATACAGGGGGCGCATGCCCGGCCAGCCCGAAGCGTTGACGCCGATGACCGCATCCGATCTTAAAGCCAAACTGGCCCAATCACCGGAGACGCCCGGGGTATACCTGATGAAGGATAGCCACGGCAAGGTGATCTATGTCGGCAAGGCCAAACAGCTCAAAAAACGTCTGGCCAGCTATTTTGCGCGCGCTGACCAGGCAGAGCCCAAGACACGCACGCTGGTGGCCCGGATTGCCGATTTCGAGACCATTGTCACCGCTTCCGAAAAGGAAGCCCTGCTGCTTGAATCCAATCTGATCAAACGCCATCGCCCGCGCTACAACGTGGTCCTCAAGGATGACAAGCGCTACCCGGTTCTGCGTCTGGATGTGCGCCACCCTTATCCCAATCTGAGCATCGGCCGCAAAATCCGACCGGACGGTGCCCTCTATTTCGGCCCCTATGCCTCGGCTCAGGCCGCCCGTGAGACCCTCAAGATCATCAATAAGACCTTCAAGCTCCGCAAGTGCAAGAATCGCGAATTCAGCAATCGCGCACGACCCTGCCTGCACCATCAGATGGGGGCCTGTTACGGCCCCTGCTGTCTGGATGTCGATCCGGATTTTTATGCCGCCCTCGTCGACGAGGTTGTTTTGTTTCTCAAGGGGCGCACACCGGAGTTGATCAAGACCATCCGCCAGGAAATGCACGCGGCTGCTGGAAAACTAGAATTCGAACAGGCGGCGCAACTGCGTGACAAGCTGGCCGCCCTCGAGAAAAGCCTGGAAAAACAAAGGGCCGTTGCTGCTGACCGCGGTGACCGCGACATCTTGAGCGTTGTGATGGATGAGGGCCTGATTGTGGTCACCCTGCTTTCCGTGCGCAGCGGCTACCTGCATGGCTGCCGCAATTTTGAATTCGTCGAGAGCGCCTCTGCGCCGGCCGAGATATTGAGCGCTTTCATACGCCAGTACTATGACACCGTGACACCGCCGGCTGAAATTCTGGTGCAGTACAAGCCGGAAGACCACCGTTTGCTGGAAGAATGGTTTCGCCACCAGGGCCAGCATAGGGTCCGAATCCATTTTCCCCAACGCGGGGACAAGAAACGCCTGATCGAAATGGCCGTTCAGAATGCGGCCAAGACCCTGCGTGAAAACCTGGCTGCGAGGCACAACCGGACGGAACTGCTGCAGCGGCTCCAAAAACGGCTGCGTTTGCAGCAGCTGCCCCGGCGCATCGAGTGCTTCGACAATTCCAACCTGGGGGGAGCTTCGGCCGTTGCCGGCATGGTGGTTTTTGAAGATGGGCAGCCCAAAAAGGACGATTACCGCAAATTCAAGATCCAGTCGGTCGGGGTGCCGGATGATTACGGCGCCATGTTCGAAATTCTTTCGCGCCGATTCCGCAATCACCCCGAATGGCCGCTACCCGACCTGCTGCTGGTCGACGGCGGCAAAGGGCAACTCAACGTGGCCCTGGCCGTCATTGAAGCGCTGGGACTGACATCACAGTTTGAAGTGGCCGCGATTGCAAAAAAGGACGAACGCAGGGGGGAGGTCCATGACAAGATCTACCGGCCCCAGCGGGCCAACCCGGTCAATCTGGACAAAGACGAGCCCTTGCGACTCTACCTTCAGCGCATCCGTGATGAAACCCACCGGTTTGCCATTGGCTACCATCGCCAACGCCGACGCCGCGCGGCCACGGAATCCATATTGGACGATATACCCGGTATCGGCCCGCGGCGGCGGCGCGCCCTCATGCGCGCTTTTGGTAGTATTGAAAAAATAAGGGCAGCGACGCCCGAAACATTGAGCGCGCTGCCCGAAATGAATGCCAAGGCGGCCGCGAATCTGATCGCCCGGCTTAATTCGACGAAAGCTTGATGGGTCTCGGCTACGGCCCTCGCAGGGACTCGCTGCCGACGGTTCCAACCTATAGTTTGGCCAGAACGCCTTTCAGCTCTTCCACCGACGCGGCCGACTTGTCCAGGGCGGCTTTTTCGTCGGCCGTGAGATCGATCTGGATTACTTCTTCGACCCCACCGGCGCCCAACTTGACCGGAACGCCGATAAAAAGATCGTTATAGCCGTATTCGCCCTCAAGCATTGCGGCGCAGGGCAGAACTTTCTTCTTGTCCTTGAGGATTGCTTCCGCCATTTCGACGGCCGCGGAGGCCGGGGCGTAATAGGCGCTGCCGGTCTTAAGCAGGCTTACGATCTCGGCGCCGCCGTTGGCGGTGCGTTCCACCAGGGCATCGATGCGATCGGAGGACAGCAGTTCGGTGATCGGTATGCCGGCCACGGTTGAATAGCGCGGCAGCGGCACCATGGTGTCCCCGTGCCCGCCCAGCACGAAAGCATGCGTGTTTTCGACGGAGACATCCAGTTCCATGGCGATGAAGGTGCGAAAACGGGCCGAGTCGAGGACGCCGGCCATGCCGATGACACGGTTTTTCGGAAAACCGCTGGCTTCATAGGCCACATGGCACATGGCATCCAGCGGATTGCTGACGATGATGAGGATGCAATCGGGCGAGTACTTGGCGATCTGCTCGGCCACCTGCTTGACGATGCCGGCGTTGGTGCTGATGAGATCATCGCGGCTCATGCCCGGCTTGCGGGGGATACCCGCGGTGATAATGGCGATATCGGATCCTGCGGTGGCTTCGTAGGCATTGGCGCCGGTGAGATGTGAATCGTGTTTTTCGATGGGGGCGGCCTCCATCAGATCCAGCGCCTTGCCTTGCGGCACCCCTTCGATGATGTCAACCAGGACGACATCACTCAAACCTTTTTCGGCCAGACGTTGGGCGGCGGTGGCGCCAACATGGCCGGCACCGACAACTGTTACTTTTTTGTCCATGTGCTGCTCCTTGTCGATCAATGGGGTTAAAAAAATGTACGGAGGTCAAGCGGTCGTGAACGCTATAGTTGAACTAAAAGGTTGATTTGATAACATGATTGAAATTTATGTCAACAGATTTATATCCGGCGATCTTATTGACTTTTAATTTGAAATTCGGGTATATCCCTCTAGTGGACGTAACTCTTTTGGTTTGTTACGGATATAACTTTTTGGCAAACTGCCCAAGGTCACCGATGAAAGTGATGAGGTCCTAATGGGTGCAGCGGCACAAATCAAGACACTGCTGAGAGAAGCCGATCTTTATCAGCAACAGGGCTTGCTGAATGAAGCCAAGGAGCGTTATAAAAAAGCAACCGAAATCCTTAAAAAAAACGCTGGCATCACCAACAGTCAGGAACTTATCAAGAGCATTGTTAAAAAGGTCGTGGTGCTGAACCAGGAAATCAACAAGATCAATGAAGCGACGACCAAGCCTGAGGTTTCCGGCCAGAAGCAGGATTTGATCAAAAATTTATTCGGCGGCGGGAAGGCTGAAGGTGATGGCCAGCGTGCTCTCGAGGGCGCCATTGCACTCGCCAAGTTTGGCCAATTTGAGCGGGCCTTAGCCGAGTTCGATCGCCTGCTTGGAGATGAAGGCCTGCGTGTTGCAGCGGCCAAAAACATTGTCCGCTGTTATATCGAACTCTCTGATCTGGATCAGGCGGTCGAACGCTTTTCGGCCTGGGTCGAGGATGATGCTTTTAAAGATATCGACCTGAAGAAAATCCGCTTTTTCCTGGAAAATCGACTGCGTAAGCTCGGCCATGACAGTGTCCTGCCGGAGCGCACACAGGTTTTGGAGATCGAAGAGATTGAAGTCGACCATCAGGCCGCGGGGGCCGGGAAAGCCGCTTCCGATTTCATTGACGAGGTGGAGGCTGAATCGGTCGATTTCGAAAGTGAACTCGAACTCCATGAAGAGGAGTTCCTGGATATCAACTCTGTCGGTATTCAACTGGCCCTGGGCAGTTCCAAAGGCCAAATGTTCGAATTCGACGTCAGCTTTCAAACGGGCAATTCGATCAATCTGATTATCCCGACGACAGAGAAGACACTCCTCAAAGAGCTAAAGGCTGGGACCAAACTGCATGATATGCAGTTTTTCTCGCCAATTGCTATTTTGAATGGATCCGGTGTGGTAACCTCGAAGACCCGTATAAAATCCGGCCCCAAAGAGGGCGACTTCAGCCTTGATATTACGATCTTAACGACTTAACCACAGCGTACTTCTGCCGCGGAGCTGATTTGGATGGCGACCTTCAACTTTAAAAAGCGGGAAATCGAATGCAAGATAGTTTATTACGGGCCGGGGCGTTGCGGCAAGACGACCAATCTCGAATACATTTTTAAAACCTATAAAAAGCAAATCTCGGGAGAGATGGTCTCCATCGACACGGAAGGTGACCGGACGCTCTTTTTTGACTTTCTCCCGATGGGTTTAGGCAAGATCAAGGGGTGTGACGTCAAGGTGCAGTTATATACCGTCCCCGGGCAGGTTCAGTATAGCTCCACCCGCAAGCTGGTACTCAAAGAGGTGGACGGTGTTGTATTCGTTGCGGACTCACTGGAAGTGCGGCGCGAAAAAAACATGCTGTCCTTAAAGGATCTACACGAAAATTTAAAATCGTACGGATCCAGTATCTTCAAGATTCCGCTGGTAATGCAATACAACAAAAGGGATCTGGAAGAAGAGGGCATCCCCTTGATGCCGATTGCCCAGATGGAGCATGACCTGAATCGCCAGCTGAAGGCGCCGTCACACGCCGCCTTCAGCTGGCGCCGTCACACGCCGCCGCGGCCATCAGTGGATTGGGCGTTGCCAAGACGATAACGGACTGTCTTAAACTGACCCTTCTGCATCTGCAGAAGGAGCTGAATTGGGCTAAGTAGGCAAAGACCAATGACTAGCAAATCCGTCCTATCCGGTAATTTGAGCTTTCTCAACCTGGCGGAACTGCTTCAGTTGCTGGGCTCCAATACAAGCACCGGCGTTCTGCGCATCACCAATAAATACGCCGCCGAACCCGGGGTCGTCTTTTTCAGCAAGGGCAACCCGGTGCATGCCCTGAACGAAAAACTGAGCGGACTGGAAGCGATTTATTCACTTTTCGGATGGTCCGAAGGTGAATTCACTTTCAGTGAAGAGGCCTATGATGGACAGGCGACCATCAAAAAAAGTCGAATGGAAATTATTCTCGACGGTCTCCGCAAATTGGATGACGGTGAAATCGAGCGCCTCGAACCAGTCGCTTTTGAAAAAGCATCCAGCAAGCCTGACAAGAAAAAATCGCTGATCCCCATTATTAAGGGACCGTTGGTGGATTACCTGCATGTCGTCGATGAAGAAGAGTTTTTTGATGGCGAAGAAATCATTATTGAAGGCAATCACGGCAATTGGGTATGGGTGATTCTAGAGGGGACGGTCGAGTTGTCCAAGTCGACCACCGAAGGTTCGATCAAGTTCCTGCAGATCAGCGACGGTGCCTTTATCGGCAGCTTGAGTTCTCTTTTCTCGGACGACAGCGTGCGGAATGTAACCGCCACGGCCGTGGGCAATGTTCAACTGGGCATGCTGGATTCACAGGGACTGGGCAGTGAGCTTGGTCGCATGTCCTCGGAATTCAAGAACCTTGTGCGCAGCGTCGACAAACGCTTTGATGAAGTCATGCAGAATGCCGTCAACGCCTACCTGCAGAAGGACGTCAGCAAACAGCTGTTGAAAGACCGCCGACCGGTTATCATGGAGGGCAAAAATGACGACAAAGCTTTTGTGATCACAGGTGGCAATGCCTCGGTGGTCCGTAAAACGGACATGGGTATTGTCATGTTGGTGAGTTCTATGGGGAAAGGCGATGTTATCGGCCCGATTGCTTTTCTTGACATGGGCTTGGAACCGGGATCAGCGATCGTGATGGGAGATCAAGACCTAAAAGTGACGAAGCTCGATCGCCAAACGTTGAATGAAGAATATGAGCAATTGTCATCGACTTTCAAAAATATTCTCGAAAATCTTTCCACCTGTATTTTGGCCACGGCGATGGTGACTTGTGACTTTAAAAAGAAATCCACTACAAAGGCCGCCGCCTCATAGCCAATGCTTTTGGGCTTAGCCGTAGCAGGCTGATCCGCCTTAATAAACGGGAGACGCCTATGACAACCGAAAAAAGAAAACATAAACGCATCAATGCTCTCAATCTCTCGCATGTCGCCATAAATGATAAGGAAACCGAGGTGCGACAAGCAATCGGCCGAACGTTGAATGTCTCCGAGTCGGGCATCCTTCTCGAAACCCATTTCCCGATCCAATCCGACCAGACCGTCAGTCTGACCGTGGGTATTGAAGAAGAGTTGGTGGACATACGGGGCAAAGTCATTCATCTGTTGAACGGCGAAACCGGGAAATTCGAAATGGGGGTCAAATTTACCGACGTCGATGAAGAAGGGATCAACGCCATCCGGGAATTCATCACCAAGTTTCGTAAACTGACCCACGCCAAGAAATCCTGAGAGGCGCAGCCGTGGCGCACTTTCAATCCACGCGGGCGGCTAGCATGCACCCGGTCCTACAGCCATCAACACAACTGACGAGGAATTATGCAAAAAGCGGTATTTGAAACAAGCTTGGACGGACTTCATCTTCTGAAAAAGGGCAAAGTCCGCGACATGTATGATTTGGGCGATTATCTTCTGATGGTGGCCACCGATCGCATTTCGGCCTTTGATGTCATCATGCCGGACCCCATTCCCGATAAAGGCAAAATTCTGACGCAGATTTCCCTCTTTTGGTTTGAACAAATGGCCGACCTGGTCGCCAACCATCTCGTCGCCCACAAGGTGAAAGACTTTCCCGAGGCGTGTCACCCCCATGCCGAGATTCTTGAAGGGCGCAGTATGCTTGTAAAAAAAGTAGACGTCCTCCCGATCGAATGCGTCGTAAGGGGATACCTTTCGGGATCCGGCTGGAAGTCATACCAGCAATCAGGAGATGTTTGCGGAATCAAATTACCGCCCGGCCTCAAAGAATCCGACCAACTGCCCGAGCCGATATTCACACCCTCCACCAAGGAAGAACTCGGCAAACATGATGTTAATATCAGCTTTGATGAGATGGTCGACCGTGTCGGCGCGCGCTTGGCCGAACAAGCCCGTGATTTAAGCCTGACCATTTACCGTCAAGGGGTTGAGCTGGCGAAACGCAAGGGCATTATTATTGCCGACACCAAATTCGAATTTGGCCTGTTAGACGACAAACTCATCCTGATAGATGAAGTCCTGACCCCGGACTCATCGCGCTTCTGGCCTGAGGCAAGCTATCGCCCCGGGGGCTCACAGCCCAGTTTTGACAAGCAATATGTGCGCGATTACCTGATCTCGATTGCTTTTGACAAAAAACCACCGGGGCCCCATTTCCCCGAAGAGGTCATCACCGGTACACGCGCCAAATATTTAGAAGCACTAAAACTGTTGACCGACAGCACACATGGAATTTAGCCTGGCCAAGGTAGCGCTGGACGACATCAACACAAATGACCATTCGTTTCGCATCACCACGACACGCGACAAGCCATCCCTCCATGAATCGATCGACAAAGTCGGTTTGCTCGTCCCTCCGGCGTTGCAGCGTCAATCTTCCGGCTGGATCATCGTAAGCGGGTTCCGGCGTATCCAAGCTTGTCAGCAAGCGGGCCACAAGACGGTTGCAGCACGCCGAATTGCGGATGACCTGCCCCCTCTGGACTGCTTTCGCCTGGCTGTGATTGAAAATATTTCCCAAAGGCCGCTCAATCTGATTGAAACCGCGCGTGTGATTGGAAAGCTAAGGCGCTTATGCACGTCGGCGCAAGCTTTCACGGACGAACTCGTGCGGTTGGGTCTGCCCGCATCCCGTGCGATGATCGATAAATTTGATCGCCTGATGGACTTGGGGGAGGATCTGCAAATCGCCGTCCTGAATGGCGTGATCGGACTGAATGTGGCCCTGACCATCGGCGCAATGCCAAGGGATGATCAAAACGCCGCCCATGAACTATTCACCCGTATTCCGATGAGTGTGAGCAAACAGAGGGAAGTTCTCGCTTTGGCGCACGATATTGCGGGACGTGACCGTAATTCCGTCGGCGAGGTGGTTCAATCAGCCCGCATTCGTGAAATCCTCAATGACGCGGAGATGGATCGCAACACCAAAGCAGCTGCAATTCGTCGCCATTTAAAGAAGATCCGGTACCCGAGTCTGTCCCAAGCTGAAACACGTTTCCAAGAGGCATTAAGCCGGCTGAAACTTGGCCCGCATATGCGTATCGATCCGCCCGAAGGCTTTGAAGGTCTTACCTACATCCTAACCCTGCGATTCAAGAACCGCCGCGACCTGGACAGGGCATATCAAAAGCTGGGGGCGGCATTGGAAAACCCTGCCATCGGTTCACTTTTCCCCGAATGAAACCACACCTCGCAAGCCAGAGGCGTAGCTAACCCCCTAATTAAAATGGGACGGCAAACCGCATCCCCATCCCACCAATGGTTTTCATTGGCGTGGTTGAGGCTGTTTCGGTGCACAAGCGCTAAGAAGGTTTCCATAGGCTGTTTTGCCTTTACGAATCCTGGCACGGAGCGGGGTCATTTCTCACCGGCGGGCAGCCTGTAAAATATGAACAGCTTTAGAATCTAAATCCAAATAAATATTGACATAAAAACCAAAAAAAATGTAAGGCTATACAAACAATAAATAAAATTCATAAAATTATGGGAATACAGGAACGCAAGCGGCGTGAGCGTAAGCGTAGGCGACGCCAGATAATGGTGGCCGCCAAGAAGGTGTTTTCCATCAAGGGATTTACGAAAACGACGATGGAGGACATTGCACGCGAAGCTGAGCTCAGCCCGGGAACGCTCTATCTGTATTTCAAGAATAAGGACGAGTTGTATGCGTCGCTATCGGTCGAAATCCTGGAACACCTGTACAACAAACTCAAACGCGTATACGTCAAGGAAACGCAGAGCCCCCAGTGCCGTATCGATTTATTAAAGCAAACGCTGTTTGAGGTCTATGAATTCGATCCTTTGATTCTGGTGAGTCTCTTCCATCTGCAGTCCAGTGATATTCTCAAAAATTTATCAGCCCCCATGCTGGCGCATATCAGAGATCTGTCACAAAAAACGATTGACCTTATCTCCAGGATTTTTGAAGAGGGGGTATCCGGACAGGTCTTCATCGAAAAACCGCCCCAAGACCTTTCCAATGTCATGTGGGCCCTTTTTTCTGGAATCGTTCTCTGGGAGGAAAGTAAGCGGATCATAAACGACCAGAGTGTACCCGTGCATCCCGCCTTCGATACCGCCTTTGAAATCTTTTCCCGAGGTATTTCGCGTTAATTCTTTTTCTTTATTTTCTTTCTATGCTAAACCAACGCCTTGCACGCAAACGCCGATAGGCCGAAACAGCGTTAAGACGGTATCGAATGGCAACCGTCCACCCATAAAGACGCACCAATCCATAAGAATAGAGCCACAGCATGAATGTGAAAAACTTCCTGGATCAGATTCAACATGTCTTTATCGATCCTGCTGTAAGAAATGACCCCCAGACCGAAACGATTGCCGCGCGGATCAATGCCCCGATCCAAAAAGTGTGTTCACCCGAAGAGGTCTTTGATTTCATCAATCATGCCGATGACCCAATCGAGGCCGGGAAAAAAGTCCTGCTCCTGACTGAAAATAAGGGGCGCTTTCTGAGAGGCTGCCCCGGAACCCGGCATTATGAATGTTGCCGCTATATGATCCTGCATGTCGGCACCTACTGTCCCATGGATTGTGCCTATTGCATCCTGCAGACTTTTTTTCATCCGCCTGTGCTTCAATATTTCATCAACCATACGGAGATGACGGCTGAATTGGCCCGTTTTTTCAAATCGACATCTTTACGACGCGTTGGTACCGGAGAATATACCGACAGCCTAATTTGGGCTGGCTGGACACCTTTGGTTGAAAGGCTTGTGACCCATTTTGGCCGCCAGCAGCGCACAGCGCTGGAACTGAAAACCAAAACGGACAACATTGGCGACCTTGAGAAATTGGCGCATAATCGCAAAACCATCCTGGCGTGGTCGCTGAATTCAGAAAAGGTAATCGCTGCTAATGAGATCGGGACAGCCTCTTTGCAGGCACGTTTGGAGGCGGCTTCGCAATGCCAGGCCTGGGGCTATCCACTCGCTTTTCATTTCGATCCCATCGTCGTCGATGATGAAGCTGAACTTGGATACGCTGAGGTTGTTCGACGCCTGTTCGAGCGAATCGACCCCGACAACATCGCCTGGATCAGTCTGGGCACCTTTCGATGCATGCCACCCTTGAAGCCTATCATTCAGCAAAGGTTTCCGAACTCAGACATCGTCTACGGCGAATTCATTTCCGGACTGGACGGGAAAATGCGCTATTTCAAACCGTTGCGGATTGAGATCTACCGTAGATTAATTCGCATGATCCGTGCCCAAGCCCCTGATGTGACCCTGTATTTCTGCATGGAGAGCAGTGATGTCTGGGAAAAGGCACTTGGTTTGCAGACGGGCACGCATGGCAGCCTTGCCGCCCTGCTTGATGCAAGTGCAGTAAAGCACTGCCACCTGAGGTGAGCAGAGGACAGCCGCCAGGGATTGCTTTTCGGCATTTTTCCCAGCATGCCTGTGCTACAGGCTTGGTGTTAACTATTATTTACATTCAAATCGGTTGTTGCTATTGTATCCAGATTAACCACACCTTGATCTGTTGCCGAAAAAGGCCCAGGTGACGGCCCAAGCCCGTGTAGATATATCCGGGGCGTCAAGATTCGTTTGGGCGCACGACGCGTTTTTCACGGCTTTCGGGCTGAGCATGACAAGCAAATTATTCAGCTGGTCAATCAATGAAACTATTTGAATTTATATCACAATTCAGGCATCTTCATCCTAGCCAGAAAAAATACCATGTCGATAGTCGCGGGGAATATGCCCAACTCGTTTTCGACCGGCGGGATTTCCAGGAGTGGTATCGAGGCGTCGAGAACATGTTGGGGCCGCCGGTTAAAACCGAAGATCAACCGGTTACGGACGAACTCGTCAGGCTGACCGAAGATTTTGGAGAGATCTTCGATCACCAAACCCTGTTTTGTGTGGAGAAGAACGACCAACGCATTCTAGCGATGTTCTGGCCTTGGCGGGACAGCCATCTGGTAACGCTAAAGATAATGGTATCACGGACGCCGAACTGAATCCATCAACGCGATATAATCCTTCAGCACACGACCGCCGAAGGGCGCCGAAGGCGGCTAGCATCTATCCCCTTTGGCCGAGGGGCGCGGCCATATAGGACTTGCACAGATTTGGATCCAAAGCTCAAAACACTACAAAAAGCCTTGAGGATAAGACAGGTCGATGTGGAAGAATCGACCGGTGGTCTTCGCATCAACTTCATCGAAGGCGGCAGGCCGTCGACAACAATCGATATCTATGCCCTGCGGAGCAATCCTGACCACTTGCGTGCCAAGATCAGAGGCGCTGACGAGACCCCCGAAATGTCAGATGCCGATCTCAAGCGGGTCCGCATCAAACTCCAGAATGAACTGCTGGGGATTGCCAATGTTGGTGCGTTTGCTTCTCTGGGCAGGAGAGGGGAGGCTCATTATTACTACGCGCACATTACAATGAGCAAAAAATCGTCGACCGATCTGACCTTGGTGCAAAAAGGTGCGCAACAGGCGCTGGAACAATTGAAAGGTGTCGATTCCGGCAGTTTTCGTAAAGGATTGGACCAACTGGGTTTGCCCCGATCAAGCAAAGTGCGTCTGGCTCTCACCCGGATATTCCGTGAATCCGGGGATATCGAAGAGATGCTGACGGTCGTCGTACAGGAAGCCGGCATCGTTGCCAAATCAAGCGATTGGCGTATATTGAAGGATATTCGTGAAAGAAATGAGATTCCTTATTTAAACATCGTTGTGGAATTGCTTTGGAAAGCCGTCGCCAAAGAACGGCTCATTAAAACACTGGAAGACATTCATAATTAAAAGTCCCCCCGGGAAGGATCGGCGAACACGGCGCCGCTGCGTTCAGCTTCAAATTCGATCCGCGCCGGTTTCTGCTTTTCAGCGTCTAACCGCCCTCGCCCAACCGCATTCATCGGCATTGCGCTTTTTAATGCTGCCCAGATTTGACGGTGCGACGACATCGACCATAATATTCCACCCTCCCGAATAACGCCTGATTTTGTCCGCACTCCAATACCATCGGGCGGAATTGTTTTTTAAAGGATTGCTGCCGCTGTAAAAAGTCTGCATTTCTTTCACCGTCGGCATACGCCAATCCGAAAAACCTCCTGTCTTCAGGCGATTTACATACTTATTGGCCGCATCAAAAGTCATACACTCCCGCTTGTCCAGACCGGAGTCGATCATGACCCAGGTCAAACCGGTGTTTGTATCCAATACGGTTCCTTGGACCTTTTCACGGAACCGTCCTTCGGTTTGGGGCAGGAGACGGCGCAGGCGTTTCAACTCGGCCTGCACACTTTGTCGGTTCAATTGGGCTTCAAGCGTTTTTAATTCCGATTTGATTATCTCACGCGCCGGTGAGTAGGGGTTCTGCGCCAGGTAGGTCCGGTAGGCTTGGGCAAGCACGGCGGGTTCGGCTTCGGGACCGCCAGCCTTGGTGCGCAATGCAACCATAATTTCGTTACCCTGACGACTGCGCTCATATTCATCTCTTTTTTTCTTCAGTCGGATCGCGTATCGAGAATCCTTAAAGAGCCCGATATAGGGGGCGCTCAATTCGATGCATTGGTTCCACTGCTGGGTTTGCTCACATGTTTTCAATTCACGCGCCAACTGCTGATAATAAGGTTTGGCGATTCGCTTGGCGATTTGGTCTACCTCTCTGAGATGGCGGCCTTTGGGGTGTTCTCTCTGATAGTTTGACAGCGCGGTTGCCACGGCAGCATATTTCTTGGGTGGAATGACCCGAATGCGTTCGAAATCGCGGTCGTCAATGCGGCGCGGCAACTGGTCCAAGGCTTGCTGCAACTTCGGATTATGGGCCGACTGTGGGTGCTTTGCCATGAAGCCGTTAATTGAAGTTGCGATTTTTTCATATTCCTGGGCAGCCTCGAATGCATCTTTCTCCTTCTCCATTTTTTTAAGGTCGCGGAATTCTATGCGCTTGTAAAGACCATCAATATCTTTTTGGGCGCGTTCGATGTACTCTTGGTCTTTCTGTTGCTTGATATACTTTTGAATGCGGGCAAGCTGGCCTTCTAAAGTCTTCTGACGACTGGATTCGGCCAGCATATTCAAATAATCATATTCGATTCGCTGCTGGCGATAGTAGATAAACCAGAAACTCCCGCCCCCAAGGCTGATAACCAACAATACAATCGCGGCGATTAAAAAGTAGCGTTTGTAATTGATTTTCTTTTTGGGCAGGATAATATTCAAGCCCTTGGACTGGCAATATTCGCGTATATGATTGTGTGCTTCATCGGGCAGGGCACCGAAACGGATTGCCTGGCGCATGAGGTAATTATATTGTTCCCGCGGGATGCTTTTGCTGGTGGCGGCCAGGTCGATATCCGCATTGAGTTTTTTTAGCAGCAGTCGCGCGCGACTGAGGTCATATGCATAGCGGCTTTCATCCGATTTAAACAGCGCAATGCACTGTCCAACCAACACACCACTGGCCGTTAATACGGCATCTTTCTGGGAAATTTTGCGAATTTCATTTTCCTTGTCCACCGCTTTGCCCTGGAGGGCTTCAAGGTTTGTGCCCGGAAACAGACCGAGGAAACTATAGAGCGAATCGTGGCCGACAATTTTTAAGTTTTCGATAATCACCTGTTCGACCGTACTGTCGAGTTGGTAGGCTTGCGTTTCCTCTTTCTTGGCGGCCTTTTTAATAGGGCAGCGAATACGACGCAATATTTCGCCTTCGTCAAAAGGCAAAACAGCAGCCAAGCCGGATATTTCGGCCTGGGTCATATAACCTTTACGAACCTGGATATTAATAAAATCATCCAGTTCAGCCTGACGTTGATCCAGGAGTTGCTGGTGTATGTTGCGGGCCATCGCGGCTTCAATACCATTTTGCTCGGCGATCTTGTCCAGATCCTGATCAGACAATTTCCCATTGATCAACTGGTGTTGAATCTGGAGGACGGCAGGTGAGCCGCGCCGCTTTTGCCAGCGGGTCACACGTTTTTGCACCATCTGCGTCTTGATATCATGCCGCGCGGCAATATTTTCAACTTCTTGAGGGGAAATATCGCCTTTGCTGCCGATCAGGTCGATGTGCCGGTCGACAGCTTTGAATATGGTTTCCAGTCGTTTTTTTAGTTCTTCAAGCGCGGCATCCGCTTCTTTTTTCCGCAAATCCGAATCAGTCATAATTTTCTTGATTTCGGGCAGAAGGCTAATGTAATGGCGGGCTTGGATGCCTTTGGTGGGATGGTTGCGCAGCCGGCTCCAGGCCATCTGTTTCTTCTTGATGGCCTCTTCAATGATCTGGAGATCGTTTTCCGGTGGGTTGATGGGAAGCTCAAGCAATTGATAGAAATTGATCCGGTCCATGCATGGTAGCCTTTCCGCAAAAAGGGACTGATCATGGCAGGCGCATTCCCCGCAAAAGAGGAAACCAGAATGCTTTTGCCGGGTGATACAGCAATGTCGCCTGAAGCGCGATTAATTCGTCGCCAACTTTGAAATGTCAACAAATGACTAATATACAACCAAATCCTAATTAATGAAACCTTTGTGTGATATTCAAGGCAGCAATTAAAGTACCAGCTTTAATTATTATTTGGATAAAGGCCGGCATACATTTTTTTGGAGATGCAATCCGGCTGTGAGTGTTAGGCGAACCTTCAGGTTGGAGGGTTGGAAAAGGATCAAAATTTTAATGATAACAGTGTAAAAGAGGTGATTGTTGCAAGCGGCGGTAAGTTGCCGTCATTGATTCGGTGCGAGGTTGTCGAAGCCGGTGAGACGATCGGGAGCATGTTCAGAACGAAATGCCGTAAACTAAATCTGTCAATAGTGGCAAAAAAAAAAGACACCTGCCGGCAGGGTCGGCAAGTGTCTTGTCAAATTGAACTAGATTGCGGTCTTTTTATAACTGGTGACAGGTGATCCACACCGGGAAAACGTTAGTGGACGACAAGATGCTGAGCACGTGCAATCGCATCTTCCAGTTCTTTGCCCTGGATGACGGAACTCGTTTCAATATTTGCCTGGACGACGCGATTGGCAGATGTTTCCAGGGCTGTGATATGCAGACACCCCTCGCGGTCGAGATTGAAAGTGATTTCTACCGGAGAATCCTCAGGCAGCCCTGCGGGCAAATCCAAAACGGCCGTTCCGATTTCGATCGAGTGCTCGACCGGTACGACCTTGTCGCCCGTTTCGTTTTCCATAATACGGATCAGGACACGCTCCTGATTGGCCTCGGGGGTATAGAAGGTCCGTCGTATTTCCATCGGAACAGTGGTGTTTTTGCGAATCAGGTTAAAGACCCCTTCCTCGTCATTGGGGCGGCGGGCGACAACCCCGAAGCTTTTGCTGGCGACGTCGCGAATGCTCATGGTGGACTGCTTGACAGCCGAAAGGGTAACGCCGGTTTCCTCAGACATCTCCTTGGCAACTTCCTCCATGATCTGTTTCGGCGTCGTTTCAATGATGTCTTCTTCTTCAGGGTTGCGATTGGTCTTTTCAGCAATGCGTGTGATCAGGCCGTCGTTGAGAGACAGTTTCCAACCATAAATTGCCGCTCCCTTTGCAACCGATTCATCTGGATCGAACATACGGGATTCCACCGTAAATTCCTGCTGGATGCGCTCAGCTACTTGAGGCATGCGCGTTGACCCCCCAACCAGGATGATTTCGTCAAAGCTCTCATAGCCTTTTCCTTTGGCTTCCTTGAGCATGTCGTTGGTCAGGGCAATGGTACGTTCGACAAGGTCGGCTGTGATTTCCAAAAATTTATCACGGCTCAATTCAACTTTGACCCGTTCCCCGCCGTGGGTTATCGAGATTGGGGTTTTATCCCTTTGCGAAAGAATTTTCTTCGATTTTTCAGCCGAGAGTTGCAGGTCCTGCCAGGTGTCCGGATCCTCCAGAATATCTTCTTCCGATCGGGTTTGACGTTGAAATTCCTGAACAAGATAGGCCACAATGCGATCATCCCAATCTTTACCGCCCAGATTATGATCGCCACCGGTGCAGATGACGTCAATCGAACTTTCCTGAATATCAATCATGGTGATATCGAAGGTCCCACCGCCAAGATCATATACAAGCACGACGCGGTTTTCCGTTTCCTGCACTGTGCCATAAGCAATGGCCGCCGCCGTGGGTTCGTTGATGATCTGACGCACATTGAATCCTGCGATCTCACCGGCTTTGCGGGTGGCCTCGCGTTCATTGATGCCGAAGTAGGCCGGACAGGTAATGACGACGTCCTTGACCTTTTCGCCAATGGTCTGTTCGGCGTCCTGGGCCACTTTCCGCAGGATGTAACTCGATATTTCTTCCGGGCGGTATGGTTTGGCGTCGTATTCGTAGACAAAATAGGCTTCACCCATGGATCTTTTAATAAAGCTGACCACTTCGTTGGGGTAAAGCTTCGCACTTTCCTTGGCAACATCCCCGACCACGATTTCGCTTCCGTCGAAAAACACAACCGAAGGGGTTATGCGCTGGTTTTCGGCATTGGGTATGATTACCGGTTTGCCGTACTCATCAACGTAGGCAATAGAAGAATAAGTCGTACCAAGGTCAATACCGAAAATTGTTTTGATGGCTTCACTCATCGATCATCCCCGTGTCCAAAGATTCCTGCTCTTCCTGATAGACGTATACCGCAACCATTTCCTGACGGATCACTTTGGTTTCCCATTCGTAACCGGGCCGGATACTGTGGGCAACACTTTTATCCAAGGCCTGATCAGTAGTGGGTATTTTTTTTATCGCGCGTTGGCGGGAAGGGTCAAAGTCGCCTTCCTGATGCGAAAACGGTTTGACACCATGCCAGTAGAAGACATCTTCCAGATCGGAGGGAATGGCTTCGAGATAACGAAAAAGTTTCCGCGGATCCCTTTGGGATACTTCCAGCGAGCGAAAATAGGCCAGCCATTTGCGGATATCGTCTGCAACTTTAACGACATCCATCACGATCGATAAGACATATTTTTTGATGATATCCTGCTTGTATTCCTGCAGTTCGGAATGCAAACGATCGATGATTTCGTCTTTATGGGCGTCGTATTTGAGCTTGCCCTCAAATTCACGCTGAAGATCACTGATTTGAAGACCGAGGCTTTCGAGACGGCCCAACAGCAAATCTGGGTCTAAAAAGGCACGCTCTCCCGGGAGGCCCATATCGGTGCTGGGGTCGGCTTCGGTCGTATCCGTTTCAATTTCAGTATCAACCCGTGGGGTATCTTCGGCCGCCGTCTCTAACTCGTCATCTGGTGCCTGGGCAATTAACACGTCCGATGGATATTGGTCGCCCTTATCGGCCTCCTGGGCAGAACCTTCGTCCGTAAAATTATCCGTCACCATAACACCCGGAACGGTTTCAGCTTCTTCAGGAAGGCCGCTATCGGCAGGGCTCTCTTTTGCACTGTCGTCATCGGGTGCAAACGGGCTTGCAATATCATCGTCTTCGGGATTGTCATCGGCATCAGATAAATCGGCGGTCAAGCCGACTTCCGCCAACTCTTCGGGAGCGAACAGATCGGGAAGGTCTTCGGACGCGTCCGGCGACTCACTCTCAGCGCCGGCATGGGGCCTATCCCCCTCATCTTCAAGTGAAGCATCTTCGCTTTCGGTCGACGGTTCCTGGGGGGGCAACTCATCAAGGGGGATGCCGACTTCGTAAGCTTCTTTTTTTTCCTCGCTCATTTCTGCTCTCGGTAGGCGCTCACTCTGATCTCGGGCGATTAAATGCGCTGCCGCGCGCCGCACGGTGTCCTGCACCTTTATAGGGGTGATCGGTTTATGTCTTTCTGTTCCCAATACGAGGTGAAAATTGTTCATCCAACCTTATACTTTAAAACGCACATAGCCGATAATGTCAAGTTTTTCATTTGTATTCAATAAGCTATATAGAAGTAATTGGATCCCTGAGAACGCGAACCCGAAGGCTCAAATAAAAACGCCGGCAGTAGGGCAGGCCCCTTGCCGGCGTTGGTTTGTCGATGTCATGGGATGATGCTGATGACCAGTCCTATTCCTGACTCTCCTGGAGTTCTTCAATCACCTTTTCGGCAATTTGGGCCGGAACCTCGTCGTAATGCGAAAAACCCATGGTGTATATGCCGCGGCCACCGGTCATGGATCTGAGATCCGGTGCATAGGTTAAAAACTCCGCCATGGGCACATTGGCTTTGATGACCTGGTTTTTCCCGGCACTGTCCATACCCAGAACTTTACCCCGCCTGCCGTTAAGATCCCCCATTATATCCCCCATATAATCTTCCGGGGTTGTAACCGTAACGTTCATTATAGGCTCCAGAAGAACCGGTTGGGCATCTTCACATGCTTTTTTGTAAGCAATCGATCCGGCAACTTTGAAGGCCATTTCCGATGAATCAACGGCATGAAAGGAACCGTCATCCAGGGTGACTTTGAAATCCACACAGGGAAACCCGGCCAGAACACCTTTTTTAGCGGATTCGACGATGCCTTTTTCAACCGCCGGAATGTATGTTTTGGG
>CAJHYH010000093.1_pt1 | contig 40025 bp, 26 predicted proteins | sample 9198661 | NCBI WGS metagenome assembly CAJHYH01 (sample SAMEA7708356, study PRJEB35096) | sediment metagenome | biome: marine neritic benthic zone biome [ENVO:01000025]; feature: sediment [ENVO:00002007]; material: shallow marine sediment [ENVO:03000034] sea grass bed [ENVO_01000059] ... | reverse complement strand
GGGTTCCAAGTTTTGTCCTCCTTCAGCCTGCGCGCATGGCGTTGTCCGTTCACAGGGCCGCCGTCGGCGGCGTGAAGCACAATATAGCCAAAGCAACACGGCAAGTAAACGCCCGTTCCGCTGGGCCGGCCATGGGATTGGTTTGATTGTCGGGGTGATGACCTTCACGATGGCGGCCGCCCCGGCCGTCGGGGCCGAAATGGTATATGAAACACCCCGCGTGCGGGTTGTTCACGCCCCGGCCCTCCAACCGCTGGCCGTCCAGATTGCCGAGATGAGTCCCGCCATTATCGACAGTCTGGAAAGCCGACTGGGACTGCCCTTCGATTTGCAGCCCACCGTTGTGCCGGCCCCCGACCGGACGTCCTTTCGCCGCCTGGGCGGGCGGGAATGGTTTACAGCTTTCGCCCTGCCGCGCAAGCAGCTCGTGGTTCTCGATCTGTCCCGGCTGGGCAAGCGCTCCGGTGATCTATATGCAACCCTCAAGCACGAGTTTGCCCACCTGGCCCTGCACCGGGCCATTGACCGCCGGCGCCTGCCGCGCTGGCTGGACGAGGGTACCGCCCAGTGGGCCAGCGACGGCCTGTCCGAATACCTGCCGACGGTAAAACGCAGCCTCCTGCCCCGGGCGGCGGCTGCCGGCCGTCTGTTCTACCTGGATGAGCTGTCCGATTCGTTTCCGCAGGATTCCCAGGGGCTTCAACTGGCCTACGAGCAGAGCCGCAGTTTTGTCAATTATCTGGTGCGCCGCTTCGGAGACGATGCCCTGCGTCTTCTCCTGCAGTCGCTGGCATCGGGGACGTCGCCCCGGGAGGCTTTCGAGGAAACCTTGGGTGTCGAACTGGAAGGGGTCGAAGACGATTGGCGGGCGGGGCTGCACAGCCCGGGTTCCTGGGTGGCCAACCTGGCCGGCCATGCTTATGGCCTTCTTTTCTTCGGGGCGGCCTTGGCCACCGTATGGGCCTATCTGCGTTTCCGCCACCGCAAAAGAAACTACCGTGCCGGCGAGGAGGACGATCTCGATTTCTGACGGCGGCATCCTTCAGGCTGCGGGCACACATCGTCAGCCCCAGGCCGGAATTTCAGTCAGGCCGTTGGCGCTCCCGACCACCTTCCAAGCGCGGTCGACATGCGGCCGAGGGCTTTTTCCAGAAGGGCCGGGGCGCAGCCGAAATTGAGACGCACGAAGCCGGGTAGACCGAATTCCGCGCCATCGGAGAGGCCCACGCCACCCTCCTCGAAAAAAACCGCCGGGTTTCCAATGCCGGCCGCCCGGGTGTCGATCCAGGCCAGATAGGTGGCTTCAACCGGCCAGGTGACGAGGCCGGGCATGGCGCCCACTGCCGCCTGCACCCGGTCGCGATTGCCGCGCAGGACGTCGAGCAGCGCCGCATGCCATTCCCAGCCGTGGCGATAGGCCGCCTCGGCGGCGGCGTAACCCAGGAGATTGACAGCGGGCACGATGCCGGCCATGGATTGCCGGAAGCGGCGGCGCAGTTCGGGGGGGGCGATCACAGCAAAAGCGCAACCCAGGCCCGGAAGATTGAAGGTTTTGCTGGGTGCCATCAGGGTGATGGTGCGATCCCGGGCCGCCGGACCCAGGGTGGCCGTCGGGATGTGACGGCGGTTCGGGTCCAGCACGAGGTCGCAATGGATTTCGTCCGAGCAGATGATCACATCGTGGCGCACGCTCCAGTCCACCAGCTGTTCGAGCTCCTCGCGCGAGAAGACCCGCCCCACGGGATTGTGCGGGCTGCAGAGCATCAGCAGACTGGATCGCGGCCCGGCCGCCGCCAGGCGGTCAAGATCCCAATGCCAATAACCCTGGTCGGCGGTCATCGGGACGCGCACCAGTTTTTGGCCGGCGTAGCGCGGGGCCGTGAGAAAAGGCGGGTAGACCGGCGTGGCCGTAATGATTTCGGCTTCGGGTGACCCAACTGTCCGGCAGGCAACGTTCAATCCGGTGACAAGACCCGGCAGCCACACCAGCCATTCAGGTTCGATTTCCCAGGCATAACGGTCGATCAGGTATTCCCGCACGGCTTCAACCAGCGAGTCCGGCGGAAGGGTGTAGCCCATTACGCCGTGTTCAATGCGTTCGTGCAATGCCCGCCGTACCGGTTCGGGGCTGGGGAAATCCATATCGGCCACCCAGAGCGGAATGACGTCGCGGCCGGCATATTTGTCCCATTTAAGGCTGGCGGTGCTGCTGCGGTCCGGGGTTGTAGCAAAGTCGAAAGTCATGACAATGTCCTGTTGCGGTTCAAGCGATCCGGCATTTGTATTTGTTCTCGTATGAACCCTCCACCTCAGGCGGAGGCCCCGGAGAATTTCGATCAATCCCGAGAATTGTTTGTGTTTCGGTTTGTTCATTTTCATGTCCGCGCAAGAAAACGAACCCGAAGAAGGCGCCCCGTGCCCGGCTTCTTCCTGCGCGTCCTTGATAAGACCGGCGCTTGTCGGAACGCGCTGCGCTCAAACAGGCCGACAAGCTTTTTCCGATCGCCTCAACGATGCGCGGCGCGGGCCAAAGGGGATGAAAACAAAAAACCAAAAAGACAGATCAAGACCCTACCGGGGCGGTATCGGGTGCCTCCCGCCCTGTGGTTGGGGATTCACCTTGGGCTAATTCCTTCGGCCTCATTCCGATATCAGTTTGTGGATTTATAGAAAAGACCGGAGTCGGTATGCACGGGCATACCGACTCCGGTGGGAAGGGGCTCAAGGCAATTGCGGTTCCAAGCGCGCGCCCGCTGGGGTATTAGAACTGATCTTCCTCGGTGGAGCCCTCCAGGGCGGCGACCGAGGTCTGCCCCGAGGTGACGGCGTTCATCAAGCGGTCGAAATAGCCGGCGCCCACGAACCGCTGGTGGGTGATGGCCGAATAGCCGCCCTTTTTCTCCTGGTCGAATTCCTCCTGCTGGAACTGCGAGTAAGCCAGCATGCCCTCTTCGCGGTAGGAGCGGGCCAGGTTGAACATACCCAGGTTGAGGGCGTGAAAACCCGCCAGGGTGACGAACTGGAATTTGTAGCCCATGGCACCGAGCTCGCGCTGGAACTTGGCGATGGAGGCGTCGTCCAGGTTGGCTTTCCAGTTGAAGGAGGGCGAACAGTTGTAGGCCAGCAGCTTGCCGGGGAATTTGGCGTGGACGGCTTCGGCGAAGCGTCGGGCCTGGTCCATGTCCGGCTTGGAAGTCTCGCACCAGACCATGTCGGCATAGGGGGCATAAGCGATCGCGCGGGCGATGGCCGGCTCGATCCCGTTTTTGACCTGGTAGAAGCCTTCGCTGGTGCGCGGTTCGTCCAGGATAAAGGGCTGATCGCGCTCATCGATGTTGCTGGTCAGGAGCGTGGCCGCGTCGGCATCGGTGCGGGCCACGAGGATGGTCGGCACGCCGCAGACATCGGCCGCCAGGCGGGCGGCCACCAGTTTGGCGATGAACTCCCCGGTGGGCACGAGCACCTTGCCGCCCAGATGGCCGCACTTCTTGGCCGAGGCCAGCTGGTCCTCGAAATGCACGCCCGAGGCCCCGGCTTCGATCATCTGCTTCATCAGTTCGTAGGCGTTCAGCGGGCCGCCGAAGCCGGCTTCGGCATCGGCCACGATGGGGGCGAACCAGTAGGGCCCCGGGCTGCGACAGTCGAGCACCTGGATCTGGTCGGCCCGGCGAAGCGCGTTGTTGATGCGGCGCACCACCGCCGGCACACTGTTGGACGGGTAGAGGCTCTGGTCGGGATACATCTCTCCCGCCAGGTTGGCGTCGGCCGCCACCTGCCAGCCGCTGAGGTAGATGGCCTTGAGCCCGGCCTCCACCTGCTGGACGGCCTGATTGCCGGTCAGCGCGCCCAGGGCGGCCACGTAGTCTTCGGTGTTGAGCAGGTGCCACAGGCGCTTGGCGCCGATGGTGGCGAAGGTGTAGTCCAGGCGCAGGGTGCCCCGCAGCTTAAGCATTTCCTCGGCGCTGTAGGGTCTCTCGATCCCCTTCCAGCGGGGATCGTTTTCCCACGCCTGGGTGACCTCGTCGATTTCATCCGGCATGATTATGTGGCAGGTCAGCCGCTCGGAGATTTCAACGCCTGCTTCTTCGATGGTTTGGCCCATAACGGTTTTCCTCCTTCTGTTCGCGTAGCAATCGCTGTCGTTTTCGTGAGCACGTCGCTGCGGCGCGGGATGTCTTTCAATCCAGGTCTTCATAGGCCCGCAGGGTCAGAAATTCGTCCAGTTCCTCGCGGGTGATGATGTCGTCGAAGAGTGATGCGGCCTGCTTGAAATGGCCGCGCTCATAGGCCTCGTCGCTCAGCGCCGATTGGATTTTGGTCATCTCCTCCTGCATCACGGATTTGAAAAGGGCGACGTCCACATGACGGCCGTCCTCCAGAATGCCCCGCGGATGATGCACCCACTGCCATACCTGGGTGCGGGAAATCTCGGCCGTGGCGGCATCCTCCATCAGATTGTTGAGGGGCACGCAGCCGTTGCCGCTGAGCCAGCTGGCCATGTACTGCACCCCCACGCTGATGTTGGCGCGCAGTCCCGCCTCCGTGATGGTGCCGCCCGGGCATTTGAGCAGATCGGCGGTCGTGATGGCAATATCTTCGCGCAGCCGGTTGATCTGGTTGGCCTCGGGCATGCTCCGGTTGAACTCTTCCATGGCGATCGAGACGAGGCCGGGATGCGCCACCCAGGTGCCGTCGTGGCCGTCGTTGGCTTCGCGGATCTTGTCTTCCCGAACCCGCGCCAGGGCGGCTTCGTTTGCGGCCGGGTCCGATTTGATGGGAATCTGGGCGGCCATTCCGCCCATGGCGTGTGCGCCCCGGCGATGACACGTCTTGATGACCTGCAGGGAATAGGCATGCATGCAGTGGCGCGTCATGGTAACCTGGGCCCGGTCCGGGAAGATGTACTCGGGGCGCTGTTTGAACTTCTTGATGAAGCTGAAGATATAGTCCCAGCGACCGCAGTTGAGGCCGGCCATGTGATCCTTGAGCGCATAGAGAATCTCTTCGGTTTCAAAGGCCGCCAGAATGGTCTCGATCAGCACGGTGGCCTTGATGGTGCCCTGGGGAATCCCCACCAGGTCCTGGGCGCGCTTGAAGACATCGTTCCACAGGCCCGCCTCCAGGTGGCTCTCCAGCTTGGGCAGGTAGAAGTAAGGGCCGGTTCCGTTGGCGATCAGGGCGCGCGCATTGTGGAAGAAGAAAAGCGCGAAGTCGAACAGGCTTCCTGAAATGGGGCGCCCGTCCACGGTGACATGCTTTTCAGGCAGGTGCCAGCCCCGCGGGCGTACGATCAGGACCGCGGGATCGTCGCGCAGTTCATAGTGTTTGCCTTCCGGGCTGTCGAAGGTGATCGATCCGCTGACGGCATCCACGAGATTCTGCTGGCCCTGGATGGTGGCGTCCCAGGTGGGGGCATGGGAATCCTCGAAATCGGCCATGTAGGTCCTGGCCCCCGAGTTAAGGGCATTGATGACCATCTTGCGGTCCACCGGGCCGGTGATTTCTACGCGCCGATCCTGAAGATCACGCGGGACCGGGGCAATTTTCCAGTCCGCCTCGCGGATTTCGCGGGTGTCCTCGTGAAAATCCGGGAGCTGACCGGCGTTGATGGCCTCCTGGACCGTCACGCGACGGGCGAGCAGTTCCTGGCGACGGTCTTCGAATTCCCGGGCCAGGGTGGCCGCAAATTTAAGGGCTTCCGGTGTCAATATAGGCGTGAAGGCATCCGGCACGGGGGCCAGCACTTCGATGCCGTCAATGTTCAGGGACGCGTCCATAAGCCGATCCTCCTCTGTTTGGCGGGCGGTTCGTGTTCGTCTGTCAAAATGTTGTGATCGGTGCGGTCGAGGTGAGTCACTATCCGGGTTCCGCGTGTCGGCCGAAAGCAACGCTACCGATATCAGCCGGTTCAACCGGCATCAACCCCCGCGGAATGGATGGTTGCTCAACATATTAAGAACGGGTGGGAAGGTTGGCAAGACGGTTTTTTAATAACCGCTAAACAGTGAACGCGAGAAAGTGCATCTTGCGGCCCCGGACGGTGTTCTCGCCTTTTGCCCGTCCTCGCCATCGCCACCAGGCAGCAGATAAGCGGCGCCTTAGGCCGCCTTGCTGCGCTTCCCGCTTCGCGCTGCGTCTTGCCTGACAGCATGATGCGCGGCGTATCATCCGGTTTTCGGTTCGGCGCGTGTCGGAACGCGCTTCGCTCAAACAGGCCGACACGTGCCATCCGCCCCTGCCGCCAATGCGCGGCGCGGGGCAATGGGGGGCTCGCCGATCTTCTGAAAGCGTTTCTAAATCCACTTATAGGATCACCTGACGTCTTACTATCTGCCCGAGGAGGTTCACAAGCGGCGCTCAATCGGCATCGAAGCACTGGTAGGGATAGACGTGCGCGAGGTTGCCGGAGTGGATGCGGTCCTGGTGCGTCTGCCAGAATTCGGGGGTGAAGATGTCGGCGTGGTGGGCCATGAAAACCGCCCGCAGGTCGGGTTTAAGCCCTAAAAAGGACCGGAATTCTTCCGGGAAGATATCGTTTTCGTCCACCAGATACATGGGCGCGGCGGCCATTTCGTCCTCATGGGAATGCGCCTGGGGCTGGTGGCGGAAACGGCAGGCCGTCAGCGGGCAGACCTCGTCGTAGTCGTAGAAAATCACCCGACCCAGTTCGGTCACACCGAAATTTTTAATGAGCATGTCCCCCGGGAAGATATTGCTGGCCGCCATGTCCCGTATGGCCTGGCCGAAGTCGATCACGGCGGCCGCGGCCTTATTGGGGGGGGCCGTCTGCAGATAGACGTCCAGGGGGGTTACGCGCCGTTCGACATACACGAATTTAAGGGTGATCTCATCCCCGTTGACCGCGATCGAACGCTCGGCCGTGCGGCGGAGTTCGTCCATGACCGCGGGGTGAAAACAGCCCGCGCTGAACTTGAGGTGTTCGAAAGTCTGGGTATCGGGCAGGCGGCCGGTGCGGTCGTGACGATAGATATAGTCGTATTTGGCGATGACCTCGCGGCGGGTGGTGCGCTTGGGTTTGGCGAAGCGATCGCGGATGACCTTGAACACCAGGTTGTCGCTGGGCATGTTGAACACCGCCATGACCATACCCCGCTTGCCGGGCGATATTTCGAAGATGTCGCTGCAGGCGTTCTGATGCTGGGTCAGGTCGCGGTAGAGTTCGGTCTTGCCGTGGCGGTTGTAGCCCAGCGAAATGTAAAGCTCGGCCCGTCGTCGCTGCGGCATCAAGGTTTGCAGAAATCCGACCAGGCCACTGACGTTGTCCGTGGCGGCCAGGAAATAGGAATGGGTGTAGCTGAACAGGATCCGGATGCCGCGTTCGTCGACAATTAAACCGTCAGCTGCCACGCGTCCGTTGCGATGGACAAAAGCGATCGCCAGGGGACGCACCTCCCGGCCGGCCAGGTTCAGGCGGCCGATCAGATAGGCGCCCATGCCGCGGTAGAAGATGGTCGCCAGAACCGTCAGGTGGGTATCGGCGGGTAAGTCGGCGCCTTGTTGACTCAGGCTGCGGGCGATCCGCCGGGCGTCGCCGGCCGGATTCGCGAGCGCAGGATATAGATCCGCATCCCGCAGGACGTCTTGAAAGAGCGATGCGGGCGAGCGCCCGTCCAGCTTGTAGGTGCGGCAGTCCACGTCCGGCTGCAAAGGTGCCAGGGCCGGTGCCTGGGACCGCACGAATTCCACATCGGGGTCGATCCCGATCGTCTCCAGCATGCGGCGCGAGATCGAATTGAAAAAGGTTTCCGCCAGGTCGGGGTCCGCCGTGGCGGCGGCCTGTTTTTCAAATCGGTCTTTGGCCCGGCGCCATACGGCGCGCGTGTTCGAGTTGGCCGGCAGGGTTCCGGTGAGCGTGTCAACCACCCGATCAAGGCGCTGCTGATAGATGTCCAGCCGTTTGGCGGCGTCGGCCCGCATGCCCTGCCAGTCGGCGTTGCGGAAATGCGCCTGGGCCCGCAACGTCAACGCTGCAAACTGAACGCGATAGGCTTCGAAGCCCTTCAGGACGGCAGCGACGATTTCGGCGGTCGGCTCAGTCATCCATCCACTTCAGGAGATCCATAGGGTGTTTGATGCAGGCGGCGGCCCCAGCGGCTTCGAGCTCATCCCGGCGGCGAAAACCCCACAGGGCGCCCACCGGGAACATGCCCGCACGCCGTGCGGTTTCCATATCCACGCCGCTGTCGCCCAGAAACAGGCAGTCCGAGGGCGGCATGCGCAGGTGGGTAGCGGCCTGGAGCGCCTGGTAGGGGTCGGGTTTGACCGGGCGGCCCTTCTGCTGGCCGAGAGTGTACTCGAAAGGCAGGTCCGGAAAAAATCGCCGGCAGCAGGTTTCGGTAAAGGCATGGGGCTTGTTGGAAACGACGGCCATCTTGGTGCCGGCGGACTGGAGCATGGCCACCAGACGCGTGATGCCCTCGTAGGGATGGGTCTTGCGGTGCCAATGGCGGCCGTATTGATCTTTGAAAGCGGCCAGGCAGTTGTCGATGTCGTCCTCGCTGCGGCGATCCTGGGGCAGGGCGCGGGTCACCAGAATGCGGGCGCCGTCGCCGATAAACCACCGGTAGGCTTCACGGTCGTGGATTTGGAGCCCGCGGTCGGCCAGCACCTGGTTGACGGCATCGGCGATGTCGTCCAGGGTGTTCAGAAGGGTTCCGTCCAGATCGAAGAGAACCGCTTTGATCTTCACAGTGCTATTTTCCCCCATGCTGGTTCGGCTTTTTCGGGCGCTGTCGATCTGAGTGCGCGACCGCCGGTCGTCCCTGGTGCTGTGCTTACCGGCCCGGGTGAATTCGGCCGGCGCGATTCTGAAAATACCTGCATACGCGCATATTGAAAAGGAAAAAAGCGCTTACCTCCCTCCAGGGCGGGCGGACAGGCCTGCGCCCGGGTCCGGCCCAGCGGGACCGGGCCTCGAATCAAGTGGACAAAGCATTCGATCCCCCATATACAATGGGCATGAACGAAACCCGCGCCACCCCCGGAAACCGAGAGGACGAACGCCCGGCGGGCGTGGGCCGCAAGGTGGGGCTGGCCGCCGTTATCATGATGGCCTCGATTCTTCTCAGCCGTATCATGGGGCTTGTTCGCGACGGCGTGATTGCGGCGCTCGACGGGGCCAGTCTGGCGGTGGATGCCTACCGGGTGGCCTTCGTAGTACCCGAAATACTGAATCACATCCTGGCCAGCGGCTTCCTGTCGGTAACGTTCATTCCCATCCTCACCCGCTATCTGCGCGATGGTCGTGAGGATGAAGGCTGGCGGGTGCTGTCAGTCATCCTCACGATTTTGGGCAGCCTGCTGGTCCTCCTGATCGGCCTGGCCATGATCTGGACACCCGCTTTGATCGATCTGCTGGCCCCCGGCCGCGACGACCCCCTGTTCAAGTCCCTGGCCGTGCGCATGACGCGCATCATTCTGCCGGCCCAGCTTTTCTTTTTCGCCGGGGGGCTGTTTGCCGCTGTTCAGTTCGCCCGGGAGCGCTTCTTCATTCCCGCCCTGGCCCCCCTGATCTATAACCTGGGCATCATTTTAGGCGGTGTTCTGCTGGCCGACCGCATGGGAATGGAGGGCTTTGCCTGGGGGGTACTGGCCGGCGCCCTGGCAGGAAACTGCCTCCTGCAGTTTTTCGGTGCCCGGGCCGTGGGCATGCGCTTTCGCCCGGTATGGGATTGGCGTCACCCGGATTTGAGGCGCTATATTTTCCTGACCCTGCCCCTCATGTTGGGGTTGACCATGACCTTTTCCATGGAGATTTTCTCCAAACTCTTCGGCAGCTTCCTCCCCGCCGGCAACATTGCGCGCATCGAGTACGCCATCCGCATCATGATGGCCCTCGTGGCGTTTTTCGGCCAGGCCGCAGGCGTTGCCGTCTACCCTTTTCTGGCCCGCTTCGCCGCCGGGGACCGCTTGGCGGAGATGAACCGCCTGCTCAACCAGGCGCTGCGCTACATCGCACTGGTCATCCCCTTCGCGGCCGTGGCCATGGCTGTTCGCCGCGAGCTTGTCTTCCTGATTTATCAGCGCATGCGCTTTACGGCGGCGGACACGGCGGCCACGGCCGATATCCTGGGCTTCCTGCTGATCGGGGCTGTGGGTTTTGCCGGGCAGACCATTGTCAATCGCGGCTTTTATGCGCGTCAGAACACGATTCTGCCGACGGTCTACGGGAGCCTGGCCGTCCTGGTAAGTCTGCCGGTCTACTACGTCGGTATGCGCACCATGGGGGCCAGCGGTATCGGGATCGCCATTGCCTTCTCGGCCGTCGCCCAGGTGCTCTTCATCTATTTGATCTGGAACCGCCAGTCCGGAAACCGCGAAAGTAAGGGCGTCTACGGTTTTTATCTGAAAATGGTCCTGATGGCGGTGCCGCTGTTTTTTCTGCTGGGCGCGTTCCGGAACCTTGCGCTGGCCGGCATTGATACGGAGACCATGGGTGGGAATCTGCTGAGCCTCATCCTGGTCGGCGCTCTGGGGGTCGTTCTGATGCTGGTCGGCGCCCGTATAATCGGAATCGAGGAGATGAACGATCTGGTTCGGATGTTGCGCGGGCGCTTGGGCCGCGGCTGAAGGTGGGCCATCCCACGCTTTGCCCGTTTGCCGCCACCGGTTTTAGTCCGTGATTCATCCTCTTCCTCAAGGCCGCAGATATCATTCGCTGAAGCCGGGAGGGAGGGCGCCGCCTTCGCTGCCGTAGGCCGGCTGATCGTATGCGGCCGGAGGGTGCGGGCGGGTTCTGCGGATGCTTAGATCCAGCCCAATGGCCTGGGCCCTGGCGCGATGGGAGCCCTGCTCCAGGCGCAGGGCCTCCATGGGCGCCACCACGATGGCGGGCAGGGCTTCCACGGGACAGTGGTGCTCGCAGAATCCGCAGCCGCTGCAGCGTTTTTCATCCACGAACGGGACGCCCACTTTAAGGTCGGGCACGCGTTTGAGTTCGATGGCGTCAAACGGACAGACTTCGTCGCAGACCAGGCACTTGCGGTCGAATTCCCAGGCCAGGCATTTGCGCCGCAGGATCTGGGCGGTACCCACCTTGGCCCAGACGCGCTCCGCCGGAGACAGGTCACGGATGGCCCGGGTGGGGCATATCTGGCCGCAGATATTGCAGGTGGGATCGCAGGGTCCGATCTGGGGCGTGATCACCGGCGTCAACAGGCCCGGCAGGCCGGCGCCCAGTCCGAAGGGCTGCAGGGTGTTGGTGGGGCAGGCCTGGAGGCAGGCGCCGCAACGGTAACAGCGCTTCAGGAAACTGTCCTCGGGCCGCGCCCCCGGCGGGCGGATCAGTTCGGGCGGTATGATCCTGCGGGTGCCGGTGTCCCCCAGCAGATGACCGGCGCCGGAAAGGGTCAGGGCCGCGGTGCCCAGGCCGCCCGCACCAGCCAGCAGCAGCCCCCGGCGGTAGGGGGAGAAAGCCGGCCGGCCGGCTTTTTCGCTTTCGGATCGCCCCTCGAAGAAGATGGCCTGGGCGGGACAGGCCCGCCGGCAGGTCTGGCAGACCAGGCACTCCTGGTGGGCGGTCGATTGGGGATCGGCACCGATGGCGCCGGTCGGGCAGCGACGGGTGCATAGACCGCAATCGATGCAGTCGTCCGATACCCGCCGGCGAAAGAGCGGACGCCGGGCACACAGTGCCATCAGCGCGCCGGCCGGGCACAGGCAGCGGCACCAGAAACGGGGCCACAGGAGGCCGCCGGCCAGGATCAGCATTACCAGTGCCAGGGTCAACCACTGGTGCTGGAAGCGCGGCAGCGGCAGCTGCAGATAGCGCAGACCGGCAAGATCGAACCACTCGGCCAGGGGGGCGGCCAGTGCGAGCAGGAGATCGGCCGCCTGCTGGAGGCTGGACAGGACCACCAGGGCGTAGAACCTGGTTACCAGCGGTATCGGGGTTGCCACGAAGGCCAGCGAGAGCCCCATCAGGGCCGCGGCGAGGATGAAAACCAGCAGGGCATATTTCCAGCGGCGCCATTTCACAACGGGTGCGGCCGTTTCGGGTTGGCGCAGACAGGCGTCGACCCCGTCGATGGTGGTTCCCAGCGGGCAGAGATAGCCGCAGAAGAAGCGCCCCAGGATAAAGGTCAAGGCCAGCAACGCCAGGGCGGCGAAGAACGTTCCCTGCCAGAACCGGGCGGCCACGCCGGTCACGAGGGTGGCGGCCGGATCGAGCCGCAGAAACAGATCGTGGGGCAGCCAGCCGCTATACCCGAAACCGGCGTTGGCGAGCAGGCCCAGAAAGAGCGCCAGGCTGGTGACCTGAACCGTGCGCTGGAGGGTCATCCGACCTGGATCTGTTTTAGGCGCAATTTTTCGATGTCCATGCGCCCCAGGCCGCGTTCATGGGCGATGCGGATATGCTTGACATTGTGCGGCTTGAGTTTGCGCCCATACCACTCGAACATGGCCACGGCCTGGGCGTCCGCCGCCACCATGTCGCCCGAGGCAATGATGGTATCCGGTTTGAGCACGCGGCCGGGACCGGCGGGCCCGTTGGTGCTCAGCACGCGGGAGCCGTCAACGACCACCAAATCGGGCTTGAGCAGGGAGGCCAGGTCGACGATGGATTCATGCAGGTCGTAGCGGCTGTGCATGATGCCCCGGTTCCAGATCAGGCCCATCATGCCCTTCATGGAGAGGCTTACACCGGCGCTTGAATGGGATTTGGCCACCGGTGCCGCGATGAGCACGTCGGCCTCGAGCACCTCCCAGATGACATCGGTTTCCTTCATCTGGCGGCCCTCCGCAATGGCCGTGGGTTTGAAGAACCGGTTGCGGGAGACGGCCTGGACGATATCGTCGCCGTATACGTCGCAGGCTTTCTTGATGCCTTCGATGCAGCGCTCCTCGCGCCTCAGGGTGTGGTCCAGCACACGGATGCGTTTGGCCCCGGCCTGCTTGCAAAGGGCCACCAGTTCGCGTACCACGTCCGGGTGGGTGTCGGTGGCGTCTTCCGGTCGGCCGGCAAAGCTCATGTTGGGTTTGATGACGACCTTCTGGCCCGGCTTCACGAAGCGCGTCATGCCCCCCAGTAGTTCCACGGCCGCCCGGGTGGCAGCGGTCCGCTCGCCCGTGGCCACAGCAATGTCGGGCATCTCGGCGGCCAACGCCGGCCGCGGCAGCTTGACGCCATAGCACAGCGCGGCCGACCACAGGACCAACCCGGCGTTGCGTTTGATGAAGGTGCGGCGACTGATGATTTCCGTCGACGAATCGGGATGTGCGTTCACGGAATGGGAAAAATGCTTCGGTCTCATGGCATCACCTCATGAGGTTCGTATGTTGACAAGGAAAGATAATTAGGAATGATTGCTGAAAGCTTAGATTTATTTAACGCCATGGTGATCCATGGTCAAGTCCAAACCGCTCGCAGTCCAGGCGCCGCATCCTATGCGATCAGATTCCGTCGGCCGCATTCTGGTGGCCGGGCTGCCGTCTGCCGGCCCTTTTTTATCATTCTGCTGCTGGCATTTTCAGGGCTGGCGAGTTGTGCCCGCGTTGCGCCGACGGCCGATTCATTGCCGGGAGATTGCCTGCAGCGCGCCCAGGCCCGGATCGAAGCCATGCCCCTCAGGGACTGCCTGCCGACCCTCGACGGACAATGTGTCCCCTTGCGCCCTTACTTAGAGGCCTGTTCGGCCCTGTGGCCGGACTGTGTGCTCTACGCCAAATTCTATCATTGGGAGAGCGAGGTCACGGAGGTCATTTCGCCGACGCCCCGCGGTCCGGTGAGCCATCGCATCCGGATGTATCACAATATCCTGCACGCCTGCGATCCGGATTACCAGGATGCCCGGCGGACCCATGGCGACGTGGCCGAATTCTACGATGAAGACGGACGTTTCATGGGGCTGGCCGTATACATGGGGCAGGGGGTCTACTGCCCGCTGCCGGCCGCCGATCGGGAGGCCCGCCCCTGACGCGGGCAGCCTCAAGGCTGCGGTTCAACGGCCCGTGCTTTACAAGGCGCCGGGTGCGTGGCATACAGCAGGGTCGCATACTGGCAATGCGGGTATCAATTCGGTTCAAGTGCCGCCGGCTGCCGGTCGGCGGATGCAACCTGATAACATGGCGATGATCCATTGAGCGGCAGCCCCCCGACATCCGAAAACAGGACAATGACGCCCCGGCTGGTCGTGCGCATCTTTGTGCCCTTTGCGCTGGGCTATTTTCTTTCCTATCTATACCGCACCGTCAACGCCGTCATCGCACCCAACCTGGCCGTCGATATCGGGGTGGACCCCTCGGGGCTGGGGCTTCTGACGGCCGCCTATTTTATCGCCTTTGCCTCTTCCCAACTGCCGCTGGGGATTCTACTGGACCGTTTCGGACCCCGTCGCATCGAAGCGGCCCTGCTGCTTTTCGCGGCAGCCGGCGCCTATATTTTTTCCCGCAGCGAAACGCTCACGGGCCTCGCCGTGGGGAGGGCATTGATCGGTTTCGGCGTTTCGGCCTGCCTGATGGCCGCCTTCAAGGCCTTTGTGATGTGGTTTCCCGCCCCGCAGCTGCCGCTGATAAACGGCATCCAGATGACCTCCGGGGGCCTGGGCGCCCTGTCGGCCACGGCCCCGGTGGAGGCCCTGCTGGGTATCATGGACTGGCGGTCGGTATTCCTTTTGCTGGCCCTGGCGACCCTGGCGGTGGCCCTGGTCGTTTTTTTCGTGGTCCCGGACAAAACCGAAGCCCGGCCGTCCGATTCGTTGCGGCCGCAGCTGGCCGGCATCGGCGAGGTCTTTTCCAGCCCGGTTTTCTGGCGCATTGCCCCCTGGGCCACGCTTTCCCAGGCCGCTTATCTGGCCATCCAGGGTCTGTGGTCCGGCCCCTGGCTGCGCGACGCGGCCGGATTCGACCGCAGCGCGATCGCCCAGATGCTCCTGCTGGTGGCGGCCGCCATGACGGCGGGCTACCTGCTCCTGGGCATTCTGGCCAACCGTCTTAGCCGCCTCGGCTGGAATCCCCTGATGGTGGCGGCCATCGGCATGTTATGTTTCATGCTGGTTCAGGCCCTGATCGTCAGTGGATGGGTGCCGGACGTGCACCTGGTCTGGATGCTTTTCGGCTTTTTCGGCACCAGCGGCATTTTATGCTATGCCGATCTTTCCCAGCGGTTTCCAGCCCGGCTGGCCGGCCGCGTCAACACGGGCCTCAACCTGCTTGTCTTTATCGTGGCCTTCACGGCCCAGTGGGGTATCGGTGCAGTGATCGACCTCTGGCCGAGCACCGCAACCGGCTATGCCGTTCCCGGCTACCAGGCCGGTTTCGGATTGATGCTGGGGCTGCAGGCGGTTGCCATGGCCTGGTTTCTGCTGGCGAGCTGGCGTGAACGCCGGGCCCCACCGCCAAAGGCCTTGGACTGAATCTTTATTTGATATTGAGCATCAAGCGGTTCATGGTTCGGCCGCAGGCGGTAACAATTTTGTATGCCCACAAGCGCATGGACGACATTTTTGTCAAATATGTGCTCTGCGCCATGGACAGCGTTATGTTCTGCCGTCGATAGGTAAATGCCGGTTAGCCGGCGCCAGTGGTAAGGCGGCACCTGCGGTCGGCCCTATGGCGCCTGCCCGCTCGGGAGCCGGTGGCACGGCACTTGCTTTGCAACCGGAAACGCGGTTAGACTGCGCCGGCCAGCCCAATTCCGACGGATCGGCACTATTGACGATCTCCGCTTGAAGCTATCGCGCTGAACCATGCGGCCGGCGACCGACGCGCCGTTCGCTTCCTTCGGCCTTAGAGAGAAGACATGAAGACAACCAGCACCCCGGGGTCAATCTGCACCCCACCCCCGCGCCAGGGACTCTACGATCCCCAGATGGAGCATGAGGCCTGCGGCGTCGGCATGATCTGCGATATAGCGGGCGGAAAGTCGCACGACATCGTCCGGACGGCTTTGCAGATGGCGGTCAACCTGACCCACCGCGGGGCCTGCGGCTGTGACGCCACCACCGGCGACGGGGCCGGCATTCTGACGCAGCTGCCGGATGCCTTTCTGCGTCGCGTGGGCGGCGATCTGGGATTCGATCTGCCCGCGGCGGGTGCCTATGGCACGGGACTGGTGTTCATGCCGCCGGATGCCGACCAGCGTGCTTGCTGCCGGGCAATGCTCGAAGCGGCCATAAGGGACCAGGGCCAGATTCTGATCGGCTGGCGTACGGTGCCGGTCAACCGCGATGCCATCGGTGGCCTGGCGCTCGCGGTGGAGCCGACCATCCGCCAGGTGTTCGTCGGCCGGGGACCGGGGCTGGCCGATGGGCGCGACTTCGAGCGCAGGCTCTACATCGTGCGCAAGCTGGCCGAGCGATCGGTGCGCAATTCGGACCTGCCACAGAAAGGCTATTTCCATATCCCCAGCCTTTCAGCGCGCACCATGGTCTACAAGGGCATGTTCGTGGCCGACCAGCTGGGGCCCTATTATCCGGACCTGGGTTCGCCAGACCTGGCCAGCGCGCTGGCCATCGTGCATCAGCGCTACAGCACCAACACCTTCCCGGCCTGGGACCTGGCCCAGCCCTTCCGCTTTCTGTGCCACAACGGCGAAATCAACACGCTGCGGGGCAATATCAACTGGATGAACGCCCGCCAGGCCCTTTTTGCCTCGGATCTCTTCGGTGCGGAAATGGACAAGCTCTTTCCGATCGCCACGCCCGGGGCCAGTGATTCTGCCATTCTCGACAACGCCCTGGAACTGCTCTACCACACCGGACGCTCCCTGCCCCACGCCATCATGATGCTGATTCCCGAGGCCTGGCAGGAGCACCGCACCATGAGCCAGGCCAAAAAGGATTTTTACGCCTACCATGCCTGTCTGATGGAGCCCTGGGACGGGCCGGCCTCGATCCCCTTCACCGATGGGATCCGGGTGGGCGCCGTGCTCGACCGCAACGGTCTGCGTCCCTCCCGTTACACGGTCACCCGGGACGGGCGGGTGATCATGGCCTCCGAGACCGGCGTGGTGCCCATCGCGCCCGAGAACATTGCCTACAAGGGCCGGCTCCAGCCGGGGCGCATGTTCCTGGTGGACACTGCCGAGGGGCGGATCGTGGAGGACGAGGAAATCAAGGCCGCGGTGGCGGCCCGGCAGCCTTACGGCCAGTGGCTGGGGGCCAACCTGGTCGCGCTGGAGGGGGAGGACGCGGTCGGGGATGTCGAACTTTTCGATGCCGACCGGCTCTTCCAGCAGCAGCAGCTTTTCGGCTACACGGCGGAGGATCTGAAGATCATCCTGGCGCCCATGGCCAGCACCGGGATCGAGCCCACGGGTTCGATGGGGGACGATACGCCGCCGGCGATCCTCTCCAAACGGCCGCGGCTGGTCTACGACTATTTTAAACAACTCTTCGCCCAGGTCACCAATCCGCCCCTGGACGCCATCCGGGAAAAACTGGTCACCTCGCTCGCCACCACCATCGGGGCCGAAAAGGATCTCTTTACGGAAACGCCGGCGCATGCCCGCCAGCTCAGTCTGGCCCATCCCGTCCTGACTTCCGCGGCGTTTGAATGGCTCCAGACCGGGACGCCCAAGGATCTGCTTCCCACTTCCCTTCCCATGGTGTTCCGGCCGACTGAAGGCGGGAGCGGTCTGGCGGCCAGCCTCGATCATCTATGCCGTCGGGCGGCAGAGGCTGTTCAGGAAGGCGCCGCCATCCTGATCCTCACCGACCGGCCGCTGGACCGGGAAAAGGCCCCCATTCCGGCCCTGTTGGCCACCGCCGCCGTACACCATCATCTCATCCGTGAGGGGCTGCGCACCCGCTGCGGCCTGGTCGTCGACAGCGGCGAAGCCCGTGAAATTCATCATTTCTGCTGCCTTTTGGGATACGGGGCCGGCGCCGTGCACCCCTACCTGGCCTATGCGACCCTGGCGGACCAGGTACGCGGCGGCCAGATCCAGGACCTCACGCCGGACAAGGCCATCGAGAACTACCGCCGGGCGGCGGCCAAGGGGATACTCAAGGTCATGTCCAAAATGGGCATCTCCACCCTGCAGAGCTACCGCGGGGCTCAGATTTTCGAGTGCGTCGGCATCGATGCCGCGGTTGTCGACCGCTATTTCACCTGGACGCCCACGCGCATCGGGGGGGCGGATCTGGAAATGCTGGCCGAAGAGGTGCGACGCCGGCACCAGAGCGGTTTTGAAGGCGGGGCCATTCCTTCCAGCACGGCCCTGGACCCTGGCGGCAAATATAAATGGCGCCGTGCCGGCGAGAAGCACCAGTACGACCCGCTTACCATCGCCCGGCTGCAGCAGGCCGTGCGCCAGAACGACCGCACGGCCTGGGAGGAATTCACCCGCCAGGTCGATCGACAGAACCTTGAAGAGGGGCTGCTAAGGGGCCTCATCGATTTCGTCGGCGCCCAAACGCCGGTGCCGCTGGAAGAGGTCGAGCCCTGGGAGGTCATCGTCAAGCGTTTCAAGACCGGTGCCATGTCCTACGGCTCGATCAGCAAGGAGGCCCACGAAACCCAGGCCATCGCCATGAACCGCCTGGGCGCCAGGAGCAACAGCGGCGAGGGCGGCGAAGACGCCGACCGGTTCGAACCCGACGTGAACGGGGACTGGCGCAACAGCGCCATCAAGCAGGTGGCCTCGGGCCGCTTCGGGGTGACCATCAACTACCTGACCAATGCCGTCGAGCTGCAGATCAAGATGGCCCAGGGTGCCAAACCCGGGGAGGGCGGACAACTGCCGGGCGGCAAGGTCTACCCCTGGATCGCCAAGACACGCCATTCGACACCCTGGGTGGGGCTGATCTCACCGCCGCCCCACCACGATATCTATTCCATCGAGGACCTGGCCCAGCTGATCTACGATCTTAAAAGGGCCAATCCCGTCGCCCGGGTGAGCGTCAAGCTCGTCAGCGAAGTGGGGGTGGGAACGGTGGCGGCCGGCGTGGCCAAAGCCGGCGCCGACGTGGTGCTCATCAGCGGCGACAGCGGCGGCACGGGCGCTTCGCCCCAGACTTCGGTGCGCTACGGGGGGTTGCCCTGGGAGCTGGGGCTCTCCGAAACCCACCAAGTCCTCAAGATGAACGGCCTGCGCGACCGGATCGTGGTCGAAACCGACGGCCAGCTCAAAACCGCCCGGGATGTGGCCGTGGCCTGTCTCATGGGGGCCGATGAATTCGGCTTCGGGACGGTTTCGCTTGTCAGCCTGGGATGCATCATGATGCGGGTCTGCCATCTCAACACCTGTCCGGTGGGCATTGCCACCCAGGATCCGGAACTGCGCAAAAAATTTGCCGGGCGCGCCGGGCACCTGGTCAATTTCATGCGGTTCGTGGCCGAGGATTTGCGTGCCATCATGGCTTCGCTGGGATTCCGACGGGTGGTCGATATGGTCGGGCGTGTCGATCGGCTCAGCATGGTCGGCGCGCTCGATCACTGGAAAGCACGGGGCCTGGATTTTTCGGCCGTGTTGAAACCGCCGGAGATCCCTCCGGCCGTGGCCCGGCATTGCGTCCTGCTCGAAACCCAGCCCGCCTCGCCACCGCTGGATGATGACCTGATCGCCCGATTGCAGCCGGCCCTGCAGGAGGGCCGCGCCATGACCCTGGATATAACCGTTCGCAACGTGGACCGCACCGTGGGCACCACCCTGAGCCATGCGATCGCCAAGCGCTACGGCGATCAGGGCCTGCCTGCCGATACGATCGTGCTGCGGGCCAAGGGAACGGCGGGCCAGAGCTTCGGCGCCTTTGGCGCCCCGGGGCTCAGCATCCATCTACGCGGGGAGGCCAACGACTATTTTGGCAAGGGGCTATCGGGCGCACGGCTCAGTATCCGTCCCCAGGCAGGCGATGCCACCCGGGCCGAGGAGAATATCGTCGTGGGCAACGTGGCCCTTTACGGGGCCACCGCCGGTGAGGTTTACATCCGGGGGCGCGCCGGCGAGCGCTTCGGTGTCCGCAACAGCGGGGCCACGGCGGTGGTGGAGGGGATCGGCGATCACGGCTGCGAATACATGACCGGCGGCCGGGTGGTCGTGCTGGGGACCACCGGGCGCAATTTCGCGGCCGGCATGAGCGGCGGTGTCGCCTACGTTCTGGACAGCGACGGTCAGTTCGCCGCCCATGGCTGCAACCGGGAGATGGTGGACCTGGAGGCGATGGAAACGGCCGATGATATCGACCGCGTGCATGGTCTGATACGGCGGCACGGCGAGCTTACCGGAAGCCGCCTGGCCGAACGCATCCTGGCGGACTGGGAACGCTTCCGGCCGCAGTTCGTAAAAGTCATGCCGGTGGAATACAAACGCGCCCTTGAAAAACTGGCCGCCGAATCGCAGACGTCGGACTGAACGGGCCGGAGGAGCAGCAGCATGGGAAAACCAACCGGATTCAAGGAATTCGAACGCGAAATGCCCACGCGCAGGCCGGTGTCCGCGCGCATCAACGACTACCGCGAGATCTACGAGGATTTCCCCGAGGAGAAGCTGATCCGGCAGGCTGCACGCTGCATGGACTGCGGTGTTCCCACCTGTCACTCAGGATGTCCGCTGGGCAATCTGATTCCGGACTGGAACGATCTGATCTACCATGGGCGTTGGCGTGAAGCCCTCGACCAGCTTCTGCTGACCAATAACTTTCCGGAGTTCACCGGCCGTTTGTGCCCGGCACCCTGTGAGGAGGCATGCGTGCTGGCCATCAACGAACCGCCGGTGACCATCGAGCAGATCGAGAAAGAAATCATCGAGCGGGCCTTCCGGGAGGGCTGGATCAGACCCGAGCCGCCCGCCCGCCGCAGCGGCAAGCATGTGGCCGTGGTCGGTTCGGGGCCCGCCGGGCTGGCCTGCGCCCAGCAGCTCAATCGGGCCGGGCATCAAGTTACCGTGATTGAGCGCGACGACCGAATTGGCGGACTCCTGCGTTATGGCATTCCCGATTTCAAGCTGGAGAAAGGCGTTCTGGATCGCCGCCTGGATCTGATGCGTCGGGAAGGCATCGTGTTTAAACCCGGCACCGATGTGGGGCGCGATGTCGGCGCTGACGTTTTGGGGGCCTTCGATGCCGTCGTGCTCTGTACCGGCGCTACGCTTCCCCGGGATCTGCCCATTCCGGGGCGCGAACTGGCCGGTATTCATTTTGCCATGGTGTTTCTGACCCAGCAGAACCGGCGCGTGGCCGGCGATCGGATCGAAGCGCCGCACGACGATCCCATCACCGCACGGGGCAAGCATGTCATCGTGATCGGCGGCGGCGATACCGGCAGCGACTGTATCGGCACCTGCCACCGCCAGGGGGCGCTGAGCGTCACCAATTTTGAGCTCCTGCCCCGGCCGGACGATGGTCGCCCCGATGACCAGCCCTGGCCTTTCTGGCCGCTGCGGCTGCGCACCAGCAGCTCCCACGAGGAAGGCGGGGAGCGCCGCTGGTCGATCCTGGCCAAAGCCTTCAACGGCAACGACGGCCGCGTGACCTCCGTTACCACCGTGAACGTCGAATTCCGGCCGGCCGGCGGCGGCCGTCGCGAGATGCATGCGATTCCCGGCAGTGAGCGCGAGTGGCCCGCCGACCTGGTTCTGCTGGCCATGGGGTTTACAGGACCAGAGACCGATACGGTCGCGCTCCAACTCGGGCTCGATCTCGACGATCGCGGTCTTTTGTCCACTTCATCAACATACGCCACCGGCCGGCCGGGCCTGTTCGCCGCCGGCGACGCCCGCCGCGGCCAGTCCCTGATTGTCTGGGCCATCTCCGAAGGTCGTGAGGCCGCCCGGCAGGTGGATCTCTACCTCATGGGGCAGACACACCTGCCCGAAAAAGGCTGCTGCGATCTGCCGCGCGAATGAGCGGTCCTGTCGCATCCCGACCGGCAGGCATCACCGGTTCCAAAACCGCACGGATGCGACCGTCCGTGATTTACCCGCCCCCTTGATCTCCTCTCGATTTAAGCCTAAACCTTTTTAAAGCAACTGTCGGTGCGGACCGATGGGTATCTAGGAAAGGCCTGTGCCCGGGGAGGCGCCGCCCCCTGCGCTGCAAGCCTGCGGTCGCCCGGGCCGCGTAGCCCGTGAAGGGCCGACCTTAGACCGTTCTAAGAGGGTGATCACCATGTCAACACTTCGCATTGCCATGGAGTTTTTATGGATCGGCAGTCTGGCCGTCCTGCTGGGCGCTGTCCTGCTTTCCAAGCGCTTTCCCAAGGGGGCTTCCCACAGCAATGAATGGTGGGCCTTTCCTGCCGGGCTTGTATTGCTTCTGGCCGGGGGAATGGCGGGTTTGGCGGCCGCGCCGACAGGTGGTGTTTTCCATGCGGCATCCCTGGCTTCCTTCGGCCGAACGGCCGGGCTGCTCGTCCTGGTCTACGCGGCCTGGGGTTGGATGAAGCAGTTCGACCGCCTGGCCGGGGACCGGGTCCGCCTGGGTGAGACCAACCAGGCCCTGGCGGAAAAAGTAGAATCCCTGCAGTTGCTGGAGAGCCAGCAGGAAGCCATATTGACCGGCATTAAGAATGTCGGCATCGAGTTTTTGGACACTGAAATGCGGATGATCTGGGCCAATACCAAATCACTGGGACAGACCGGAAACCTGTCGCGTGATATCGACGGGCGCCGTTGTTATGAGATCCGACGCGGTCTGGATGCGCCTTGCCCTGACTGCCAGACGGTGGCGGTCCTGCAGTCGGGCGAATACAGGGAAGGCGAGATGCACAAGGATGATGGCCGGATCTACTTCGTCCAGAGCAACCCGGTGCGCGATAAAAACGGGAAGCTGATCGGTGTGCTGAATGCCGACACGGACATCACCGATCGCAAGGCGGCCGAGCGGGCGCTGCGTCGCAGCGAGGAGAAGTACCGCACGCTGGTGGAGACCGTCAGCGAAGCCATCTACGAGGTCGATGCCAACGGAACGATTATCTATATCAGCACCGGCGTCATCAAGATCATGGGTTTTCAGCCGGAAGAGATCGTGGGCAAATCGTTTATCGATTTTGTCTACCCGGAGGATCGACGCCGCTTGATCGAACGGTTCGCCGAGCTGCGCGCGGATATCACCCGTCCGAGTGAATACCGGCTCATCAATAAAGAGGGCGAACCCCGTTGGGTGGAAACCTTCAGCCAGCCCCGCTTCGAAGACGACCGCTTTGTCGGGCTGGTGGGTGTGATGACCGATATCCACCAGCGCAAACTCCTGGAGGTCGAGACCGATTATCAAAAGCAGCTCCTGGGCGCTACGCTGAACGCAACTGCCGACGGCATCATTGCCGCCGACCACCAGGAGCGCATTCTGACCTGGAACCGTCGCTTCGAGGAGATGTGGCAGCTGACCAGCGAGCAGTTGAAGGGCATGCAGGCGATTCAGGAACTGTCGGCGGCCATTGCCAAACGGTTCCCGCAGGCCGATCCGACGGCGGCCGGTCTGTTCGCCATGCCGGCGGACGAGACCAAGCATGAAATCGCCATGGGGGACCGGGTGTTCGAAGTGGTATCGCTGCCCCTTTCCAGCAATGACCGCACGACCGGACAGGTGTGGAATGTGCGCGACATTACCCAGGCCAGGGCGGCCAAGGCGGCCCTGTCGCGCAGCGAGGAAAAATTCAGCAAACTGTTCAATGCCAACCCCATCTGGTCCGAGCTCGTCTCCCTTGAGGATGGCCGCTTCATCGAGGTCAACCAGGCCTTTTTGGATACCACCGGGTTCGCGCACCAGGAGGTGATCGGCCGCACTTCCATCGAACTCGGACTGTGGCCGGACGCCGGCGAGCGCGCCAGTGTCGTCGCGCATTTCAGACATAACAACCGACTGGACTCGATGCCCTGCCGGTTCCGCATGCACGACGGACAAACCCGCCATTTCCTTTGGTCGGCCGAATCCGTGGAATTGGAAGGCACGCGCTGTTTGATCAGCAGCCTCCGGGATGTCACCGAGCAGCACCACATGGAACGGGCCCTGCGGCAAAGCGAGGAGCGTTACCGCTCGCTTTACGAAAACATACCCGTGGGGCTTTTTCGCACCACACCCGAAGGCCGGATCCTTTCGGCGAACCCGGCGCTCGTGAAACTTTTCGGCTACGACCTTCAAGACGATTTCATGGCCATGCCATCGGCGGATTTTTATGCCAGCAGCGAGGTGCGGGGACGGCTTATCGCCCAGCTGGAGAAAGACGGCGCTGCCACCATGGATGCGATCGAGTTCCGGCGCCGCGACGGGTCTACGTTCTGGGCATCTCTGAGTGCGGTCAAGGTTGCCGACGGGGACGGGCAGTTCCGCTATCTGGACGGCGAGATCAAGGACGTCTCCAAGCGCGTTCAGGCCGAACAGGCCCTGCGGGCATCGGAAGAAAAATACCGCCTGGTGGTGGATAATGCCCACGACGGCATCTTCATCGCCCGTGACGGCCAGATGCAGTTTTCCAACCCCAGCACCTGCCGCATTCTGGGCTACGATCACGAAGAACTAATGGCCATGCCTTTTGAAAAAGTGGTGCATCCGGATGATGCCGCCATGGTCATGGGGCGCCATCTGGCAAGACTGTCGGGCGATGACCCGCCAAACCATTACACCTTCCGGGCCTTCCGCAAGTCCGGCGAAACGCTCTATCTCGAGTTGGAAGCCGTCCGTGTCGGCTGGGAAGGGCAACCCGCGGTGCTCTGTATCGTGCGCGACATCACCGCGCGCAAGAAGGCCGAGATAAAACTGATCGAAGAAAAACGCTTTTCCGAGACGGTCATCAACAGCCTGCCAGGATTTTTCTACCTTTTCGAGGAGGACGGCCGGCTCCGCCGCTGGAACCGGAACCTGGAGAAGGTCACCGACATGTCACCGGAGCAACTCGGTCAAATGCGCATGCTGGACTGGTTTGCCCCCGGTGACCAGCGCATGGCGGCCAGCGCCTTCCTGGAGGTTTTGGAAAAGGGCGAGGGTGATGCCGAGATGCCGGTGCTGACCCCCAGCGGGCGCAAGCGCCCCTTTTATTTCCGCGCTTGTAAGCTCGACGTCGAAGGACGCACCTATATTCTCGGCGCCGCGCTTGACATCTCGAAGCACAAAAAGCTGGAGACCGCGCTCCGGGAAAGTGAAAAGCGCTTCCGTCACCTGGTTGAAAAAATGCCTTTCGGCATCTGTATCGCGGTGGCCGGGGCGATCGTCTACCGCAACTCGACGCAGGAAAGACTATTGGGGCCGCTGGATCAGTGCGTTAAACTGGCGGACGCCCCGCTGCCGGCCGAGGATCTCAAACGCTACCTGGCCGCCTGCGATTTCGCCGCGCGAACCGGAAGACCGGTGGACGATCTGGAGCTTCAATTTTATCCGCAAGGCAAACCGCGCGATCCCCATCATCTTGTCTGGATGCACTGCAGCATCAATCCCATCGACTACAGAGGCCAGAAAGCGCTTTTGATCGCCATGCTCGATTTGACCCGCATGAAAGAGCTGGAGCACCAGGTGTTGATACGCGAAAAGATGGCCTCCCTGGGCCATGTCGCGGCCGGGATTGCCCATGAAATCCGCAATCCCCTCTCGGGTATCAACGTACTGCTTGAGGGCATCCGTGAGAATTTTCAGGACCCGGACAGCGCGGAAGATATCCGCGTGCTGCTGGATGAGACCCAGAAGGCTTCCGATAAAATCGCGCGCGTCATTCGCAGGGTGTTGGATTTCTCCAAGCCGTCACCGGTAAAGATGCAGCGGCACCATATCAGTGCGCCGGTGGAAGAGGCCGTTCAGCTGACCCAGGTCACCTTGCGTAAAAAAGACATCGCACTGGATTTGCAGCTCGACAACGATCTGCCCCACCTGTATATCGACCATCAGTTGATCGAGCAGGTCATGCTCAATCTGATCAACAACGCCGCCGCGGCGGTCGACGCGCATAGCGGTGACAAACGCATTCTGATCACCAGTCAGCGGGAGAACGAGCACATCGCCGTTCATGTCGCGGATTCGGGCCATGGCATTGCGGAAACCTTGAAGGCCAAGATTTTCAATCCCTTTTTCACCACCGGCAGCGACGGTTCCGGGATCGGCCTGAGTCTTTGCCAGCGCATCGCCAGCGATCACGGCGGGACCATCGAAGTGGGACAGTCCAAGCTGGGAGGCGCTGAATTCCGTCTGCGGCTCCCGATCGAAAAGCGAAGATACCCGCGATGAAAGATCTGCAGATCTACCTGATCGACGATGAGAAAAGTGTGCGCCAGGGGATTTCCTTCGGGCTGCGGCGCGACTATGCCGTCAAGACTTTCGAGCGAGCCGAGACGGCCTTGGCCGCCATGCCCCAACACCATCCCGAGCTGGTCATCCTGGACATCGGGCTTCCCGGCATGAGTGGTATCGAGGCCCTCAAGGCCATTCGCGGGATCGACCCGGAAATCGTCGTCGTCATGGCAACGGCCTTCGAGGACGTGGAAACCGACGTGGCCTGCATGAAAGCGGGCGCGCAGGACTATATCGTCAAGCCCATCCATCTGGCGACCCTGAAAAACACCATCCGTAACGCCCTGGAGGGGATTCGTCTGCGGCGCGAATTCCGCGACCTGCAGGCCCGTTACCTGCGCGAGAATCTGCCCGGGTTCATCGGTGAAAGCAATGTCATTCAGGACGTCATGCAGGTGGTCCGGCGGGCGGCGGCCAGCCCCGACACCGCGATTCTGATTACCGGAGAATCCGGAACCGGCAAGGAAGTCGTTGCGCGTGCGATTCACTATCACAGCCCCCATTTCAAAGGGCCCTTCGTGGCCCTCAATTGCGCTGCCATTTCAGGCGAACTGCTGGAGAGCGAGCTGTTTGGCTATGATAAAGGGGCCTTTACGGGTGCCCGGGCCGACGGCAAGCGGGGGCTCATCGAGGAAGCCCAGGACGGCACGCTCTTTCTGGACGAAGTCGGCGATCTCAGTGCCGCGGGCCAGGCCAAGCTGCTGCGTTTTCTCGAAAGCGGCGAGTATTACCGGGTGGGCGGCACCCGTCGGCGCCAGGTTGCCACACGGGTGGTTTCGGCCACCAACCGCGACCTGCCGGCCGCAATCGATGCCGGCCGGTTCCGGCTCGACCTCTATTACCGCCTGGCCGTGATCAAGATCGCCATCCCATCCCTCAACGCACGCAAGGATGACATCCTGCCGTTTGCCCGTCATTTCCTGAACGAATTCGGCCGCAAGCACGGTAAGGCCTTCGAGACGCTCACCCCCGGCCTGGAGGATTTCCTGTTGCGCCACCAATGGCGGGGCAATGTACGGGAGCTGCGCAACCTGATCGAAAGGGGCGTTCTGATTGGGGCGCCGCCGGTTCTCTCCTCAGCGGATATCGGTCTTGCCGGAGCAAAGCATGACGCGGCCGATTGCGGCCCGGATGCAACCCCGGCGAACCCATTCGGACCCATGCCCGCCGCCGGTATCGATCTGGAAGCGCTGGAAAAGCATTATATCGACGAAGCCCTCCGGATAGCGGGCGGAAATGACCGCCAGGCGGCCCGCCTGCTGGGAATGACTTACTATGCCTTCCGCTACCGTAAAAAGAAATACAGCCAATCGGCCATGTGATTAGACACATCTCGATTGGCCAAATCGCCAACATTCAGGTTGGCGATTTGGCCATTTCATGATGCCCCGGTATTTCCGCTGCTTCGCACTATCCTCACATCTATCTGAAAAAATTGCTAAATTTAAATTAACACACTTAGGCACGCTTTGTGTAGTACCGTCTTGATTTGGATTCATTGAATTCTGAGGGACAATAACATACGGGGAGAATCCCAATGATAGCGAATAAGTGTATTTTACTGGTCGATGACGACGACAGCATCCGCACCAGCATGGCGTATTTTTTTCGCAAAAAGACGCGCGTCTTCAAAACGGTGCCCACTGCGGAAATGGCCCTCGACCTGATGGGAACGGAAAATAGATGGGATGCGGTCATTTCCGATTACAAGCTTCCCGGCATGGACGGCATTTGTTTTCTGAAGCAGGTCAAAGCGCGTCTGCCGCAGGTCAAGACGGCCCTGATCACCGCCTATGCCAGCATGGACGTCGTCACCGATGCGCTCCGGGCCGGGATTCATGATTTCATTCAGAAGCCGCTCAAGGCGGGAATGATTTCCGATGCGCTTGAACGCATGACGGCCAGACCCGCCGTAAATGACGGCGAGGTCAACCTTTATGCGGATGGTGACGCGGGCACCCGTGATGAGCGCTGGCGCGAGGACCTGGAGTTCACGATTCAGAAGGTGACCCACCAGATGAACAACGCCTTGACGGCCCTGCGCGGCAAAGCCGAGCTGGGGCAGCGCAAATCGTCGGGGACGGGCGAGAGCGACCGTTTTGCCGACATCCTGGAAATCCTTTCCTCGGTGGAAGCCCTCAACAAGGAATTGATGTCTTTCGGCAAGGCGCTGACCCGCCGTCCTTTCGTGTCAATGGATGTCCTCGCGCTGATCCGTCAGCGAGCGGCGGCCCATGCAGACCTGATCAAGGGGGCGGGTGTACGGTTAACCATCCGGGATGCGGCTCAGGCCTCCTTCGCAGCGTCCACCTGCGAGGAGCCGCTGGTCCACATCCTGGACAATATCCTGATCAATGCGGTTCAGGGCGTGGCGGGCGTCGCGAAGCGCCGGAAGCAGATTACGGTGGCGGCCGAGCAATGTGCCGATGCAATCGTTGTCAAGGTAACCGACAACGGGGTCGGCATGAGTCCGGAGACCCTTGAAAAGGCCTGCTCGAGCGGGTTTACGACCAAACCCGACGGCAATGGCCTGGGGCTGTTCATCACCAACCGCCTGTGCCAGGTCATCAAGGCGTCGCTGCGAATGGACAGCCGCGAAGGCCAGGGCACGACGGTTACCCTGGCGTTGCCCAGAGCCGGCGACGACCAGCCGGGCCGCTCAGGGAAATGACCGCAATATGGCGGCGGCCTAAACCGTTCTTGACATCGACGGGGACTATCTGATGAAATACAGACATGACCGTTGATTTTCCCATCGTCGTATCCAATCCCGCATGGCTTCAGCCCAAGCCGGATGCCTACCGCATTGCCGTGCGGGAGGCCTACGTCGTTCCGGCCGCAACGGTCCCCAACGGCATGCCGATCGTGCATGCCGACACGGTTTCCATCTCCGACGAAGCACGGGCAGCCTACCGACGGTTGGTCGCGGGCGAATCCTGACCTGCGGCCGTTTCCCAACGGACGCCGTTCTTTCCGAAAACAACCCCAGCTAGCGACACGTCATTTCAAACGGTGGGCATGGGTTTGCGGCCGGCTGCGCTGACCGCCCGCAATCCGCGGCGGGAAGGTGGCGGGTATGGCCGCTGCGGAGGCCAGACCGGGGGTCACCGGCGCGGGGCTCAGCGCACGACCGGATAGCTCAGGCGATGCCAGTCCACGATGCCGTGGCGCAGGTTGGCGATCTGTTTGAATCCGTCGTCCATAAGAATCTTGGAGGCCACCGTGCTGCGGTTGCCGGTGGCGCAGTAGATCAGGATCTCCCGTTCGCGGTGGGATGACAGGCGCTGGACGTTCTGCTGCAGGATTTGCACCGGCAGGAGAACCGCATTCGGCAAATGGCCGGCTTTGAACTCCTGCGGGGTGCGTACATCCAGGATGAGCGGATCGAAGCGGGCAATCAAATCCGCGGCCTGGGCGGCCGTGAGCTCCCTGTAGTTCGGTCGCTTGAAATCGACGACCACAATCGTTCCCGTGCGTTGTCCGATTGTGAAAGACAGCACACCTGCGTGTCGCATGGTGATATGACGGGCTTCCTCAAGGCGGTGGGGGAGGCGCTGTTCGATATCCAGCGCCGGGAGCACCAGGACCCTGTCCGCCTCGTCGGCCGACAGTTCAAATTTGATATAATCCCCGCGATAGACGGTGAAGCGCATCGGCGTACTCGCCGACGGGACCGTAAGGATGCGGTAGCCTCCCTCCAGCCGGCCTGAAACCCTGGACGATTCAGCACCGACCGGGGTAAGCGCCACCAATAACGCCATCGTCGTGATGATTGCCAACGCAACTGTTGATCTATGCCGTTTCACTTTTTCCTCCAGCTTTGATGGGTATGCACCACTGATCAGCGGCGCCCGCTGCCGATCGATCGGAACGGACGAGGGCCGTGGTTGCACGGACTGGCCAGGGGACCGCCGGCTGAAGACAATAGTAAGATCGGCGCGCGGGAGGTCAATGCACGTAGGGGGATCTGCGGCTGTGCATCAACTCTGTGGACGATGGACGCGGCAGCAGTTGCGGCCGGCCGATTTGGCTTCGTAAAGGGCCTTGTCGGCGTTGTCGAGCAGGGCTTCGCGGTCCTGGTCATCCCCCGCCAGAGAGGCAATCCCGAAACTCATCGTGATCTTGAATGTGCTGTCATCAAAACGAATGGGCAGTTCGCTGATGGTCTGGCGCACCCGCTCGGTCACGATCACGGCTTCTTCCGTGGGGATGTTGTACAGGATCAGGGCGAATTCCTCGCCCCCATAGCGGGCGATATGATCGGTTTCCCGCAGGTTGGCCTGCAGGCAGGTGGCCACGGCCCTCAACGCGTGGTCGCCGGCCATATGCCCATAGGTATCGTTGACGGCCTTGAACCGGTCGATATCGGCCATGACCACCGTGAGCGGCGAGCGGCTGCGGCGTGAGCGGGCGATTTCCCGGTTCAGGGTTTCCTGGAAATACTGGTAGTTCATCAGCTGGGTCATGCCGTCGTGGGTGGCCTGGCGGCGCAGGGTGTCGATCTGACGCTGCTGGGCAACGAGCTGGTCAATGAAATCGGTGGAAACATTGATCAACTCGGCGCGCGCCCGTTCGATCGTTTCAAGGTATTCGGCGTCGTCGTCGAAATCGATATCGAAATAGGGGAAAAAGCGGTGGGTCTCCTCGGATATGGCCACCGCCAGCTGATCGACATCCAGGACAGCGGCATAGCCGTAGGACTTGGTATAGTGATCGATGACGGCCAGGTAGGTGGCGGTGCTTTCGGCCTGGAACATGTCGGCGTAATTGGTGGCCAGGTTCAGCACCTGGGTCAGGGTCCGGGTCTCGTCTTCCACGGCGGCCAGCCGTTCCGGGCAGTGATGGCACCCGATCGGCTGCCAGAATTTGGATGGCAGCCCCCAGCTGCGCACCAGGTGGCGGCCGATGGCCATGTGGTCGAAGCCCAGAATCTGGTTTTCAGCCTGGTGGACGCTGCAGTTGCCGGTCTCGGCTTCCTGGACGACGAGCTGGTATTGATCGGGAAGGCAGCGTGCCAGGGCCAGAAGTCCCATGTCATGCAGCAACCCCAGAAAAAAGGCGTCTTCCGACGCCTCGGCGGCGACCTTCTCGGCAATCATGCGCGCGGCGATGGCCGTGGTCAGCGAGTATTTCCAGAAGCGGGGGTAGTCGAAATCGCTCCGGCCGTTATTGGAAAAGTTCTTTACGAGGGCGAAGCTCAGCGCCATGTTTTTGACCACGTTCATACCCAGCATGCTGACCGCATGGAATACCGAGGTGACCTTGCGGGTCAATCCGAAAAAGGGCGAGTTGATCAGTTTGAACTTCGCCACTAAGCGGCGGGTCGGTGGACAGGACTTCCGCAATTTCCTGGAGATCGGGGCGCTCTTTCTGAACGGCTTCCAGAATTTTGATGGCAATCCCGGGCAGGGTCGGCAGCTTTTTGCTCTTGCTCAAAACGGTTTCGAAATCAGTGGCGGCTTCCATTGGTTATCGTCCTCGTCTGTGGTTGCACCCACGGTGGCACCCTGTCCCCCCGGAGGCGCAGCGGATGTCGTCCATCCGGCACGATCGCGGCTAATCCGTCAAGGGTGTCCTTAATTCTTTATGGGTATTTACCCGGAAAACTTTAACCCTGGATCCGTTTTTCGCGTGCACGCGGCCCAAAAGAAACCGGGGCGGCCGAAGCCGCCCCGGTGGGACTAAGGAAGGTTATGAAGATTCGGCCGGACAAGGGGCTGCGTGTCATTTTCAACCCCAATGTCCGGCGGTGCCCTTACATTCATTATCGCCGTGTAGACGGACGACTTTAGCTTTTTTTTGAAAACGGTTTCGTAAAACATTCGATCCACCCGAGGCGGATAAATATCGGCGTTAGGCCTCCTTCCTCAGAATTCGCAAGCCGTAGCGCGAACCTTTTACGGAACCGTCTGATACAAGATAATTTTAGGAGACGATCTTGAAGGCATGCCCGTATTGCCGGTGATGAACTTTATCGAATGGCAGTCCCGAGGCCGGGTGGGGTTTTTTATCGCTCTCCGCGTAGCCGATGGCAATCATGGCCTCCACTTCGAGGTGAGCCGGGATCTGCAGGCAATCGGCGATATGATCCCGGGCCGGTCGGCCGCTGGCATGGTGGCGCTTGCGGATCTGGATCCAGCAGCTCCCGAGTCCCAGCGAGGCGGCCATCAACTGCACGAAAATGACCGCGATCGAGCAGTCTTCCACCCAGACGTCGCATCGCTGGGGGTCGGCGCAGACCACGATGCCCAGCGGAGCCCCGGCCAGAAAAGAGGCCCCGTGAGGTTTGGCCTCCGCCAGCACGGCCAACTGGTCGCGATCGTCCACCAGGATGAATTCCCAGGGATTGAGGCCGCGCGAGGACGGCGCCCGCAGGGCCGCTTCCACCAGGGCCTCGATTTTTTGGGGTTCAATCGGTTGATCCCGAAAGTGGCGTATGCTGCGCCGTGTGCGAATCAATTCTGAAAACATGCGCTCTCCTGAAGGTTTGTATTTTGGGTCGGGCCGGGTCTCAGGCGCCGCAGCACTTCTTGTATTTCCGACCGCTGCCGCAGGGGCAGGGGGCATTGCGGCCCACTTTGGGGGCTTCGCGCTTAACCGTCTGGGGTTTGGGGGCTTCACCGTCATAGAAGCACCAGTCGCCGTCTTCACGACGAAACTGGGCGATTTCATGATGATTGTGCGTTTGTCCCTTTTCGACATAGCGGGCGATGAATTCAACGACACCTTCATCCTCGTCCGGCCCGCCGCCCTCGGTGCGAACGATGGTCAATCCCCGCCACTCGCTGTTGCGGGACCATTTTTCAATCCCCTCGGCCGTAAAGTTGGCGCGCTGGGAGGTGTGGGTGCTCGCGATGATGAAATCCACCTCTGTTTTGACATAGGCGCTGTAACGCGCGCGCATCAGCGCTTCCGCGGTATCGGCCTTCCGGCCGCCCGCGATCTGCGGCTGGCAGCATTCGCTGTAATCGCGTTCGCTGCCGCAGGGACAAAGTGCCATAAACGACCTCCGGGTCTGAATTTTTTTATTGGGCGATTTCAGGAATAGCGGGCCTATAGATGCTGCGCGTCACCGTGTCAAGCCGGGCGGATGGCCTCAACCGGACTGGATGGTCTCGACCCGACCCTCCCGGGCGGCTTCCTCGGGGTCGATACGCCAGGTCACCAGAGGGGAGAGCACGTACAGGGTCATGAATACCAGACAGATCACGCCGAAGTAAGGCGTGACCACGCTCAACAGGACCGCCAGCGCCAGGCGTGTGATCCAGGGGTTGCGGCTCATGTAGCGCCCCATGTGAAGGTAGCGGATGAAATAGCAGTTCATCAGCAGGGCGGTGAAAAGCATCAGGCCGAAAGCGAAATAGCCCCAGAAGGCCGTCCAGGACGAGCCCTGGGGATGGGCCTGGGCCAGCATGATCAGGGGGGGTACCACCAGAAGGGCGGCTGCCGGTGTGGGCAGGCCCTTGAAGAAGCCGGGAATCGGCGTTTTGTCGATGGTGAAATAGATCAGTCGGGCGATCCCCATGACGCCGTAGCCCAGGCCCACCAGACCGATGGGTAGCCGGGCCGTCCCCGCGGTGCCGTAGTCGCTCATGGCAATATAGAATATCCAGCCGGGAACGATGCAGAAACTGACCGCATCCGCGAAATCGTCCATCAGGTTGCCCAGATTGATTTTGCGCTTGCCCGCGTCTTGGGGCAAGGGTTCGGTCAATCCCAGGCGGCGCGCTACCATGCCGTCGAGTTTGTCGAAGGTGGCCGCGCCGATCAGCATCAGGTAGGATTCACGCACACGGCCCTGGTAGGCGAAGAACACGGCGATCAGCCCCATCATGGCGTTCATGACCGTGAGCGCATTGGGGAAAAAGGCCAGAATGCGCCGGCGCAGCGCTTCGTTGCCCATGCAGAGCTCGTCCAGGCAGGCCCGGCCGTATTTACGGCAGTAGCCCGCAATGGAGCCGAAGTTGATCACCAGGAAAAGAATCTCGATGAAAAAAAGGCCCCGCAGCGGGAAATTGGCCAGCCAGGAAATTTTGAAATAGACCCACGAGGGCGGCCCCTCGGGCACGTGGAACGCATAGGCATAGAGCAGCGCGCTGACCGGTGCGGCCACGATGGTCCGCATGCGGTTGTACTCGCTCATTTCGGGTTCGACACCCTGCCGGATGGCAAACCCCCGCATGAAGGCCGCAAAATTGTCCCGGATCAGCACCGTGACACACAGCAGCAGCACGAAGACGGCATGCAGCAGCTCGCCGCGGGTGGGGTCGGGGGTAATGACGATCAGGCGCCACATCATGCCCACGGCAATCACCGGGAAGATGATCGAATAGACCAGCTTGTCCATGAGCCGGTCGGCCAGCGGCGCCAGCGGGGCATTGGGCACGAAGCGGGCGGCAAACCAGCCGTCCACCAGGTCGAAGGTCATGGAGAGCAGCAGCAGGCAGACGCCGATGGTGTAGATCACCGGATTCAGTTTCCACATCACCGCTATGGCGCAGAGCATGCCGCCGAACACGAGCAGCGGCCGGCTGAATACGAGAATGGTGGCGATCCGGGCTGAAAAATGGTGCGATTTCGGTGTCTGGGGGTCTTGCGCTGAATTTGACATTACGCTCCCGCAGGGCAATTGTGAAAAGCTTACGACAATTGTCTAAACTATTAAAAAACCCATGCCGGTGTCAAGCGCGCCGGCCGCGAAATGTTTCGCTTGTACCTGAAATCATTGATGGTTCCGTAATAAGACCGATATCGGTGTCAGGCGTATCGCGAACTTTTGGCGAAACCGTCCGCAAAATGACTTTTTACGACGTCATCTATCTTTATAGCCAACCCCAAAATGGACGCTGATTGAAAGGCCTGCATGCCTGCCATCCTGAAAGACATCCTCAGGGCCAATCGGCGGGGTGAGCACCAGGCGGTCTATGCCGTCTGCACGGTCAATGGCAGTGCGATCCGGTCGGCCCTGGAGCGGGCCCGACGCGATCAGTGGCCGCTTCTGGTCGAGGCGACCGCCCAGCAGGTCAATAACGACGGCGGCTACAGCGGCATGACGCCGTCGGATTTTGCGGCCATGGTTCATCGCCAGGCGGCCAATGTGGGGCTGGATCCCGGACAGATTATTCTCGGCGGCGATCATGTCGGACCCCATCCCTGGGCGGGGCGGCCGGCGTCCGGGGCCATGTCCAAGGCGCGGAAACTGGTGCGGGCGCTGACGGCCGGCGGCTTTACCAAACTGCACATCGATACCGCCACCCCCTGCAGCGACGACCCGCGGCAGGCTGATGGGTCACTTCCCACGGCGCTGATCGTTGCGCGCACCATCGATCTGCTGGAGGTGGCCGAGGATACCGCCCGCCGCGAGGGCAAAGCCCCGCCGGTTTATGTCGTGGGCTCCGATGTTCCCCCGCCGGGAGGATCCGCCGGGCTGCCGGACCGGGGGGGCATCAGCCTTCCGGAAGAACTCCACGCGGTTGTCGCCGCCATCCGGCAGACTCTCGAAGCCCGTGGTCTGGCGGCGGTCTGGCCACGGGTGGTGGCCATCGTGGCGCGCGCCGGGGCCGAATTTTCAAGCCGCCGCATCCAGCCCTACGACCCCGCCGCCGCCCGCCGTCTGGTCCGATTCATCGACGCCACCCCCAGTCTGGTCATCGAGGCCCACTCGACGGACTACCAGACCCCCCGGGCCCTCGCGGCCATGGTCGCCAATCGGATGGCCGTTCTCAAGGTCGGCCCCTGGCTGACCTATACCTTCCGGGAGGCCGTCTTTCAGCTGGCCCGCATCGAATCGGAGAGCTTGGGAGCGCACAAGGGGGTCCGGTTGTCCCGGCTGGCGGAGGCAATGGAGGCGGCCATGGTGGCGGACCCACGCCACTGGCGGCAGTATTACCGCGGTAGAGCCGAGGCGTTGCAATGGCTTCGCCAATACGCCTATTCAGACCGGATTCGCTACTACTGGCGCTATCCCGGCCCCGCAGCGGCCCTGGCGCGCCTGATGACCAACCTGCGCCGCTATCCGCCCTCGCGTGAACTCATTGCGGCCCATCTGCCCGCGGCGGCCCAGGCGGTTGCCGATGGGCACCTGGCCTCTGAACCGGAGGCCCTGATCCGCCACGCCATCGGGCGCGTGATCGATCACTACGCCACCGCCTGCGGCGCCAGCTGCTGATGGCACGGTTTGAGGCCCAATGCCGGCGTGTGCCGCCGACGGGGGAATGCTTCGCTGCGGCCATCGGCACCCTTAAGCCAGCGTTTGCCGTCACGACGTATTTTGCCGTCCCAACGTATTTTGATAGATCGGCCGCACCGGATGGGTGAGCCGTTCGGCCAGAAATTTCTCGAATCGCTCGGCGTCGACAGCGGTGGCCACCTGCACCGGCGTGCCCACCGGGTCGTGGACGAGCCAGGGCGCCTGCCCCCGGAGGAAAGCGGCGTCATCGAGAAACAGCGTTTCCAGGCGGCAGAAGGTGGGATCGATAACGAGCGCCACCGCCAGGGGGTCGTGCATATGGGCTCCCGGCAGCCGGCGTTCGGCCATGGACCACGTCACCCACGGCTGGGCATAGGTGTGCAGAAAGCGGTGAAAAGGTGTTTCCGTCTTCCGCAGCCGGTCCAGATGCGCCGGGCGCTGAAAGACCTGGCAGGTTACATTGGCCGTGACAAAGGTCAAGGGAATGCCGGCGCGGAAGACCACGGCGGACGCCTCGGGATCGAAAGCGGTGTTGAAGCGCAGGGTCGTCTCCCAGACCTCATCCGGGATATCGGGGGTCGACCAGATAAAAGGCGGCCCCGAGGGCGGCTGAAAACTGCCGCCCATGTGAACCACCTGCTTGAATCGCGGCGCTTTCTCGGGTGCCGTCAACAGGGCCAGGGCCAGATTGGTCAGGGAACCAAGGGCCACATAGATCAGTTCATCCGGAAACCGTGCCAGGGCCTCATGAATGAACTCGTGTGCCGGGCTCGCCCACGGCGCGCTTTCGACCGGCGGCGGGGTTGGCAGGTCACGCCAGTACCGGCCTTGCGGGCCGGCGCTTTTATGCTCAAGGTACCGAAAGTGGTCCCGGCGGTCGCGCAGGAAAGGCGCGGCGCGCCCCTCGGCCACGGGGATCCCCGCGGCGCCGGCAGCCTGCAGCAGGCGCAGGGTGTTGCGGGTGGACTGGGACGTGTGGCAATTGCCGGCGCAGGTGGTGATGCCCACCAGTTCGAGTTCGGGCGACACCAGGGCCAGGGCCAGCGCGATGGCGTCGTCGGTGTCCTGGGCCGGCAGCGTGAGGGCGTTGTCGATATCGAGAATGATTTTGCGGGCCATAACGGGTTCGATCGTGTTTCCATATCCGGGCGTGCTGCGTACGCCAGGCCTGCGGCGCTTTTCCGGTTGTACCGGGACGCGTTAAATTGCATAATCCCTGGCATTATCTAAAACACGGGGCGGGGCGCGTCAAACGGCGCGGTAACGAACAAGGCGCCCTTAGGCGATACCCGGCAGAAAGCATCATGCTCACACCCGATCAAATCAAAGGACTGAACCTCGAACCCTCGTCGCGCTGCAATGCGCGCTGCCCCTTCTGCAGCCGCCAGCAGAAAGTCCGGCCCTATGGCCGCCACCTCATCACCCTGGCGGAATTCAAACGGCTGCCGGCCGCCATGCTGCGCCGCTTGCAATGGATCAACTACGGCGGCAATTTCGGCGACCTGTGCACCAACCCGGAATTTGTCGACATCGTGGCCCATGTGCACGCCCTCAACAATGAGGTCGTCATGGGCGGCGATACCAACGGCGGTTTTCAGAACGCGGCCTGGTGGAGCGCCCTGGGAAGCGCCTACGGCCGGGGGGCCCTTGGTTTCTGCCTCGACGGGCTGGAAGACACCCATGCCCGGCACCGGGTGGGAACCGATTTCCGCCAGATTCTCCGCAACGCCGCGGCCTTTATCGCCGGCGGCGGTACGGCCTACTGGAAATTCATCGTTTTCCGGCACAATCAGCACCAGATCGAAGCCGCCCGCCGGCTGGCGCGTGAAACCGGGTTTGAACGGTTCTACGCGATTGCCTCGCGCGATTACGATGCGCGTCTACAAGCTCCGGTTGAGTACGATGTGCCCCTCAAACGCGACCTCTTTCAGTCGCTGGCCGCCGACGGTGGGCCGGCCCGTTGCAAGCCGCTGCACAAGGGCGCCATCTATATTGCCGCCGACGGCACCGTCCACCCCTGCTGCCAGGCGCACATCATGTATATCACCGCGCACAACCGGCGCTTTGGCTTCATCGTTCCGCTGATCGAAAAGCACCGCGAAACCATCAATTTCAAAACGCGGCCCCTGGCGGAGATCCTCCAGGGGCCCTATTTCCAGGCCGTATTCGAGAAGGCACCCGATTGTGCCTACTGCCGGCTCAAATGCGGCGGCGCGCTGCAGGCTGTCCGGCGTGAAATGGTCATCCACCAGGAAAACTTCGTGCCCACCCGCTGATTTTCTCCCCCGCCATAATGCCTGCAGGCGGCCGGCCTGTCTGAAATCCTAAAGCCTTTTCCGGACTTGGTTCTACAATCCGAAATACAAAAAGCAATAAATTATTTTTAGGGGATGTCTACCGCGTTGCCAGTTATTTATCCGCCCATAAAAAAATTTAAACCCATGTGTAGGAAAGTGTAAATAAAAATGTACAAAATTAATAACTTAGCCTTGACAACCCATGTGCCATCAGGGACAAGGGAGAAAGGATCGCGTGGTAACAATCACACAGGGGAGCGAGCTGACATGGAGGGAAAAGTACGCGTTTCCATAATGGCGCTTCTGGCCGCCAATACGACATACGATGACATTCAGCCGTTCATTCAGGAAAACCTGGGCGCGGACAGCGACCGTGAATACCGCCGGCTCTACGCGTCCGCGGACTGCGGGGGTGAAAACCAGCGCCTCCAGGTCAAGTACTCCAAGGTCATCAATGCCCAGGAACTGGATGAAGCGGCCTTCCTGAGGGTCGCCAACGCTTTTCGGGACGCGGGCTACGGGGATGTGGCCTGGAAGATAACACCCATCGACCCCGACGATCCCGATCCCGAGAGCACCACGGCGTCCTTCCCGGTGGAATTGTTCCAGTCGTGCCTGGAGGAAGACGCGCTCGAAGACGAAGCGGGGGTAGACATCCCGCCCGAGCCCTTCGGTTCCGAGGCTTTCTGGAAATGGTTTGACAAGGCCGATAATTGAAGACCGCTCCTGCCCGGGTCTTGTGGTGCCCATCCGCCTGAATTCAACCTATCCCGTTTGGCCCCCCCCACTTCAATTGCCCAACGCAGCCGCTATGAAGTCCCATCCCCCATCGAGAGGCCTGTCCGTTGCGAAACCGCAAAACGGGGGTCACCGCCGGCAGCAGCGCCAGCCCTATGCGATTTTGCGAGGTCGTCATTTCAGCGGTGGATCTGGTCGTCCGCCCGTTCCCGAATCCTGTCGCCCAGCAGGTTGAAGGACAGAACGGTCAAGAACATGACCGCCGCCGGTATCAGGCTTACATGCGGTGCTTCGGCAAGCACTTCTTTACCCTCGGCAATCATACCGCCCCAGCTGGGCATGGGAGCGGGTACGCTCAACCCCAGAAAGCTCAGCGTTCCTTCGGCGATGATCACAACGGCCACCGTCAGCATGCCGTAGGATGAGACCGCCGGCAAGATATTGGGAACGATATGGCAGAACAGGATACGTCGATCGCTGGCGCCGACGGCGCGGGCGGCGAGGATAAAATCGCGCCGGGCCCAGGACAAGGTCCCTGCCCGGGCCACCCGGCAGAACGTGGGCGTGCTCAGGAACGCCAGGGCGATGATCAGCACGGGCAGGCGCGACCCCCAGAACAGGGTGACGGCG